>Ga0207748_1000433_pt1 | contig 27802 bp, 28 predicted proteins | sample HigsolmetaGSP13D_FD_184841 | JGI IMG/M metagenome (GOLD analysis project Ga0207748, IMG submission 184841) | High solid enriched microbial communities from the Joint BioEnergy Institute, USA - SP1-3-D (SPAdes) | ecosystem: Engineered > Bioreactor > SSF (Solid state fermentation) > Aerobic >...
CCCCCCCCCCCCCCCAACTGCTCAGACTGCTCAATTGACCTCGTGTCCTTTTAAGAATCAGATTTCTCTAGCTCCTGGACTGTTTGTTTGTCTCATCTCTGTATGCTTGATTGCGTGGTCCCTTTCAAATTGCTGGCCTCGTTTCAATACATCTTCGTAGCAAAAATGAAGATATCTGCCGTTTCTCTGGTCGTGCTCATATGGAGCCTGTATCCATTTCTATCTTCGTCATTGTCGCACCACCTATCCCAACCAAGATCTAGCTCGCAATCACTGAACCCTCTTCGCCGCTATGCTAGTGAGAGTCCGGACTACACTTGCGGTCCTAACAAGCCATGCGAGAATAAGGCTTGTTGTGGAAAGGAAGGCATTTGCGGGCAGGCTACTCTACGATAATTATCATCGAAAACTGCGGGGGCTAACATCGAAACAGCTATGGGCCTGTGTATTGTGGTGATGGTATGATTCAGCCCTGGCAGCAAACTTGTGAATATGCTGATAATAGGAAGGCTGCCAGTCTAACTGCAATGCACATGCTGAATGCGGCCAGTATGCCAACCCTCCAGGGGCTGAATGTCCGTTGAAAGTTTGTTGCAGGTTGGTTTAACATAGGCCACGTTCTTCCACCGATGCCCACTAACATTGGCCATAGTCAATTCGGCTTCTGCGGTATGTATGCAATTCATATATTTATTCACTCTGCTTTGTCGTTACTAGCTATGATACAGGAACTACAGATGAGTTTTGCAATGGCGGTTAGTATTGCTCCGCGCGGCTATGGCAGCTAGTCTGTTGATATCAAAGACAGGCTGCCAGTCTAACTGTGGCCAGCCTAGTCGGCCAGGCCAAGGCCATGACGTTCGCAAGAAGATTATCGGATATTATGAGTCTTGGAGGGGCTCCGGTGCCCCTTGCGGAACCATGGCCCCTGAAGCAATTCCAGTTGAAGCTCTCGACCAGCTTAATCTTGCTTTTGTATACATAGATCCTGCTACCTTCAAGATCATCGATATGGATGGCCCTGTAGCAGCTAACCTCTATCAGAGGGTCGCAAATACGAAGAAGCGCAACCCAAATCTTAAAGTCTGGATCAGTGTCGGAGGGTGGACTTTTAATGACGCGGGCCCCTATCAGTCCGTGTTTGGCAATATAGCAAAGGACGTGCACTCTAGCGAGGTCTTCGCCCAAAATATAATCGACTTCATGAATCAGTTCGGATTTGACGGAGCTGATCTTGACTGGGAATATCCCGGTGCAGATGACAGAGGCGGTCACAGTGAGGATGTCCAAAACTATCCTCGCATGCTGAGCATCATTCAAAAACGATTCAAGTCCGGTAATTCTTCTGGCAAGAAATATGGTCTTTCCATTACCGCACCTACCTCATACTGGTATCTCAGGTAAGCATATTAAGGAAAAACATGCCATGTTCATCCACTGACCGTAAATATATATAGATGGTTCGACCTGACGAACATTGAAAAATACGTCGATGAAATCAATTTGATGGCCTATGACTTGCACGGGATTTGGGATAGAGACGATCCAATTGGTCCATACGTATACACGCATACTAACTTGACGGAAATAGACTTGGCGCTTGATCTTTTCTGGCGCAACGGCGTAGAACCGGGCAAAATCAACCTTGGTCTTGCTGTAAGCTTCATCGCACTACTGTCGCTGGTTTCCAACAAACTAATTATACGATGTCCAGTTTTACGGGCGCTCCTTTCAACTTGACACGGCCTTGTGCCACGATCCTGGTTGCTTGTTCAAAGGGCCAGGCAAGGAGGGCGCCTGCACGCAGAAGGCTGGTATTCTCTCATACTTGGAGATACGTGGGATATTGCAAGAGAACAACATACGCGATGTGCCGTACGACGAAAGTGCAGCTGTTTACTACACAACTTATAATCGCGGTAGCGACTGGATATCGTTCGATGATGCCATCTCATTCCAAGCCAAGATAGATTTGGCAAATAATAGGGGCCTCGGCGGGCTCTTCATCTGGGCCATTGATCAGGATGACAGAACATTTGATGCTCTTAAAGCGGTCACCGGTCGTGATGTCAAGGTGCCGCCTCTAGCGACCGATGGATTTGGAGCCTTTGATATCAATAAATGCTACATCACAGATTGCGGAGCCAACTGCAGTGCGGGAGACACCACCATGACGCACCTAAACCAGGATGAAAGCTCGCGCGGCTGTGACGGCTCGAATCACAACCAAAGATCCCGTGAGTCTCTTGTATATGTCAATTCCGGGTGGCACTAATCAGAAAACAAGTCTGCTGCCCTGCATATAATGCGCCGGATCCTGCCACCTGCTACTGGACAGGTGGCCCTGCCAATTGCCGTGGTCAATGCGCCCCAGGCGAGGTAAGCATGGTCCTTGATGACTACGGCGACAGCAGCAAGAGATGTACCAATGGAGGAAAGAAAGTTTGTAAGTATATCAGTCTTTTCACAGACAACAGCAGGAATTGGGACTGATGATTGTAGGGTGCTGTCCGGCTACCAATGGTCAAAAAGCCATACAGCAGTGTGAGCTCATCCCACTTGGCAATGGGGCCTCATGTCCCAGCCACAAACCGCAGCACTTGACCTCTGTCTATCAGACTATTTTCAACATTGGTGGTTTTCTTCCAGATCGCAATGTTTACGGCTTCTGCTGTCCTGCCGAACCGGTATGTAGCAGCCATAAAATGAGTTCATTGCCATTCTATTCTGGATACCTTGCTGCGGCAGAAATTTGCTCCCAGTGAAACACATAGCAATGATTCAGATTGGAGACCTTGCAGAGATTATCTCTATGGTACTGTTATATGTCGCTAATAAATTGTCTGTCCCTAGGTGTTCCATGACTGCGCTTGGAAGGGAGAAAACTATTATTGCAATGATAGCGTATGCCCACTTGTACGTACAATTCACCTGCTATTCATTTTCCTGTATCTCATCATCACCGCTGCAGGGTCAAGTAGAGCTCTTTAGGTGGCAGGGAAGTCATGCTGGGCCACCTAAAGAGTCCACTGGATGCACCAGGGGCCAACAGCAAGCATTCTGCTGCCGCCCACCCCTTTCAGGAGGCTCTGCTTTCCTTCCAGTTCCCCTGGAAAACTTATTCCCAGAGGCTAAAAACTTCGCGTCTGACTTTGACCCTGTTTTTGCTGAGGCCTTTGATATGAATCAAGATCAAACTCCTGAACCTCCAGCAGGCGAAGACCCAAACCGACAAAGTTTCGCATGGATAATCATGGTTGGAGAGTCAGCCGATGTCCAAAGCTTTGACAAGCGGGACAATTCGCATCTGGAGCTGTTTGACTGTCCTCATACTCATCCGGATGATTATGGGGTGCAGAAAGCCAGAGCCGTCTGCTTGAGTGACTCACCGGAAAACAACTGCGAAGATATCTTGATCGGCGGCGTCGAAGGCACTGTCGTGCGGCTTCCTCCTCACTGCGGGCCCGACACCTGGGTCAGGGCCGTGAGCTTTGAAGAGTCACTCAATCAGACGCTGCCAGCTCATCTGCGTCGCCGGGCAACGTTAACATCTAAGGTCTACGACTTCCACTATGACTACAACTTTCAGCGACTGCGCCGAGATGGGGGACAGGTTTATGTCCGAATCGATGTCTCCAACCATCCGGGTAAGCTCCATCTCTTCTCTCAAACTCCCTTGTACTGGTTTGCTTATCGAGCCTTCAGGGTATTGGGATGAGGTTGTTGCTCCTCCTGCGGGATCCCCGATCAAACGAAGCGCCGAGAACTGGAGAGAATTCGATAAACGCTTCTTTGCTGAGAACAACCCCGACGACTGGCGCAAACGCTTTGACGCGCTTTTGAGCAAAGACGACACTGGTCTTAAGAAACACTATGAGTTCAATCTATGCTTGTTTGATGCATCAGCAACGTGCGGTAGGGGTTCCGTGCAGGCAAAAGCTGATGTCTCTGGGTCATTCAACACGACAATGGACTTTGGGCTATCACTGATTGGAACGCTGCAAGGCTTTGGATTTAGCGAAGCGTTCGCGTACTTCAGACAACAGGAGTTCGAGAGCCGGATTGTTGCCGGCATAGAGGCTCGGGCCCGACTGAGATTCCAAAGCGCATACGTTCCCATCGGCTCTTTTGACGTATTTGGAGCCAATTACAATATTAAAGGCATCCTGCGAATAAATCCATATTTCAACATGAAGGCCCGAGTGCAGGCAGACGCCACGATCTCTGCACAGGCAATGGTCGAGATGACTCTGCACCATTCTCGGTTCCAGTACTATCTACCTGAAAGCTTGGGCAACATACCAACCGAACCTACCGGACAGTTCTCGACTGATGCACGAACAGGTCCTATAACTGCAATGGGAGACATATCATCCAGCGTCGGCGGCAACATTCTGTTCTCAATTTTACCAACAGTCGGGTTTGACATCCAGCTAGATTGGCGAGGCACGCGGCAGGTTGACACGTCCGTCAAACTTACCGCTCAAGTTGACACCGACTTCGGAGTTGCAGGTATGTTTCTACTTTATCTACCGTGCAACGTGGCTGTGTGTTTAGAAATTTGGCTCGATTGACTGATAGTTCCCAGCAACCATTGGCTCAAAGTGCAAAGGTCTCGACCTCAGCATCAAGGGGCAAGTGGGAGCCCAGCTGTTGGTGGAGAATGCGCTTCCTGGATGGGCTAGCCGTACCTACACTGTCCATCCAAACAATCAGAGGCAGATCTTTCGCGACTGTCTGCCGTTTCTCCGATTACAGTTAGATTCCAGGCGTAGCCGTGACAACACTACGGTCGATGATTTCCACCCGGTTGGCGCGTTGCTCCCCAGACAAAGCCCTGGTGAACCTCTCCCGATACCAGAAAGTTCAAGTTCCACGTGTGCCTTTGCCGCCCATGGAGTATACTGCCTAGGTCCTGATGGCTCGGATGATCCCAATCCAGATTGTAATCTCAACAGTCTTCCACCAGAGAGCGGAGATTCGAGCCTTAAGCGGCGCAGCTCTTCCATCGACCCAGTGGAGCTTAAGGATCTATGCGAAGTCTTCGAAGTCCATGTCGTTGAGAAACGCGGTAATCCAGAAACACGTTTATATTGCGCGACAAAAACAGCAGGGGCATTTGCTGTCGGCAACTTTGAAGGTGCCTCGCGGGCCAACCGGGGGGATATCGTGTATAGGGGTTTCCCCCCAGCCAAAAAGCTTGTAGAGAAGTATCCCAAAGTTGACACCTATGATGCCGAAAATGCCAACGACTGCAACAATTACAACCTGGTAAAAATCCCCACACCAAAGGATCCGACGACTGGACCCCGAACGTTTGCCTGTGAGTCTCTTTTACCACCATCCTATCAAGCCTACGCTATCCACTTGTTGGCACTATAGATTCCAGAAAGTGCTAATTATTGCTATAGCGGAGCATGTTCTAGAGAATCAAATGGTATTTTGAACCTTTACTCGTGCAATTATTGTTACTGACCCCGTAGCTGCCCAACTTTTTCAACTACCTCGCTCGGCAATGGTCGAATCTGAAAAACCCGCCGAACGCGCCTAAGAATCCTCAAGCAAAATATTTCCTTGAGCCCCGAGCCGGTAAAGGTAGCGGCCAAATCCCGTGGTGTGAGTATATGAAAGTCTGGTGGGGTTTGGACGGGCTGCGTGCGAATGACAGGGTTGCCTTGGCGTACCCTAACGACCAGAATTATGATGATGAGCTTGTAAATCCACTTCCCCCTTTAAGGCATTTGGCAAGTCAGTGAACTGTACTGAGCGAAGTTGCCCACCAGGTTCTGTTGGAAACATCCCTTAACTCTAATATCAAACAAGCGGTATATCAATCAAAGCTGCTATACCCTAGCATACACTGATGCCAATTTTGTTAGTGGTTCGCCGGCAATGCTCTGCCCTACAGTCGCAGTATGCCAAAATATATTGAGGCGAGGAAATGGGCCGATGCCCTGAAGGCAATGAAATTGAACATACTTGTTTGGAAGTAAGTGACGGTGACAAGCAAGCCATGGAAATTTGTCTAATCACTTTTCAGATACTTTCTCGACAGCTCCATTACAACTATACTTGTAAAGCAGGCCAATCGGGTAGCTGCTGCGCTGTACGCTTTAAACCTGCCTCATTTATTCTCTATTTTCCCGATGATGTAACTGATTGAAATCTGTAGTGACGATCAGGAGGACAACTATATCCCCACTGTGGTGAGTGGCAGACTATCTTTGATCTTGCGTAGCCCGGGCCGTTGATTATAACCAGATTCGGCACCATCAATTACCCCGACAAGGCGACTACGTCGATGAGGACTACATCAAACAAGATCTAGCAAAACTCTGGCGCTCATGGATTCGTGAGCAGTTTGATGTCACTCAAGCTCGTGTCAAATCCTATTTGGAGGAGTATGCCAATAAGATGTACAATGAAAATCGCCCCCCTCAACAAAACAACCAGCAATTGGTCAAGAGCATGGAAATCCTCCTCAACGAGGTTAAGAACTTGCCAGCCTGGAATATTCCATGGGATGCAAGAGACAAGAATGGCAATCCAATTACGTGACCTTTCTATCTGTGAGGTCTGCGGTCTCTATGTTTCCAGGATGAAATAAAGAGCGGAGCGGCTACTTGATGATTGCTTAATCTTCTACTAGATACAAAGTTAGGATGGTATTGAGTTCAGGTGACCATGGCGAGAGGGGTATGACATCAATATAGAATATCATAGGGATCGATAATCGCCCGGCGGGAAAATCTTCATTTGTAAAGGCCTCCTTTGCATTAGTTTCGGACGTATTGGATTATATTTGTCTGTTAGCTCGTGGCTGACCAGATATCCCGAAGACAACGTCTGAATCCATTGTTATCAAATTATTGTGCCAGTAACTAGGCTCGGAATAATGTCAGCCTTGTCCTGGCTGGCCATTGATACTACCTCTCTCGAGGGTCGCGGCCGGAGAAGTTTGCCCCAAATCCAATCATTCTTGCCACCAGTTTCAGTGATCATGGCGACAACTATCTCATCCCGCACGGATTCGAGTATATCAGCGGTAATTGAGAAGCTTCATCCACTATACATACGTTGTCTGCTTCCATGATGTTAAAGCCCTCTGGACAGACGATATCACGTCATCTGCCAGCGAGAACGTAGCGGTGGACGCTCGTCGGAACTGCCGTCCCGTCTGCAGTCCTGCAGACGTCGAACAATCCTTGAGACAAAATTCCTTGTTGTCAATAATGTGAAGGATCAGACAATACCATTTTGCGAATTTTTTTCATGTCCCTGCAGAAGTTGATGGCGGGTTGTAATAGCATCACGGGTCGGGCAAATAACTCGGACCTCATGGCCGGCATCATGTATGTGATGGAGCGCCGGTCTGGTGTTCGTGTTCTAGATGCATATCTGACTCCACATCAGATCAATAACCCTGAAAAGAAGTGGAGAATAGTATATGGCTGGAGAGCGGAATCAGGTTGGAATTTTCGAACTATAAGCATGAATGAAATAACTCCCGTAAAACATTCCTAGACAGACATATGTGTCAAGGCTGGAGTTTCTAGATAGTCTATTAAGCTGAGAGTAGCTCCATGGTTGCTTTACAGTGTAGGAGTCAAGATTGAATCCATAATTCATAACAAATTCATCACTTGTCATGGTATTTTAGCAAGTGGCTGTGTCGTTTATCCCGCCGGAGACAAGGATAACTCGTAGCACAAAGAGTTAGTACAAAAAGTGTGACTGCTCTGCAGCCTAGACAGGGAAAGCCTGGCGATTAACTGCAGCAAGCTGGAATTTAGATGCACTCCACATTGGTGTGTCTCGTAATTCATAACCAGTGCCACTGCCGACCTGTATCTAGAACGCCGTAAGTGTATCATCGATGTCATCACGAATCTGCTGATCTGACATCTTTCACGCTCGGCTGAGACTCTCCCCCTGCTCCGCCTTTCTCTGTCCATATTTGGCAAGGCGGATCTTTGTGATTCCGATGAAACCAGTGGTGTCAACGGGGCTGAAGTCCTCCAGACTGTCCATGCTGCTCTCCTGGGCGCTGTACAGCTTCTCGGTCTCGCTGAAGCGACCCAGGACGCTGGCGCAGCCCTTGTAGGCACGTAGTCTCACAGTACCATTGACGGTCTCCTGACTGGCAATGACACTCTTTTCGATGAACTCACGCTCCGGCGAGAAGTAGAGGCCGTTGTACAGCAGCTTGGACCAGTTGAAGGTGACGAACTGGTCACGCAGGGCTCGAACCTCACGGTCCATGACCAGACCCTCAAGGTCGATGTGGGCAAGGCGAAGAATGGTCATGGCAGGGGAGTCGTAGCATCCTCGGCTCTTGATACCGATGTATCTGTTCTCGACAATGTCGATACGGCCGATGCCGTGCTTGCGACCGATGGCGTTCAAGGCCTTGAAGATCTCAAGTGAGTCCGTCAGCTCCTCACCCGAGGCCAGGGTCAACTTGACGGGCAAGCCCTTTTCAAAGGAAATTGCAAAGTCCTCCGGGGTGTCAGGCGCTGTGAGCGGTGAATCCGTCAACTTCCACATGTCATCCGGGGGAGTCTGGTTGGGGTCCTCCTGTTGTTCTGTGAGTGAGGATGCTTTAAGGAATAAACGAATGTCCGACTAACCAGAATTCCAGCCTCGTAAGAGCAGTGTGCCAAGTTCTCGTCCATACTCCAAGGCTTACTTTTGTCTTGTCAGTTTCGGCCTGTAATTCAAAGATTTTGAGGGGTCTTACGCCTTGGTAGAAGTGACTGGGATGCCAACCTTGGCCGCATAGTCAAGAAGATCGTTGCGGCCAGCGAAGCGGTTGAAGAACTCGGGCATGCGCCACGGGGCAATGACCTTGATCGAAGGCTGCGGAAGAATCGCATAAGTCACGCAGTCCTCTCAGGGGCCAACACGAGGATGCTATATACCTGGATAGCGTAGAAGGCCAGCTCGAAGCGGACCTGGTCGTTGCCCTTGCCAGTGCATCCGTGGCTGACGGCAACGCAGCCCTCACGCTGGGCAACCCGCATCTGGGCCCGGGCGATGACAGGGCGGGCGAGGGAGGTTCCGAGCAGATAACGGTCTTCCCAGATAGCATTGCACTGGATAGCGCGCCAGCAGAGCTCCTCGACGAATTCACGCTTCAGGTCCTCGACGACAAACTTGGTGGCACCGATCTTGAGGGCCTTCTGCTCGGCGGCTTTGAAGTCCTCGTTCTGCCCGACGTCGGCCTGCAATGAGAGGGAGTTAGACTGAATCGACAAGCAAGTAGGAAACCGAGGGTCCGCGATCCATACCATAAAGCAGACAACATCGTAGCCCTGCTCGATGAGCCACGCCAAAATGACGGAGGTGTCGAGACCTCCCGAGTAGGCTGGGATTTGCTGGTGAGCGCGGGGTGCGGGCAACGGACAACGGGTAGTCTTACCGAGACAAACCTTCTCCTTGGCCATTTTGAAGAGGGAACAGAGGATGCAAAGGAAAGGCGTAGGGGGACAAGACGGGGTGCCGAAGAGAGCAGGGACTTGGAGATGTCGCTGAGCCAGAAGCGTGGAAAAAAATCCCACGCTCGGGCGGAGCGCACATGACTCACGCCTCCGACCGTCGGCGCCGCGGGGTCGGCGGGGAGCGGCTCCCGTCGGTTGAGATAAGAAACCCGATCGATGGATGCATCCGCTCTATCGGTCTCCTCCGTGGCTTTCATGTCAGTTCCGCTGGTGAATCTGAAGATGATCAGGCAGAGTGAGGACCAACCCTGCAAGGCTGACTCTGACAGCATAAAAAGTTTGCACCTCCAGGTCCCTTCCTATATATTTCTGTTGAGTCATTTGTTGATAAAATGTATAGGATAAAAAGATAAGGGGAGTTTGGACATTAGAAGAGATTCTAGAATTCTTACAGTTATTATCTACCAGGATACTCTGTAATCAATCAAGGATGTACCCTGGTGTGTTGGATGGGGGGCCTTAAGTGCAGCTACTGATCAACTGTTTAAGAGCGACAGTTGGCTCACATCAGGATCATCAAGTCGTCTCCCTACAGGCTGCTTTAAAAGCTCACGATCATACACTTCATAGACGACCATGGCCGCCGCTCTCGACGCAGAATTCGACCCTCGGAGTGAGCTGCTCCCCAACATCGTCAACCATTTCTCCAAGGTCAAGCCCGACGCAGTCTACGCCGAATATCCGGTTTCAACACTCACCTACGAGGAAGGCTATCGCCAAATTACATACCGTGATTTCGCAAATGTAATCAATGGCCTTGCCTGGTGGCTAAAAGAAAAGCTCGGTCCTGGCAAAGATCAAGACGTTGAAAACCTGGCATACATTGGTCCCAATGATCTGAGATACCGGCTCTGGTTCTGGGTGCGGCCAAGGCTGGATACTGCGTATGTGGAATCGCTCTCTGGACGAGGCATCTCTAACATACATAATTCTCCTTACATCACCTCGCAATAGCATCGTCGCCCATAAGAGTCTCTTTGATCGTCTCAACTGCAGAAAAATCTTGTCCCCAACGCCGCACCCACCTCTGGTGACGGCGATTCGGGATGCCCATGGACTGGAGGTGTTCGACGTTCCCAGTGTCGACGACTTGCTGAATACAAAGTATCCTCATTTTCCATACACTAAGACCTTTTCAGAAGCCTTGACAGAACCGCTGGTGGCCCTGTAAGCTCCGTTCTCAATGCCAAGTATATATGGAACCATGTTAATCATGACAGTCACACGTCGGGTTCCACCAGGATCCCTAAGCCCATCGTCTTTACCCACGAGACCGCCACCAGGCACATGAAAATGGTGGCATTGGATCCCCCGCAGGGCTTTGAAAGTCAGGACCGGATGTTATTGGGCAAAAGAGTCTTCCTGATGTTCCCCCCATTTCATGTAGGGCTCGTTGACATGGGAGCGAATGCCACCGATCTAACAATTCTATAGGGGGCCTACCTAGCCAGCCACCTGTTTAACGCCGTTCCTTTCGGGACGGTCATGATCACTCTTACATCAGGAGCAATCCCATCAGCAGCAGGATTGGTGGAAGGCCTGAAAAAGACTCGTGCCGATGTCGCTTTTATCTTTCCGTCCATCGTCCAGGAACTAAGCCAGAGCCCGGAGCTCCTGGACTATTGCGCCAAAAACCTCGAGCCGATTATTCACTGCGGTGGCGATCTTCCCCAGTCGATCGGTGATACGGTCGCATCGAAGATCAGACTGGTGAACCAGTACGGCGCGACGGAAATCGGACTGGTGGCTCTGATTCAGTCGAAAGATCAAGATCCCGATCCACAGGATTGGAAATACGTTCAATTCCACCCGGATATCGGAGCGGAATTTCGCCCTGTGACGGAGAACGAGCATGAGCTGTATATTGTCCGGCACGTGGAACATGAACGACACCAGATGACGTTTACTTTCTTCTCTGACTTGAAGGAATATTCGACTCGGGACTTGTTCGTCCGTCACCCCACGAAGCCGAATCTCTGGAAGTGACGAGTCGCCTCTACTTGGCGTCCTGGGCGCGAACATGCTCGCGCGGATGACATCATCATGTTCCTGAATGGAGAGAAGATGAATCCCATTTCCATGGAGCAGTATATCGCTGCTCGCAATCTGCAGGTCTCGGCTGTTCTGGTTGCCAGTGCTCAGCGGTTTCAAGCATCTTTACTGGTTGAAGCTGTGCCCAAGGTGTCTCTGTCTACTCCAGCCGAGCGCGCTGCATTCATTGAGAAGATGTGGCCAAGCATTGAAGAGGCCAACCAAGACTGCCTGGCCCACACCCAAATCGCCAAAACACATATCTTATTCACCAATCCCCAGAGGCCCATGCTCCGGGCAGGCAAGGGCACCATGCAAAGAGCAGGAACCCTGAAGCTATACAAGAAAGAGCTCAACGCACTCTATGCCGATGTGGAGACACTGGCGACCCAAATTGATGAAGCGTCCGGTCCAGGCTGAGTTCATGACGCCCCAGTGATCTCTCAATTTATTCAAGATACTATCTCTTCTGTCACAAAGTGGAGCGGGATTAATGACACAGACAATTTTTTCACCTTGGGCATGGACTCACTGCAAGCAGTCACCATCATGCGGCATTTAAGACATGGTCTGCGCATGCCTGGTATTATATTAAATTTGGTCTACACCAACCTATCTGTCTCTCAACTGACCCATGCTATCCTCCGGCTCCTACACATGGACAGGAATTTCAGAAAGCAGACAAGGGAGCACTCCTCCAGGAACAGAGCAGTATACTGAAAGAATATTGAGCCAAAATCAATCAGATACCCATCCATCCAAAGTCATTTCATGGAAGACGCCCGAGAAACATAGCGTTCTTCTTACTGGCTCTACCAGCATCCTGGGGTCATATCTTCTCCATGTGCTACTGGCTAACCCATCTGTTGCGCATGTCTACTGTCTGAACCGAAAATCCAAATCTGAGAGTGTCGCGAGCCAAATCGAGAAGAACAAGATTTACAACTTGGATCCTACTTCTTTGGATCCACGGTGTGTCAGCTTTCTCAAAACTAGTCTATCTGATGAACACCTAGGACTGCAGCCTGATACTTTCCAGAAACTACAAGAGACGGCCACCCTGGTGATCCATAATGCTTGGCCCGTGAACTTCAATCTTTCGCTCGCCTCGTCTAAGCTGCAGTTTGAGGGCCTTGTCAATCTGATCAAGTTCTGTTCAGCTGCCTTAGTCCCACCGCGCCTCTTTTTCATCTCTTCCATCAGCTCCATCATGGCGCATCAGGCGGCTTCCAACAAAAAAATCCCTGAAGAGGTAATTACCATCGAAAAGCCAGCTCCGAATGGGTACGCCAAAAGCAAATATCTGGCGGAGCAGCTTCTCAATTATGCGGTATGGACCTGGAGGCTTCCAGTTCCAACATCCTTTGCTCAAGTCAGTCAGATTGCCGGTGCAGTCCACTCCCCGGGCCTGTGGAACAAGACCAAGTGGTTTCCAAGCTTGGTCATCAGCTCCTTGCACATAGGAGCAGTCCCAGACTCGCTGGGACTGACTGTGGGTCAAATCAATTGGGTCCCTATTGACCTACTGGCGGAAGTCCTGGCGGACCTTGCCCTAGAGACTGAGACTGCAACTGCAGAAGCAAGCCAGGTTCAGGTCTTCCATCCACTGAGCCTGCATCCTACCACATGGGATGCAATCTGGCTGGTGGTGACCAATGCATTATCTGCATGCTCTGGAAAGCAGATATATATGATCTCCCTGAAGTCCTGGATTGACACAGTTCGCAAGGACATGAAAGTGACGGCAGATGTGACAGCGCCCAGTCATAGTATTATTAGCTGAAACTATGGTAGCTTGTCATACAGAATCAAAAGCATGGAGAAGAAAAAGAGAGAAATCATGGCATCATGAGGTGGTTGATATAGCCAAGTAGTCCCAGCAGTATCTCCCACTGCCTACTTGTCTACCACACTGTCATATCACCCCCCCCCCCCTTCAAAGACACCTGCCTGCAGGTGTTTAGGGCCTAAGTAACTGGCTTGTTGTCATCCCTATGCTTCTCTGGATCCTCACCATCCTCCCAGCATCTTAACCACTCCTTTAGCCACTTTGGGGGTCCAGGCAGGTCCGGGTAGTGCTCATAGAAGCTTTGTAGGTGGTGTGGTGAGCCTATAAAATTTGCTGCTGGGTACCATATTGAGTTATTGTCATAGTCTATCTACTTGATCTTATACTGCAGCTTTCCCTGATGCAGACAGACTGCTAAAATTTCTTCTACCTCTCATTCATATTCCTCATTAACCTCTATAGCTGGGGGAGGGTCCTCAATCTGGCCTGGAAGAGGATTAGTGGCTGCCTTCTGAAGCTTATCTAATGAGAATACTGGATGCATGTGGATTGAGGCTAATAAGTCCAGCTTATAGGCATTATCAATCTGTTTAACAATGCAGTAGAGGCTTGTCATCTGATAGTTCAGCTTGCAGCTAGAACAGTCTATCTTCTAGATACAGACTAACACCTATACTATATCTTCTATCTTAAAATCAACAATTCTTCAGTGCCAATCTGTCTGTTGCTGCTGGGAGTCCTGAGCCTTCTCAATGAGCTTTCAGACATAGTTCCAGGTGGCTTTTAGGCACCAGACTTATTTTCAGGCATCATTCTGGTTCAAACACTTTATGGCTGATTGGTCTGGAAGTTAGGGCTGTTGCTAGTCAAAGAAGGTCTGTAATGTCACACCTTAGTTAATTAAGAATGGCAGGACCTCAGTTGACTTATAAAGCAGAACTGCCACTGCAAAGTCTATTATCAGTAGCTAATCTGACCAATTATCCTAATAGTAATTAATAAAGAGCCTAAGATGCTGTGCTATATACTGGTTTATTATCTCTGTTTGGCCATCTGTCTGAGCATGATTTGCAGTGGAGAGCCTCAGCTTCACATCTAGAATCTGACAGAATTTATTCTAGAAGTTTGAGATTAATTAAGGTCTTCAGTCTGATACAATGATGTCCAGGGGCCCAGTTCATCAGTAGATATATATTATAAAAAGCCTTGCTATGTCTTAGGCAGTAGTAGTCTTGTGGTATGAAATAGATATTAGCCTTTTCCTTAAGCAGTCTACTACTGCAAAAACAGCATTGTAACCATGTTAGTTCTTAGAAAAGCTTTAGAAGTTCATTGAGATATGTTTCCATAGCTGGTCTGGTATGGGCAGTGACTGCAACAGTCTGAGGGCTTTATCACACAGGTTCTAAATCCACCAGCATATATGGCAGTTGACAACATACTGATCAACATCCTGAGTTATGCCTGGCCAGTAGTATCTTTTAGCTAGCAGTTTCCTCATCTTATTTCTTTCAGGGTGAGCTGTGGAAGCCTGGCAGTGCATTTTATTCAATGTTATAAGGGCATCTCTAGATCCTAATTAAAAGAAGAAATTACTTATTTCTGAACAGTTATATAACTGGATCAGTGTGATTAATTCTTGGCATACTGATCTAACTGATCTGAGGATTAAAGGATCAGTTCAAAGTTCTACTAATTCAAATAATTGTAATAACAGGTCTAGATAACTAGACCTAATAGAGCTGTTGGTTTATCTTGAAGACAAGAAACAAGGGGGTGAGCAATATAAAAGTAAGAATAAGCCTGTGTTACTAGCAATGTCTATATAACAAGTTGCTATGTGAGTTGACCACAAGGGTTGGATTCTGTCTGAAGAGAATATCATTATATACATGCTAGTCTGCCTGAATTGATGAGTTTGTTTGGATCATTCTGGGTGTTTGGATTATAGAGCTTTGTTGAATTATAAGGCTTTGTTGGATCATAAGGCTTTGTTGGATCAGGATAGAGGGGTTTTAATCTATTGACACATACTCTCTGTATAACATACTTCTTCTTTATGCTAACTCCGGCTATAACACTACCTCCCTTCTTAAGGATCTTCAGCTCAAAGATTCTTCTTTGCTTTTGCCTATATCTAGGCTTTTTCTGCTTCCTGTAAGTTCTCCTCTGTAGGTCTTATAATGTTGCCATGCCTTCTAAACATCACTGTGTAGGTCAGGATTCTGAGCGCTTCTTCTTAGATGCCAAAGTTGATTTCTTAGGTGAGACTATGCCTGTTCTGTGTACTCATTGCCATTTGCTCCAAGAGAAGGGGGAGAAGGTGAAATACAAGGTTTTTCTTAATTATTCTTATTGCAGGGAGTGCTGTTGCCAAGGTCTTGCCAACTGTAATATTTATAAAGTAGAGGATTTTAACTGTTGGTTTCTCTCCCCCCCTTCTTCCTATCTTTACTAACTCTTTTAGTCCATTGATTGAAAAAAGCTCTGGACAAGGTCTGTGCTGATTGTGAAGCTGCCCATCAAGCTCTTCATGTGTGATGGCGCCCAGTCATAGTATTATTAGCTAAAACTATAGTAGCTTGTCATACAAAATCAAAAGCATGGAGAAGAAAAAGAGAGAAATTATAGCATCATAAAGTGGTTGATATTACCAAGTAGTTCTGGCAGTATCTCTCACTGCCTATTTATCTGCCACACTGTCACATCACCCCCCCCTTCAAAAATGCCTGCCTGCAGGTGTTCAGGGTCTAAGTAACTGGCTTATTGTTATCTCTATGCTTTTCTGGGTCCTCACCATCCTCCCAGCATCTTAACCACTCTTTTAGCTGCTTCAGGGGTCCAGGCAGGTCTGGGTAATACTTATGAAAGCTTTATAAACAGTGCAGTGAGCCTATAAAATTTGCTGCTGAGTACTATGTTGAGTTATTGTTATAGTCTACTCACTTGATCTTATATTGCAGCTTTCTCTAATGTAGACAGACTGCTAAAATTTTTTTACCTTCTATTTATATTTCTTATTAACCTCTATAGCTGGGGGAGGATCCTTAATCTGGCTTAAAAAAAATTAGTAGCTGCCTTCCAGAGCTTGTCTGATGAGAATACTGAATGCATGTGAATTGAGGCTGGTAAGTCCAGCTTATAAGCATTATCAATCTGTTCAACAATGCAGTAGGGGCCTGCTATCTGGTAGTTCAGCTTGCAACTAGAACAGTCTGTCTTTTAGATATGGGCTAACATCTATACTACATTTTCTATCTTGAAATTAACAATTCTTCAGTATTAATCTGTTTGTTGCTGCTGGGAGTCCTGAGCCTTCTCAATAAGCTTTTGAGCATAATTCCAGGTGGCTTCTAGGTGCTGGACCCATTTTCAGGCATCATTCTGGTTCAAACACTTTATAGCAGATTGGTCTGGGAGTCAGGACTGTTGCCAGTTAAAGGAGGTCTGCAGTATCACATCTTGATCAATCAAGAATAATGGGACTCCAGTTGATTTATAAGATAGAACTGCCACTGCAAAGTCCATTATTAATAGTTAATCTGACCAGTCATCCTGGTAGTAATTAACAAAGAGTCTAAGGCACTGTGCTATATACTGGTTTATTATCTCTGTTTGGCCATCTGTCTGAGTATGGTTTGCAGTGGAGAGCCTCAGCTTCACACCTAAAATTCAACAGAATTTATTCCAGAAGTCTGAGATAAACTGAGGTCTTCAGTCTGATACAATGGTGTCTGAGGATCTGATCCACTGATAGATATACATTATAAAAAGCCTTGCTATGTCTTGAGCTATAATAGTCTTATGGCATGGGATAAATATCAGCCTTTTCTCTAAGTAGTCTACTACTGCAAAGACAGCATCATAACCATGTCAGTTCTTAGAAAAGCTTCAGAAGTCCATTGAGATATGTTTCCATGGCTGGTCTGGTATGGGCAGCAACTGCAACAGTCTGGGGGGCTTATTATGTGGGTTCTGAATCTGCTAGCACATGTGGCAGTTAGCAACATATTAATCAATGTCCTGGATTATGTCTGATTAGTAATATCTTTTTGCTAGCAGTTTCCTCATCTTATTTCTTTCAGGGTGGGCAGTAGAAGCCTGATAGTGTATTTTATTTAGAAGCTGTATTTGAAGGTTTCCCTTATCTGGCATTATTAGCTAACTCTAGTTATACAATAATAGATCTTTTTCTAGGGACCATGAAGCCTTTCCTTCAGCAGCTGCTGCTCAGAGGTTTGTCAAGGATTCATAAGTATAGTTAGCCTGTAGCAAACAGTCTGCTAAATACAACTTCTTCTAGATTAGTGCCAGTTCTGCATGGGGGTTTTTCATCTCTTGTATAATGTGAGGGTCAAGCCATTCTGTCTTTAAAAGCTGCTGAGTCCAGTATTTCTTTTTCAGGCTATTCTGGGCTTCCACTATTACTGGCTGCCAAGATAGAGTATCTGCTAATGAGTTCTGTTTCCCTGAGCAGTATCAAATCATGAAGTAAAATCAGGTAAGATATTCAGCCTACTTCACCTGCTGCAAGGTCAGAACCTTAGTTGTCATGAAATATTCCAAAGCTTAGTAATTAGTTAGAATATCAAAGGGGTCCTCCTGCTGCAAGTTTTTTAGCTCTGGTTGCTATTTCTTTAAGGCCTGTATGATGGCTAAGAGCTCCTTATTATGGATTGCATAGTTGCACTCTGCCAGTGCTATAGTTTTTAAGAAATAGGCCACTAGGTGCCATTGTCTGTCTCTATTCATATTCAACTAAGAGAGTACTTCAGCAACCACCCCATCTGAAGCATCAGTCTCCAGCTTGGTTGGTTGATAGAGGTTATAATAGATTAGTATTAAAGCAGACATTAGCTATTCCTTAAGCAACTTAAAGACCTGAAGATACTGGGAGTTGAAGTTAAAGGGCATGTTCTTTCTTATAAGGTTAAACAGGGGTCTCACAATGCAGCTATAATTCTTAATAAACTATTAGTAGAAATTGCAAAAGCCTAGAAAGAATTGCACTCCCTTAACTGTAATTAGAGGCTCTTAGTTCTGGATTACTACCACTTTCTCTGGGTTGACCTCTATTCTATTAGTGCTGACAATGAAGCCTAGATACTTGGTTTGAATAATATAGAATTTATATTTCCTGATGTCTGCTTGAAGCCCTGTCTTTTAGAGTTGATTTAGCACTCTAATAACATGCTCCTGGTGCTCTAGTTCATTCTGGGAATAGACTAGTATATCATCAATAAAGATGGTCATAAACTGGTCCAGATAATTCAAGAAGAGGTTGTTCACATATCTCTGGAAAGTAGCTGGTCTGTTGATAAGCTCAAAGAGCATCACCTGATATTTGTAGACTCTATAGCAGGTCTGGAATATTGTTAGATTTTTTAACTCAGGATCCATCCAGATCTTATAAAATACCTGCTGGATGTCAAATTTAGTGAAGATTCTTGCTTGACTTAGATGTTCTAGGGTCTCATCAATTAATAGCAGAGAATAGCAGTTCTTCTTTAAGATGGCATTTAGCTTTTAGTAGTCCACATAAAGGCACAACCCCCTATTAGCCTTGCAGACAAAGAGAATTAAAGAAGCAAAGGGAGCTTCACTAGAGACTATAAAACTCTTGTCTAGGTTCTTTATCAGGTATTTCTTGGTAGCTTCTAATTCTTCAGCAGATTACTTATACAAGGAGCTATAGCCTAGAGAGTTCTTCTCAGTAAGCTCAATATAATGGTTATAGGAACAGTGTGGTAATAGCTAATTAAAGGCTTCTTTAAAGAACACATCCTGCCAAAAATAATAGCATGCTGAGAGATATTTGTCTAGATAGGCCTCTTCATCCTCTTCTGTTAATAAAGATTAGGTTTTTTTCTTAATAATTCAGTCAATCTCATGGAGACTGATAATGAAGGTTTTGCTCTTTCAAGCTTGAGCAGAGTGGTGGAAGCCTGCAGCCTTAACCAGAACAATGTTAATCTCCAGAGGTTTCTTTGAAAGTTTCTTTAAAGACTGTAGATAGTGCTGTTTTACAATAGATCCTATCTCTTAAAGGGCTTAGTTTATCTTGGCTAGATTCAAATACCTATTTATAGCAGTAGTTTGGGGCAGTTGATATCTAGCAAATTCAGCATCTGGAACTTGCTGCTAGGTATTTGCCTCATCTCCTGCAGCCATGAGCTCATTGAGCTCTGGGTGCTGGTTTGGCCAAATCAAGTATTTATTCTGTATATTCAACCAAACATCTTGCTCCTCACACTACTTTTAGCCTAGAATCATGTCATGATGCTCAAGGTTGGCTATAAGTATAGGCATATCAGCCTGCTGGCATCCATTAACTGCCAGATGCAATATAATTGTGTGGGTGATTTGTTCTTCAGTCTGGTCATTATAACCTCAGATGTGGCAATTAGAGTTCAGGGGCACTATTAATATTTGGAAGTATTTAGCCACATCTCTTGCATGTAATGACAGGCCTAGATAACTAGACCAAATGGGGTCGTTGGTTTATCTTGAAGACAAGGAACAAGGGGGTGAGCAATATAAGAGCAAGAATAGACCTGTGTTACTAGCAATGCCTATATGACAGGTTGCTATGTGAGTCAACCACAAGGGTTGGGTTCTGTCTGAAAGGAATGTCATTATATACATGCTGTTTCCTAGAATCATGGAAATGGATCATGAAGTTGGATCATGGAAATAGATCATGAAGTTGGATCATAGAAATGGATCATGAAGTTGGATTATAGAAATGGATTATATATAATCCATCATGTGATCTTCTTTTTAATTTATTCTAATCTGTAACACTACCCCTCCCTCTAGGGATCTTCAGCCTGAAGATCTGTCTGTATCTTATAACACCTTCCCTGTTATTTGTCCTCAATCTTTCTTTCTTATGTGAGTTCACTGCTGCCATGCCTCCTAAACACAAGCATTCTGACCCACAGTCTGTCAAGTCCCGGGAGTGTTTGGTCCTGGCTGACAAGATTGATTTGCTAGGTAGTGAAATGCTTGTTCCTTGCAGTTTGTGTCTCCTTTGCCAAGCTCGCCAAAAGGATGGGGACCCTGAGATTATTTGCAAAATGGATCCTAAGTATTTATGCTGTGGGGAGTGTGTCTGGCATGGGCTGACTGCTTGTAATGGTAGTAGTCTTTCAGGGGCTGATTGTGAGGTTCCTGGCCCTCCCATTTGTTTTTCTCACTAATATAGTTAGTTGATCGGTTAAAACAAGCCATTGATAAGGCGGAAAAGGAGGAGCAAATGGCTCTTGATTTGCTGCAGAAGGGCCTGAGTTGCCTTTATTAAGCTTAAAAGCAGTGAGACCTCCTTTGTTGTCAGGGTTTCTTAATGCTTCAGAAGAAGGCAAAGACAGTTGAAGATCTTGAAGAGTTAGATCATCTAGAGGCCAAAGCTGAGGGTTCTGAGGGTTCTTATTCTAAGAGGCTGTGTTGCAAGGATTCCAATGCCAATCCTTCTTCTTCAAATACTCAGGCAGTATCTTCCAATTCAGCCATCAGTGTCAGTTTGCCTAATGTTTTAGATAGGGTTGATTTGTTTGCTTTGTCCTATCTCCCTTCCTGGGATTCTTCCTTGGCCAACCTTTTTTCCTCCAGGGTGGCGGATTCTCTGGCCTCAGGCAATCTGGGTTCCAGAGGTGGAACTCCTTAATGAGATCTTTGCATCCTTCACAGTTTTCAGGAGGTTTCCAGGTATTCTCTGAATTATCATACCCTGCTTATTTGATCAGGTATCTGAACTGACCGTCCACATATCCACTGTCCAGTATTTTTTCAACTTCATATTCTTGATCTGCTTCTGGGTTTTCAGGCAGTATTTCTTCAGCTTTGGTAATGACTGTTGCATGGGTTGGCGCTGGTTCCAACAGGGAGACATGAAAAACAGGGTGTATTTGTATATTTTCTGGCAATCTGAGTTTATAGTTCACTTTTCCAATTTGTTCTTCAATTTTGAAGGGTCCAATCTTTTTGAAATCCAGTTTGTCACTAGGCCTCTGTGTTTTGATATTCTTTCTGAGGAGGTATACCTTATCCCTTTTCCTAAACTTAAATGCCTCCTGGTGCTGTTGGTTGTAGTACATGGCTGCTCAGTAAGCAATAAATTGGATGTCCAAGCTCAGCTGTTGGTGTAGCTCCTTCAGCTGGTCTGCCTTGAGGATTCCTTTCTGGGCCAAGATCTTGCCAGAGATAGGCTCTTGGTACACTGTAGGCTCAAACCTATAGTTGGCATAGAATGGCAATTCCTGGGTGGCTTCAGTCTTTGCACTATTGTATGCAAACTGGGCTAGAGGCAACAATTCAACCCAGTTGTTCTGTTGGTAATTGATGTAGCAGTAAAGGTATTGTTCCAGGGTTTGATTAATCTGCTCAGTCTGCCCATCTGTCTGTGGGTGTGCTGTTGTAGACAGCTTGTGCTTAGAGCCCAATTGCCAAGTCAAGGATTGCCAAAACTTGGATGTGACCAGCTTATCCCTGTCTGACACAATTTCATCTGGTAGACCATGGTTCCCCACAATTACCTGTAGGAAAGTATATACCAAGTCATCTGTATTAGCTGTTTTTCAGTAGGGCAGGAAGTAGGCATATTTGATAAGCCTATTCACAATGACCAGGATTGAATTATATTTTACCTTGGTCAGGGGTTCCTCCAATTCCAGCAGATCTGTGATAAAGTCCAGGAATATAGACTGCTAAGGTCTTTTAGGTGCTTCCAAAGGTTGTAGATGTCCATATGAGGTGTGCCTAGTGGCCTTACTCCTTATACAAAGGTTGCATTGGGAAACCACTTTCTGTACTGTCTTCCTAAGCTCTGGAAAGTAGAAATTCCTGGTAATTTGTTCAATAGTTTTGTCCATTCCTTGGTGGCCATGTGCTGGGGCTTCATGGATATCTTTGACCAGCTGTTCTCAGAGTTTGACAGGCACATAGACTAGTTCTTGATATAGGATGATGCCTTCTTTTCTTATAGTTATGTTGGGGTCCCTCTCTGCAGGTTCCTGTGTTTCAGATCTTTCTAGGATCTTTATCAGTTCCTGAGCCATAGGGTCATTCTTATAAGCCTTCTTGATTTCTTTCTTTCATGAGCCAGTGATCTGGAAAACTGGTGCTAGCTGCCTGGCTAGAACAAGTGTGCCATCTGCCTTGGTTCTGAAAATTGCTGGCTGGATTCCAGGCTTTCCTGTCTCATAGTCTGGCCTCCAGCTAAAGGCATCAGCTCTGGCATTCTCTCTTCCTTTCCTGTAGGTAATCTGAATATCATACTGTGCCAACTTCTTAGTCCATCTAGCTTGCCTCCGGGTCAGCTCTTTGGTGGTAGTAAAGTGAACCAAATTCTTGTGATCACAGTATATCAGGGTCTGATGCTTAGCCCCTTCCAGGTAATGCCTCCATTCCTTCAGAGCCACAACAATGGCCAGTAACTCCTTGTTGTGGATATCATAATTCAGCTCTGGGGGCATTATTTTCCTGGAATAATAGGCAACAGAATGTAGTCTTCCTTCCTCATCTGGCTGACTGAGACATGCTTCAATGGCATAGTCTGATGCATCTGTTTCTAATATAGCTGGTTTCTCTGGGTCATAGATCTTTAAAACAGGTTTCTCACAGAACTTCTGCTTTAACTTTTTAAATGCTGCTTGTTGTTCCTTTCTCTATTCAAAATTCTGCTTCTTCCTGGTGAGCCGTATCAATGGTTCTGCAATCTTGGAGTAGTTCCAGATGAATTTCCAGTAAAAGTTGGCAAATCCAAGAAAGGATTGCACTTCTTTGACTGAAGTAGGAGTAGGCCATTCTCTAATGGCAGCCAGTTTCCTTTCATCCATCTCCATATGCTCTGGAGTAATAACAAATTCTAGAAACTCCACTTTCTGAGTGTGCCATTTGCATTTCTCTGGGGCCACAGAGAGCTTTTTATTCTGCAGAGCTCTCAGGACCATCTTCACATGCTCTTTATGCTCTTCCAGGGTTTCTGAATAGATGAGGATGTTGTTGAGGTAGGCCATGCAAAAGATGTCTAGATAGTCCTGCAAGGTGTTGTTGACAAGGCTTTAAAATATAGCAGGCATGTTGGTAAGCCTGAATGGCATAACTGTATATTCAAAATGTTCTAGGTGAGTTTTAAAGGCAGTCTTCCATTCCTCTCCTTCCTTTATCTGGACTAGGTAGTAGCCTTCACACAAATCCAGCTTGGTGAAGTATCTGGCCTTCCTAAGTCTATCCTGAAGCTCCAAAATGAGCGGCAGCAGATAGCAGTTCTTGATGGTGATGTTATTAAGCTGGCAATAATCCACACAGAGCTGTAACTTCCCATTCTTCTTAGGGACAAAGAGTATAGGATATCCCACAGGTGAAGTAGATGGCCTAATATATCCTTGTTCCAGATTCTTGTCAATATATTCCTGTAGTGCCTCATGTTCCTTTTCCAAGAGGGGGTAAATCAGTTTGAATGCTGGTTGTGTACCTGATTTCAATAATATCTTATAGTTCTATGGTTGGTGTTCTGAAAGTTGTTCCTTGCCTCTTTTCTGGAAAACATCCTGGAAGTCCCAATATTTCTGTGGCACATTCTCCATTTCCTGAATAGGGGGTTTGGCTGTCTTCTGCCTTTTTGTCAGAGTTCCCACTTCCCTGACCTCCCTAGGGCAGACATATAAAACACCAACTTGCTCTCCCTAACACTACATACACTTCAGTGCTTCCCCTGATATCTCTTAAACTTCAACAATCTCTGGTTGCCCCTCAGGCTGCCTTTCAGGCCTTACACTGCTTTTGGGTGTTTCTGTGAACTGTATCTCTTCAGTCCTCCAGTCTATATGGGGGTTATGTGTCTTTAGCCAGGGTATTCCTAGAATGATGTTGTGCCTTAGAATCTGTGTGATGTCCAGGTTGATCTGTTCAGAATGTTGTCCAATTGCCAGAGTGGATTTCTTGGTTTCTATTCATACCCATCCATCTCTATAGTTGCTGGGTGACTTATTTGTTATAGTCAACTCATAGAGTTTCTCCTTTGCCTGATAGAGGATATGGTTCTTAATAACAAAAATATTGCTGATGAAGTTTTCAGTTGCTTCACTGTTAATCATGATTCTTGCCTTCCACCCATTAATCTTGCTGTTAACAATAAGTTGCTGATATAGTCCTCTTTTGGTGGTGCTTGTATCAAGATGTAGAGACTCTAGCTGCACTCCCTGTGAGTGTCCCTTCCTGGCAGGGCCAACTAGTTTTTTGACTTGAGTGGCTTTGAATACCAGCCTGTGGCATCCTTTTCTGACCAATGAATACTGCAGTTGTCATCATAACAGGCAGTTCAGTGGCAGGCAGCATGGTCTTCTTTCTTTTTCTGAGTAGAGGTGGCTTGCTTCTTCTCTTCCTTCTTGGGCTTGTTGGGGCATTTCCATCCCATATGGTTGTTCTTTCTGCAGTGGATGCATAGCTTCTGCTCATAGCACTTTTTCTGCTCCTCAGTCCAGTTGGGATTAGGTCCTTGAGGCTTTTTGTCAGACTGTTTAGACTTGTCCTTCTGGGGGTTCTTCCAGTTAGTGCTGTCTAATTCCATGGTATCTCTCCCATTCCCAGTATGCTGCTGATTAGTATGCCGCGGGGTACCATCTTGATAGCAACATTCAAAGAGGTGATTGTCAATCTTGATGGCCAGGTTGATGAGTGCATTTAGATCCTTAGGGTTCTTATAGATTATTAGTTCTTTCTTAATTTTGTTTTTCAGCCCCTGACAGTAGTGCTCCATAAGTGATCTGTCTGACCAATCGCCCAGGTATGCTGCAGCTTGTTGAAATTCAGTGGTGTAGGTGGCCACAGAGGTCCTTTGGCAGATTATCATAACAGTATAAGTGGCCTTTCTGACTTTGTTGAGGTCTCCAAAGTTCTGCTTTATTTTAGCCACAAAAGTAAGGAACCTGTTGAACACCTCATTAATCTTCAGTTGATGTTCTTTAGGTGCTTTTTGCATTTAGTCTTGAAGATAGGGTTCAAACCATTGAGCTGCTGTGCCTTAAAGATAAGTTGCTGTGAACATGACCTTTCTGTCTTCATCTGGGAAATCTGGTGCATTGAAGAAGAAATAGAGTTTCAACTGGGAAATGAATATCTGGAGCTTCTTCCTTTCTCCATAAAAGAGGTCTGGTTTAGCCACCTTAGTCTGCTGAGTTGAATCCTGGTTAGAGCTTGCTTCAATTGTCTGTCTTGTGTTGCCCTTATTTGGCTGATGCCCAAGGTATTTTATCTGTTCTTACAGCTGCATGTTCTCATTGACCTGTCCCTGTAACTGCTCCTGTAGCTGCTGAATCTGTTCTTGTAGGGCCCTTATCACTTGGGCCAGTTCCTGGGTGGAGATATGCCCCTCCATGCTTGCTATCTCTTGAACACCCACAACACACCTTGCTTCCTGCAAGAAAGGTGGTCGAAGTGTAACAACAGGCCTAGATAACTAGACCAAATGGGGTTGTTGGTTTATCTTGAAGACAAGGAACAAGGGGGTGAGCAATATAAGAGCAAGAATAGACCTATGTTACTAGCAATGCCTATATGACAGGTTGCTATGTGAGTCAACCACAAGGGTCAGGTTCTGTCTGAAAGAAACGTCATTATATACATGCTGTTTCCTGGGATCATGGAAATGGATCATGAAGTTGGATCATGAAAATAGATCATGAAGTTGGATTATAGAAATGGATCATGAAGTTGGATTATAGAAATAGATTATATATGATCCATCACATGACCTCCTTCCTAATCCATCCTAATCTGTAATATTGCACAAGAAGTATTAATAAATATAGATCTGTTGGCTCTAGAGTCAACCAATGCCTTTAGTTCCACACTTAGTCCATTTCTTAACACATGACTAAGTATAATAAAGTGATTGTCACCAAGCAACTTGCTTATATTTAGCAAAGACAGATCAACTTTATAGTTTTTCCCTAGAAAGAAGACTTTCCCTAGAATAGAGCTTTTCCCAAATCCTGATTCTTACCTAATACTTTCTTCTTCTCTTCCAGGGTCTTAATCTTCAAGGTCTTCTTGTGGGGGCAGTGTGAGGTGATATAGCTAATTTTCTTGCAGTAAAAGCATTTTTCTTCTTGCATCAGTTCTGCTCTCTGTTTATCATCTAGTCTGCTAGCCTTAGAAGCTGCAGGTGCAGCAGTCCTGATGGTATGCTTATCATAGGGTTCAGCAGCAGGAGCAATCCCAGCAGGTTTATAGAACTTGTTCCAGGCCTTGGACTTTTCAGCATTAATCTGCAAAGTGTATACTGCCTGAAAACAAGCAGTAGAGAATTTATTGAAGGTTCTGAAAATATAGTAGTCTTAAGTAGTCAGGTTCTAAAGTTTGTTTATAAGCTTGTCAAAAAGCTCCTCCTTGTAATCTTTTAAGTGCAGCTGGGATTCACCTGCCAGATGCATAAATTCTGCTAGAAAGTCATAGTATTTCTGATGTGATTCCATCTGGAAATAGTGCAGTTGGTGTCTAGCTATTATACAACAGTTCAGATTGAAGAAGATTGATTTCAGGTGCTTAAAAACTTTATTAGCAGTTTGATACTGGTTTACTGAGTCTTCTCAGAATTGAGGAGCTGTATATCTGGTGGCACACCTACTAAAGCAACTCTGCATATATGCAACTTAAAGCAGATTGCTGGAGTAATAATTAGCATTAGCATTTAATTTGTTTTTTATTTAGGCTATTTAATTATTGAACTTGGGTTCCTTTCTATTAGTTAGAATAGGTGGGTCTGGGAGCTTAATAATGTGCCTGAGTTGATTAGAGACAGGGGTAGTTCTACAATCTTTATAAGTTTTTACAGCTATCTCTACAAAGACATCTCAATATTTGTCTTGTTTAGTGATGAGTTCAATGATCTGACTTTCTTAAGTATTAAGTTGCTAGCAGAGGTTCTCAGTGCAATATTCTGTATAATTAATTTAATGCTTTTTGTTTTTCTGATTAGCCTCCCACATGTGAAAAAGGTCTTCAAAGAGTTCTTCTGGATCATTTTAATATTTGGCAAGGAATTTAGTCTTGGTAATTGTTTCTGGCTTATTAATTTCTTGAGGGAGAATAGAAATACATTAAGATTCTTCTGGTTTAGGGAATTCCTCAACTGCACTAATTAAGTTAAAGCTTATAGACTTGTCAGCAGTTCAAGCCATCTTATTATTCTTCTGGGTTCTGGGTTCTGAAGATTCTTGATCTAGGCTGCAAGATTCTGGAGTCTTGAAAATTGAAAGAAAGAAGGTTTGTCTACCTCCAAACACATATAGGGTTGCTTATCACTCTGGATTACACATAACATGTAACTAGAGTAAACAAGAGGGTTTGGTAAAGTAAGAAGTTTAGAATTAATGCTTTTAATTATGTGATGGCGCCCAGTCATAGTATTATTAGCTAAAACTATGGTAGCTTGTCATACAGAATCAAAAGCATGGAGAAGAAAAAGAGAGAAATTATAGCA
>Ga0207748_1000442_pt1 | contig 27007 bp, 29 predicted proteins | sample HigsolmetaGSP13D_FD_184841 | JGI IMG/M metagenome (GOLD analysis project Ga0207748, IMG submission 184841) | High solid enriched microbial communities from the Joint BioEnergy Institute, USA - SP1-3-D (SPAdes) | ecosystem: Engineered > Bioreactor > SSF (Solid state fermentation) > Aerobic >...
GTCGAATTGAAAAGAACTTTATCGAAAATTCCTCAAAAATAAGAAGATATCATCCCACTAAAATGTTTAAATATAGTTCATTCAAAAATTAAAATGAATTTTATTTAAGACGTGCGAAATGTGGGTTAGGAAACGGGCTGTGCATTGCATTTGATGGCGGATCTCTGCTCGTTTGGAAAGATAACCGTGTTATAAAGTGCAGACGTCCGTCCGATTTAATTACGTATTGTGAGCTTTGCTTTTCTGTTTTTAATGAATTTGATGAGAATATCGGTTATCTGTATGTGCCTGCGCGTAAAAGGTGATCTATTTGAAATATCAAAGTCAACGGATACCAACGCATGATTATCTTGGCAGAAAAGTATGGATTGGCGAAAAGGCAACACTATTTAGTAGCAATGGGGTCCATTATGAAGGGACAATACAGCAGATCGTGGCAAACGCTGGTTTGTGGTGAATGAACGCATGCGTATTGGCGGTATAGGAAGCTTATCCTTGATGAAGGATTGAAAGGAGAAATGAATTTTATGAGTGAATCATTTAGGTTGTATAAAGTCGTGGAAACGGACGGACAAAGTGCTGAAGAACTGCAGAAAGTTTTAAATGCTGCAACGGATGGTTTTACAGAAATGCAAATTGATCATGTCGTTGGACAAAAATAATTCTTGGCTACGATTCACCTTTAAATGCAAAAGGAAGAGCTGAAATGTCAGTAAAAAAGGCTATAGGCTCTCAGGCGAAAAGTAGTTTTAGACCAATATATTAAACCATCATAGGACTATGTCGTAGTACGGGCATATTGTGTGAAATGAAAACATGAGGTGATTAAATGAACCAGATTCAGCAAGTATTTGGTTATGGAATGAGCCAACTACGAACTGTGTTAATAGATAATGATGTTTGGTTTGTTGCCAAAGATGTATGTGATATTCTGGAAGTAAGAAACACTACACAGGCAATCGCTAGACTTGAAGATGATGAACGGACTATGTTAAACATAGGTCGTCAGGGGGCAACCAATTTAGTGAATGAACCGGGTCTATATTCACTGATCATGTCTAGCCGAAAACCAGAAGCGCGTGCATTTAAAAGATGGATTACACATGATGTTATTCCGCAAATCTGGAAGACGGGAAGTTACTCAACACAGGTTCCGCAAACATTCAGCGAAGCCTTGAGGCTGGCGGCAGATCTGCAGGAGGAAATTGAAAAGGCAAAACCTAAAATTGAGTCATTTGATCGCTTCATTTCCGGAAAAAACTATCAAAAAATGGGGGATGTTGCGAAAATATTAGGATATGGCCGAAATAACTTTTTCAAGCTGCTTCGGGAGATGAAGATTTTAATGAGAGATAATACACCTTATCAGGAGTTTATCAACCGCGGGTATTTCGTTGTGAAAGAAAAGCCGATACAGATGGGCAGCCACGTCATTAATAAGCCCCAGACCTATGTCACGGCAAAAGGTATCCATTATATTGACAAATTATTGAAAGAACGATCAATAATTGTATAATAGAAGTAGAATATGTCCAAGTAACGGAGAAGCGTGCGGACACTGACTTTCAGCATTTGTTGCTGATGGTTGGTGTCCGTTTTTTTATTGGAAGGAGGAACAATGATGGAACAATTGAGTTTTCAGCTGGCAGAGATTGACCGGGAAGAGACAAGGAAGCGGGTGGAAGGTGCATTGGAAAAGTATAGGGTTTTGTTGCTAACGCAGGAACTGGACCAGGTGCCAAAAGTAACCTCAAGCTATTCATTGGTTCCACCAAGCAACACCAACCAGTTTCACTCCTCAACTGAAGAAGCTGCAGTAAAGAATGTGGACTATGAACGCGAGCGGAGCGATTATATCCGTAAAGTTTCCATGTCCGTAAACCGTCTCGGGTTTAAGGAGCGGGCAATCCTCATCCGCCGGTATATGACGGAGGATGATGTATTTGATTATGAAGTGTACAATGGTTTGAACATTAGCGAACGGACGTACCACAGAATTAAGTCACGCGCTTTTTACAAACTTGCTTTTGCTTTGAAAATCGAAGCTTATAAAGATAAGGCGGTGCAGGAAGATGAACTTTGTCCAGCCAATCCGTGATCCAGATAAAATTGAAGACATAAAACGTTATTTCAAAGAAGATAATATCCGCAATTACTTAATGTTTATTGTCGGCCTGAACACTGGTCTGCGAATTTCCGACATTTTAAAATTAACGGTTGGAGATGTAAATGGCACTCACATTATTATGCGTGAGCAGAAAACCGGAAAGCAAAAGATGATCCGGATCACGTCTTCGCTTAGGAAAGAATTAAAGCCATACATTGAAGGTAAACCGGATGATGAGTATTTATTTAAAAGCCGCCAGGGCGTAAATAAACCGATCGGCAGGAGCATGGCCTACAAGATTTTGCAGAAGGCCGCAAAGAAATTTAAGCTGCGAGATATCGGTACTCATACATTAAGAAAGACATTCGGCTATCATTTTTACAAACAAAATAAAGACGTGGCCATGCTACAGGAAATATTCAACCACTCTTCTCCGGACATCACGCTTCGATACATTGGCGTCAACCAGGACAGTATGGACAAGGCAATGACCAATTTCAAAATCTGAGTTCATTTGTTTAATCGAACAGATGGGCTTTTTTCTTTTGCCAGTTTATCAGTTACCCGAAAAAAATCTAGTGTCTAACTCTATTTTTGATGTATGATTGAAGCAGTAGTGATAAGGATTCCGGCGGTTGGGGCAGTTCAACAAAATATAAGATATGGGTAAGAGGTGGCGGAAGAATATGAAGTTGTTATCAGAATTACCACAGTATCGTCAGTTTGTTTTTGGGTTTCTAAAGTTCTCTAAGAAGGAATATCTTGAGGAATTACAGCAAGGTAATCTTTATATGAATAATCTCAAATATTTTATAGACTTGGAAAAACAAACCGGCATAAAGGGTATGGGAGATTCTTTTGAGGGCAGCCATGTTTTGAAAGAGATTACGTTAGAATTCAGAGATCCAAAAACGGACGAAACCCTTTTAAAAGGAAAGGCTAAGCAAGCAGTAATGCGTTTAGATGAATTTATGGGGATCCATTTATTTTGTATGACTGCAATTGATTCAAGCATGCTAGAAATTGTAGAGGAGGATGATGATTACTTCTATACAATTTTACATTTAACAGATCAACAGAAAGAAAACTTTATCTCTGAGTTTGGTGATCATAGCTTAATAATTTTAAGAGATGGTTTTGTAGATAATTTCACCAAGTCTTTTGAAGAGCAAGGGATTCAATATAGATCATCACTTGTAAAGTATGCGGACTTCAATGTAAATCAGGAAGAAAGAATGCAATCATTTTATAAACAAGACCCAAGTTTCTTTTTTTGGAAAAGTGATGAGATCTCATATCAGAAAGAATATAGGATAGTTATTTTAAATAAACCTTCATCAAATGCAATAATAATAAAAATTGGTGATATGACAGAATACTCGTTGATTATTCCTGTAAGCCAAATGTTAGATAAAGAGAAGGGATTGAGTATTCGGGTAAGAAAAATATAAAAAGTGGCAGGATTTTGGCAAGATAAAGGCAGAGCATTTTCGTCTGCATGTATTACATTAATACCATGAACAAGTAAGCAAAGGAATCGACACACAGTCGGTTCCTTTTTATTTTATCGATTGAAGGTGTTGACCATGAAATCGAAATTCAGAGAGAAGAAGCAAAAGAAACTGCGGCGTAAAGAATTAGAATACCTGATGGGGATCTATCGTGACAGGTATGGCCGGCATAACGGCGCAGTTCGCAGGAAGTGATCAGCATGCCAGGCAAACCACTGCGGCCATGTGCAAAGTCCGGCTGCTGCAATCTTACCACGAACGGCTACTGTGATGAGCATAGGAAAGATACTAATCGTGAATACAATCTGACACGAGACGAGCGGGTCACGCGCTTCTATAAGTCGAGGCAATGGGAAATGACAAGGAAGTTGGTGCTTGTTAGAGACCATGGACTATGCCAGATGTGTCTCAAACATAGAAAAATCGTACCAGCATCGCTTGTTGACCATATCATTCCGGTACGGGTTAATTGGAGTTTGCGGCTTAATAAAAGCAATCTTCAGTCGCTTTGTGTTTCATGCCATAATGCCAAGACAGCGGAAGACAAACGAAAGTACGGAAACCTTGCATGAGGACCGGGGGCCCCTAAAAAAGTACGGGGTGGACCGTCTGCCGAACGGCGTCCACTTTCGCGTGAATTTTTTTCGCAAAATGAAAATTTTTTAAGGGGGTGATTGGAATGGCGGGCAGGCCGTCAAAACCAGTGCAGCTGATCAAAATGGAGGGGAACAAGGATCGCCGGACGAAAGCAGAACTTGAGCACCGAGAAAATTATGAAAAGTCCCTTTATACTGGAACAAAGATCAAAGAGTCGCCCGCCGTCAAATCTGATCCTGTAGCCCACAAAGAATTTTTACGGCTGAAAAAACTTTATAAGAGCATCCAGTACATTGACGGCTTGGATGAGCAGATCGTCAACCGATACTGCATGATGATAAGTGAAGAGCGGGCACTTCAGGAGCAGGCCGATTCTTTGCATGCACTTCTTGAAGAGGAAGAAGATCCAAAAGAAAAGATTGAGATTTACAAACTGCTCAACAGCTGCGATACCAAGCTAACCAAAAAGCGGGACTTAATCTTGAAGATTGAGGACCGTCTTTTTCTGAATCCGACTGCCCGCATCAGAGCCATTCCAAAGAAACCACCTGAAGAAGAGAAGCAATCTCCAATGGCTGAATTTTTAAAGAAACGCGCGGGTGGTAGCCGTGCGGATTGATAAAGCAAGAGCCATGGAGCCCATTGAGTTCATTCAAATGCTGAAACTGGTTGACGACTTTTACGGTCAGCCTTTTGTTTTAATGGACTGGCAGTATGAAACGATCTGGGATGTTTATGGCACGGTGAATGATGAGGGATATAGGCAGTATCGGTACGCTTATTTGGAAATTCCAAAGAAGAATGCAAAAACGACGTTAATCGCCGGCCTCGGGGTTTATCACTTAACATGCGACGGTCCCCAAGGGCAAATTTATTGCTGTGCGGCCGACCGTTCCCAGGCCAGTCTGGTTTATAAAGCAGCTGTCAGCATGATTGACCAGGATGACGAACTGAAAAAATTGCTGAAGGTGACAGAGAGCCGGAAAGAGATTGCAAATGTCGAGACAGGTACCATTTTAAAGGTTCTATCAGCGGAAGCATACACCAAGCACGGCATTAACCCAACGGTCGTCATTTTCGATGAGCTGCATGCACAGCCAAACCGTGATTTGTGGGATATCATGACTTTCGGCGCCGGTGCGGCCCGTAAAGAACCGTTATGGTGGGTGATTACAACGGCCGGCGACGATCCGGACCGGAAATCAATCGGCTGGGAAATCCATGAGCATGCCAGGAAAATACGGGATGGAGAACTGTCGGATCCGACCTGGTATGTCAGAATGTATGGTGCTGATGAAGATGATGACATCTTTGATGAGAAGACTTGGTACAAAGCGAACCCTTCGCTTGGCCAAACGATCAGCATTGAATCTGTTCGCCAGGAAGCACTGGCAGCGCGCAACAGTGAAGCATCCGAGCGACTTTTCCGGTGGCTGCGGCTGAACCAATGGATATCCTTAAAGCGGACCGGATGGCAGCCGTTAAGCTTGTGGGACAAGACGGAAGGGAATTGGAACCTATCCGATCTTGTCGGCAAAAAATGTTATGTCGGACTTGATCTTTCCAGTACGACGGATATTACGGCAGCATGCTATTTGTTTCCGCCACAGGACGGGATCCCGGAATGGCGTACACTTTATGATGCCTGGATACCGGAAGACAATATGAAAGAACGTGTTACCCGTGACCATGTACCTTATGACAGGTGGGTGAACCAGAAATATTTGACGGCCACGCCCGGGAATGTTGTGGATTATGATTTTGTCCAAGCAAAAATTGTATACGCAAGCAAACAGTATGATCTTTCCGTCTTGGGCGCCGACCCATGGAACAGCCGGATGCTGACGCAAGGGCTGATGAGAGAAGACGTGAATGTTGTGGAAATCCAGCAAACCATGGCGCAGTTGAGCCCGGCCATGAAGATGATTGAACAGCTGATGAAAAAAGGCCTGTTGAGCCACGAAGTAAACCCATTGGCACGATGGTGCTGGGGAAATGTAGATATTGCGGTTGACGGAAATGAGAATATCAAGCCAATGAAAAATAAATCACAGGACCGGATTGATGTCATTGTGGCCATGATCATCGCTATGGCGACAGCTATGCTGTTTGAAGAAGTCAGCCTGGACGTTTCAGAATTTGCAAATGAAGACTTTCTTGACAAACTGTGGAGCTAAGGAGGTGAGTGGGATTGAATGAGTTTACTCAGCAGATTTAAAAGGCAAAGGGTCAAAAACTATCATATTGATGATCCGAATTGGTTATCAGAATGGCAGACACTGGCTGATTTTTTAGGGGTTAGCCTGGACCCGTCTGATGTGGACGTCCGGGGAAAACGGGCGCTGAAAGAAATTACGGTGTATGTATGTATCAAAATTTTATCTGAAAATATTTCAAAGCTGCCGGTCAAGATTTACCAGGACAACGGGGGAATTAAGAAAGTGGCCGGGCATTATCTGAATCCGATTTTGCGGTTAAGGCCGAATCCGTACATGTCTGCATCAGATTTTTGGAAAGGTGTTGAGGTGCAGCGGAATATTTACGGAAACAGCTATGTTTGGATTGAGTATGTCACACGCGGACGGAATGCCGGCAAGGTCCAGGCACTTTACTTGCTTGACGCTCAGCAAATGCAGGTATGGGTGGATGATTCCGGCTTAATTAGCTCAAAAAACTCCATCTGGTACGTCTATACAGACAATGCAGGGGTGCAGTACAAGCTTCAATCAACTGATTTGCTGCATTTTAAAGCCATGACGACTGACGGGATCGTCGGTCTCAGCCCGATCTATACGCTCAGAAATATGGTTGAAAATGCTGCTTCAGCTGAAAAATTCCTGAATAACAGCTATAAAAACGGGATGCAAACGACTGGGATCATACATTATACCGGAGATCTGAACGAAAATGCCAAGAAAAAGTTCAGGAAAAAATTTGAGGAAATGTCAAGCGGGCTGAAAAATGCTAATCGTGTTAGCTTAATGCCTATTGGCTATACCTACCAGCCTATTTCTCTTAAATTAACGGATGCTCAGTTTCTTGAAAACACGCAGCTGACATACCGGCAGATTGCGAGTGCATTCGGCATTAAAGCACACCAACTCAATGATCTAGTCAAAGCCAGCTATGCAAGCACAAGTGAAGCGAACCGGGAATTTTACGTAGATACACTCATGCCGATTTTGACCATGTATGAACAGGAATTGACGTATAAGCTGTTTTTGGATAGTGAACTGGTAAACGGATTTTACGTTATGTTCAACGCAGATGCCATCCTACGTGGAGATTTCAAATCACGCATTGATGCGGCAGCAACCGGTGTACAGAACGGCCTGCTCACGCCAAATGAAGCAAGGGCACTTGAAGAAAGAGAGCCGATGCCGGGCGGTGATCAGCTGGTCATGAACGGGAATTATATTCCGTTGTCGATGGTGGGCGAGCAATATAAAAAAGGCGGTGATAATACAAATGGGCAAACATAAATTTTGGAATTTTATAAAGAATGAAGCGGAAAATACAGGTGAACTGCAGCTGTATGGCGAAATTTCCGACACTTCATGGTGGGGTGATGAAGTCACGCCGAAAGATTTTAAAGCAGATCTTGACGCGCTTGGCGATATCAGCACGTTAAACGTCTATATCAATTCCCCGGGGGGCGATGTATTTGCAGGACAGGCCATTCATTCGATGCTTAAACGGCATTCTGCTACAGTTCATGTTTATGTTGACGGTCTGGCGGCAAGCATTGCCTCCGTAATCGCAATGGCAGGTGACAAGATCATCATCCCCGAAAATGCCATGATCATGATTCATAATCCGTGGACTGTTACGGCCGGTAATGCGGCAGATTTGCGGGAAGTTGCCGACCGTCTGGATAAAATCAATGAAACCATCAAATCAACCTATTTATCAAAGGCAAAAATTAATGAAGCGAAATTGACGGAATTGATGGATGCTGAAACGTGGCTGTCTGCACGGGAAGCAGTTGATTACGGATTTGCGGACGAAATTGAGGATGCAAAAGACTATGCGGCAAGTTTGAACAGCAGATTTCTCAATTTCTATAAAAATATGCCTTTAGACTTGCAGAAGAAGGCAAAAAATAAAGGCGAAAAACAGAATAAGAACAAGGAATTGGAGCTGTCGAAAGCCAAACTGGCGCTTGAGATGGCTCTTTTAATTTGATGGGAGGCAGGAAAATGAGTAAAGAACTCAGGGAATTGTTGAACAAATTGAATAATAAAAAGGCAGCAGCAAAGGCTTTAATGACTAAAGAGGGTGTGACGTCGGAAGAAATTGAAGCTGCGACTGCAGAAATTACTGAATTAAAGGCAAAAATCGAAGCACAGAAGCTAATCGATGAAGAAACAGCGATACCAGTAGGTGGTAAACCGGTCGTATCGGTAATTGAACCTGACAAAAACAGCAAGGAGTACCGCGAACTGCACACAAAAGCATTTCTGAATTACTTGCGGAAGAAGCCGTTGACCGAAGAAATGAAGAATACGTTGAGCTCCAACACCGGATCTGACGGTGGATATTTGATTCCACAAGATATTAATACACAAATTAACAATTTGAAGCGGCAATATAAAAGCGCAAAAATGTGCTGCACGGAAGTTTACACGACTTCCACCAAAACCGGTTCGTTTGTGTGGGAAGACTTGTCAACACTAACGCCCCTAGTCAATATGACGGAAATGACAGACCTGGATAGCTCTTCACAGCCGAAATTCCGGTCTGTTCAGTACGCTGTAAAAGATATGGGCGCAATTCTTCCAATCCCAAATACGTTGCTGCAAGATGAGGATGCGAACTTAATTGCGTATATTGCCGGCTGGTTTGCGAAAAAAGCTATCCGCACGGAAAATAATGATATTTTCAATGTGCTAAAAACTGGGAAAACGCCGGTTGCTCTTGCAGATTGGAAAGCATTAAAATCGAATTATAACACGAAGCTTGATCCATTAATTGCAACAAATGGATACTTCTGTACGAACCAGGATGGCTTTAATGTTTTGGACAGCGCGCTCGACGGTTTTGGCCGGCCTGTTTTGCAGCCGAACCCGCAAAATCCAACAGAACTGCTATTCTTGGGTAAAGTCGTCCATATGTTCTCAAACACGGAGCTTCCATCTGATACGGACAACAATGTTGCACCAATCTTTTTCGGCGATATGAAATCAGGATGCCGTTTTGTCGACCGTGGCGCATATGAATTAAGCATTTCCACAGAAGCATATTTCGTCAAAAATGCGACTGCAGTCCGGGTTATCGAACGATATGATGTCATCAAAACCGATTCGGATGCTTATCAGTTTGGCCAGATTGCTTTACCTGAAAGCTGATCAGGTGATGTAAATGATTATAGAACTAAATGAAGCGAAAGATTGGCTGAGAGTTGACACGGAAAATGACGATGCCAGGATCACTTCATTGATGGCAGCGGCCGAACAATATTTAACCAATGCGACGGGGAAAACATTTGACAGCACAAATGAACTTGCCCGTCTTTTTTGCCTGACTCTACTGACGGATTGGTACGACAATACAGGTTTATCTGGCACTGAGCCGAGCCAGCAAATGCGGCCGATTATTCAGAGCATGCTGCTACAGCTGACCTATTGCGAAGACGAGGTGACATAAAAATGCCGATCACCAGTCCTGGAAAAATGAATGAAAGAATTACGTTTTATAAAGAAGTTGTCAAAAAGAATGATTACGGAGACAAAGTAAAAGACAAAGAAAAATATTTGGAATGCTGGGCCGCCGTGAAGACACAGTTTTTAAGTGACATCCAGGCAAGCATTGGCACTGTCTTGGAAGACACCCTTACATTTGTGATCCGGCACCAGCAAAACAAAGAAATTACAAACGATTTATCTGTAAAATACAGGAACAGAGTTTATGAAATTATCAAAATTAACCCAGATGTCGAATATAAAAAATTTGACACGATCATCTGCAAAGAGGTGACATGATGACAGTTGAAGTGGATATTTCCGGAATTGAAGCGGGTTTGAGACGGCTTGCTGCGAAGGAAAAAAAGGTGCAGAAGGCTGGGCTAAAAAAGGCGGCAGAAGCAATTGCTGACCGGTTGCGTGAAAACACGCCTTATTATGATGGCAAACGCGACGGGAAATGGAAAGCACAGCGCCAATTTGAGAAAGAAACAGGGTCAAATAATGGCGACTTTGCGCATTTGCGGGATGACATCAAAATTTCAAATATGAACCAATTTGGTGAAGTCTTTGTTGGATTTGGAAAAGAAACCTATTGGCGTGTCCATTTTACCGAAATGGGTACGATTAAACAAAAACCACAGGCATTTATCCAGCGAACGGAAGAAGAAATGCACCGGAAAGTTATGACCATCATGGTAAAGGAGTTTAAAAGGGGTCTGGGCTTATGACACTGTCTGCAAAAGCAGTCTATGATATTCTTATGGGCAGTCCGGAGATTGGGAACATGATGAATCGGGACATGATTTTTATGATTGATGTTCCGGAAGATGATCAGCAAGTTCTGAACGCACCGATCATTCGAATAAATGAAATCAACGACTATCAGGATGGATTTGCTTCAAACAAACCGTTTTCTGTTTCTTTTAGCGTCCAGATTGATGTCTGGGCCGCCACGATTGAACATTTATCGGCATTCAGGGATACGCTGGATAAACTTATGTCGGAGAATGGGTGGGGGCAATATGCCGGCGCCATGGACAAAGATCCGGATATCGACCTGTATCGCTTGGCAAGAAGGTACCGGGCGGTTCAGGTCATTCATTTTAATTAGGGAGATGAAAAAATGGCGACTTTAGGTTTTAAAAGTGTCGAATTTGGGATCCATGACGGGGACACGGAAATTGTTAAGAAAATTTATAAATTAGACGCCAATGAAGGCGGTACAATTGAAGCAAAATTAAGCAGCCTTGGTGCGCAAATCAATGCTTTATATGCGTCTAATGTACCTTTTTTTGTAGATGCAAGCGGTACGGGAACGCCACAATTGGAATTCACAGCAGCGGACTTGAGTGAAGAAATTGCTGCGTCCATTTCAGGCGCTGTATATGAAAATGGCATTTTGAAACTCGGAAAAGATGCGAAGGCACCATATGTTTCTGTACTGCTAGAAGCGGATGGCATTAAAAACGACAGCATCTATATCGCACTGCTTAAAGGAAAATTCGGGCATCCGGATGGTGTCGATTTGAAAACGGGTGATGACAAAGGCAAGGAAGCCGATACAACTGACAGTGCACTGACCGGACAATTTGTAAACCGGAAATTAGATGGCTTTACCTATTTCAAAACTCGTTCTTCGAATACAGACTTTGATTTGCAGACATTTCGGTCCCTCGTTTTTAATGGATACAATGAAAATACGCAAACGGCAACTCAACAAACTGCTGGCTGATAGCTGGGCTCTTAGGCCCGGCTTTTTATTTTGCATAAAAGGAGATGCTGGAAATGTTAAAAATTGAACTTTATAATCCGGAAACTGAAAGAACTGAAATCTTTACTGAAGGATTTGTGCCAGCAAGAACATTGCGGAAAGTGCTGGAATTCGCGGATAAGCAGGAAAGAGAAAAACCCAGTGAGCTTGAGACGTTGGATGAAATGGTGTCCATGATTGCAAGCTTTTTTCGGGATGATCGGGTGACTTTTGATGCGATCTACGACGGAATCCCAGCAGACAAATTGAGTGATGAAATGGAACGCATTATGACCGACATTATGGGCGGTGAAGCTAAAAAAAAGCTGGGGAAAAACCGACCGCCATCAAAGAAAGCATAAATAATCTGCACAAAATGTATTCGGAGTTAATGAAGAATGGATGGACGTTCAGAGATATTGAAGAAATGGACATATATGGATTTCTGAATGTCATGAACGGGCCGGACAGCAAACAGTATGACGATATAGAAGCTTTCTATAACTCAATTTGACGGGAGGTGAGGAAACATGGCAGGAGACCAACCCCTTGGCAATATGGTGATCGGTGTCAGCATGGAGGGTACTCAGTTCGCAAATACCTTGAAAGAAATACGGGGGCAGGTGCGCCAAGCTCAGAGCGCAATGAAAGCCAATTTGACAGTAATTAGTGGCGCCGGCGATAAGTATGAAACGCTCCGTGCAAAAGTAAAGAGCCTGAATGAAGTAATGGCGGTTAACCAGCGCGAAATTGATATGCTCCGTAAAAAGCACCGGGAAGCCATTAAAACTTACGGCGAAGGCTCCGAGCAAGTTTCCAAATTAGCTTCCCAAGTGAATAATGCAGTTGCCAAACAGTCAGCCTGGAGCAGACAGCTGGATCAAGCAAAATCTAAACTATCGGGGATGGATAGCCCAATTAGCAAGTTTTCGTCTCGGCTGAATGACATCTCTGAGAGGGCCAAAAGCGTTGGCGGAAAAGTAAAAGAAATGTCTGACGGGATTACACAAACTTTTGCACCGGCTACCATTGCAATTGGAGCCGGTCTTGGTGCTGCAGCGAAGCAGGCCATGGATTTTGAAAGCCAAATGAGCGCGGTAAAGTCTGTCATGGCGCCGGACGAGGTAAAAAAGTATGGGGGCGCGTTAGAGGATCTTGCTGTAACCATGGGCGCTAAGACAAAATACAGTGCCACTGAGGCCGCGCAGGGGATTGAAGAACTTGTCAAAGCCGGCGTGAAAACAACAGATATCATCCATGGCGGGCTCTCAGGGGCTCTAAATCTTGCGGCTGCCGGTGAACTGGACCTGAAAGATGCTGCCGAGATCGCGTCAACTGCGTTGAATGCTTTCCGGAAAGACAATATTTCCGTAACCCGCGCTGCAGATCTGCTGGCTGGTGCTGCCAACGCAAGCGCAACGGATGTTGAAGAATTAAAATATGGGTTATCTGCTGTTTCAGCTGTAGCCAGTGGAGTCGGTTTAAGCTTTGAAGATACGACTACGGCGCTTGCGGCATTTGCGCAGAATGGTCTTAAAGGTCAGGACGCTGGAACATCTTTAAAAACTATGTTATTAAACCTTTCCCCTTCTACAAAATCTGCTGCCGATATGATGGATTCGCTCGGTCTGGCAGCGCGAAATACATCTTCTGCATACAATTGGTTAGTTGATAGGGGGATTAAACCAGCCTCACATTCTGCAAATGACATAGAAGCTTCTTTGCAACGTCTTGCGAAAATTCAGGCAGGTGCTGGAGCTTCTGCAAGTAAAGTAAAAAATGAATATCAGGAACTTGCGAAAAACTCCGGTTTTGCATCAAGCGCTTTTTACGACCAAAACGGAAAGCTAAAATCTCTTTCCAAAATTTCTGGTCTGCTTCATGACAGGCTCAAAAACCTTTCGGAAGAACAGCGGCAATATGCATTAAAAACAATGTTTGGAACGGATGCTATCAGGGCAGCCAATATTTTGTATAAAGAAGGCGCCAAGGGAATCGAAGACATGAACGGCGCCATGAATAAAATCAAAGCTGCTGATGTTGCCAAAAAGAAAATGGACAACCTAAAAGGCTCCATTGAACAATTAAAAGGAAGTTTGGAGACGGCCGGAATATCGGTTGGCCAGGCATTAACACCAGCCATTAAAAAAACAGCTGAATTTGTTCAAAATATCGTGGACAAGTTTAATGCCTTGCCGAAACCGGTCCAGCATGCGGCTGCCATTTCAGCAGCGTTGTTAGCCGTTATTTTAACCCTTGTAACCGGGTTTGGGTTTCTGACATCTGGTATATCCAGCTTGGTTATTGCCTATGGCACTCTGGCCGGCGGCATGGCCGCAACGACAGGAGTTATCGCGGCAGAAGGGGCAGCTGCAACGGCTGCCGGGGCGAGCACCGGAATATTGGCCGGTGCAATCAGTCTATTAACCTCTCCGGTTACGCTAACCATAGCGGCCATTGAAGCACTCGGAGTTGCGTTTGTTTTGGCTTATAACAAGATAAAGCCGTTTCATGCTTTCATGAACAGTATCGGATCTGCGATCGGAAGAGCCGTAAATTTTGTCAGGCAGTTTGCTAGTGCGATAATGCAAATGCTCCAAGGGAATTGGGCAGGCGGCGCTGATTTGTTGAGTAAAATCGGATTAAGCGACAGTGCCGTACAGAAAACTATCAATATTGTTACGAAAATACAAAGCGCCTTTAATACATTTAAAGCATATTTGCAGCAGGCATTGTCGGCAATAGGCTCATTTGTAATGAGTAAAATATCGCAAATCAAATCGTTTTGGGATCGGAACGGCGCAACAATAATACAAGCAATAAAAAATGTCTTTAAAGTAATTACTGTCATTGTTAAGGTAGCATTAGCTATTTTAGGTCCGATTTTTAAGGTTGGTTTTGCAATAATTGTTGCGGTTGTTAAATCTGTATGGGGAAATATTAAAGGGATTATTTCCGGCGCTCTAAAAATCATTGAAGGGGTCGTTTTAGTTTTTTCTGGTTTATTTACTGGGCATTGGAAGACCATGTGGAGAGGCATCAAGAGCATTTTTAGCGGTGCCATTCAGTACGTTTGGAATCTGGTCCAGTTGATCTGGATCGGCAAGATGCTCAAGGCTGCCAAGGCGTTTGTCGGACCGTTTAAGAGTCTGTTTAAAACATTATGGACAGCACTCAAAACAATTTTTAGTTCACCAGTAAAATGGATTATCAATCTGGTGAAAAATGGATTCGGCTCCATGAATAAGTTTGCATCCAGTTTTAGTGGCGGATTAAAAACGGTCATGACGAAAATGTGGACTGCTTTGAAAGGCATTTTTTCACATCCAATCGGAACCATTAAAAGTTTACTAAAAACCGGTTTTACATCCATGAAAAACAGTTCCGTAAACATTTTTAACTCGATGAAACACGGCGCCAGCAAAATTTGGAATAGCATGATCTCTACTATTAAAAGCTTGCCAGGGCGAATGGCAACTGGACTTAAAAATGGCGCAAGCAAGTTAAAGAGTGCCATGAAGTCTATTGGTAATGCAATGATTGAAGGCTTAGCTGCAGGTGTTAATGGTGTACGTAAAGGAATTAACTGGATTTTAGATAAGGTTCATGCGCCAAAAAAATTGCACATCCCAAAATGGGATCCTCCACACTATGCGAAGGGTACGGATAATCATCCTGGTGGACCAGCGGTTGTGTCAGATGGAAAAGGCAAAAATGTTCAGGAATTGATCACGCTCCCTGATGGTCAAGCGTTTTTATCTCCACTGCGTGAAACAGTCATGAACTTGCCAAAAGGTGCAAGCGTACTGAATGCCGATGCGACTGCTCAACTATTGTCGATGATGCCGCGCTATGCTAGCGGAACCGGGTGGATGCAAAATTTATGGGATGGAACAAAAAACGCAACGTCAAAAGTTTGGAATAGTGCAAAAAGGTTCAGCAAAAACATCGTAGACGGTGCAAAAACCATCTGGTATTATGCTAGTAATCCAAGCAAATTGGTCGATAAAGCGATTGACACTTTTTCTAACTTTTCGGATCTTAGCCAGCCAACACTTGGGATAGTGAAAGGTGCAGTATCGACAGCAAAAAGAGGCGCAGTCAATTGGATTAAAAGCCTAATGCTTGCTGGAAACCCGTCCGGATCCGGCGTGGAAAGATGGCGCTCATATGTCATACGTGCATTAGAGATGAACGGTTTGTCAACTGCAAAATCCATGGTTGAAAAGGTTCTGCGACAAATCAAGACGGAGTCCGGTGGTGATCCGAAAGCCATACAGCACGGTTATACGGATATCAACACAAGGACCGGAGACCTGGCTAAGGGCTTAATGCAGACGATTTCTGCAACATTTAACGCATATAAATTTCCAGGGCACTCCAATATTTTTAATGGCTTTGACAATATACTGGCTGCACTTAACTATGCAAAGCATCGTTATGGCAAAAATTTATCCGGCCTTGGCGAAGGGCACGGATATGCAAACGGCGGGTTTGTCTTTACGGAACAGCTCGCCCGGCTTGCGGAAGGAAACAAACCGGAAGCAATCATACCACTTGATAGGCTTAAAAGATCTAGAGCATTACAGCTATTATCACAAACTCAAAAAGCTTTGGGAGTTGGTCAGCAAAGCCAAAGCAACTCATCAGCCGCGGATTTATCTGCCTTAATCCAGCGTCAGGACCAGCAAATATCTTTGATGCAGCAAACGATTGATTTACTTATGAAAATTTTGCAGAAAAATAATGTGATTAAAATTGATGCAGATGCCCTTGAAAAAAATGTAAGCAAGCGGCAAGCTGCAAATTACAATAATGCTGCCTATATGATGGGGTGATTGATTGCATGGAAGAATTAACAATCACAAAACTGGATGGAACAAAACAAACTGTAAGCGAAATAAATGGTGCATATTTGCTTGATGTGATCGATAGCGGTCCGCAGCCGGCAACCACATATGAACAAATCGCTGGGTCCGATGGAAATGTTGATAACGGGACAACATTTGGGACAAGAACCATCACAGCTAAATTTTATTTAGATGCGAAAGATTATATCGACTATACGCTTGCCCAGAGGGAAACTTGGCAAGCGTTATTTGATCATGATCCATATTACATCACCTGGTCGCGAATGCCTGGAATAAGGTTTTTAGTTCATATTAAACCGTTTGAATTCGCCAGTATAAGCCAAATGTCCGGAACCTTTGATATTGAATTTGAAGCTTTCAAAGGATTTGGAGAGAGCGTTGGCAGAACAGACGAAGATCCAATTGATATGGATAGTGAAATGTGGCAAATGGTCGGACAAGGGTTTGTGTTGGACGAGGATTTGGTTTATACCGAGATCCATGGAAGTAGTTTTAAAATATTTAACGCTGGTGATATCACAATTGATCCACGTAAGCACGATTTGACCATTAGCATACAAGGGATCGGCACTCCGATTTTGAAAAACCTTACGACCGGTGACTCATTTATTTACAAAAAAACTTTGGATAGCGGCGATACGCTAACGATTGACGGGGTCTACCCTTTACTTAACGGCGCCCATTGTGGCAGAGATACGAACCATGGACTCGTAACTCTATTGCCAGGGTGGAATAAAATCCAGCTGACCGGGCTTAGTAATCCGGTGTCATCTTTTGGATTTAGATTTTTGTACAAGTAGGTGATTGCATGGATTTAATCGTTAATAATAGCATAGATGAGGAAATCCTGGTCGATTTCAATGCGGATGATTTAGCGGAAGAATGGCAGAAGAATAGCACATGGTCAGTCAATTTTAGCGTTACGAAAACGAAAAGAAACGCCTACGCATTCGATATGCTGCAGCAGGAAGCGATGATCTGTCTTGATGGCCAATGGTTTGTTATTAAGCAGCTGGAACCAACTGCAAGCGGTAAGGTGCTTTCAAAATCCATTACTGCCAACCACGTTTATTTTACTTGCCAGGACCACCGGCAGTATAATCAAAAATCACAAACATGGAGTATTGAGGATGCGCTTCATTGGACATTTGACGGTAACAAACTTTGCTTTACATGGGAAGTTGTAGGGCATTTTGAAAAGGTACAAATGGACAATTTCGGAGATGCGAATGCTCTTAGTATGGTTGAAACCATTATAAGTAGTTTTAACGCGGTTTTAGATGCAGATAACAAGCATCTTATTTTTTATGCTCCGGACAGTTGGGGACAGATAACTAATAACCAATTCAGATATCTTTACAATACGGATACCGTCAATTGTCAAATAGATACGACAGAACTCAAGACTGTTATTCGTGGATACGGAAAACAGAATGATGATGGGACATATGTATTTCCTTATGTTACTTACAAAAGCCCATATGTGGCGCAATGGGGAGAACGTCATGCTGATCCTATTCGGGATGACCGGTTTACTAAAGCAGAGTCTATGCTTGCCTACTTAAAAACGCAATTGCAAGACACACCAGCCGTCACGCTGTCCATAACGGTAAAACGTAAAGAAGAAATTAATAAGGGTGATCATTGGTTACTTATCTATGAGCCCATGAACTTTGATACAGACGTTGAGGTTATCGGTTATAAGAAATATCCGTTTTCCGCCTATAAACCGCCAGAAGTGACATTTAGCAACGATGCAAAAGATATGACAGGAATTTTGTCTAGCTTTAACCGCGTGGGAAAAATCGTTAACGCAGCAATCGATAAACGCGGCAATGTAAAAACGTCGGCGATTACCAAGCTCCCTGATAATAAGGTTTCTGTTGGACCGGGAACAAGCTTTTCACCCGGCTACGATCCGACACAGCTAGACATACCGAACTATTCGCTGGTCACGCCTACGTCAGATGGACTTATGGCTGCAGCAGATAAGCAAAAGCTAGACTTGATTGTTGTTGATACGTCTGGAAATGTTATCGTAAACATCCCACTTGCATCTGCAACAGAAAATGGGTTAATGAGCAAAGAGGATTTTGCCAAACTGGGTAGGATCCTTTTTTCGGGTTCGGGGACGGTGGATCTGCAAACAGTTTTGCAAACATTGCAGGAGCATGAAAATAGAATTGCAGCATTGGAAAATGGAGGTGGTGCTTGATGCGGTGGCCATATGCAAACATTGGAGTTGTGACGACCAGGACGTTTCGTAATTTACTAAATAAAATTCACGGCGATATTGCTGCCGATATGCAGGAGCACAAAGACCGCGCAGACAATTTGCAAGGACAAATAAACGAGCTTGTAGTGAATGGCGATAGCAGTCCGCAGGCGGCACAGGCATCTATTGGTGCCGATGGTACAGATTACAATGGGAATTTAAAGGCCAGACTGGACGCCGAATACAATAAAACTACGACGCAGTTAGCGGATTTTTCGAAGAAAGCTCTTAATGGGCCAAGGATTTTATCGATGGCTGCTTATCCAAAAATTGCACCAGAAAATAATGATAATGGACGCTTTTCAAGAGCATACGCCGATGCAGATGATGAAACAACGCTAATTCTGTCAGATCATTTGTACGAGTTAGCCTCACCTATTGATTGTAATAAAAAAGTTCATCTGCTTGGTTTTGGTACAGAAGTTAAAGCTATTGCCGGATTAGAGTATACACTTTCTTATACAGGTATTGATGGATTAGTAATCGTGGGTGTAGACTTCAACCAGAATTTAATGGGACGATCAGCTTTGAAATTAAATTCTTGTACTAATTTTGTTATTGAACGTTGTTCATTTACAGGATATAGCAATGAATACGGTAATAGTACAATTGAGTCCGGTATACAGATTAACGACTGTCAAAATGGCAAAATATTATTTTGTAAATTTGAAGACTGGGGTTATCAATATGATAATTCTACAGATAATCTAAACCGCTGCATTTCAATCCAAGGAACCACTTCCGACAAAAATGTTTTAATTGGAAATACATTTTCGCGGGTAAATCAGGGTGTTGTTATTTCTTCTGGTAATAACATAATGCTAGGCAATATATTCAATGAGGCAAGGGACAATCCAATTTATTGCGTTGATAATACAGAAAGTTTAATTGCTCAAGGGAATTTCTTTAATGCTAAATATGACGAGTGCATTGTTATTAAAGGAAAAGTTTTTATCATTAGTGGTAATTATTTCAAGAACGTTCCTAATAAGCTAATTGCGCAAACGGGCGATGTAGAAACTTTGAAATTATCGGATTTTGTATTAGATGACTCAGAAATCACAAAGGGGCAAGTAGTAGTCACCCGTGATAAATCATATACGATAAAAAATTTAGAGCTGTATCATGGCCAAGTAAAAATTACTTCAAACGAAACTGACTATCCTTACTTTTATTTTGGAAATGTCGAAAATTTTATAATTGTGGATAATAACATCAATGTCGTAACAGCGGAATATCATAAAATATTTGACTTTGCAGGAACAGTTGCTAAGGGCGTATTTCGAAATAATAAAATAAACGGGACGGACGCCACGGCTTATGCCGTATATATCGAATCATCTGTGGAGAATCCGCAGATTGTGTGGGAAAACAACGAACTTTCCGGATGCCGCGCATCAATTAAAGGGCTCATTTTAAAAGGTGACGCTAAAGTCCAATTCAATACAACAAACCCATATGTTTTGTCCAGAGTTAAAAATAGTATTTTCTTCTCGGATCAGATGCCAACGTCAGGGACATGGAAGACTGGAGACATTGCGATTGCAACAGATACTTCTGTTGCGCAAGGAAGCCCACTTGGATGGAAATGCATTGTAGGCGGAACTCCCGGAACTTGGCTGCCGTTTGGAGAGCTTGATTTAAAAAATTATCTTCTTACGCTAGATTCGTGGACGTCATCCACGAGTTCAGATTTCGGATATGATTGGAGACAAAAATCTGGAGAAGAGTTTCAATTTTACAAGGAGAAAACGGGAAAAGTATTCTTACGTGGATGTATGACAGGCGGTCAAACTACTTTAGGACTTCGGTTGGTTACCTTGCCACCACTATATCGCCCGACTCGCAATGTTGAAATTTTAGCCGAATCAGGAGGAGATGTTGTCATTCTAAAGATTGATACATCGGGTGACATTACTGCTATACATGGAACCGTTGGTACTGATATTAGAATAATTGGAGAGACTCAGGGATTTAGAGCAGTATAAGGAGCGATGAAAAAATGATTATTGGATTACAAGGAAACTACAATTACAGAGGACTGCCTATCGAAAATGCCTTCGCAAGGATAGATACAGTACAAAGCTATGAAACGCACTGCATTGCAAGCGTCAATATATATGCCTCGATGGAAGCTTTCGGGAAAGGGGAAAGCTATTTAGAGCAGATATATCCTGTTGAATTTGAAAAACAAATTGGCGATACAGTTGGTGACGATCGTACTCAGGGATACGCTTTTGTTAAAGATTTAGAACAGTTCCAAGGATGGAATTTAGTTACAGAATAATAGGATCATACTGCGCGGTAACGTGACAATTAAAAAATAGTATTTTAAGCACTCCCAATGGGGTGCTTTTTCTTATGCAAAAAACAAGGAGGCGGATCGAAAATCGATAGAGAAACAAAGAACGGGGGTGTGGATCCATTGGAGGTGGATCAGCAGGTGGATATCTGGAAAGAGACCATCCAAAAAGACATAGAAACCATTAAAGCCGAGCAGGTGAATATGAAGGATGACATCCGGCGCCTGCAGGACAAAGAACTTATGCAGGACCAACAGATTGACAGCATCAAAGAAGATCTTAAGGAAATAAAAGATGACACAAAATGGTTACGGCATGCCATTACAAATGCGCTTATTGTTGCGATTATTGGCGGGGCCGTAGCTATTTTTTATGCAGCAATACAATAAAGGAGATGTTTAGAATGAAATACTTATCTGATCTTAATTGGTGGAAACAGACAGCAACATTGGTAGGCGGGGTGCTAACCGCATTGATTGCCTTTTTCGGGGCGCTGAACGTACATTTCCAGTGGATGACCGCCGACTCGGTAAACGCCTTTGTATCGCTCATCGTGGCGGTTGGGGCGCTTTTTGTCGGCTCAATTGCAACAATCCTAAACACCTATCTGACGAAAAAAAAGAAAGAACAGGCAACTCAGGTAGCAATCTCTTATGCACAGGACACTGCTACAACGGAAGATGCAGAAAGGGAAAAGATTAAAGCGATTGTGGAACAAGTATTGGAGGCACAAAATGCAGGTGTTACGTCCACAGAAGAAGAAACCAAATCGACAGCAACTACAAAATAAGGAGTGATAAAGTTGAATAAGATCACGAAAACCATCGGCGCGCTGGCCCTGGCAACAGGGCTGGCGTTTTCTTTTGCGCCCGTTTCCCATGCAAAGATGCCGGATATTGATTTTATCGATGTGTCACACTGGAATAATGACGACGGCCTACCCCTATCTTTCTATCAAACTATGAAAGCTGGTGGGATAAACGCGGTAGTCGTAAAGGTTTCGGATGGACAAAGCTACTTAGACCAAGCCGCCAGTGTAAATGTCGCAAATGCCAAGCAGGCCGGCATGGCGGTGCATGCTTATCATTACGCCCGGTTTAAAAGTACAGCACAGGCAAAGGCCGAAGCAAAGTGGTTTGATAAAAAGCTAAAGCTTGTTGGCTTTGATAGATCTAAAGATGGTTATGTAGTTGTGGATGTAGAGGATGGCTCGCTTAAAAGTGTGGGTGCTAGCAATCTCACAGAATATACAAATACGTTTATCAATACCATGAAATCTTTAGGCTATTCCAAGATTGACTTGTATACTGGTCACTCATTTTTTAACAATGAACTGCAGCCAAGTAAACTAACAATCTCTAAACCTTGGCTTGCCAGGTACCCTCTCTATCCGTCCACAGGACAGCCGACACCAGCCTGGTACAATGGGCAAAAAGGGGCTTGGCAGTGGTCCAGCACATACAAGTTTACTGGCATTCCCGGCTACTTTGATGTGTCTGATGATTTTGCTGGCAAATACACCAATGTTGCAAAGGTAGACAACGCAACCAGCACAGGCGTAGTCAAAAAAATCGGATCCATTTCTTTGGTTGATTATTTAAAGTCCAAAGGCAAGAGTGCAACATTCAGTGCTCGTGCTAAGTTGGCTAAGCAATATGGCATAACAAACTATACCGGAACGGCAGCTCAAAACTTGGCATTGCTGTCTAAATTGAAATCTGGTGTCCAGCCGGCGAAAGTTAACACGGATAACAGCAAACTGACAACATCCAGCAAGGTGCCGGCTAAAACATACACGGTTAAGCGTGGAGATACGCTGTCTGGCGTTGCTAAAAAATACGGTACCACAATCGCCAGGTTAAAAAGCCTTAACGGCATCAAAAATGCAAATAAGATTTATGTCGGCCAGAAGCTGAAAATTACTGGATCCGCGGCTGTCGGAAGCACCAAATATGTAACGGTAAGAAGTGGGGACACTGTTTCGGAGCTGGCCGCAAAATATGGATCCTCAACCGCGAAAATCAAGTCCTGGAACCACCTGGACAGTCAATATACGATCTGTGTCGGACAAAAACTGCGTGTAAAATGATCTCAGTCCGGGTAAAATATTTTTACATCTTAGAGTCTGCTGCAAAGTTTAAAGCCCTCGCGTTTGCGGGGGCAAATTTGTACGACTGGCAGCCAAAATGAAAAGAGGTTATCCTGCGTATTTAATCTAATTTAGATAGCTTAAGTGTCACATGTTCGTTTTTCCCTAATCTTTGTGTTCCGGTATTGCTGTCCCCAGGAACGGTTTCGAATTCTCCATTATCATTTTTCAGTAATAAATCAGGGGCTTCAAAATCAATGTTCACTTTTTGCGGTGTTTTATCCTGATTCTCGAACTTGATAAATATGAATCCTTTGTTAATGACCGGGCCGCCATAAGTAACTCCCGCCTTATTTTCCTCATTGGTCATGTTGTCGATATCATCCCCAATTTCTTCAGCTGTATCAGTTATGATATCAATCTTTGTCCCCGAATAGTCAATGAATTTACCACTTTTGGTGTTATCTCCCTTTTCAAGAAAAAGAAGCCCTTTTTCACCATCCGGATTTGTTGCAAGCTTTACTGCGTAATTAAGAATGAAAGCTTTATCCTTGCTCTCCCCAAAAATAATCTGATACATGCCGTCATTAGTGGGCCCATTTAAATAATCCCCGTTAATCTTATACTCCCCTGAATTTTCATCTACAAAGGTAGTGTTTTTTTTGGCAGCAACCAATATGTCGGATGTCGTTTTAGCTACTGACTTTTTTTCTGTTTCTGCGGTCTTGGCTTTAGATTCCTCTTTGGATGTTGAATTTGATTGTGTTGCGTTTCCCCCGCAGGCTCCCAAGCCAAATGTTAATAACCCTGTAATTCCAAAAATTAATGCCTTCTTCATTCTTCTTCCTCCTCGTATTTTTATTTTTAAATTTTCAAGGTCATGACCAAAATCATGACCAAAAAATGACCAAAATCATTTGAAAAGTATTGATTGATTTTGAAAGTGGAATCTAAAAACTTCCTTATTTATATGGATTATCAAAAATGATGAAAGTAAAAAAATGTAAAATACATGTTCCGCACACAAGTCCACCAATGGGAACGCGACCAGTATATCGAAATGTATTAAGCAAGAAACCCCTTGAAGCGTAAGGCTTTGAGGGGTTTCTGTTTTGGGGCGAAAATCTATTTTATGATTTACTGGCTGATGACTGCTCCCAAAATAATATTTTCTGTGTGTTTTTCAAACCGGCCGATCGCATCTCTCTCAATTTATGAGCTAACATGCGAATAGATATCCGATGTAATTTCCATAGAACCGTGGCCCAGTTCTTCCTCGAGATACTTCAAAACAACATCTGATTCAGCATCAAAACAGCATGCGTGTGCCGGAGAGTATGAATACTCAGAATTTCCGGCAGACCAGCTTTTTTTAAGATCCGCCTGAAAGCATTAAATAATGTTGATTTTGGAAGAGGGGATCCGTCTTTCCGGTAAAAGACAAGATCAAGATCATACTTGTACAGGGCTTTAAAACGGAACTTATTATCATTTTGCCGGACTCTATGCGCGTTCAAGTCCAGCAGCCGTTTTGTAATTGGGATATTCCGGATAGAGTGGTAAGTTTTCGTGTCAGAAAAAAGCTCCTCATCGTTTTTTGCTTCGTAATCAATGGTTTGTTCGATATTGATTCTTCCTGCTTCAAAATCGACATTGCTCCATTGTAATGCCAGCGCTTCGCCTTTCCGCATTCCCGTTTCAATTAGAAATCGAAAAAACATATAGTAGGTCTGATTGTCCATTATGGCAGCGTTCAGAAAATCACCAATTTTATCATATGGAATAAATTTCAATTCCTTTTTTTTAGGTTTTCCTTTTCTCTTTTTTCTTTGGCAGAATAGATGCTGACGTCTTCACACGGGTTGTCCATGATCTTCTTCAGGGTTTTTGCCTTGCGCATGGCGCCGTACATTGTACCATGAATGATCTCAACGGTCCGTTTGCTGTAACCTTTTTTGATAAGATGGTTTATGAATTTTTGATACAGCTTGTAATTCAGGTCTTTCAGCTGGATGTTCTGAAAGTAGGGGGCGTTTGTGCAGGCGATACGTATTTTTGGCAATTTTATCTTTCTTGTATTCACTCAGCCAAAAAGCAAGGTACTCGACAAGCAACTCGTCATTTAAAACATCGTAACCATAGTCAATTTTCCGTTTTTCTTCTTCACAAGCATGTATCGCCTCCAGTTTTGTTCGGAAACCTTGCCTTTTGTTTTCGCACTGTTTGCCCGAAATCTTATCCCAATATTTGAAGCGGAATATCCCATTTTCTTTATCAATTTTTTTAAAGCTGGCCATTCCCCTATGATGTTAAAGAAAGCCGAAAAGCGTATGAACTTTCACAGAAACAACGAAAGTTAGAACGCGACATTCGTAAGGCAAAAAGAGAATTAACAGTGATGGAAGCGATGGAAGACGATGTAGAAATTCAAGTTGCGAAAAATAAAGTGAAAAAAAGGCAAAAAGTGCCGCTATCGTGCCTTATCCAGGCCGCCCGCTTAAAATCGGCAGCCGTGCAGCGTGTGCAGCGGGCAGTAAAGGTTAATCCAGACGGTATTTACGGTAACCAAACCACCGCGGCAGTAAGAGCGTATCAAAAGCGTCAGGGCTGGCTGTAGATGGCGTTGTGGGAAAAATACTTGGAATATGATGTTTTGATTACGGAGAAGAACCCCTCTCAATCGAGAGGGGGGTTCTTTAGTTGCTGTTCGCGTTCATCTAACAAATTTCTAAATTCTGCAATATCTTCACTAGTGGCATATTCTTTTATAAATAATTTTGCAGTACGGGCATAGGATCCAGCTCTTAATTTTTCTTTATTCTTTTGCCGGTAACGTCGACTTGCTTCTTTCTGTGCTTCGGATGTCTTCGTTTTTTGTTTGTCCTCCGCCATTTTATCGCCCTCCTAAAAGAAAATTTTCCAGATCACGAATACCATGATGGCACCCCAAAAAACAAATTCCCAAAAAAACGGTTTGCGTTTTTCCAGTTTAATTTCCCATTTTCCTTTTCTCATTGTCATTCACACACAATCATGATAAGATACAGGTGGAAGGGGTTTGCGCCCCTTAGAGCCTTAGGCTTTTCACTTAATTACTATCTTCAGAAATAGAACGTTGATTTCCAAGGTCACTTCTATTTCTGAAGCTTTTTTCTTTCTTATCATGATTTTCTCCTTTCTTTTAGTTTAGTAAGGATAACTTCCTTACATTCTTATTATAACGGATGCGTTATATGAAAGAGAGTTTAAAATTACATATTATCTACTTTTTGGAAAAGATTTTTGTTTCTCTCTCATTTGTACATCATTTAAAGAGCAGGCTGAAACCTGCTCTTTTTTCACAGTATACTCCTCACTTCTTTTTCTTTGCTTTTCACCATTCTTTTATATTGTTTAAATTCCGATTTCATAACGCTAAACTTTTCCCCAGTTGCAACGTTTTTCACCAAGCATGTTTTGGTGCATGCTTCTTTAATTGTGAGGTAAATCAGCAGAAGCCAAAGTGACAAAGTAAATGTGGGCAGTATTAATAAAAACGCGGCAATCGTCAGTCCAATATCAACGCCGGAGTTCAACCTTCTTAATACCAGGCGTTTACCGGTTCAGAGTAGTGTTTACCCCTTCACCTATAATACCAAAAAGAGCTGCTCATTTTTATATAGCAACTCTTCAGGTTATTTATTTATGACATGTTATAATGGACCCATAAAACTAGACACGAAATGAGGAGATGTTAAAGTAGGTTTATGAGAAAACAATATACGCCAGAATTCAAAACTCAAGTCGTGCTAGAGGTCCTGAAAGAAGAAAAAACGATGAG
>Ga0207748_1000449_pt1 | contig 26350 bp, 21 predicted proteins | sample HigsolmetaGSP13D_FD_184841 | JGI IMG/M metagenome (GOLD analysis project Ga0207748, IMG submission 184841) | High solid enriched microbial communities from the Joint BioEnergy Institute, USA - SP1-3-D (SPAdes) | ecosystem: Engineered > Bioreactor > SSF (Solid state fermentation) > Aerobic >...
GGGGGGGGGGGGGAGCGGAGGGTTACGAACCTGGCGCCGACAGCGGGGCGAGCGACATGATGGGAGGATACGCGACTTTAGGGATCTGCTGGGGTGCGTCAACGCTGACGAGCAGGTGGGCAGAGCCGGGCGCCGAGATCCAGCAGGGACTCAGGGTGGGATCGTGGCCCGGCGAGAAGCATATATTCTCGACACCAAGCACAGGAATGGAGGAGACTGCCGTCCGCGGTCCCTCGTCTGCAGGTCAGATGGATTGGGCGCTGAGGATGGGAGGATTTGCTGCTCGTTCTTCTGGATCGTCGCGAGACTCCACGCTTTGAAACAACGATCGCTCTGCGCAGTGGAGGAGATTCGTCAGGAGATGGGGACGTGGATCCCCGGGGACTGGGAGCGTCGCAAGCGCTGGATAAGACGTCCGCGGGACTGGGACCTGCTGCGTTTTTTGTTTCTCTCTGGCGCGACCCAGGAGGACTGGGAGTCCGCCGGCTGTCTGGTCTGCAATCGATAAGAAGGGCGATCCGCAGGTCACACAGGCTCCGCGCGCGAGGAGGCACGGCGACGGGGTCGACCGGATGGTGTGTCTGGGACGAGGAGGCAGAGAACCGGTGTCTTCGCGCGACAAGGGCTCCAGAAGACGGGCAGACGATGTGCTCTAGGAGGGCGAGGAGGGAACGCAGGAGAGGAGAGGAGGGCAGGGGAGGAGAGCTGCCGGAGGAGCCAGGAGAGGAGGACTCTGGGACGGCGGCTCCCGGCCCACGCCTCCACGGGAGGGACTTTGGGTTAGCCGGAGGTCGTCTTTCAGCGCAAAGCCTAAAAGGCCATACTGCCCATTGACCGTCGACGGAGCGGGGGGTCCAGGGGAAGGTCGTCGCCTGTGCAAGGGACCGCGCGCTGCTCAGGGGCTCCCGCCGGCCTGACGCGCGCGTTCCTGGCCATCTCGATCGGTCGTTTGTTCTTTGTCTCTGGAGCGCCTCCCTGTCCATGCTACCCTTCAGTCACCGCTGAGAGAACCGTCGACCAGGTCTCCCGCCGTCCTCCTGGCCTCTCTGTCCGTCGCATGTCCCCCGAGACCAGCTGCGGAGACCAGCGCCCCCCGTTCCCGAGACTACCGAGTATCTTTGTGGTACGCTTCCTCCGTCTCTCCCAGAGAGCTTTCTCCGCAGGCTAACTCCTCTCCAAGCGTCGTTCCCCGGAGTCCTCGAGCCTTTAGCCGAAACCTTTCATCCGATCAGAGGCGCTGGGGAGGCAGCCACCGGATGGATGCCCAAGGATCGATCTCAAGACCCCTCTACAGATCTACAGTGCATATCCTTCCGAGTGGCCATCGATGGCACTTGGTTGGGCAGTCTGGGATTGTCTCACAGCAATCGATCCCTCATCCCTGTGCCCAATGTACAAGAGCACTCCCTGCGCAGTACCTAGGTACATAGAGATACATGGATTCGCACCGTCCATCGGGCCCGTCCCGAGGATCGTCACGGGAACAAGCGCAGGAAAGATTTGCCGTGTCGGCGGCGCACAGTCGTCGCCGAAGCGTTTACGAACGAACCCACGTGCCGCCTGTCCAAACGGCACCACCGGTAGCACCGGCGTACGTTGCAACACCAATTCCATCAGGGACTCACTGTCCGGTCTGTTATCGCGCTTCATCTCGATTATCTCGATTATGACGGTTCTGTGGTTGGAGCGACAGCGGAGATTATCGACAGGAAGATCACTTACCCTGTCGGGAACTCCGCTGGGGTGTCCGCACTTACCACGTACGGCGTAGTCGTATGTCGCCTCAGCATGTTGACGTACTTTAGCCTGCACTCTCAACCCCGAATTCCCCTGAGAGGCTGTGAGAGATAGATTATTATTTGTGACCCGCACGGTGGATGGTCCGTTGCCCTGGAGCGAGATCGCCGGTCTTGCTGAGATCTCGTTCGTAGGGCGCACTGCCAGGAACAAGAGAATGATTGGCAAATTAGTCACTGTGAGGTGCTATCTTCATTTCCCTTGCATCGGTAAATAAATGAATGTCATCTCTTCTGTATACAACCTGCTGAAGCGTCGTACCTATCGACCGCTCGTTTTGCTTTGGGACATGTCCAAGACATGGATATCCTTGCCGTGGATTTTTTTTTTTTTTTTTTACTGGCCATGGCTGGACAAATTCTCTCTTGAAGAACCCCTTACTTATGATTGTCCGCAAATGCAGCACTGATCGGCGGAATTTGAATGGGAAACTGGCTTGTGGACGTTTGCGGTTCAGGCTGGCCCGCAAGGGCGGAGAGCTTGCAGTAATCCGACGCTACACAGATGGTCGCACAGCCCAGATTTAATATTCCGTACACAAGAGAAATCCTCTTCAAGATGAGATTAAGTCCTGATTCAAAAGGGTTGCAGATGATGTGTGTACTGTACATGGACGACAATGATGTTCCTGTATAACGGGGCCAGCAGAGATGCGCCCGCCATCTGAGCTGCTCACCACCGCCTGCAGCGCAACGTGAGACTCCGCGGCCAGTTCTCCCCGGACCTTCACAACCCGCACAGAAAGCCAGCATCCATCCCGCATACCTGCGCAGTCTCAGCGCAGAACTGGTTTCTTTTGCCTATTCCCGCTTTCTAGGCACACTCGACTCCGCACACTACCAGAGAAAAAAGAGTGAGACCGCAGCGTTTCGTCTTCTTCGTCCGCCATGGCTCAACAGCCTCCTCCGCAGCAACCCCCACCACCGACTCTCACGAACCCTCGCTTCACCCTCGAGCTGGAGTTCGTCCTGTCCCTCGCGAACCCTCACTACCTGTCGCATCTCGCCGTCAACTACCCGCACCTCCTCGGCACGTCCACGTCGGGCGAGACGAGCGACGACAGCGACGCCGGCCCGACCGCCTCCCCCGACGCCCAGGCCTTCGCCGCGTACCTCGCCTACCTCTACTCCTACTGGAAGACGCCCGAGTATGCGCAGTTCCTGACGCACCCGGGGGCGACGTTGCGCGCTCTGCGGCTGCTGCAGGAGGAGGCGTTCCGCCGCGACATCATCCGGCCGCAGGTCATCGAGGGTCTGCTGGGCATGGGGGCTGAGGGCGCACAAGGCGGTCAAGACGCAGAGGCAGCCGGGGCCGGTGCGGAGCAAGAGAGCAACAATGTGGAGCAACGGAATGGGGTGAAGACGTGAAGGATCCAGGTGGTCATTGATTTGGCTCTGTTTGGCTGTTTACGGTGGCCTGCTTTTTGATTAAAAGGATACTTGCCTGGAGGACACAGGCATGTTTCTCTATGACCGGCATAGCTGGAATTGGACTACGTGGCCGGCCAGAGATCCCTCAATTGATAAGATCTCAACGCACGTTCGCCGGTCGCTCTGAACGTCAGCAGGCATGCGTGGCCGGGGTACATGGGGGAACGTTCTCCATGTGATTATTATGAGGTATGATGTGGATTTGGCCCGGGACACCATAAGCCTTGGAAGAGGAGGCCCAGCGCCTTGGGGCATAACCTACGTGCTGCTGTTATGGTGGTGATGTAGGATACGAGGTGGCCTAGTCGCGTCAACAAAGGTAAAGATACGATGGGTTTGAAGTGAACCTGGAAAGGACCAGCATCCATCGACTCTGGAGTACTAGTAAATAGAGATTGACTTGGATCTCAACGTTCCACCCGTACCACCCTTATCATCCAATCTATTGTTTACCATCGCAATCTGCCCTTCTGTGGCGGTAGGAACAAACGTATCTCAGGAGACTTGTGGACGGCAGCAGCCAGCAGTAAGCATCTGTCATCTCCCTGTCCATCAAGGATTTCTCCGTACGGATACACGCGTCGCCGGGCACGCGAGGGCGAGCCCCTTGAGGAAGGACGGGCGGTTTCTGGCCCTTGGCACGGCGCGCGGGTCGGCGCGGGCAGGCCGGATCGGGGGCTGCCAGCCACGCCGGTCGGTCGTTAAGACGGGCGACGCCGCGGCCGAGCTGCGCAATCCCCCAGGCTTGCGAGATCTCCCTTTCCTGCTGCTACACCCCTCTGCTCCCTGTGCAGCGGCCTGTCTCGCACGCCCGGATGGGGTTTCAGATGGATCAGGCCTCCCCTTCATGACCACTGTGCTGCCTCTGCTGCAACGGCGCCTCCGCCAGCGGTACTTCCACCTCTCCCGGCGATACTGACCACGTCTGCTCTCCCACTCCGCTATCCGGACCCCCAGACACGGCACATCCTCGATTCATTCGATTTTCCCTTTTCCAGACTAATTGATTTTCCACCCTGTCACCAGTCGCTCATTCTATCTTCACTCCCTTTCCTGTTCTGGCGCTGTGGCGGCTGGTTTATAGCCCGCAGCTCCAATGGATACCGTCCGCCAGTCATGTCGGCCCAAGCACCAGGTCCTGATCCTGAAATGCTACCCCCGGTTCCAGAAGGGCGTCCAGGAGGTTAAGCCCAACTCCAGCGAACTCTCTTACCTGCTGTACTATGCCAGCACGCGTCGCAGCAAGCTGCAGAAGGTCGGTGCCTTCTTGGAGAAGAAGGCTGCCAAGGATGTCTGGAGGGGCAAGATTGGGTGAGTACACAAGACCCGGCTGCAATACACGAGTAATTTATATTCCGTTGATTTGTTGGCTGACGATTCCCTTTTTTTTTTTTTTTTTTTTTCATTCGGTTAGCAATGTCCAGGTTACGCTCCAGATCCTCACGGCGCTCATTGAGAAGGTACCGCGCGACCTGCCGCTCTACGCATCCTCCGTCCTGACGATCATCGACACGGTCCTCCGCTCGTACGACATCTCAATGGTGGAGGAATCGATCCACACCTTTGAGACTTTTTGCAGACATCAGGATATGGCCGCCCTGGCGGCGCATGCGGACCAGACGAACCAGTTTCACGAGATCGTCCGGACTTACACGGCCTTTGCTACCCCGGACCCGACGTTTCCCTCCAAAGTCCCCTTGACTCCTCCGATGGTCATACGGTGGAGGAATGCAGGCCTGCAGGCGATCAAGAGCGTTGTCAGCTCAGAGGGGATGGGCGCTGATGGAGGGAAACTGCTTGATATCATCGTGCCGGTCATTCTGCAGAACCTGTATTCCGGCGGAGAAGACGTGCTTGTGTCGCTCCAGATGAAGGCCCAGGCATCCGAGAAGCAGGAATGGGAACAGGCACGGCGACGCAGGATGAGCGTCGGGACGGTGCAGACGGTCGAGACGACGCCCGACGGGAACGCCGCGGAGGCGTCGGGGTCTACGGCCGATGCGGACAAAGCGGCGGAGGTCGAAGTTCGCGTTCTGGCCCTGCGGTGCCTCGAACGCATCTTCGCCGCAGGTAGCAACAGGGGCCAGATCCGGATGGCGACCTCGCTGGTGCTGCAGTTTATCATGAGCAGGAATCCCAAGCGCAGCAGCCAAGGTCAGGTGGAAGCCGGCGGCAACTGGGCTACGTCCCTGATGGAGCTCATCGCAAAATGGGCTCCCGTCCAGGATCGCTTTATCATCTTGGTTACCGCCATGGAGACACTGCTCGACACCCCTACGGTCGAGGACAAGTTGGAGCAGCAGCTTTCTCTGGTATCCATGATCGACTGGCTGTTGAAGTCGTCTATCAACATGATTGGACTCAGCATCATGGATGTACTTCTAGGCCTTGTTCACCAGATCCTGCTTTTACTCCAGCTTCACCCGCCAAATTTCAACACCCAACCTAGTGCGCGATCTTCCCCAGCGCACCAGATTGAAGAACAAAAAGAGACTGCTGAGGAAGCGGCTGTAGAAGCAAAGCCAGATTTGCAGCCGTCAGGAACCGACCTGACGGCTCCTCCGTCTCCTGCCCGACGAGAGCTTCTTGCACTGCTCCAACAGTGTATAGGGAATCTCGCTACCCACATCTACTACGCCGACCAGATCGCAGACATGATCAAGACGATACTGGCGCGTCTTAAGACACCGATAGCATCTGACGTGTCTGCTATCGAAAATCCCTCAGAAGCAGCTACGGCGGCTGCGAATGCTGCCCAGTTGCAGCAGGACCAAAACACGCATGCGTTCTTCTCCTTCGCAACTGCACGAGTAACCGCACTGAAGGCCATCAAAGACATCCTTATTGTAGCGAACACCAAAAACCCCATAGCCGCCGCTGGTGTCGAGTCGCGTAACAGGGTTGGAATGCAGGCCTGGGAGGGAACGCAGTGGCTGCTTCGCGATCCGGATCGAGAAGTGCGCCATGCGTACGTCGACGCTTTGCTGTCGTGGCTGAAATTTGAGACGAACAAGAGCGATCTCAGAGTCCAGGGCGACACGAGGAAAGTATCCAGGACACTTGCCAGGCGTGAGGCGGCAGATGTCACGGAGAAGCCATCCAAGCGAGTCGTGTCGGCAGCGTCCCAGAGGGAGAAGGCATCCGCTGCGGCACGGTCGAACTTCCTGCAGTTGCTCCACCTTGCGATATACGACAACGCGATCGAATCTCCTACGGTGGAGTCCGACGTGCTGCTCCTGCATCTGCTCCTCGTTAACCTTGTCGAGAAGCTGGGGGTTAACGCCGCAAGGCATGGGCTGCCTATGATCCTCAGGTTGCAGGAAGACCTGGCGACCGTTGAGTCCCTCAGTTCCTTCTCCGCCAGAGTCAACGTCGGCAGTCTGGTCCACGGGTACCTTTGGGCTCTGTCTGAAAAATTCGCCTTCGAAGCGTCCCCTGTCGGCAGAGGTATCCATGGCGAGATTCTAAAGCGGCAAAAAGCAGGTGCCTGGTTTGAGATGATCCGACTGCCGCCAATTCCTCTGGATCACATCGTCCCCAGTGCCAACTCCAAGGTTATCGCCCAGAGCGTCGAAGCACCAGATGCGTTCGTTCCATTCGCCGCCGTTGACGAGCTTGTCAGACAAATCGAAACAGCTTACAACACGACATCATCGATGTCGCCTGCGCAGAGTCCGGCTACCTCTCCCGGACGAGGATTTAGTTTGCCCTCGTTGGGTCAAGGCCACGCTGCAGCACCGGGCGCGAACCCAGGACAGGAGGATGTTCTTCCTTCTGAGATCATGGAGCAGATGCTCTCAAGGTGGTCGAAGGAAGCCTGTCTGGCGGCTGTGGAAGAAGAGAATGCGCGGGCAGTATCGCTCAGCGGTTCCAGAACCTGGACGTTTGGCGCACGCAGCTACCCCCAGCAGAACGGAGCTGGAAACGGCTCGCCAACAGGTACCGGCTCACCCACTTCGGCGAGTCGTCGTCCTGCCTCGGGCCCCTATGGACTTGGAGGCGCTGGAGGTCTTCTGAAGCAGCGCCGCACCAGCATGCCTGAGGGTTCACGTACGCCGGTCACCACCTCCAGCAGCAAAGAGTCCACCGTGCGTATGGATGAGCTGAAGCGTGTGCTTTCAGTCACCAATACCGGTAACGTTCGACATTCGAGCCCGCTACGGGGACGTCTCGATACGTCGAGCAGCAGCGTCGTGACTTCGAGCAGCGAGAGCATGATCAGCGGCGCCTTTTCGACATCGGACGCAGGTGCCAGCGACCGTGGTCTTCCGAGCAGAGCGCAATCTTTCAAGGAGGGATCGGAAACGCCTAGGGCTTCGGCGGCCTATCTCACAGGTGATGAGAATAACAAATTGGGCCAGCCATTCGACCCGGACGATGATATCCCTCCTGTCCCCCCATTGCCGGCCGATCTGATCCCAGGTGGCTTGCCGCCTACTTCCCGGTCGGGATCGTCTCGCTCATCGTCATACGGTTCCGGCCTTGACCGCCCCTCGACGGCTCCGGCTGGATCACGCGGTTCCGTAAAGAGCCGGCCGAATACAGCACAGTCGCCGTACCAGGGCAGATCTATGAACCGGCAAAAGACCCGGTCGAGCACCGGCCTCGCAAATGCAGCTGCTGCAGGCAAGAAACGTGCTTCTTCTATCGCCTCATCTGTGTATAGCAGAGACATCGATGCTGTAAGCGAATTCGGCAGCGCTGGTTCTACCACAAGCGCCGGTCCACGGACCAACGTTGAGCTGCTGTTAGACGGCATAGATGGGATCCTACACCTCGAGCCCGAAGAGGATGGCGCAGTTGGACATCTCGGACCTACCCCAGGTTCGACCCCTGCGGTCAATGGAAGGCTCACTTCGTCCCATTCGGCGGAGACGAGAAGCCTTTTCGGCAGCCGGAGGAAGAGCATTGGAGGAAAGAGTATAGGCGCACGGAGTATAGGCGGGATTGGGCGGCCGCCCTATTAGTCCTGTGGTCCTGTACAGTCTTTTGTCATTCTTCGATCTTGTCTTCCGAGTCGATCCTTTTGTTTTTTTTTTCCATCTTTTGTCGGCTTGCGCTTGCACGGCATTCGTTTGCATTTCTTCCTTTTCGGCTGTGACGGTTCGGTTGGGCTCTCCTTCGCATTGCATTGCATCCTTTTCTCAGCCGTCATCTGCACTGCATTGGTATTGATCTTATTCGTCATCACCTAGATTTTGTCTGATTTTTCTTGCCTTCGCGAGTTGTTGCATTTTTTAATACCGATTTATTCAACACTCCCTTAGGCCACAGCATCCTGTTTTGTGCGCCGCATATATCTCTGACTGGGTTGTTACTAGTCATTCCTGTTTTATTTGTGTGCATCATCATCATGGTCGCGTGGGATGTTATTAGAATCGGATACACAGTATGTATGTAGTGCCAAGTAATAAGATATAGAGGGATTAGAATTGGAACGCTTTTCAAATCCTCCTTTTTCTTTTCTTGGAGCGCTGTAGGTGTAGATGGAGAGATAGACAAAGAGCTACTAGGATTATGAAATTCACAAATCCACACACAAAACCGAATTTGAAGAAACCTACAACAGACGGGATTCGCTGGTCACACACCCAACTACTAACCGCCCGGCGTGTGGCTTACGCGTGTTGAATTCTCGCCTGGGTGCCATCCAGGTGAGTTAGCAGGTAATGCCGCCTTGCGCTCACGCGACCGATGGTGAGCCTAGGTGAGTACATGAGCAACGGGTGATGCCTGATGACAGCTCCCTAGATGACTGCTGCTGGTTGGATCCTGACACAGATGGGCCTTAGCTTAGCCACACCAAGTAACTAGTTAACTAGGAACAATTCTCCATTTCCGAAGTGGATGAGATAGTGTTTACCCAGGACAAACAGGGCACAGGACAACCAAGGGCACAGATACCAGAAAATTTCTTCCAATCCACATCTAGCAGTGAGTAGAAGGACAACTCTGTCAGTACTGTAGTACAACATCATGAAGTTAAGAGACAAGGCTATAGCCGGCCTCCTTAGGGATAAAAGAACCAAGGACTATGATATCCTGGCCATTCAGGAGCCATGAAGGAACCAATTTATAAATATTACTGTTAACGTAATCGGACACCGAGCGGGCCAGGACACCGAGCGGGCCACGTAACCAACCAACGCGACATATTCATCAACTTCAACTACAAATATGCCACCAAAACAAGCAAAACAAGCAGATTCAGCAGTTCAGCAAGAGGGCCGTATCTTGCTTGCCATCAAAGCAATTCAATCAGGTCAAATAAAAAGCATTCGAGCGGCTGCGAAAGCATATAATGTGAAGTGATACAGGATATCTACAACTTTGATGAGACTGGCTTTTCAATGGGATTGATAGCAACTGCAAAGGTTGTTACTGGCTCTGAGATGAGGGGCCGGCCTAGAGCAATTCAACCAGGGAATTGAGAATGGGTGACTGTGATTGAAGGAGTCAATTCAGCTGGCTGGGCCCTGCCCCCAATGATTATCTTTGCAGCCCAGAATCACCAATCTAATTGGTATACAGAACTACCAAAGGGCTGGACAATTGGGACCAGTAAAAACAGCTGGACCACTGATGAGCTTGGGATGTGTTGGCTGAAGGATTTTTTTAATAAACATACCAAAGCCTGTACAGCAGGGAGATATTGCCTGCTAATTCTTGATGGCCATAGCAGCCATGCATCTGCTGAATTTGATCAATTCTGCACTGAGAATATGATCATTCCTCTATATCTTCCACCATATTCATCACATCTATTACAGCCGCTTGATATTGCCTGCTTTGGGCCATTGAAACGCGCATATGGGCAGGAAACACAGATCTATATGCAGCACAGCATCAATCATATTGACAAGAAAGATTTTATTGCAATCTACCAGCAAGTGCGCCCGCATGCACTGACAGGATCTAATATATGCAGTGGATTTGCTGCAGGAGGCCTGGTTCCATATAAACCAGAGCAGGTGCTTGATCAGCTTCATATTCAGTTGAAAACACCTACTCTGCCAGGCACATCCCATAGCAATCAATCATCTAGCTGGACCGCTGAAACACCAAAGAATGCTAGGGAGCTGGAGAAGCAGGCAAAGCTTATTAAGAACCTCTGGCAACAGTGTACACACAGTCCTCCTAGCCCAATCAGTGAAGCAGTTGATCAAGTGGTCAAGGGCTGCCAAATTGCAATGAATAATGCAGTGCTTTTAGAGCATGAAATCAAGCAGCTATGTGCAGCAAATCAACGTCAAAAACACAAGTGAGAGACAACTGGATCCTATATTGGTACAGGGGGTATTTTGACTGCTGAAGAAGGTCAGCGGCTTGCTCAGCAAGCTGCAGAGCTGCAAGCAGAGGGGGTAGTGGAAGGTGATGAGTGGCCTAGGAAACATGCACCACCGCGGTGCAGCAACTGCAATATTCAAGGTCATACTAGGGTCAGCTGCCCAAACAGATAGGCAATTATTTTATGTGTATATAGCTTCAATTTAGGGGCGTTGTGGTGAGATAACTAGATATTTAATATAATAGGCGTTGGTTACGTGGCCCGCTCGGTGTCCTGGCCCGCTCGGTGTCCGATTACGTTACAAGCATCGCCAAGTTATTGCAGACCGGCGGCGGAGATACTTAGGCCCGGGAGTGGTGTTCAACCTGATCACCAAAAGCACGTGGCAACCCCCGATCATATTGATCATACTGATCATGCCGGTCATACTGATCACCTTGATCATAGCTCCTTGATCACTCAGGCAAGAAGCATGTATATAATGACGCTCCTTACAGGCAGAATTGGACCCTCGTGGTCAATTCATGCAGCGATAGGACACCATAGGGCAGCAATAGCACTTTGTTTATCCATATCTGACGCCTTGTCTCTTGTCTTCAAGATAAACCCTACGACCATCGGTCCGTTCTAGGCCTGCCGTTACACTTTGACCACCTTTCTTGCGAGAGGCAAGTTGAGCATCAGAGATGGAAGGAATAGGACACCCTTCGATGCAGGAGCTTGCCCAGGCGGTAAGAGGGCTCCAAGAGCAGATTAGGCAATTGCAGGAACAGCTTCAGGGACAGGTCAATGAGAATATGCACCTTCGGAGCCAGATCAGCTTTCTTGAGCAGCGAGCGCATCAGAATGCTGCCAGTATTCCAGAACCAGCAGCCGAGGCAAACCCCAACCTTGATCCGGCCCATCGAACCAAGGTCGCAAAGCCCGATCTTCACTACGGGGACAGAAAGAAGCTCCAGACGTTCATATCGCAATTGGAACTTTACTTCTTCTTCAACCCCCAGGACTTCCCAGACGAGGATCGAAAGGTCATGTTTGCAGCAAACTATCTTCGAGGCACTGCAGCTCAGTGGTTTGAACCCTACCTCAAGGATCGCATGAAGAAGCTACCGGAGGAACGACGATTCAAAACCAATGATGTGTTTGGAAGCTTTACTACCTTTGTTGCCAAGATGAGGCAAAACCTTGGGGACCTCAATGAAGTTCGGAAAGCTACCCACATAGTCGTGACCCTTCGGCAGAGGACCTCAGTTGCAAATTACACCACAGAATTCCAACGTGCTGCAGCTTATCTGGGAGACTGGTCAGATCGATCACTGATGGAGCACTACTACCGAGGCTTGAAGGAAGAAGTTAAGAATGGACTCATTACCCAAGAAGATCCCAGGGACCTCAACACACTTATTGCAATGGCTATCAAGATCGATAACCGCCTTTTCGAGCGCCGCCGGTCTGCAATAGCTTGGCGATGCTTGTAACAATTACCTATAGCTCAATCTTATAATATTTTAAGCTAGTATACTTTGACTATCTAAAAACTTAAACCTGCTTTTTTATCAACAAACAATTACTATCAAGTTAATCAATAGTCACATATTACTTACAGAAACTTAGCTCACTTAAGCTTAAATTATACTAATAGAAAAGGAGACATCCTCACATATAACCTAATACTAAGAATATGTAACGACAGGCCTAGATAACTAGACCTAAAGGGGTCGTTGGTTTATCTTGAAGACAAGAAACAAGGGGGTGAGCAATATAAGAGCAAGAATAGACCTGTGTTACTAGCAATGCCTATATGACAGGTTGCTATGTGAGTCGACCACGAGGGTCGGATTCTGTCTGAAAGGAACATCATTATATACATGCCTGTCTCCCAGTCTTTTGGTGATCATGGTGATCAAGGTGATCGAGCTGATCATGATGATCAAGGTGATCAAGGTGATTGTGATGATCAGATCAGTCATGTGCTGATCAGTTACTTCTCTTGGTCCTTTAATTATCTGGCCTTTGTTGGGCAAAGTCCATAACACTACCCCTCCCCTAGGCAGCTTTCATCTTGAAAGCCCATAAGAAGGTGGGTTTCCCCCTTCCCCCTTTCTTTCTCCAATCTTTAATACTCATCATGTCTAGTACCACTGCTTGTCATCATGCTTTGGCTGCCTGAATACTTTGTGGTGGTTCTGAAGCATCTGTTTCCAATATAGCTGGTTTCTCAGGGTCATAGATCTTCAAAACAGGTTCTTCACAGAACTTCTGCTTCAACTTTTCAAATGCTGCTTGCTGTTCTTCTCCCCATTCAAAGCTCTGCTTCTTCCTAGTGAGCCGTATCAAGGGTTCCGCGATCTTGGAGTAGTTCCAGATGAATTTCCAGTAAAAGTTGGCAAATCCAAGAAAGGATTGCACTTCTTTGACCAAAGTAGGAGTAGGCCATTCCCTAATGGCAGCCAGTTTCCTTTCATCCATCTCCACATGCCCTGGGGTAATGACAAATCCTAGAAACTCCACTTTCTGAGTGTGCCATTCACATTTCTCTGGGGCCACAGAGAGCTTCCTATCCTGCAGAGCTCTCAGGACCTTCTTCACATGCTCCTTATGCTTTTCCAGGGTTTCTGAATAGATGAGGATGTTGTCAAGGTAGGCCATGCAAAAGATGTCTAGATAGTCCCGCAAGGTGTTGTTGACTAGGCTCTGAAATGTGGCAGGCGCATTGGTAAGTCCAAATGGCATGACTGTGTATTCAAAATGTTCTAGGCAGGTCCTGAAGGCAGTTTTCCATTCCTCTTCTTTCTTCATTTGGACTAGGTAATAGCCTTCGCGTAAATCCAGTTTGGTGAAGTATCTGGCATTTCTAAGTCTATCCTGAAGCTCTGAAATGAGCGGCAGCGGATAGCAGTTCTTGATGGTGATGTCATTAAGCTGGCAATAATCCACACAGAGCCATAACTTCCCATTCTTCTTAGGGACAAAGAGTATAGGATATCCTGCAGGTGAAGTGGATGGCCTAATATATCCTCATTCCAGGTTTTTATTGATATATTCCTGTAGTGCCTCGTGTTCCTTTTCTGAGAGGGGGTAGATCGGTTTGAATGCTGGTTGTGTTCCTGGTTTCAATAGTATCTTATGGTCCCATGATTGGTGTTCTGGTAGTTGCCCTTTGCCTCTTTCCTGGAAAACATCCTGGAAGTCCCAGTACTCCTTCAGCACATTCTCCATCTCCTGGATAGGGGGTCTGGCTGTCTCCTGCCCTTTTGTCAGAGTTCTCACTTCTCTGACCTCCCTAGGGCGAACATATAAGACACCAACTTGCTCTCCCTGTTGCCACATACACTTCAATGCTCCTCCTGATATTTCCTGGATCTCAATACTCTCTGATTGGTTCTGTCCCTCAGGCTGCCTCTCGGGCCTTACACCGCTTTTGGGTGTCTCTGAGAACCGTATCTCTTCGGTCTTCCAGTCTATATGGGGGTTGTGCGTCTTTAACCAGGGTATTCCTAGGATAATGTTGTGCCTTGGGATCCACATGATGTCCAGGTTGATCTGTTCAGAATGCTGTCCAATCATCAGGGTAGATTCCTTGGTTTCCATTTGTACCCATCCATCTCCATAGTTGCTGGGTGATTCATCTGTTATAGTCAACTCATAGGGCTTCTCCTTTGCCTGATAAGGGATACAATTCTTGATGACAAAAATATTGCTAATAAAGTTTTCAGTTGCTTCACTGTCAATCATGATTTTTGCCTTCCTCCCATTGATTTTGCCATTAACAATAAGCTGCTGATATAGTCCTTTTCTGGTGGTGCTTGTATCAAGGTGTAGGGACTCTAGCTGCGCTCCCTGCAAGTGTCCCTTCCTAGCAGGGCCAACTAGTTTTTTGACTTGGGTGGTTTTGGATACCAGCCTGTGGCATCCTTCTCTGACTGATGGATGCTGCAGTCATCATCATAACAGGTGGTCCAATGGTAGGCGGCATGGTCTTCTTCCTTCTTCTGAGCAGTAGCAGCTTGCTTCTTTTCCTCCTTCTTGGGCTTGTTAGGGCATTTCCATCCCATATAGTTGTTCTTTCTGCAGTGGATGCATAGCTTCTGTTCATAATGCTTTTTCTGCTCCTCAGTCCAGTTGGGATTAGGTCCTTGAGGCTTCTTGTCAGACTGTTTAGACTTGTCCTTCTGGGGGTTCTTCCAGTTGGTGCTGTTTAGTTCCATGGCATCTCCCCCATTCCCAGTATACCACTGATTAATATGCTGCGGGATACCATCTTGATAGCAACATTCAAAGAGGTGATTGTCAATCTTGATAGCCAGGTTAATAAGCACATTTAGATCCTTAGGGTCCTCATAGATCATTAGTCCTTTCTTAATTTTGTCCTTCAGCCCCTGATGATAGTGCTCCATGAGTGATCTGTCTGACCAATCACCCAGGTATGCCGCAGCTTGTTGAAATTCAGTGGTGTAGGCGGCCACAGAGGTCCTCTGGCAGATTGTCATAACAGTATGGGTGGCCTTTCTAACTTTGTTGAGGTCTCCAAAATTCTGCTTCATTTTGGCCACAAAAGTAGGGAATCTGTTGAACACCTCATTGGTTTCTGGTTGACATTCTTCAGGTGCCTTTTGCATTTGATCTTGAAGATAGGGTTCAAACCATTGAGCTGCTGTGCCTTGAAGATAGGTTGCTGCAAACATAACCTTTCTGTCTTCATCCAGGAAATCTGGCATGTTGAAAAAGAAGTAGAGTTCCAACTGGGAAATGAACATCTGAAGCTTCTTCCTTTCTCTGTAAAAGAGGTCTGGTTTAGCCACCTTAGTCCACTGAGCTACATCCTGGTTTGCTTCAATTGTCTGTCTGGTGTTGCTCTCCTGTGTCTGGTGCCCAAGATATCTCACTTGTTCTTGCAGCCACATATTCTTATTAACCTGTCCCTGTAACTGCTCCTGTAACTGCTGAATCTGCTCTTGCAATCACTGAATCTGCTCCTGTAGGGCCCTTACTGCTTGGGCCAGTTCCTGGTTGGAGATATGCCCCTCCATGCCTGCAGTCTCTCAAATGCCCACAACACGCCTTGCTTCCTGCAAGAAAGGTGGTCGAAGTGTAACGACAGGCCTAGATAACTAGACCTAAAGGGGTCATTGGTTTATCTTGAAGACAAGAAACAAGGGGGTGAGCAATATAAGAGCAAGAATAGACCTGTGTTACTAGCAATGCCTATATGACAGGTTGCTATGTGAGTTGACCACAAGGGTCAGATTCTGTCTGAAAGGAATGTCATTATATACATGCCTGTCTCCCAGTCTTTTGGTGATCATGGTGATCAAGGTGATCGAGCTGATCATGGTGATCAAGGTGATCAAGGTGATCGTGATGATTGGATCAGTCATGTGCCGATCAGTTACTTCTCTCGGTCCTTTAATTATCCGGCCTTTGTTGGGCAAAGTCCATAACAGAATAGAGCCAACAAATAATGCAATCATAACTTCATACAGAAGCTATAAATAAAAATTAGAATAAAGAGCAAGTAGTAGAAGAGGATTCTAACCTCTACCACCTATATTAGAGTAGGTTAATAATCACAATAGCTACCCACCAATCCATGGATGAATTACTTAATCGCTGCAGGTGGCAAGTTCCTGTCCGATGGCTTGATCAGGGAACTAACTACTGGCTTAGCGCTCTCTGGCTTGGTGGATCTTTGGCGGTGTTGCGCTGTTGCGACATTCTGGTGACAGATCAGGAAGGCGGTATGTAGAGCGATGCGGTTTTGCCAAAAGCGGTGTGCGGGTCGTGCCGGCAGAATCTCAGAGTATCTATGCGACTCCGCCTCCATCGATAGTTTTTTCTTCCCCAGCTTTGGATTCTAGTTTAGAGCTACCGAATAGACCTAGTTCTCATTCGTATGAGCCGTGACAGGCTGCGTATCCAGGCAGGAAACTCTGGAATCTCGATATGGATATGAAGAAGAAGTTGGGTCTCATCATCAGCCTGGGCCTTGGTTCCTGGTATAGGAGGGTGTTTGGAACCTACGCACGGATCGCTGCCCGCAGACGCTAGCCAGAAGCAAGCTGATCGCCGGTACGGTGGGCCGTCCAGTCTCCCGGGTGGAAGAACCCGCAAGTGCCAAGGTTACACGAACGCCCTCCCAAACAGAACCAGCCCTAATCCTTAGCTTCGAATATTCAGTGTGTATTATTTTCAGGTGTCTGCCTCCATACAAAGGTAAAGGATTTCATCTCAAATCTCATCCAGACCTACACGCCTCCCTCCGAACCCCTCGAAATGTCCTCCAATGCGACCAAGCTGCCCGCTCATCCCTACTACCCAATCGACGTGGAGATAGTTGGTTACCTTGCCAATGAGTGGGATACGTTGACCCTGGTGTCGATATTTGCGGCGGGATGCGCAGCGATATTCTCGGTTACGTATTTGGTGGTGATGAAAGTCAGGCCGCAGGTATCGACCAGCGATTTGTGGACGATTATGTGGTTTGTTTTGTGCATGGCACCCCAGGTTGGTGTTTGAGGGCTGGGCATTGCTAATTGAATGTAGGCGGTTGCATACACCTCTTCCTCGAAGGATACTATGCCTATAACTTCAGGCGTATGGGAAGCATGCAGGACTTGTTTGGACAGTTATGGAAGGAATACTCATTGTCGGACTCCAGATACCAGACGCAGAACGCGTTCGTGCTGTGCATGGAGACAGTTACTGCCGTCTGCTGGGGTCCACTGTCCTTCATCTTAGCCTCCATGATCACGACGAGCCACCCCCTCCGATATCCCCTCCAAGCGGTCGTTTCACTCGGGCAACTCTACGGCGACGTTTTATACTACGCGACCAGCATGTTCGATCATTACATTTTAGGCCTATCATATTCGAGACCGGAAGCTTCATATTTCTGGGGATATTTCGTCTTTCTGAACGCTTTCTGGATCGTTATTCCTTCGCGTAAGTGTGGTGGCTGGTAAGATGGCGTGAATCGCGGCAGCTAACGGGTACTAGTTCTTCTTTACAATAGCGTGACGGCCAGCGGAAGAGCGTTTGCAGCCTTGGAAAAGGTGGAGAAGACGTTGATGGCAAATGGCGCGGCGAAGAAGACACTGTAGAGCGTACCAAGCATTGGAAGCATTTCGATTGGCCTTCACCCAATGCTTGTCCAACTCTCCAGCCAATCCTCCAGGGACAACCATGAGCCCGAAAGAGAACTAGCTGGATATCCTAAGGCGAGAATAAACAAGTGAACATGTCGAGGGGATATCCAGATATTACCTTGTAGCGAAGGCCTCTTCCCTCCTTATCATTGCTAGCCGGTACGAAGGCGCCACGGCGAGCGCCTGTAAAGAGGCAGAGCTGTATTAAAAGTGGGATTTGAATCTTGTCACGACCGTTAGGAAAGATGGGCTTGTTGAGAGTCCAGAAAGAGGACATGATTCGGACATAAAGTCATCTTTTGTGAAATTATATTTCGGCTTCTTGATATCCTCTATGGATCCTTCCTCAACTAAGGTGATCTCAATCCACAGTGAACTCATCAGAAGACAGAACCCGTCGTTAAATCTCTGACAAACTTACATCATATAAATCCTTGTTATCTCTCTCTGGAATTGCAGTGCCTGGGACCTCCCTGAATCCCGGAACGAACTTCTGGGCGAAATTAAGGGTAGGTTCCATTGTTTGTCCGCTCGTAATCCTGCCATTGGTTGATGAGACATACCACGGGATGAATGCTTTCAGCAAAGGAAGGTCTGGTGCTTGATGCCCTTGACTAAGACTATAGCCTTCAGGGTAGTCTTTGTCTTCAATGAAAAATCTAAATCTACATTAATACCACTATACGTATTGCACCAAAAACAAGGAGTACTTACTCCACAAATAATGAGACTTTCTCTCTGTACTCTTTGCGAGATTTAGGTTTTGCAGACCCCTGGATCATGACTGCATCCCTGGAGTGGTGAGCCTTCCCATTGTAGTTCCGACTCTGGTGTATTGCAAAATGGTTGTCTTGTCACTTTCAATGCTTGACGTCTATCAGGAGGGAGCTCCGGCTCATAGTGAGGCAGGCGGATATGCAAAAAGAAATTTAGGATCAAGAAGCATGAAAAGAGAAGAAGGGTAGAAGGGAGGAGAATCACGAGGATGTCTGGACTAAGCCGAATGGAAGAACAGCGACAAGACAAGGAATACTCCCAGAGGTGACGCCCATACTTATATGTGGGTAAATCAAGCTGCCTGTAGGAAAAGGCCCCATATCTCTTTGGTTCCATGTCTGTTGAACAGGGGTTGTGCAACAGTGGGCAACATTGCAGCCCGTAATTTCTATGGTTGTTGTTTTTGGAGGGCATCATGACACTGAGGGGACAAGAAATTGGTGTGTTTAGTACATCAACAAAATCTACAGCTTCTGAAGACGTCACTGAATCGACAGCGGCACAGAAGAAGGCTCGGAAATAGAAGCAAGATGAGGGTAAAGCGGTCAGTGAAAAGCTGAGCACAATTGTCATATTCCTCCAAAAGACAACTCCGATGAACTGGCCGCAAAGATCCAGGACATGTGGCGAGACAAAGTTCTCAAGCCTTGCGAAAAGATGACTATTCAGTGCCATTCCAAGACAGTGACCCTTAACATGTACATAGATACCTACATACAGATAAGTATCAAAGACACTATACCATGACGGGCGGTAAAAAAATCCTGTGACAAAGTTTTTATTTATCTCCAGCTTATAACAACAATCGCAGCAGTTTGTAGATAAATCCCAACTGTTTGTACCTCTTTTCAGATAGATTTATGCAAAGTAAAACCCTACTTCGTAGATGCTTGATTATACTCCAGTAACCAGAACGATACATACAGCCATCGGCCTAAACATGAAGCAGCCGGGTCTATGTACAGCCCACATCAAAGGGCACGAATTCATCGAAGGATGAACGGATTATTATGTACCTCAACAGCCCTCCCATGGCTTGTTTGTCGTTAATACTGCTTAGGACTGGAGTCGTTTCTGCCGCTCCAGTTCAGTCCTTCTTTTCATGAAGAAGACTTGGATAGGTAGCAGATGAGCAGACAAGATGAGGTATACTCCATAGGAAACAGACCTGCAAAAGTCTGATGATGACGGTAATTATCTAGTGCTTCTGACTCTCGGATATAAAAAAAAGATTTGGTATCCGAGTGGGGAAAAGACTCTACATGAGGTAAACTTTATACGTGATCTATATACTACTATCACTTAAAGTACTCAGGTAAGACAAACTTCCAGTGACTTTTTCTTATTTGGGCTAGAGATTGTTACCTATAATTTTTTAAAAAAATTTGAACACATATAATTTGAATCTCTGATGCAGAGATGACTTATATACTAATATACTAGTCTAGAGTTTATCCATTATGCTGTATTGGAGCATTCCGCGCGGTCTAGTCTTCAGCCCCAACGGGGGTAATGCTGGGAAACTTGCCCCCCTAAAAGAACCCTTCAACAGGACAAGGATTCAGCTTCCAAATCACCATAGCCTTCAAAAAACTTCGAAAATGTCTTCTTACATGCGAGTCTGGGTTCTCTCCAGTCGATTGATTGCGGCGTTGTCTATTTGACAGATTCTTACAAGTAGGTATATATATGGGCTCGGGAGACCCTTGATGGATTTGTTTTCTGGATTTTTTTGAGGATATTGTTGTGTATATGCGTCGTGTTTGATCATATTCTTTATGATCAGCTTCCTTCCGAATTATAACGCTACCATATTCATTTCTTGGATTCTTCCATAATCATTCAGCTAGCTTCTCCACGTAGGCGCTTAAGTGATTGCGGTCATCTTAGCCTAACTAGCAACTAGCAATCTATTAAATACCGAGATAAATAGTTCAAATTAAGTTATTACTCGTTCCAGATTGTAGTCCATATTGACAAAAGTTTCCAATGTATTTGCTCTTTGCTTGCTACAAATAGAAAATGAAGGTAACTATAAAAAAAGCAAGTGCCGGATTCGACTCCCAACTTCTAAAGGTGGAAAACATAGAAGCGTTCAGCTCTGAACCGATACAACCTGCTCGTACGTGCTGGATGCGACAAGTAGCATGACGGATGGGTAACTTGTACTCTACATTGAGAATAGGCACCGCGCGTCTGTACTTGAAAGTGTTATGTTGATGTGTAGCAAGAACATACAAAGAGCCAAGGAAGTAACCATCTAAAAGGATTGATAGTGACGAGAAGGCCCAACGCATGCTGGGTACGGACTGCATGTAAACACAACGGGGTACCTACAGTAACAGCGACCCTCATACTACTAATTTTACGCAACAAATGTAGAAACGCAGCTACTACCGGATCAGAAGGGAACCAAATTAATCGTAGATCATGAAATCATAATCCATTTAATGGAAACTAAGCTCTTAAATCTAGCTGTTTATGCGAGCATTGCTCCGAAAAACCAGCCACACCCGCGCCTCCTAAAAACCATCGTTACACAAGCTGAATCCGCTCTCCGTTTATTTCTTCTGGGCCTTCTGGGCAGCCTTGGTGACCTTAGCAGGACCACCCTTGGACTTCTCGACGGACTTGACAACTCCGACGGCAACGGTCTGGCGCATGTCGCGGACAGCGAAACGACCAAGAGGCGGGTAGTCGGTGAAGGACTCGACACACATGGGCTTGGTAGGAATCATCTTGACGATGGCAGCGTCACCGGACTTGAGGAACTTGGGGTTCTGCTCGACCGACTTGCCGGTACGGCGGTCGATCTTCTCGAGCAGCTCGGCGAACTTGCAAGCAATGTGGGCAGTGTGGCAGTCAAGCACAGGAGCGTAACCAGCGCCGACCTGGCCAGGGTGGTTGAGGATGATGACCTGAGCGTTGAAAGAGTCAACGCCGCTTGGTGGGTCGTTCTTGGAGTCACCGCAGACGTTGCCACGGCGAATGTCCTTGACGGACACGTTCTTCACGTTGAAACCAACGTTGTCACCAGGCTGACCCTCCTTGAGCTGCTGGTGGTGCATCTCAACGGACTTGACTTCAGTGGTGACGTTGGAAGGAGCGAAGGTAACAACCATACCAGGAGCAATGATACCAGTCTCGACACGGCCGACAGGCACAGTGCCGATACCAGAGATCTTGTAGACATCCTGGAGAGGAAGACGGAGGGGCTTGTTGTGAGGGCGGACTGGAGGCTCGATGGCGTCGATGGCCTCGAGCAGGGTCTTACCGGTGACGGTGCCGCCCTTGGTCTCCTTGGTCCAGCCCTTGTACCATGGGCACTGGTTGGAGGGCTCAAGCATGTTGTCACCGTGGAAACCAGAGATGGGGACGAAGGGAACGGCCTTGGGGTTGTAGCCGACCTTCTTGATGAAGTTGGAGGTTTCCTTGACGATTTCGTTGTAGCGGTCCTCAGACCACTTGCAGGTGTCCATCTTGTTGAGAGCAACGATGAGCTGCCTGACACCGAGGGTGAAAGCAAGCAGGGCGTGCTCACGAGTCTGGCCATCCTTGGAGATACCAGCCTCGAACTCACCAGTACCGGAGGCAATGATGAGGATAGCGCAGTCGGCCTGGGAGGTACCAGTGATCATGTTCTTGATGAAGTCACGGTGACCCGGAGCGTCTGCAGGCGCCGTTAGCAATGGCCGTGTTGCACTGGGAGCAGAGGCAGATGAAACATACCAATGACGGTGACCTCATACTTCTGGGTCTGGAACTTCCAGAGAGCAATGTCGATGGTGATACCACGCTCACGCTCGGCCTTCAGCTTGTCAAGAACCCAAGCATACTTGAAGGAGCCCTTGCCCATTTCATTGGCTTCCTATAGGAGAGAGTTAGCATCTGTCGTGAGGCTCGCGACCGGAAACCCCGCGCGATATGATGGAGGGGACCTGGATCTCGTCTCAGGCCGCCCATTCTGCTGGCTGGAGCTAAGAGAAAAAAAAAATTTTTTTGAAAACCAGCAGAAAGTGCGTGAAACCCTAGCGCGAGCCCCTCTCCCGCCACACGGAAAGTCGCGGAGATGAAAATTTTCGCAAAAGTGAGCCGTACCTTCTCGAACTTCTCGATGGTACGAGAGTCAATACCACCGCACTTGTAGATAAGGTGACCTGGATGGGACGTATGAGTATCGCACAGTCAACGATGAGAGGCCGTCTCAGGTAAGCTTACCGGTGGTGGTCGACTTGCCAGAGTCGACATGTCCGATGACGACGATGTTGATGTGAGTCTTCTCTTCCTTACTGGAGTCATGTCAGCGACGCGTTCGAGGGCCGACGGTGCGTCGAGGGATGATGGAATCGACGGAAACAGGCGTCGACTTACCCCATGGTGACGGCTGTTTTTCAGAAAAGAATGACCTCTAGTAGTGTCTGTGTAAGAAACTAGAAGAGCTCAGAGGGGTGCTCAGGTACTACGGCCGATGCGTAGAGGTACTGAGAAGTCGTCAGTAAGATGAAGGAGAGAAGGACAGCAGTGAGCAGGGAGGGGAAGATATACGTACTGAGGCGGACGGGGAGAGGAAGAGGAAAAAATTTGTGGGAGGGGAGGAGGGGGAAATCCTTATATGGAGGGGCAAGCGAGGAGGCGACCAGCAGCGGGCTCCAGCCCTCCCCCTCGCGCCTGTGCCATTGGCCGTGGAGGGGCCAGAGCCCCACCTCCGTTGTGCGGCACCAGCGCAGAATCTTCACTCGGCTGGCGGAGTCGACCACAGCGCGCTCTGCTCTCAGATCCTGCCAGTGCCGGCCGCCTGCTCTGGCCGCCGCGATCCCTTGATTTTCCCTGGACGTACCCACCCTGTTTCCCTCAGAGAACGGGTCCCGGTGCTGCGACCTGGGCAACAGGTGCCTGCACCGCGACGCGGCCACACCGCTGTGCGCTTTCGACGGCCTTCCTGCCAGCATAACCCTGGACCCTGCGCTGCTTGCTATTTGTCAGCCCGCCTGTGGCGCGGTCTGCCTAGCGGAGGCGACGATCCACTCATCTGGCGGGTACAACGGGATCAGACAGAAAAAAGATTTTTTTTCTTGCTACTTTTCTTTTTACGATGCTTTTTTCCTTGCCACTATTCTCAGATTGGTGAACGGTTCTCAGGCTTTTCTTCGGGATCCAAGAACTCCCGGGAGTGTTTTGCCTCGATGGCGTTGGGGAGAAAAAAAATCTGAGGTGGTTGATGTCAGATCGCACGCGTCCGCAAGGTGCCCCGCATCACTTTTTCACAAAAATTGCCCTGAGGGGTATCTCTGATTCGACTGCACGCTCTAATGTCTCTATCATAGCCCCAAACGATCAACAAAAAAACATTTGTACACGCATACAATCAGTAAATATCCAATAATTGATCGTCCAAATATCCCGCAATAAATCAGTTTTCTCTCCACCGGGTACCGCACGTGGTGCACTACCGTTTAGAGATCAGATCAGCAATGGCCCCAAAGAAAAAAAAAGTCCCTGGCGGGAAAAAAGTAGTCCCGTACCTTCAAAAACGTAGTCATCGGCTCATCAGCACTACGGATCTGCAGCTGGAAGAAGTACGCCCGGTCCCCGTTGCAGCCCTCCGCTGGACATTGAGCTGAAGGGAAACGCCGGTGTCAGCCTGCTCCAGAACCGTGTCACCAGCTGGTCAAAGGGTGACTCACTAGCTATGGTGTCCGCGTTCTTGAACTCCTCCTTGCCTCCAAAGACGTCCTCGACCTCCTTCTGCTTCATGTCCGTCCGCTCGAAGAAGTCCCTGTCGAGGATGTACTGGTACGGGCATGTGCGGCACTCGAAGCGGTTCACGCCAAGCGGGTGCTGAGGGGTAGGGTCGGCGCGCGAGATCGTGAGGACATTGCTGCAGTTCGGGCAGACTAAGAAATAAGGAGGGAATTATCAGCTCCTGACCCGTTTGATGGGTGAGAAAAAGGCAGGATCAGAGCGGAGCAAGGGACCTACAAGTCAACGGCATCTTGAAGGTAAATTTGACCAGATCACAGGCGCGTCAAATCCTAAGATGGGTTGTTGAAGCACATGGTCAGGCCCTAGAAGGGCAAACGACCATCTCCCGCTGGATCTTCAGGCAGCCAGCACGGGAATTGTTGCTTACAGGAATGTTCCTGATAGCATGCAAGAGACCTTAATGATGTTCTTTGACGCGCGGCTAGCCCAGTCACGCGCGCTTAGGACGCGGGGCCGCGGCTACATGTAGCACCGGAACGGCAAATCAGATGATCCGAGATATCGTCCATTGTTGTGATGATTGGGCATGGATATCGCATCGTAGAGCTGTAGAGCGTCACTGGCATCCCTGATCAGGTGGCTTTTGCCCAGACCACCTGACTAACGGCTTTGTGCAGGAGTTGCACTGCTGCAGTCCTTCACTTTGTCTGTATATACTGCTAGCTAATATTTTTTGGATCTGAAATACCCCAGCGACGCGTTTCCTTGTGTTCCCTCATCCCCTTCCGACCTCATCAACATCTTTCCCCGCCTCTGTCCGCAATTCGATACCAGGGCTCTATAAGGCGTTCGACTGCTACTTGAATACCTTCTACGACACTTCTAGCCGTTCCCGCTTCTTCAAAACAGTGATTTCTGCCCATTAGACAGCAATGGCCGAGGACGAGGTAAGCATCCCGGACGCCGTCAGCCGCAGCCCCCGGCCTGTCCCACCCGGAGATGAGATGCTAATTGAACTCCGTCTCTCGAACAGGGAGCTTCCCCACGCGAGCTGGTCATCGAGGCCTGTCGCCGTGACCAGCCGCACCTCATTGAGCAGGTGCTGGAGAGCATGTCGGACAAGAGCAACGAGGAGATCGCTGCATTCTTCAACGACGTCAAGGACGCTCTCGGAAACTACGCACTTCACATCTGCGCCATGTACGGAAGCTGTGAGTTATTCTGCCAGTCCTTCTGTGCTCGACCCTGACTCTGACTGTGTTTACGCCTGCAGACGACACCATGGACGCCCTCTTCGACATCCAGTACTTCGAGTGCGACCCGCTCACCCGCGTTGACAAGGAAGCCCCGCTGCACCTCGCCGTGCGCTTCGCCAACGAGAAGGACTCGAAGCTCGGCCTGGAGATGATCGAGATGATGTGCGAGGCGGGTTGCGACCCGCGCGTCAAGAACAGGCACGGCCAGAAGGCCATCGACCTGCTCTACGGCGACAGCAAGGAGATCAGGGACATCAGGATGGCGCTCCAGAAGGCCGAGTACATCCTCACCGAGGGCGTCAAGCCGGAGGACGCCGAGGAGGACGAGGCGGCGCACAGCGCGAGTGACAGCGAGTAAAATAAAGAAAAGAGGGCTGCGCGTGCTGTCCGCGTTTGGAGTGCGTTTATCTATCTCAGTAGGCCGATAAGTGGCTGTCCTTGATGTGATGACGATCATGTCGTATCTCTTATAATCGTTCCCTAGAGCTTTTTTTCCACCCTACTTTTACCTCTCTGGTGTTGGTGGCGGGGAAGAAATAATATCGGGCGAGAGACTCTAGGTTGATCCCATCAAATACGGCTCATATCCGCCATTCCATCTTCATTTAGTTTTATCTTCATTTTCATATCACTTCCACACTCTGGACTCCCGTCCTCTGCCTGGTCCCTTTTTCACGATTTTTATTTCTTCTTCTAGAGCTTCATGTCTTGATTGATGATGTGTCACGACCAAACTGAACTCTCAGCCATGTGGGCTATGTTCTTTGAACTGGACAGCTTTCCATCTTAATTTTTTTATTTGTTTTATTCTAAAGAAACATTTCCAGTAGATTCTAAAATCTGGAGCAGCTAGCTAGATGTTTATAGCTAGGTAGATAGGTAGATAGGGCTGTTCATATCGAGGTCATTTCTGTGACATCTCGTAACGCGCCTTCTTCCCCCCCCCCCCCCCCC
>Ga0207748_1000450_pt1 | contig 26294 bp, 17 predicted proteins | sample HigsolmetaGSP13D_FD_184841 | JGI IMG/M metagenome (GOLD analysis project Ga0207748, IMG submission 184841) | High solid enriched microbial communities from the Joint BioEnergy Institute, USA - SP1-3-D (SPAdes) | ecosystem: Engineered > Bioreactor > SSF (Solid state fermentation) > Aerobic >...
GGTGTGTTGGGTGCCCAAGGTATCCCACCTGCTCTCGCAGCCGCATATTCTCATTGACCTGTCCCTGTAGCTGCTCCTGTAACTGCTGAATCTGCTCCTGTAGGGCCCTTACCGCTTGGGCCAGTTCCTGGGTGGAGATATGCCCCTCCATGCTTGCAATCTCTCGGATGCCCACAACACGCCTTGCTTCCTGCAAGAAAGGTGGTCGAAGTGTAACGACAGGCCTAGATAACTAGACCAAGAAGGGTCGTTTGGTTTATCTTGAAGACAAGAAACAAGGGGGTGAGCGATATTATAGTTAGAATAGCCTGTGTTACTAGCAATGTCTATACGACAAGTTACTATGTGAGTCGACCACGAGGGTCGGAATCTGTCTGAAAGGAGCGTCTTTATATACATGCTGCCTTCCTGGGTCTCCGAGGCTTGTGGAATGGCTCATAGTCTTGGATCATTTGGATCAGTAGGATTCTGAACTGATCCTCTGATCCCCGGATCAGTTGGATCAGTATGCCAAGAATTGATCGCACTGATCCAGTCACATGACTATCCCGGAAATAAGTAATTCCTTCCCCCGACTAGGATCTAGCGATGCCTTTGTAACACTCTTATGAATCAGCCCAGGGCTGACTCAGTCACTCACCTTTCATTGTTTCCGGTCGTTGCAAGCAGACGCGCAACTCCCAAAAGACATACACATACAACACTACGGGCTTTTCACTTTGGAACGCAGGTGATGATGCTCTCGTGCACCGGCGGCAGATACGGTAGCTCACTCATAAAATGCAGCGGCTGTATTGATTGCACTTAATCCTTTATGTTAGTACCTAGGTATCTTGTACGTACATCCGCCCACAACAACCCAAGTGAGCAGATGGCGGCAGCAGAACAGGGGAAGTATGTTAAGCAGGTATAGACAGCGAACCAGACAGACAGGACAGGCAAAACAAACAGTAAACGAGGCGAAAGACACATACACAACCCCAGACGCCTGTATGCACTGTACTTTCAGTGTTTTTCTTCTTTCCCTTGAGACTCCCTATGACGTAACATTAAAAGTAAAAAGAAAAAAAATGAGATGGTAGTGTCTTAGATGATCTTGAAATAAAATAGATAAAAGATGAGAGAGAAAGAGAGAGAGGAGGAAGTGCACCGTCCCGCAGATGCATCTGTCACATCAAATCAAAAACAAAGACAAAACGATGAAGGGAATAATTCTCAAGTGTATGTATAGAAAGCACACATCCCGAGATCGGAACAAAGCGGAGAAAAAAAAAAGGGGAAATGTAAAAGACCAAAATAGAACTAAAAATGAGCAACGTCTCCGTTCAACCAGCCGGAGAGCTCTTTATTTTCTAATCTAGTTCTCTTCCTCCTCGCCAGGAAGGATAATCTCATGACCCGACCCCTCGTACACGAATATGGAAGCAATGCATCCAAAGATGGAAACGAGGGCGATCAGCCACCACGCGAAACCGACCACGCCGATGTCCAGGCCGTATCCGTACCAGGATCCGGAGAAGATGGGCCCGATCGTCCGGAAGGCGGACGACACGGACTGTCCGATGCCGTGGATCGTACCCAGCACGGACGGGTGCGGTGAGCAGTTGTTCAGCAGGATGATGGAGGTGGGCAGGGTGAAGGTTCGCGCCGTCACCTGGAGGAAGAGCACCACGATGATGGAGATCCAGACCCACACGCCTGTCGCCTGCGCCGGGGGCGGCGACGAGGACGGCGCGAGGGAGAGGTACGGCGCGAACCCGTAGGCCAGGGGGAAGAGGGTGAGGAAGTACTGGTAGCTCTTGGTGGTGCCCAGACGGGCGTTGATCGTGGGGTAGACCGTAAACTGCAGAGCCATACCGATGATTCCGAGGATGGATGTCGCGAAACCAACGCTCTGCGGGGGCATGCCTAGCCCTCCGGTGAAGATGAAGGGCAGTTTCTGGGGAGGGCTGGATGGGTCGTTCGGGTCATAGCGAGGAGTCGAGAGGAAAAGCAGCCAGAGGTTGTTGAACGCCCTTTTCGACGATTCGTCAGTTTCATTCGTGCATAAATGCAAAGAATCGATGCCTACCCCATCTGAAAGTCAAAGAAAGCCTGCGCCAGAAGAGTACACAGGACGTTCTTGGTCCAGATCCTGCGGAACGGCAAAACCTGGGCCCGCCGCTTCGGTTTTGCCGCCTTTTCCTCCAGCTCGTAGCCCTCGGTTGGGTCTGGCTGCTGCCTCGCGAGGAGACTCTCTTCCTCGTGGTGGTCCTGGAGCGGGAGCTTGGAGTAGAGATAGGAGGAGCGCGGAACGACGGCCTGCATCCCGCGGACGAAGAGCTTCACGACGAACGCTCCAAGTCCAGGCTTGCCCTTGCAAGCCTCCAGTGTCTGCAAGCTGGTCAGCATGAATCAGTAGATCCCGATTTCAGCAAACATACCTCTTCCAAGCCGACTGCCACGAGCACCGCACACAGTGTCAGAAGGATACAGTTCACCAACATGGGCAGCGCGTATGGGTACTTCATCAGCCATTGCACCCCGGTGGCTCCGCCAAAGGGCGAGTTTGGTCCAAACAGGTTTGGATAACTCTTCACGGGGTCCGACAGCAGACCTCCCATGACTGCGGATCAAGTCAGAACCACCAACATCCAGGTCGTTGCTGGCGTCCTTACCTGGTCCAAAGAGAGCAGCGATATTGAACCCGATGGGCAGGATCAGAAACGCCCGGGAATGGTACTTCTTCTCCTTGACGTTCTCCGCGATCATGGTCCGGATGATTCCCACGGTGCCGTTGATGGCACCTCCAAACGAGCGCCAGAAAACCGCCTGCGCGAACGACGTCGCGAACGCGACCCCGAGGCACGACACCGCCGTCCCGATCAGCCCGACGAGCAGGACAAACTTCCTCCCTCCCCACTGCGCATCCGCGACTCTTCCCCACGGGATGGCCGTTGCAAACTGGGCCGCGGTGAACGCACCCTGGAGGATGCCGGCTTGCGTCGAGACTTCTGAATCCGAGAGGGTCTCGTCGAAGGACTTGAGCTGGTAGAACATGTACGCCTGCAGCGACGCGATCTGCAGGAAGTCAAAGACACGGCACAGCCCGAGCAGCGCGAGCTGGCCCTTCCGGGGCAGAGACATCCATGTTACGCGGGCGGGCTTGTTGGACGACGGTGGCAGTTCCTGTTCCTGCAGCGCCTGGACGTTGGTCTGGGACTGGGACACGCTCCGGGCGTGGTGGTGTCGCCATTCCACCGATCTCCTCGCGGGAACGGTGTCGGAGACGCTGTGAGAAGAGGCGTCGGAGTCGCGACGTCTAAACGGCGCCCTCTGCGGCTCGTTGTTTAATCGCATTTCGCGGGCGGTGCTCCAGGACGTGGTCCGGGTATGGCGACCATCGTAGGGTGCAGGCCTTGGGTCCGGCATGGGCGGCTAGGCGCTCATATCATCCCCAGCGACTGAGGATAGACGCGTGAACCCCGCCTGCTGTGGGAGAAAAGCCTAAACGGGATACGTCAGTGGAATGGGAGGCTGAGGGCCAAAACTGTCGCATGTACAGTACCTCTGTGGCAGGACAAGAGCAAGTGACGGCCAGCCACGACAACCACCGCCAATGTTGTCCCGGAGACAGGTCCACCCGTCTGAGATCTCTGTGGCGGCGAAGATGGGATAAGATAGGCCCAGAGGTTCAACCGCAAACCGGAGTTTACACCAGTGTCAGGTTTTAAGGAGCCAGACGGTCGACGCGGACGACAAATTCTCCGTCCGCAGGGGTCTGGCAGGGAGACGTGAGGTGGGAGAGGTACGTAACCATGTAGGGAGTCGACGGGGACTCTCCGATCTCAAGATTTTGAAAGGTATGCAGGCCCGGCCGTGATCTCGGTGCCCTACTGTTTTGTTTCCCTTTTGCTTTCCTTTTTTCTATCCATACAGGGTACCTCCAGAGAGTCTGTATCTTCCAGACGGGCCATGCGATCCGACACGCCGGCAGGGCTTGCGACGCCTCCTCCACACGCGCGGGGCCGGGGTCTTGGCACGTCGTCAGCGTGCAAACCACGCCCCAGTGATCAACCGATCGGTTCTTGGTCTTTTTGTTTCGTCGGAGCAGCAGGGAGAGAAGCCCGACGCGCCCATCGAGAGGGCGGCTGCGCCGCTGCAGAAGCTGTGACTGCACACGCAAGGCCCCTTGCCCAGCCCCCATGCCGTCGTCGCTCTTCCCCTGCAGACGTTGCAGTCGTATCACCTGCGGCAGGTGGGATATTCCAGTCGAGATCGAGATCCTCCGCGTGCGAGGCACGGAGTAAGGCGAGCATCGGTCCCATCGGAGTAGCGCTCCATGGAAATCCACCGGAAAAGCTTGTTCTGCCCGCGCAGGGGGAACCCCTGCTCGGGCAGGGCGCACGTAACATTCATTCCGTACCGTGACCGCGCCCCGTATCTTTCAGCGGTATCGTCCCGTCACGCCCTGGGCATCGGGCTTGGCCCTCCGTCCCTCGAGCATGAAGGGCAAGGAAGTATCTTGTATATCCAAAAGGCCAAACAATTGAAGGCTATCACGAGTAAAATGTATATAATACAATATGCACACGCAGAATTATACACAACCATACCGCACAGGCGCATCAGACCCATTGGCTTTGCGCCACGACGGGTATCTTTATCCAAGACTCAGATCCGAAATGGAGATACATCCAACATAATATATGACACAAGATGCCAAGCTTCGAACGCCGGAACAATGCCAAAATCATGTCGAACACACACAGATCATCTCCTTCCATCATCCCACTCCGTCAAGACGCGTACGCTACGCCGGATCAAGCATCACCACTCGCTTCAGGATTCCGGTCCGACAAAGGGAAGTATCTCTGCGACTGCCGCTCCCGCACTGCCCACCGCCTCCACTGCCACCATGGCACCGTGGACGTCCCAGCAGGCGGCTTCCGCTCATGTGCCTCGTCGTCGGGAGAGTCTGACGGTTCGTTGTGCGTGACACGGCCGTATCGCCGCTGCGGATGGCACCAGCGGAACAAGAGGACAGCGACGAAGAGCCCCCCTACGACGCCCAGCGTGGTGAGGATCCAGTGCTGATCTAAGAACGTCAACAAGTCAGTGCTTTCTTGTCCCTCCTGTTCGGCATTGTTTTCGTTGCTGTCGCTGGACGGCGCGCTTGGCTCCTCTTTGTCGGGTTCCTCCTCGACAGGCACCCAGCCCGAGTCGGCCTGGTCCGGTTGCGCTGGGTTCTCGGGAGGCACCGCTTGGCCCGAATCACCGTTATTAGGGGATTCGGGAGGGACATTCTCTGTCGGCGGCGCATCTCCTTGAGGAGGCGCTACAGGGGGAGGTGCTTCTCCCGACGACGGAGGCTCTTGTTGCGGCGGAGGCTCTACCGGCGCAGGTGCCTCTTCCGGCGGAGGGTAGGTGACAGGAGGCGGAATGGTAGGTCCTGGTGCTTCCTCACCTGGATAGCCGTATGCAGGCGCATTGTCGCAGGACGTGTCCCCGCACCAGCTGCTCAGCTCGGGAGACGGTACAAAGGTGTACTTGGTGGTGGACCTTGCCAACACCTTCCCGCTGGCGTCAAGAGCCTCGACATAAGCCCAGGGATGGTAGTCGGGGTCGGTGTACAGAGTCTCAAACCCGTCCTTGTCAACCACGGCCAGCTCGCGGAACGGTCCCTCCTGCTCCCGGGCACCGTAGAACCTCCACTTCTTCACCCTGGTCGCGCCGTTCCAGCTGACATAGAAGCTCGTCTGGGACTCGCCCTCGGTCGCTTTCGAATACGTCCACAGGGCCGGGACGTCCGTTGGGTCCGCATCCCACTCGAACTTTTGCGCGCGATAGTTCATCGTGATCTCCTTGGCAAGGTATCCCCAGAGGAGGAGCTCGCCATTCTCGTCATGCTCCGAGACAAAGGCGTTGTTGCCCCAGCCCATGAAGACATTCTTGTTCGGAAGGATCTGCAGGTTTCCCTGGCTGGAGCTGGACATGAATTTCCCTGGCGGCGCGTACTCCTTGATCTGAGTGGCCGTCTTCTCTACGTGGTCGATGACGATGATCATGCCGGACGAGTAGTCGTGGGTCTTGTTGAACCCGTTGTACCCGTTGTTATACAGGGATAGGACGGTGTGCGTCTCGTTCTCAGAGATCCACCGTGCGTCGTGTTGTTGAGAGAAGCTGAAGTTGATGTTCCTGAACGACGGGTTGGCACCATGCAGGCGCCAGATGACATGCCCGTCCTTACCCGAAATCTTGTAAATGCAACACGTGTGTCGCGAGGATATCAGGTAGTCGCCGTCCGCATTCTTGTCGATGGAGTTGATGTGGAAGTAATCCCACGGTGTGTGAGGGCTCAGCCCATCGCCAGAAGTGTCCGTCGAGGCAGGAAGCGTATAACTGACAGTCGGATGAACGTGGTCCAGCGACCTCCACTCGAACAGTACTTTACTGGTTTCAACCTCCACTTCCTGGAAGATACTCTCCATGATCCATCCCATGCCCGTTTTGATATTCCACGGACTCATATCATACTGCCGCTGCTGATAGATCGTCAACAGGGCGGTCTTGCCGTCGTTGATGGGCCTGAACTCGTGCATGTCGCTCGACGACATCCCGCCCCCGGCCTGCACCGATTTGACAATGCGATACCGATTGTCCATGATGATGCCATGCCCTCTACAGTACCCTTTCTGCTGGTTGCCCTGGAAGAAACAGAGGTGGTCCGCACCTTTATACTTGCACACGTGAATTCCATGGACATTTCCCGGGCCCGAAGACCCCCAGCCGCTCCATACCAGGTTCTGTGCAATGAATGAAGTCAGCGGCAATCCGCAGACCGTGACATGTGAACAGCTCCTACTTACCCCTTGATTATCGTAGATGTACGGCCCCGGATTATCGGCCTCGTATGGACTTACAAAGATGTAGCCAGGGCTGAGTTTTTCCTGGTTGCTCAGCTCCAACGTGAGGATGGGCGGGTAAAGGTCCGGCCGCTGTGGTTTGCTCCATATGTCAGCACACCCTGTTGCGACCACTGATATCCACACTCAACACAGCCGGGAAGCCAAGTTGTGGTCTGTAAGCGACGTTTGACGTACCGATTTGTACACCGCGATCGGGTTCGTGGTATTATCGAAGCCGGCGACTCCATTGATGCAGGCAAGCAGCAAGATCAGACAAAAGGATGCCAATCGGGAGATGACCGGAGGCGCGGACGTCGCAAGGGAACGGCAAGTATTGACGACCATTGATCCTTCACATAACTCCAAAAAAGATTCCTCCAAGATTCCACAAAATTCCAGAAAAAAAAAGTTGCCGCAAACAAGGTCGAAGGAACAAAGAAGCTGAGAAAAGTATTCGGTAGGAAATGAAGTAAACGGTCCAGACAACCAGCAATCCCCTATCCCCCGCAGAGTGACATGACCTGCTGGCCTCCGCAGGACGAGCGCACGCCTCAGAGAGATAGGAGTGACGAGTCGACCAAGTCCAGACGGTTCTTCTGCAGGCCCGCAGGATGGTGGGGGAAGACCGCCAGTCGAGGACGCGCGCTCCGACAGGAATGAAGAAACAGACTACTACGTATGCAAGTCGGCCCGCCAGGAGACAGGACAAGGGAGACGAAAGAAGTAGGTATGTACGGTCCAAGTCAACCTTCCATTGCTGGTGACGGACCACCGAAAAACCTTAACTCGGGCAGAGCGAACAGAGACAGCCAGCAAAGGACGGAACGCTTGTCCGCAGGGGTTAGAAGATGAAGAGGACGACGGATAATAGGAGAACGCGATGCATCTCCTCGACCTCGATACAGGAATACCGGGCGATACGGCAGAACCAGAACAGCGTATTGGACTGTCACGTAATTACGGGCAGGCGAGACGAAGCGCTCCGAGCCGCGTGCCAAGACTCGGGCGCGCGGTGGCGTCGGCTAGCGCGCCAAGCACCAGGGGCGCCCGCCGGGGTCCACGCAAGCCGCTGTGCCCTGGGATCTCCGAGGGAACGTCGGAGTCGGTCAGATCTTCCTACTCCGGACTCTGGACTCCGTACACCAGTCAGTTCTCCTGCAGCCGGCCTCCGCCCATGGAAAAAGTCGAGAGGTAACCTGTCTCAGGGGAGTTGTACTTGGACGCAAAATCCCTCTGTCAGGACTTCCGTAATGACCTGCTCCGGTTGAGGGAGACATTGGCTGTTTCCAGATGCTTGACAGGCAGATCGTAGCGCTACGTCTGGATCTTACGACGCTCTGTTATGCGATATCAAGCGATAACGCCACGTGGTATATGGTAACGAGGCTGTGTTTGAGCCTAAAGCATGGCGTACGCAATCGCATTTGGCCTTGGGCATTATCATTCATTCTAAGGGAGCTCCGTCCTGCGAATAAACGCCGTATGCAGGTTGTCTGAAAGACGTAGCAGGAAGACCAACGACTCGTAAGTGGAGATCTTTACCGGTACTCCGTACCGCGAACGGACAACGGCGACCGCTTGAGGGCAATAATAATTTGCTTAAGACGATCTTTAATTCTGATATCCGGACCCCGGTCTGTTTCTTGGCATCGATTAGTGCCAAGACTTAGGATGCATAGGTCTTCACCCGCAGATTGTCAGCAACCGGTGGGTACTCCGTGTTTAGCGAATGCAGCCAGAACCGGACAAAAACTTCTGCTGTTCACGGATAAACTCAGAGCACAGAATTCGCACTCGTTCGTATGCAGGAATAATATGCGACTGCAGCTATATTTCACAGAATTAGACTTCTATTCTTAGGTGCCCAGGGCAGGGGTGATACCCGGCCGCTTTGGGAAGGTAGTCAGACAGGACAGATTTCCCCGCATGAACCCAAACGCCATGAATCGAACGTGCCCAAGTCTTTCCAAGATCCTCCAACGGCATCCTGGCTTCGCAAAAAATTGTAACCACAAACGAATATCGATAGTGCCTGGGGGCCAAAATAAGTAGACAGGATAACAATATAAGAGACCCAAGCGATAGAAAGCCCCAACAAGGACCACAGCCAATCATCGGCGCCTGCGCACTTCCTGATGAACCGTGGGGTTAAGGAAGGTAAACCCAGCATGTACGGATTTAGCGGACGAACCGCTTGAATGCGAAAACGGCAGCAGCTCCTGCAGCCAAGAATGCCCCTCCCATAGTGACGGCCTGGAGGGCCGCGTTCAACATTTGCATTCTGTTCCGCTTTCTGCATCGAGCGTAGAAGTTGGCCACATCGTTTACACGAGGGAAGGGCTCGTCTGGCACTTCCTCGCCAAGGAACTCGCAGAGCGGGCCCCATCCGTCACTGATGTTGTACTCAAGCAGCCTCTCTTTCGGGACCAGACGGCGCACCTCTTCGATATGCTCCATATACACCTGCTTGCCCTTGTTCGGGAAATCTCCACGGAAGAAAGTATCGAAGAACTTCTTCAGCATAGGGTAGTACATGCCGGCAGCCCAGCTGAAGTGGGAGACGAAGCGGTGTTCGGGGTCAGTGACACGCCAATAGACAGTCTTCATCACGGACCTGGGAGGTACAATTAGAACGTGATCGCAATTAATTAATTGCACAGGTGTGCCGTACGCGTGCCAGGAGTCTACGTCTCGCGTAGTGAGAATAACCTTCGCGTTTGGGTATGCCTCAATGAGCTCCTTTGCAAAAGCGCAGGCGGGCCAGTCACAGACTGCCTGTACATCGCGCAGATTTCATCAGCAATTGTATTTTCCGGCTGCATGGGAGCAGAGCCTGTTGTACCTGGCAGTGTCCAAGAAGCTGGTCCCATTCCTTCCTGCCGAACTCGCCAATCCCGTCATACTTGGCTCGCAACGCATCATGCCACATCAAGCAGTCGGGCGGGTTCTCAACGCTCGCGCACATCATATGGTAGGTGTTAACGTATCCAAGCCTCTGGAGGGCCTCACGTAGAGCTGAGCCAACAGTTAACAAGACGGCACCAACAAGCTTTGTCCATCGATGACATACAGGCAGTTCCCGTTCTTCCACATCCAAGAGCGAGGACCTTCATGGGAACGGTCCGGCGGCACTTCCGTCTGTCAATGCAGGTGTCGTCTGTGAAGATATCCGTCCATGGCTGCGGAGGAAGATTGTCGGAGAGCATTACAGACATGGCGAACACGCAAAATTCAAAGAACTAATATTGTATATGTACGTATGTATATGTAGACAGAATGCGCGTTGGAGGTCAGTTCAACTAGAAAACGAGAGTCTGAAGCACAGAATAATCTTCTGAGAATGAAAAGACTGGCAGGGAGTGAGTGCGGTAAAGGATGGACAGGAGATGAAGAAGCACAAGGCTGCTCCCTGAAAAGAAATGCATACAACATAAGTAGGGTAACGCCCGATGGAGGTTACGTAGCATCATTCACTCCGATAACAAGGGTGGGAACCCGCCGTAGCCACCCCGGGAGGAATCACGAACTCCGATCATCGTAGCGGGGGCTTTCTACCGCCGGGTAAAGAACAACATTCTTGGCAAGACGTCACGGACCTCCAGGCTGACGACGCGACGTAGCAGGCTGGGCAGGGAATAATCGTTATCAGGGGCGTCCATTCCAGGGACGAAAGCCAGCAGCTGCCGTTGGGCAGTGCCAAAGGGGGAGGCTGATGCTAACCGTGGAAGCATCGTTCGAGAATCCAATCCAAGGCCAGCATAGCAGGCCGCGTGGACCATTCTTGATGGAGATGGCTGGCCGCAATTATGGCCATTCCGCTGGGTAGGCCGCGTAGCCTTTTGGCGAGGTCGACGGCCGTGGAGAAAGACGATCAACAATAGCGGTTGCGTCCAGCGCCAGAGGCCGACGCTGATTGGCGGACGGGCAGGATCGCGGCGGAGACAAGCTTTAGCCTGAAACAGCAGACGTCGAGCGGCCTTGGAGCGGACCTGGACCCTGGACCCGTCGGCCCGGGCCCCTTTTTTGATCGTGCGAGAGTTGAGACGACGCTCCGTACGGGAGCACTGCGTATGTAGAAGAACACGAGGCGGAGGTCCACGACTCCAACGCCCTCAAAGGGCTCACGTCATCGTTGCTGTGAGAGTGTATCGCCCTGCCGTATCGCAGTTCCTCAATGGACATTTGGCACCCTCATCTTCCTCCCACGTAGGCCGGTGGCAATTCTTCTTCCCTCTAGAAAAGCTGAGGACTTGCAAATCATCCGATGTAGAAATTGCGCCTGTCTATTTCATCATGGACTTCAGGGGTTCCAACTTCCGCCAGGGTTATTGCAGTGGGTAGCCGAGCAGAAGTGGCAAGTCTTCTGCTTTCCCTATCCCGCCCGCGGACCGCCATTCTCTATTCTTGAAACGAAAGATTGAACCGTTTCAGGGTCTGCGGTCAAGTCATTCGCGGTTATCTTGGAAGACTTGGGTCTTGACAAGTCGCAGTGCCCGAGGATGCACGGCTGATCCAAGGCCGGTTATCGTCGCAAAGGATCACGTCCCGCCATCATCATCAGCGCTCTCCCGGAGTCCGCCCGTAGCCCGTGGTCGACCCGTTCCTCCCTCGTGTCCCTCAAGGTCCGAACGAATGTGCGGTGTAATAATACTGCATCCGTGCCCTGCTTTCAGGCAGGCTTCTGCCTTTAGGATCCCGGACAGTGGGCTCAAAACTAGTGCGAGACTCTTCTGAACAGGTCAGGAGTAGTTTCCTGCAACATTTTATCTCATCATTGAAGCGTGTCTAGTGGCCTGCTGGACAAATCAGAGAGATCCATTCATCATCGATTCCCATGCATCGTATCGATAGCAAGTGATGCCGTCGGGTCACATGCCAATGATGCCATAAGCATGCTGATCGCGTGAGACCTTGCTCTCACTTGGGATAGGAAAGAAATTCCGTAGGAAAGTGTCATCAAGTATCTGAATCAAGATCAACTTTGGGCTGTGACATTCCTCAGCTTTTAAAGACGTTGGTCTCGTTTTGTCCGACCTCACGCCATCCGTGACCTCAATGGTGAGCTCGATCACATCATCGCCGCTACTTCAATTCTGGTAAATCGCAGCCCACCACACCCAGCAAATTGACCATAACGGTATAACCGTCACCAATATTTTGGATCGTTTTCTGAGTACAGTTTAACCATTTACCTTAATTGTGCTTAATGTGCCTAGTCTACCCTACTTAGGCATCTGGCTTTGTATACGATTGTTCCCTGCTGGTTTCTCAGGAGAGCCTTATGCCTTATAGGAGGCGTGAAAGGTTATCGGAAGAACTTCGTTCCATTGATACCACCAGCCTTATCCCATAGCTGTAATTCAGACTTGTCAACAATGATCCTATGCTTATATTCAATAACACACACAGAAGAAAACAGTAATAACGACAAAGCTAACAGCGGAATCAAGCCAAATATCGACCTCTGGGATAAGACCAACGACGCTCCGAATGATGTAACGGTAACAAAAAGAATGCCCCCAACTCCAAACAGTGATTAATTACATCATATAAAAATATGCACGACCCATAAGGAAAGTGGCAGATGTGAGAACGCTCTGTACGGCTTGCTGCTGCTCGCAAGCCTGTCAAGCACTCACTCGAGCTTGTCCAAGTGTTCGAGCCTCGTCAAGACGACCTGTTTGCTCGTCTCCTCAATTTCACCTGCCAGGAAGACCTCGTCCAGGATCGCATAGACCTGTAGATAATAACATCACGGCATTAGCCCTGAGATTTCCACAATCGTGCCCATCCAGCTTGAACGTATTCTCAACTCCCGCACGAGCACGCTATCTCCAGGACGCACCTTGTAGAAATTGAAGACCAGATCCAGCTCACACACGTTTCCAAAGAACTGGTCCAGCACCTCTACAAAGAAGTGTATCGCCTCGAGATATGCCAGCTCGTTGTCATTCGCATCCACGCACACGCAAAAGAAGAGCCCCGCATATCGCCGATATACGATCTTCGTGCTGCGCTTGAACTCAACAAAGTTGGACTGATATTTTTGATCTCTGGGCGCAACGAGGCGGTGGACCTGGAAGGATCGTTAATCATTTGAAGCGGTCGGGGGGAGTCCGGGTCGGGGAGAGGAAGTAGGAAGGACGGGAGCGTCGGGAGGGCTGCTGACCTCGCCTTTTAGCTTCACTTTCTCGTCATCCTGCAATAGATAATTTTTCTCAGCTCTGTATCTCCAAGGGGATTTTGCACCTATGCGTACTCACACTGTAAGGCGCGTACCACTTCGCCAGGCGAGTCTTACCCCTGATCAGGAATTAGCCCTCGTGAGCAGCGCGGAGCTAGACGGTCTGAGCTCGCACTCACTGGCGATTCTGTATCAGAATAAAAGAGAGCACCATCCTGTCCGAAGATCCGTAGAAGCCGGGAAAGCTTCCGATCCGGACGGCAGTTGATAGGATTGCAGTTCTTAAGCTTTGCCTTCGTAACTCCGATGCAGCTTCACGGCCGATAGCCCTGATTGTAATATTGCCGCGACTCACCGCCTTGGTCCTATGATCAGCTATGGCTTGGTAGAGTACGGCAAAGGTTCGTGTTCAAATATATTATTGTTTTGAGATAAATTCAGCCGTCTTAATATCAGATAGATTAATGAAGATCGTGTTTATCTCAAGTGTACAAACATCCATCGATGGAACGTGTTTTGAACTCGAAGCTTCATTGGAATAGGTAGCCTATCAACCGGGTATTTGTAATATGCACCGAACTCAATGAGAACTGCTGACACAAACAATGGGTCAAACAAGCTATCCCGACCCAGGGAAACCGAACAAGGGGCATCGCAACGAGAGCATAAAAGATTATTTTTTTTAAAGATCCTCAACGACACTACCACTCAAGAGCATGTGAGATGTTCCCCTCTGATAATGGTCGTAATAAGGATTAGTAATTAGGTACCTAGGTGAGCAGCATGAATGGACAAGAAATAGAGTATATGTTGAATATCATCATTTCTCCCTCCTAAGCATAGACTGTCAATTAGCCTTCCTCCCAAATAGTCTTTTCAACTTTGCAGACTTCGGCGTCTTCACACCCTGTTCCTGCTATTGTTAGCAATCAATTGCGACATCCCTCCTTCACTCAGCGGAAGCTTACCTTCTGTTCTTCCGATATATACTCTGGCTGAGCGCCCTCCGATTTAACCTCAACGGATTCATCTTCTTCGTCTTCCTCGTCCATGCCAGGGTATCTCCTCTCGGGATCCCCATTGTAGACGACATACCATCCGATCTTCTCGCCTGGTGCTACTTTGTCTCTAAGTTCCGCCAGCGCGTCCGAGAGCTCCGAGTTCTTGCCCATGACTTCTTCAAGATCCAAGCAGATGCCATTTTCGGGCAGTGTGAGCACTTTGCCCGCAACGTATGCGTAGGGCTGGCTAACAGCCGCATCGCTGATATCCTCGGGGTCATACTGCTCGATGAGTTGTAGGTCGGGAAGGCGGGCCATTGCTTCTGGTGCTACCCGCTTAAACGCATCGATAACTAGGCGCGATGTGGTTGGATTTTGGAGGTACTCCGCAGCCGCATCTTCGAGGTTGTGAATGACGATAAAGACCCGGATGCCGTTAAAGCCAGCCCGTGGCCAGCGGAAGCCGTGGAGCAGGTAGACAGGCATTATTACGAAGCGGAGCTGGGACAGACTAGTCGTCCCCGAGATTTGAGCCGAAAAGATGCAGTGGAGGTAGCTGAAGGTTTCCCGCTTAGAAGTTCACGACGGAGATCGCGCGTTTTGAAGCAGCGGTTTAGGAATGATCAATTCTCATTCTTTGCAATTGCCACGAGACAAAACATCTGCCATGAATCCCAGGGGTGTTGGCCCAGGGGAGAGACACGATGGTTCTAATCTCAACTGACAAAGGCTGTACAGAGATACTTCATGCAGGGGTGATCGATTACCTCTCTCTAAGCTTCGAACGCGTTATTTCGTCCAACGCGTTGTCACGTGTTGCACGCAACGCTTGCTGTACCAGGCACAACCATACCTAGTCCCCATTCAATCGGAGTAGTGTCAGAGACCGAGGAAGTTGGCCTGTATGGCTACAATAAGACATAAAAATTAACTTATCGATGACGCCGAAGAGAAGATAAACCTGACCCGATACGGACTCAGGAGGTCGCACCGTACCCCTTCTTCCAACTGGCGTCGAAAGTCGTCTGGTTCACAGCGAATTCCCTAATGAAGTCTCTCTCCAGGTCATGCGTCCTTCTTCCCAGCAGGACCAAGCTGTGAAGTGGTGGTCCCATGTCGACCTCCGTCAGCTCCTTCAGAGTACCTGCAACCAGTTTCTGGTTTGCAGCGCCTACTCTCGCAGCTCCTACAGCAAGGCTATCGGGCCCATATACACCCTCCTTACGCTCTTCCTCTACCTCCAACATTTGGCTCGCGCACTGTGCGACAGTCATGAACCTCGGAGGCTCGTATATCTTTCTTCCCCTCGCCAAGTTCTCGAGCGATGGTTCTTTGACCTTGATATCCAGCAGCACAAGCGTGTGTAAACCCAGCTGGACATTTTCCTTGATCTTATCGTAGAAGGACGTCGGTCTCCACGTTTCGGTGAAAAATACCATGCTCACAGTCTGGCCAAAGTTGTAGAGCTGCAGGCCAGTGCAGCCAATGGCTGACATGATTGATGCATTGGGAATGGTCTTGGTGGGAATGCCCAATTCGCGGGCCCGAAGGGCTAGGTCCGTGTGGGTGGTGGCGCTTGAGGCTTATCAGCATCGCGATCAACATCGAAGCTCTTCCGACAATTATTTTACGTACCCGAATGGATCGCCGACAACAAGGAATGCCACATCTGTCTTGTCCGCGCCCTGGAGAATCTCATCGCTGCCACTCTCGACCAACTCTCGGTCGGCTACAATGACAGGTCGTCCATAGAAAGCTTCCTACTGATGAACCAGGACATTCTTTAGCCAGGAGAAAACATTGAAGAGAGAAGCGAGCATAAAAACCCGGGAAACTCACTAGCTTTTCCTTGTCCACGAGTAGAATGCTCGTGTATGCTTCAAGGTAGACTCTTTCGGCCTTCTTAACCACCTCCAGTCCACGTACAGTAATGTCGGTCTCGTCGGCGAGACCCAAACCCACGAGATAGAGCATTTTGAAGGGATTGAGACAACTTTGTCTACGACTTTAAACTTGGTTGCCCGAACCAAACAATTTCATAGTCTCGACCCCGCCAGAACGCGGCGGGACGTCGGTAACGGATAAACAGAAGGTCCGACGTCCACCGACATCGATGGCGACCCTGCCTTCGCGTTCGCCGCGCGTCTGCTGCTTCTGATGAACGCCATACGTTCTGTCACTATTTTCGTACCATATTCTTTTTATTAGACTTATTAGAGGTAGAGGATTCTGAAGGAGTTGTGCCAGATTACTACCCATGAACACCGTCAGCATGACTGATCGATCTCCGAAATACCGGCAGGAGATCCAGCAGGTAAGCCCCTGTTCACCATTACCGCAGACAGTCTGGATTGTCTTTCTTGTTTACGCCTGGAGCTATCCGATTGCCTGTTTCTGTGCCCGAGGCCACCCGGTGTAAATGGACTACCATTTAGCAAACAGCGGTCCGATAAGGATTGCTGAACTGGATCGATGTGGTGTCCTTCTGTCGAGAACTGCGGCTGGCTCGAACCATTTTCTGACTCCATCCTGCTGTAGACCATTAAAATGCTCTTTTTATTAATTGAGGATGCCACATAGCTTTCTTTTCATCCCCCTTTTTCTTTGCCCAATTTCACATCCTAAGAGCGCAGAAGAGAGTCAAGGAAGAGAGAGTGATGAATGGATAGGAAAGTGAATACTTTGCCTTTTTCAGTTATGCTGCGATCTATTCATTGTCTGCTTGTATTCACTTGCCTTCGACCTTGCATTCAACATGATGTCCCTCAAATTTCTGTTGCTTTCTCTCTCTTCCCCATCTGCCCTTTTAGACGGTTACTGCCACACTCGCCGTCATTATCCTCTTGCTCTTGTACACTTTCGTCGCACCATGGATCGTCTTACGCGTCCCATCAATGTTGGGGACAACTGCCCTTTCCTTGAATTACGGGTGATGAGAACACCTCAGGGCCCTGCTGCCAAATTGGTAGAGGCTGTCCGTCCCTTTCAGCACACAGTTCTCTATGATCACCATGACGAGGCTTTACCCTCAGACACCACCACTAACGACAGTCTGGACCGTTTGGACCGGGTTTCCTTGCCAGAAACAGCAATCACCGTCCACAATGATGAGGACATAGACCAGGACCCAGAAGACATCGAGACGATGTCGGAGTTCAGGACTAGATTTGCTTACATTATTCACCAGATGATGTTCGTCTCTGGAGAGACTGCCGAGCCATCCGTAGAAACGACTACCCTCATAGAAGAGATCGTGCGTCAGCAGGTCATCGAAATGGTTTTCTTCCCTTCTATTTTCCCCCTCTGCGTTTATAGTCGATCGTCCTTGCTGACTCGTCACAGCTTGCTCGTAGCACCGCTTTGGCTAATCGACGTGGCGTTCGTTCAATCTCAACTGACGACCTTATATTCCTAATCCGTCACGACAAAGCCAAAGTTTCGCGTCTCAAGACCTTTCTCTCCTGGAAGGACGTCCGCAAAAATGTGAAGGACTCTGATGACAAGGGAGGCGCAGATGCTGCAGACTTTGCTGCCGCCGATGATCCACTTGCCGGTGCTGTTGTCGCTGGTCCTCAAGAGGTCGCCGCAAAGCCCAAAAACAAAAGGTCCAAGGTCGGCCTACCTTGGGATGTAAATAGCTTCTACTCCGTTCAGGTTCCAGAGAGAGAAGACGAAGAGGACGAGGAAGAAGAAGAGCAGAACTACGCCACTCTGCAGCGCCTGGCCAATGCGGACGAGCGAACGAAAAACATGACAAAAGAAGAATATGTTTTCTGGTCGGACTGCCGTCAGGCTTCGTTCACTTTCCGCAAAGGCAAGCGTTTCAGAGAATGGGCTGGTTTTGGCATCGTTACTGAGTCCAAACCGAATGATGATATTGTCGATATTCTCGGGTTCCTCACCTTCGAGATTGTACAGACCTTAACTGAGGAGGCCCTGAAGGTCAAGGAACGGGAAGACCGGGAGAAGAAGGGTCGAGGAGGTTCAGACAATGGGAACGGTGAGAACACTAAGAAACGCAAGCGGGAGACCGGTCTGTTCGATCCGCCAGAAGAAGGCAGAACTCCCATCGAGCCAAGACACATCCGCGAGGCATTCCGAAAACTGCAAGCCACTCCAAACAAGTCTATTGCAATGCGCCTCCATGACAGCCGTGCACCGACGCGTACTCCGCTGAGACTGGTAGGGTCCTTTATCTGGTACTCACGAACTATACCACTAACAGGCTATTTAGATCTAATCTTTCAATTTTCTTGTTTGCCTGACTGAGGTCTTCTCGGCATGCTCTTCGATGCTCGCGCATATTTCTGCCCTCAACGTATGCCTTTTCTAGGAGTTCTGGTGGGTTTTGACAAAGTGTGATACCCGTAGGAGGGAATTAGGGGTTTTACTGATCAGTTTGTTTGTTTTCCCCTTGTGTTGTTAGCTGGTTTTCTGCTTTATATGCCATACTGCAGATAGATGCTTTTGTCTCGTTGCCTTAGGAAGGTTTAATGAAGTTGCGTGATATCCAAGTATTTTCAAATTGAGTATTGCAGCCATGGCTTCATCCATTTATCATTCCTTACGAGGTAATCCTATAATACAAAGATTATGAAAGAGGGTTTGCTGCCTACTGATGCCACAACCCGGCGAAAGGTTTCAGTGTTGGTGGTTATTCATCCTTTGTGAGTTCGACGCCCTGCAGTACAAGAGAATCAGAAAATGTCCCTTTTTATACACATTGTCTGATAAAAAAAACTCCCCCAGCGCATCGCTATCTCATTGATAACGGGCTGTACTGGTAGCAAAAAGAGAAGAAAAAAGGTGTATAAAGGTTGACTCGACTTACACTCCGCCAATTCCTCCGCGCTCAACTCTCTAATCTTATTTACCGCCGGCGTCTCGCCCTCCGCTGTGCCTTTCGCCGCCTCCATGGCTCTGCCAATGGCACCCCGCGCCGCAAGAACATACGTCGCCAGCTTCGCTTCGACCCTGATCACTCCGATGCGGGGGTCGTTGGGGCCACCGTCGTGCACGCCATCCCCCAGGTCACCAAGCCAGGCCTTCAGCGTTGGCGTGTAGTACTTGTGCACGATCTCCGGGCCTGCGAGGATGGAGGCCGAGCCCGACACGGAGGCCCAGGAGCCGGAGGCCGGGTCGAGGAAGGACATGTTGGTCTCCTGCGGGTGGACGGAGAGGTCCATGGTCTTGCCGGAGAAGAGGTTCGTGTGGAAGATGAGGTCGATGCCGCCGTTTTCCTGGATGGTTGGTTTTTCCCAAGTTAAACCATAAACATAGACATACATGCCAATCATAGGAGATAGGTTGTGACACTGATATACGTGGAGTAAGAGTAAACACGTACCTTCCCTGCCAGCGCCATACATCTCGAAGTGAGCACATCGCCGTCAGAGGACTTGGTGGTCAGCATGCCGTACTTGATGTGGGAGATGAAATCGACGAGGTCGTTAACTTTCTGTTCCAGCGGGGGGTTTTCGAAGTTTTTGGCCTTGTAGGGATCAATCGGCTGTGGCCCCACGCTTGTGTTGATAGTGCTTGACATGCTGGTATTCCTTGTTCCAATGACGGCTTTGTTAAAAAAAAGTGTGGTATTGTTCCCAGCGAATATGTCCAAAATATAGGTGAAATCTGTAAGCCGTATGCTCCTATAGATGCCGTGAACCGGGAAAGTGGTCAAGGGAGTTTGTTTATTTCCCTGCATGGGCAATTCAACGTCAAAATGGAGCTCCATTCAAGATCCCACTCAATCTGGTTGACCAAGATGTGTGTGCATCCCTGATAGCCGTGCCTGGCGTAGCTGTGACGTCAAAGTTGAGAACGGGACATTGAATATCAACAGATTGCAGGTCTTGGAGTTGATGCGACCCAGCAGAAATAAATAAACCGGTTTTAGGTCTTGGGAAGAAGTTGAATTCTGCTAAATCTAATAGAAACTGACGGAATGCAGGTAGAGGTGGTGAGATATTGCTGTACATGTGTCCCCAGCTGCCAAGAGTATGGAGGGCTTCCAGCAAGCTCACTACGTTGTAGGATAAATACATACCTAGGTAATTAATTAAGAAAATTAGAAATTTCCTTGAACACCTGATCTGTGTTTAAGACTGCAAGTTTCCCTTAGGCTATGGATCTGATGTCACACCCTGTCTTCATTCATGAGACAAAGCCCACCACGGCTTGCCGGTCCGAAGAAGTATTTCTCCAGCAGACACACTTTCAATTAGGTATTCGTGCAGAACAATGTCAATGATGGATACTGTCCAATAGCCATGCTAATGTCCTCTTGCTTTTGTCTGCTTCATTCTATTTAATTGCAGAGAATAAGCCAAGCAGCTCCTCGGCAGATAGCAGATCAATAATATAAACAAATATGTTGTCATCTTATTTGCTCTGAGGATTTATCCTTCCCGTATCCCGACCGTCTCATAGAACTGTACTATCTTGCTGCTTACAATAATTTCCATCTGGTCAAGTATCCTCCTCCGAGCGTTTTTCTCAAGCATAAGCTATAAGTGCGGATTTGATAGCCGACAATTAGGACAAGTTAGCCAGGATCTTTTGTTGTCGAAATGCGCCAGATGAGTCGTCCTCAGATGCTTTGCGGAAAATCTCACTCTCGGGAATATGCGGTTCGTGGGACCAGCTCAGCCTATCTATCTTGTTGCTCTCATCATGCCCAAATCTTAACCTCTGATAATCCGCACTGTCAAAAGTAAATCTTCCTCTCCTGAAAGCATCATCCCGGGTCGGATGCCACGTAAAAACATCATTGTGGTAGTGCTTGAGCTCATAGAGATCATCAAGAAGCCCTTGGAAGGCCATAAACAACAGCTTCTTCTCGCCATCGCACTCGCCAGCAGATGCAGGCAGGGTCAGAATTTTAATAAACCAATTGCCTGCCAAATTCCAGTACTTGCCAACGTATTCCGAAATTGGCCTGGGTGATGTCCCATCTTGATTTTCTTCTGCCAGATCTTTCTCAACCTCGTCGAAGAGACCCAGGTGCCTAGCGGCGCTACGTCGAGCGGGGTCGACGTAGTCATCTTTCTCCTTCGAATCGAGCAGCGTTTCGAATAAGCAGTTGTCCAACTCAATCTGCGCAATCTGAAATTCCGAGAGAGTTTGTCAGCACCACAATGCCCGTCTGTGTCTCAGGGAGCAAGTGAACGGAAGACGTATAGCCCGGCAGACTGCCTTGATGGTAGAGCACCAGGCGCGACTCTGAGTCTGGTGTAGCTGTGATGTCAAAGTTGGGAACAAGCAGGGCATATCAGCAGACTGCAGTTCTCGGCGTTGATCAACACAGAACAATTGTTAAAATATCTTTAGGTCTCGGATAGGAAGAAGGATTGAATTCTGCTAAAGCTAATAGGGGCGAACTAAATACAGGTAGAGGTGGTAAGATTTTGCTGTACATTATATGTGTTAAGCAGCTGCTAACAGCATGGTGAAGGCCCCCAAGTACTGTATGCAGCGATATCACCTGATTGTCGAGCGAAGTTCAAGCGCAGTGTCGTAACTGGAGAAAACCAGGCCCTTAATGGAAATAGACATTTATCCGAGTTCGTTATGTTGTTTTTCTTCTGCGAACCTTTCAATCCCTTCGTTTGCTATGGTCAATTTGAGAATTAGTACCTAAGCCAGGCAGCTCTTCTGAAGATAGCGGATCGATAAGATAGATAACGAACATGTTGCCAGTTTACTTGAGCCTAAGAGCTTCTGATGGCCAAGCCTCGACACTCCAATAGGAATATTTTACCCTAATCCCTCCTTTGCTTTGTGGAAAACCTTGCTTACCCTCTGGGATATCCAGTTCATGGACCAGCACAGCCTGCCTGTCTATTTCGTTGCTACTTTCATTTTTTATCATGCTCAAATCCCAACTTCTAATAATCCGCACTATCTATCAAAAGTGAACCTTATTCTCCTGACGGCGTCCTCTCGAATCACGTTCCACGTAAAAACATCATTGTTGTAGCGCCTGAGCGTGTAGAGATCATTTTAAAGCCCTTGAAAGACCAGAAAAGCTTTTTCTTCGCTGTTTCCTCCAGAGATCGCCAGCAGACGCAAGCTGGGTCAGACAAACACCCACCTAGATCAGCCCTCCTCTGAACCCGAACAGTAAAGAAACTGCTCATACGCAATATCTGCACCGTCATCGTAGCAGATTCCATCATCCAGAGCCACAGGATATATGAGCTATGCTATATAAATAGGACCTAGAGCCAAGAATGATCATCACTCACGAAAACCAGTATTCGCAGCCTCTGCGGCCTTGCGTATCTCTTTGTGGCTCAGCCCTGCAGTCGGCGGCACTCGTCCAAGTACCGTTGCACCTTGTCAGGATCCGGAGCTGATGTTGGCTGCGAGGAAGAGGACTATTTGGGCTCCGGGGGTGGTGACTTTTTTTGGTTCTCTTGGAAGAAGGGGAAGAGGGCGGCATTTCTTGTTTTGCTGCTATGTTATTTTCAGAGTTTGCTGGGCTCCGTTTCTTCTGTAGGCTCAGTTCCTCCATATTTGTGAGAGTCTTGAACTTGAGTTTGTAATAAGGGTGAAAGACTTTATGTCAGTCAGTTTTACTGTACATGTCTAGCGGCGTTCTCCGTCCTTACAACATTAACAGTGCCTGCCTGAAAATCCGAACCAGGCTTGGTACTCTGTATCTGATTTGCAAATACACTTGCATATCACGTACTGTACAGTTGTTTTAGTGTTGCATACAAGTGAATCTAATTTCTACTAGACTAGCTACCTAACAGAGATTGTTGAATTCAGTCCAGGGATTAAACAGATCTGTTGGACACTGAGGATAAGGCCCTTAAGCTCTTCCTGTCATATCCATTGTTCTTAGATCGTATAATTCCATTCTGGGTAAGCTCGCATTAGTCATGATAGTATGTGGCTGTTGAACACAAAGAGAACATCGGCTTTCTACAGTACAATAGGCCTGAATCAATCTGAGCGGTCATGACAGATGTGTAGGTTAGTGGAGAAATTCGGACTGGTGATTTTTTTTCCAGAGCTCTGGTAATTCGATCTAAAACTGCCTAGGACGAAGAGATGGAGAATGGTGAGGACTAGAAGCATTCTAGAAGTCTTCGGAGTCACTATTTGTAGTCTATAGGGAATTCCGTCCTTGACATACCCCAGATCCTTCAAGAAGTCGCTAATCCTTTGACCTTTATCATGGGTTTTACTGCCACCCAAGACCCCGAAACAGTCCTAATAAAGAAGCCGGTATAGTTCTTTGATTGAACAGAACCAGATCACGGATCCGGGCATATAAAACACTACAGCGGACCTTATGCGGGTGGTGGTCAATGAGTAGTCTGAGACCGCCTCATTCAACACAGGTTGTAGGGGCACAGGATTTCAGGGGCATAAAAAAGGGGAAGAACAATAAGGGATAAGTGGAGACGTGTGTATACAAGGAGGCCCTTGCTTCGGATCCGGACAGAAGGTGACATTCTATATTGAATTCTCAACCAGCGTTATGTCTAGTGGTGATGATACATGGTATACAGTAGTACTGTACCATGGAACAAGGTGAATGAGATCCAAGTTATCAGTCAGTACCTACCGGACAGAATATTATTCTCTCTAAAACGAGTTAAACAAGCACTTATGAATCAAATAATCATACAAATCCTGCTTGCAATGCTAAGTTCCCTCTATATCGTCTCGTGCCTCGCCCTCGCGTCTCTACTATACATCGTCTACAAACCACCCGCCTTTCTGATCCGCTACTTCCAGCGCCGCTGGCCCGACGTGCTGTGGCACGTCCCAACAAGCAAAAAGATCATGGCGCTGACCATCGACGACGCGCCGTCCGAGTACACGGACGAGATCCTGGAGGTGCTCCGAGCGCACGGCGCCACGGCGACCTTCTTCGTCATCGGCTCGCAGGTCGTCGCGGGGCGCGAGGAGACGCTGCGCGCGCTGGTGCGCAGCGGCAACGAGCTCGGCAACCACGCCATGCACGACGAGCTGTCGCGGGCGCTGAGCGACGCGGTGCTTGTCGAGCAGATCCGGGCCGTGCAGAAGATGATCCACGACGTCTACGCCGCGGAGGGCCTGGAGGCGCCGCCGAACTACTTCCGCCCCGGGTCTGGGTTCTTCAGCTCGCGGATGCGAAAGGTCCTGGCGGACCTGGGGTTCCGGCTTGTCTTGGGCAGTGTGTACCCGCATGATCCGCAGATCCCGCTCTGGAGGGTCAATGCCAAACATATCCTCAGTATGCTGAGGCCCGGGGGTATCATCATCTGCCATGATCGGAGGAGCTGGACGGCGCCCATGTTGCGCAAGGTGCTGCCGGAGATGAAGCGCAGGGGCTACCGCGTGGTCACGGTGACGGAGCTGCTGAAGGAGGGGAGGACTTGACGTTTGCTCAGGACGAAGAGGATGATAAATCTTTGCTGCTCTACTGATAGCCCACAACTATCACGATTTGGTCTTGCGGATAATGATATCGATGTTGCATTTACAACTTCTCAGCTGGATGTCTCCAAGAATTTCCTGTATCTTTCATCCACAGATCTTGTTTCATCAAGTACTATGCACCACTTCATTGTGGACAAGATCACTGCCAGAAAAATTCCATAGTTGATTAGGCACATAATACCTGGGTGCTATCCGTCGAGAGTCGGAAAAGCTAGATACATCAGAAAGGCATCCTGTGAAAAAAAAAAAAGCAAACCACCCTGGAAACATTCTTCTCCTAACCGAAGCTTTCAATTCAACTGCCAGAACTGGAGGTATCAGAAGAAGGATGGAAGAGGGTGGTCCGGGGAGGCTAGGTCAGTATTATTTGGAACACCCGCTTGAGCTATGCTTCAAAAAGATTGACAAACACCCGAGATGGGTTCAGAGGACGGCTGAAAAGCATCAAAAAAACCGCTTCACTGGCTTCAACCGAACGAGATGTCAGCCATAATAATAAGCACAAATGCTTGCATAGGCAATCGAATTATCACAGACGTACCTGAGCCTTTTCAACGGCTGTAGTGCAGCTCGTGAGACCTTCAGCCTTGTTGGAACCGCGAGTTTGCTCCAGACACCGATGGGGAGATTTGAGATCGAGTCCTGAAGCAAGGAGATCCTGCCAGGCGACATCAGCCAATCGTCTGAAAACAGGTTCTTAAGGGATCTCAAACACGGAGTTTTAACGTACCAGGGACTATGAATGTTCTACAATTGGCATTTTCTCCACATCATCAGGCAGCTCGTATATGCCGTAGAACGGATACCGCATGGCCAGCGTCTTGGCAGCAACGGCGTCCTCGTCGTTACGGGCCAGGTCATCTATATCTTTAGCCCATATCGGCGGTAAACCACGCCTCTTCACCCACTCCCAACATTGAAATCCAAGAATTTCACCAGTTCTAACAACCTCCACAGGGAGCCACTGCGAGTACCCAGGCTCTGATGTGGCCCGGCCATTCTCCAGAGAATGCACCGAGACAGTTGTGCATGCCGAGAATCACTTGATTTTTCTGCCTGTGATACCGATTTCTTGTCTCAGTCGTCAGCATCCTTGTAGAACCTTACATTTGCTTTCACAAATTCCTCTCCTATGGTGGTGCCAAATCCTGATGGCAATGCCCTTTCTTCAGAACCAATCCTCGCTGACAATATGCATAGTATCTCGTTAAACGGAAGCCCTACGGCCTTTTTACGGAACTTCCTCTCCTGGGGCTCGTGGATTCGTAGCACAATCGGAACCAAAGGTCTGAGAAGTGCAAGATCAAATGTGTACCCTTTCGGGTAGTCTTTCAACTTTGGTTTCCTCAACGAAGATTCGGTTGACCTCGGCTATCTAATAATCTAATCGGCGACAACCCATGTTGCAGAGTGCTTTTAACTAACAGGAAATTCGTGCCCGTCGGTGTGCATCTTTAGGCCCACAGCTGTCTTAGGCAGATCCAATTTTAGAGAGAACTTTTTTGCCGCCTTCTTCACACTCTCCCGTACAGCAGCGGCAAGTGACTAACAGTAGTAAGTGCAATGTCACCGTTTCCAGTCCGTACCGTCTGGATAAACGACAACGAGCGTCCCGTTGAGAAATTTGAGTATTGCCAGTGAACCTGGAAACGTTTCGAACGCCTTTATAGCTACTGCCTCACTCAGAGGCATGGTTGGATCTATCTCCGTACCACTCAGTGGATCCGAGGGTGGGTCGTGTAGGCGGACGATCGAAGTAACGGGGCTCCATACAGGGAGGGA
>Ga0207748_1000451_pt1 | contig 26231 bp, 15 predicted proteins | sample HigsolmetaGSP13D_FD_184841 | JGI IMG/M metagenome (GOLD analysis project Ga0207748, IMG submission 184841) | High solid enriched microbial communities from the Joint BioEnergy Institute, USA - SP1-3-D (SPAdes) | ecosystem: Engineered > Bioreactor > SSF (Solid state fermentation) > Aerobic >...
GGGGGGGAAATATGAGAAAGGTTGAGGATGGACGGGAAGTTTGGAGAACTACTTAGGCACAGTACATAAGGACTTGCCTATGGTAGTTAGGTAGTTTGTTTCGGATGGGTTCCAGGGAGGGTCAAAGAGGATAAAGGCGAAAGAAAAAGTTCCGGATAAATGAATAAGGCAGTTGTCGGTTTTCGCGTTTTCTTTTCTCCTACGGAGGGCTGGGACTGGACTGGATGAAGTTGAGGTCATCTGAGGTTATCTATCATAAAAAGTTCATATCCTTTCTTTGAACATCGGCGGGGATCGTTGTTGCATGGGTTATAGGAAGCCCCAAAGGTCCTGTGACGGATCCAGGCTTGTTGCTAAATTTAAATAGAATGATTTTTTGGTGCCTTCACCTACACAACAACAAGCCAAGCAAAGTTACATCCATTATTATGGGAGGACGCTGGACGAAAGGAATGGCGAAGGGTAAAAAAAAAATTAGGGCCAGAAATGCCAAAAAAAAAATAAAAAGTTTGTTCAAGCGGGATTCTGATTACGGTATATATTTACGGTATATATATATCTTACTTGTCAAAGGATGAATTCTAAATAATAATACAGCACGTTTGCATAGAAAAAGAACTTTGGGATGAAATAGATTTGTTTTTTCGATTGGCTGTAAGAACTTGGCTATGACAAGAGGATGATGATGATGATGAACGGTGGGTGAGGGATTAGAAAATCTCTTCTAGAAGCCTACAGAGCCAACATCTATTTATTTATACTGGATTCCTTCCTTCCTTTAAAAGAACATGCCCAAGACCCCCTTCTAGTAGTATGATTTTTTTTGGCTAAGCCTTTGACTGTCATCATATATTATAGGGTTTCACCGCCACCGAAGATCCTGAAAAATAATAATAATAATAAAGGAATCGGTATATTATTCCCTTTGACGGAACTAAACGAGACAACGGATCCGGGCATGTAGAGAACCCTGCGGGTGGACCTATGCGGGCAGTGGTAGGTGAGTGAGCGAGTGGTCTACCGTCTGACCGGCCTCATTCGACCATTGATGTGTTATCTCTTTCAATCACTGTCATTGCGACGCCCACACCCATGAGAAGACGAGAAGGAAGGAATGAAATCTGGGATTTATCTATTTGGAGAACGAACTTGTATTGAAACTCGCCATATCATACTTTACAGATGGGGCGGAGAAAATACCACTTATAACAGTTCCGGAAATTTTTCAGATCCAGTAAAACTCTCTCGGGGAGGGGAGAAAGAAAGAGGTGAGTAACTATATGTATATACAAAGCCGCACAGACTTGCTAATAAGAAACAATGAGCCTAATAAATCTACCTATATAGTCGAACTTCAACACCCCGAATCAATTTGCATATCGTTCCCTGTTCCGGGGGTAGGGTCAGGGGTTAAGCAAATAGTAGGTAGCACGTTTCATGAAAGATTCGCTGAGACTACAATATACTACTGCTGAGAGCTAGGTGGTCTGATCGGATGACGACGGGAGTTGATAGGCATAGATAGATAGGTACTCCGTTGTGCTCATATGCCGGTCCGACTTGAGAGGGCGTCCGAGTCCCGACAGAGCTGGTGCGGGGGACCGCCAAACCAAGATCACTTACTACTACTGTATACAGTAGTACAGTACATAACCCAACACCGTGTTCTTTTGTTTGCCCTGTGCACTATTGATCAAAGATAATTTTTTTTAAAAAAAATCAGAATGACAGATACGCCACACTATCCATGCATGGATGGCTTCGATGCATATGCAATACAGTACATAAGCAGTAAAGTATTCTCGGCTGCCGGCAATTTTATTTACATGCGGCCTCTTCTTGATCTTCTCGGATAGATATCCGAGCCTTTCTTCTCATAGCTCCTATTGCAATGTGCCGGTATGCAATTTGTCCGAATGCGTGGGGCAAACCGGAATTCTCGGGTCCAGATGGAGGCTTGATATTACCATTGAGAGATAACGTGTTAATATTGCTGTTGCAAGATGACGTTGCTCTATCTATGTAGAGCTGCTGCTCCCATTTTTTGCAGGTTGCGTTGTGATTTTGGAGAACAATACCTCTGTCCAGCTGAGCTTGGCATTCCTGCATACAAAAAAAGAAAGAAACAAAAAACAGGCAAAAAAAGCAAAAGGGAGCCAGTAAGCGCAAGACGTCGTCGCATGAGAATAGATCTGCTGGACAGCGCTGAATACGAAGTAGTTGGCTTGCCAAGGACCAGGGTGGCCCTTGTGTGTTTGTTTTAATGTCGAGGGACTGTGTACAGTATCTTGATTCGAATAGCCTGAGTCACTGAAGACCTCTACCGAATCGGAATCGGACCTTTCCATCCATGATCCATCATGGGCCACAGTGAGGCTGAGTACGAGCGCTATGTATGTAAGCTTTGTAACGGTCTCCTGCCCCTGTTTTTCATGCATTATTGTGCAAGCTGTGAATTTGTATGATTTTCTCCCCATTTCTCTCGCATTTCCATCAGATCAACGCGGACATGGAGGGATTGCTTTTTCATTCCAGATTGCAGGCGATGGGAAACCCATCGTCATGGTTCGACATATATGTGGGCAATCCAGCGCATGATGAAGACTAAACAAGAGTGATGCTGAGTATCTATGACCTCATGTTTCATGTTGTCTTGCCCCATACGCGGAGGACCGGGTGGTCGCGAGAGCAAACAGGGAATATGGTCAGACTGCGCGGGGGGAACGCAAGGCCCACGTGGAGCAAGGGCTTCGGCTGTGCAAAGGCTAAACGGTTTAAAACCACCGGTAGCCTGGCCGGCGAGCGGTCCTTCATCCCATTCCAATAATGATAATGATATCCTGGCACTCCCACACTGCAGGCCCTGCCAGCCCTCCTCGCTGCGTGCATGCTGACTGAGCCGGGTGGCCGGAACAGGCCGAGGCACGGCCAGATTGGGTCAGCGGGCGTCCTCCGTGGTCGCATCCAGGCCTGTCACGGGGCCCGATGGAGCGTTTTCCGACGTCAGATGGAGCTGTCGGCAAAAGATCCAGAGTTAAAACAGCCGCGAGGTTAACAGGCTGCTAACTACTAGTCCGGGCCGTTTGCCATCGGATGTCTTGTACTCGCTCGCTTGGCGGGAAAGGGACGCCGGTAGCGTCATAGCTCAGCAGGTCACGAGCCAAGAACCATCATGTTTGCTGGTCTGGCACTCTGAGCAGCTTTTTTTTGTCCTGTTTTTGTTTTTCCGCAGCATGGCGCGCGCATCGGAGGAGACCCGGCAGACCACCTTCCGGGCTTCGCTCCCGGAACGGAATGGCTGTTATCTTACTTACAGCGAAGATCAGTAGTCTGCGATCGAGATGGGCCAGCAACTTAGCAAGCAGTCTTGTCTGTGCGGGGAAACCGCTGCAAGTTGGCTACTAGCAGCCTCCGCCTTGCAGAACCCAACGGGATGCCGCGTTCCTCCAGCGCGAGAGAGGGAGGGAGAATGCGGTCTGCCAGATGTATCATTAATAATGGCTGGTGCAGGAGAGGGCCTGGTCCTCGTGTTGTGGACGTCGAAGCAGGCCCAACAAGCCGTGACGCAGGACCATGTGCAGTAGTAGGAGTACTGGACTGTGTATACACTAGATAACTTGGTGGAGTGGGTGGTGATGCAGGGCACACACGAGGGTTTGTGACCATGGTGGGCCAGACGTGTGCTCGAGGAGAACGCGGGAGCACGAGGCCGGGCTAAGCAGCTCGTCGATGCATACGGCACTTTTCCGTGCGCTGGCCGCGATCTGTCGTTTGTATGGTGGTGGATGATGATGACGATCGTAGGCGAAGATGGATTCGAGGACCGCAGGACGGACGTTGGAGGGATGGGGGCGCTTCCCGTGTGGGCGAAGCCGCGGCCGTTCCCATTTTTCCCCGACACGCACAACGAAGCTTGAATCTCGATTATTTTTGAGTTGCTCGACCTGCGCACCGCACGAAGCACTACTACCGGCAACTCCTTCCTGCTACCCGTCCTCAGTCTCACCATTCCGCCATCCGCCCGTGATGGCGTACAGATCGCATCCCGTTTGAGAGATGCGCCAGCGCAAGCGCCCTGGCCGCCGCCGCGCCGAGGTAACGCCAGCGCGGCCCACGAACAACTCTGGCCAGAAACATTCCATTGTCCGTTACTTCGTGAGCTCCAGGAGCAGAGACGGTGATGTTCTCACACCTCGGAGCGCTCCGTGACGCGGCTGGGTTGATTGGACGGCGGCGTCTCGAGGGGTTATTGGGATTTTCGCGAGCAACCGTGGCCCTTGGATTATCCCGCAAGCAGTACGGAGACGAGGAGGACTTTGCTCCTAACCCCATCGCATGCCGGGTCCACCACCCGGTCGGGACTCCATGTGGCCAGTGGTGAGAAGGCTCCAAAGCTGGGGCCTGGGATCGTGCTGCGCCTCTCCGTGAAGAACATCCGGCCGCGTCTGGCATCCAGTCCCGTCGTCCGGGATGGAGCCCGCGGGCCCTCTGGCCAAGGGCCAGCCCGTTCACCGCCCGACGGCGATCTGTTGTCTCGACGATCTCACGCCCACCGTCACCGTCCACGACGTCCTGCGCCTCCTCACTTCACTGCCGATCTCGGGACGCGCCCGCCGGCAGGGCCTGAGTCCTGCCCCGTCTCCCTTGTACCCTGGCCCGCTGTCCCAAGGCGGCATGGCGCCGCGTCTGGCATGCCTGCGATGCCAATTGAATATCGCCCTTCCCTCGAACCGCCCTGCAAGAAATTCACCCGGTCGACGGTCTGGTTTCCGGATGAGAGCGCGAGACTGGGAAAAAAAAAAAAGGGACCAGCGTGTTTCCCAACCGCCAGTAGCATGCTCGGGCCTTTGGCCATGGTCGCTACCTAACCGTTCCAGACAGAAGATATCCTGGTTCTGCCCTCCAGACGCGTCCGAGGCTCGAAGCTACTTGCTGCTTTTTATGACCCAACCGGAGCCGCGAGATGGCTGTCACCAAAAAAAGTCGACAGCGGGCGATCCATGGTGCTTGGTGGCATGCAACCAAGGTCTAGTCGAGGACCTCCCAACTCCTCGCATTCATCTCCCGAGCTCCAGTTTGGTCGACGGATCTGAATGATGGATGATATGCGTCTTCTCGGCATCCATCGTCCTGCATGTGTACGGAGTAAGCTCAACACGGCGTAGTTGTTAGTTTGCCATCTCCGCTCCTATATTCTGTCCTCGTCTCAGACCTGGCTCGTTTCAGCTACCGGGCTCAACCGAGACTTTCGGCGAGGCGGTCCAAAAGCTTGACGAGCCTGTCCGAAACATTAGGTACCCCGGCGGCAGGGGACTGCCGTCGATCTGGCTTCTTGGTCTTGTGCGCTTCTAGAGCACCATCCTCTAATAGTAATTATTCCTTCTATTGTTGCTGTGTCTCACCACTGTCCTCGACAATCCACGGGGGAAGGCCTTTCTGCACAATTGGTAACGGCCAGCAGTTAGGATTACCCCTGCCGTGCTTTGGTCTCCAGCAGCTAGATGTCAACGCCAGAAGCTCTCCATCAATCGTCGAGGACCGCGCGACAAGGTGTTTGGCGGCCCCGCGAGAGTGCCTGCCGTTGGATGTTCCGCGCTCGAAAACCACGGCAGACTCATCCATAATTATAGCCCGCATCGCCATTTCGAACGCTAGAATTTCTGCAGGTTTACAATCATCGAATAGCGCTCGAGACGTGGCCTGGAGGATTTTCGAAGTCGCGATCTTCTGCTTATTCTATTCGTTTTCTCCGGTTTCTTTGGCCGTTGCCATTGGAGGAAAGTGCCTTTCGCCCCCCCCGAAGCATCTCACCCATATGCCGCTGTCTTTCGTGACCAGAAAAGACATTCGTTATGCAGAGCCAATTCTATCATCCATCGGCTAGTCAGGGTCAGCAGAGCGCCTCATACGATTCTCCATCTGTGTCATCTGCTGCGTCGCCACAGGGGCCCGTTCAACACCAAGGTGCGGCTGCTGCTCTGATGTCCGCTCCACCGAGCAGACCTAGCAGCGGGCTGAAAATGGCACACCTGCTGCAACCCCCGTCGCAGCAGATGCCAAATGCGCCATTGGTCCCGTCATCATCATCATCCTACTCGCGCTCGTATGATTCTGCTTCGGGCTCTCCAGCAGAGCGCGCGTCGGTTTTGCCAGATGCGCCTCCATTAAATGGATCCATGCCAGACAATTCGGCCATCCTTCCCGCCCAGATGGGCGGCACGGGACAGTCGCAACCACCGCCGCCACCGCAGCAGCAGCAGAAAAGAGCGTATAGACAGAGGAGAAAGGATCCAAGTTGCGATGCCTGCCGTGAGCGCAAAGTGAAGGTACAGATGCGCCAGTCTTATATACCGATGAAAGACGTCCAAACGCTTACGGCCTTGGGGAATCTAGTGTGATGCTTCAGAATCCACCAGCTGCACCGAGTGCACCAACCGCAAAGTGCGATGCCAGTTCACCAAGGAGACCAACAGGCGCATGTCTTCAATCAAGTTCGTCCCAATCTTTGCGGTTCAGGCGCGCCCTGATTCTAACGAGGAAGCAGGCAGGTTCAGGACCTCGAGAAGCAACTTTCAACTACCAAGCAGCAATTGCAGCAGCTTCGCTCGGGGCTGATGAGAGCAGATCTGATAGATATCGATTTCGATGCGAGCGGTCAACCCATTTTGAAGCTGCCAGATGTCGGATGCCGTCCGCCGCGTCGGACTAGACCTCCGGTGACGCAGGATTTGTCCGAGGTGCGAGCCAATATGCGAAATTATGGAAGGGGAGTCATGAAGGTTCCGCCACCATACCGGCAGGAAGAGTCAAAAATGCTCCTATCGACAGATGCGCCACCTCTTCCCCTGAAGAGCGTTGCGGATCGCCTCGTGTCACAGTATTATACTTCGATCCACTCCGTTCTCCCGATCCTCCACTGGCCTAGTTTTATCGCCGAGTACGAACAAGTCTACCGCGCTGGTTCGCTCAGGGGCGTTCCTCGTGGATGGGCGGCAGTGCTATTCACCATCTTTGCCTGCGGGTCCCTTCACACTCTGGATCCGAACAGGTTCCGGAACGGCAAAGAATATCTGAAGGTCTCGAATAGCATATTCGATGTATGGCAGGATGAGTTTTCCCTCGATCAGGCGCGAGCCACCCTCCTGGTGAGTATCTTCCTTTACGAGGTGAACTCTAAATCGGCCAGCTGGGTGTGGTTGGGTACCTCGGTGAGGATCGCCCAGGAAATTGGTCTTCACCTTGAATCGGGGCCGTGGCCAGCCGTCGAAGGAGAGATGAGGAGACGTTTGTGGTGGGGGATATACGCCTGGGATAGGTTTGTGTCCTCTCCTCGTTCGGTGTCTTCAGTTCTAATCGTCTGCTCTCCAGGCTCATTGCGCTGGAGATGGGGAAACCCGTCTTAATCCACGATCATGACTGCGACGTTGACCTTCCGTGTCCGGTTGACGAGCAGTTCATCTCGGAAGGCGCGTCTGTACCTGAAGGACACAAAACGACACCGCTGCTCGCAACAATCCACGTCGTTCGGTCAATCGGCCCACTGACCAAGACTCTGAAGTCTCCCGTGATCAGTCCTGCGACTTTGGAGACATTCGAACGCCACTTCAATGCCTGCTTGGCGACCTTTCCCATTCAATACCATCCCAAGTCAGACCAGTATCTTGATCCGCGCTCCCTCTCCCCGATAATTTACCTGCAGAATGCTAGATTTATCCTCCACCGCCATAACTTCTCTCCTTCCTGCCCTCCCGAGACGCGATATACGGCCATTGAATATTGTCTTGCGACAGCGCTCGACACGACTCGTCTCCTCTCGCGCTGCATGCACAACCCCCCGTCTTCGCCGCATGGATATCAGGGCGGTGATTGGCGTTCCCTGTTAGCATCATCTGCAAGTACGATGCTCTGCACTCATATCTGGCGTTGCATTCTACTACTCCTCTTCCGTGAAGAGTACGCTGCTGCTTTGGTCTGCGTGCAAGCGAGCGCCACCATCGGTAATGCTCGGGCTGTGAATGCTGCCTGTGGACGCTATATCGCCTTTTTCCTGAAACGACTTCTGGATCGATTGCGTCGCGAGGAACCAGCAGGACTGGAGAAGGACGAGGAGATGATGGCATATGTGTCGGGAGATATGCAGAGTACCGCGGACGGAAGTTGGATATGGCAAGGCAGTGAGACGGGTTCTCAGTTGAAGACGGTATCACCGCAGATGGCGAATCCACCGTCGTTCCGGGACAGCATCATCCACCAGACAGGACCAAGCAGGAGTTCGCTCGAAGAGGAGCCGGAGCTCGAGTGGGAAGGTTGGGATTGGGTTGAACGGACGGTTCGATACCTTCATGAGGAACAACAGCAGCGACGCCAACGAGGATACGACAGAAGAGACGTCCAAGCGCCGCCGAGAACGACGGAGCAGAAACCAGACCCATCACTGCTCAGTCCAGATCCCGCAGGCGCGAGCTCCAATACGACATCTCAACGTAGCCCCTCCAGTTCTCGCATGACGATCGCGAATATCATCTAGGCGGGGAAGAATACCTTTTCTCGACGTGACCTCGATGAATCACCGATTCCTTGTACTTCATCATAGGTATACGCTCGTCGCATCGGGTTCGCGAGCTCCTCGGAGTTCTCACCTGACTTGCAGCAGGGGAGCTACCGCAATAAATTCTCTGCAGTACGCATGACGGACGGACACTCCACCGCATAGACTCAGCTAGTTACCTCTGCCAGCGTTGTGGCCTTTCACCCAAGCTGAAACGCCGAGGACACTTGACGGATTTCGGGGAAATTCCAGCGACTATAGGGAACCTCGATATAGACGAGGTACCTAAATAATCATCCGCCGTGGCTAATCGAGCATGGTTCGGGAGTGATGGAGACGGTCGGTATATATATACCCATATATAATTTAACTCCCCTTATTCTGCTGCTGCGTTAGGGTCCTTAGACCCATTGCCCCTCTCCCCTTCCATGACCCGACATGGGAAGCATGTGAAATGAAGGTTATGGTTAATGAAAACTCCTGTGTATCTACTCCGAAGTATTATATATAACAATATACCTGGGGACATAATTTTTATCGTTTCCTCTGCATCAACATCGCCAGTCACTTGTCTGCACTGTGCGCACGGGCGGGAGGTAAGAAATATGACATGGTGTGAGTGTTGGGAAATGGATGGATGGATGGATGGATGGATGGGATGTCGGTTAGGATTTATGCATAGAAGAATTCTCGTATCCTTTAATCCAATTGATTGTCAGGGGCTCTGCTCCGGTCGCCCACGCACACATTACTACCGCTGACGCCACTACCAAAATCCACCAAGCCAGACGTAGTGGAGACAAGAGACCGAAGCAGTAAGGCGCCAAGGAGTCCGGAGAAAAGACCTAAAGACTCAAGCCAGGATACCAGATTACGTCTCCAGGTTGATGCTGCGGCCGAAGCGGGCGTACAGGGCGACCTTGAGCTGCTGCATCTCCTCGCGCAGGTCGCCCAGGGAGGCCTCGAGGCGGGAGACCTCGCCGTCGACCTTCTCGGTCTCGGCGGCGAGCATGGCCTGCGCCTCGGAGAGAGGCAGGGAGATGAACGAATCGCCGATTTTGTAGCTGTATTTTTCCCCCGCCTTTGTAAATATATATACCTTTATAGACATAGAGATAGGTGTGGATGTGTAGAAAGGAGGCGGAGGGGAGGGGCTACTTACGGGACTAGCTCGTCTTCATCGGCGAGCTCGAGCTCGGTGGAGATCTCCTCGAGGTCTTCCTTGTCTTTCTGGGGAGTGTTAGTCTTCTCTCTTTTTCTTTTTTCCCCCGTGGAGTAGAATAGAATAGAATATTGTAGATATATATGTCATTCAGATTTTCAACATGACCCCACCATGGAACAAGAAAAAAAGCTAAATGTAACAACAGCACCAGAGAATCAAAAGGAGAAAGAAAAAGAAAACATACCTGCTTGGCCTTCAGCTGCTCCTCGAGCACGGCCTCGCGCGCATGCAGGCGGCTGAAGCGGTTGATCTTCTCTTGGTCCTCGCGGCGGACCTCGGTGTCCTCGGCGGAGGCCTCGTCCTCTTTCGAGAGCTGCAGATCTTTTAGTCCATCTGTCCTGGCTGTCTGTCCTGTTCCTGCTGCTGTCGACAGAAACGGACAAGGGGGACACACGTACCATGCGACGGGGTATCATCTTGGCTGGTGGCTAGCTGGATATCTGATCTGGTGGTTGTCTCTTGTTCTGCCTCCCTCTCGGCGCCGTTTTGGGCGGGCGGTCAGCGGTGGAGCGGGCGCCTGTGGCCCGTGCGGGCACGAGACCGCTTCCCTGCCTCCGGGCGGATCGGTTCCTGAGGTGAGGAACGCTACCTCAGCAGCGGTGTTCTTTGTCATCACAGATCCTCTTCTCATTGTTTTTGTTCTCTATTATTGTTATTTCTATTGTTCTTATTTTTGTATTGCCGTCTGCGCCGAGCCCTCCGCGTCGGGTGACATCATCCTCTCTCCAGGCCATGCTCGCGTGCGGAGTCCACCTCGGCGGCGCGGACTGATCAACTGCTCTGCTACCGTCTGCCTGCCCTGCAACTGCTCGCAGACCGACCCCGTCACGGTCCAACACGCACCATCCTCCTCGACCTCTCCCGGCCTGCGAGTGCTCTTGTTTGTTTCTGTAAAAGCGGAGCGAGCTGGTTTCTTGTCGTCTCGTCTCGCTTCATCCGGGCGCTGTCGGTGTTGTTGTTTGATTGATTTGATCCTCCCGTGACCGCTCTATCCTACCGATCCTATCCCCGACGTTCCCCGGACCAGATAGATCCTTCTTCCATCAATCGACAGACGTATATACCGGCACCTCCGCCACCATGCGAATACCATCGCTGCTCTTCCCCTCCGGCCTCCTCCTCGCTGCTCCGCGTCTCGCGGCCGCCAGCGGCTTCGACTGCGCGCACATCAGCGTCGACGGCATCCAGTACGACCTCAGCCCGCTGGGCGGCGTCCACTCCGTCTACCATGTCGAGAAGACCGAGGACGCGATCGTCAACACCACCTACGTGCTGAACATATGCAACATCCTCAAGGGGGCTGCGATCCGCGGCGACCTCAAGTGCGGGACGTCGAAGAACAGTACGTTTTCTTCCTTCCCGAACCCGCTCCCTTGCTACGTCTACAACCTTGTTTGCTGCAGATTTGCTGACATGTATTCTTCATTAGTATGCGGATTCAGACAAACAAAAGCCCTTGACGGGTCCTCGGAGATCGGGTACGCCTTCCCCATCGTCGGGCTGGAGCACATGGGCCACGGCGCCAAGGACCCCGAGATCACGCGGCTCAAGAAGCTCGACTCGTCGCGCGAGGGCCTGCTCATCAAGATGTCCGGCGGCGAGTACAAGGATGAGAGCGGCAAGAAGAAGGACGCCGGCGCCGTCATCGAGTTCCAGTGCGATCCGGACCGGACGGGTCTCGAGGGTCTCCAGGATATTCAGGATGCGAAGAGGAAGAAGAAGCGACAGGCGGCGGCGATGGCAGTGGCGATGGCAGATGAAGGAAGCGGGAATGGGAATGGGAATGGGAACGGCACGAACGAGGACTTGAACGACGACGACCCGAACAAAAGCCTCAAGTTCGTCAGTTTCGGTCCGGGGGACGACAATTCGTACGTCCTGAAGCTGGACTGGCGGACCAAGTACGCGTGCGACAACTACGTCCGGGACAACAAGGACAACCAGTCCTCGGGGCACTGGGGCTTCTTTACCTGGCTGATCATCATGTAAGTCGAGCCAACCCTCTTATTTTTTTGTTGATGCATGCATGCACGCATTTCTGTCCGTACGACCATGCTGACGGGACGATAGCCTCTTCCTCTGCGTCGCCGCGTACCTCATCTTCGGCTCGTGGCTCAACTACAACCGCTACGGCGCGCGCGGCTGGGACCTCCTCCCGCACGGCGACACGATCCGCGACCTGCCGTACATCTTCCAGGACTGGATCCGCAGCTTCATCAACACGATCCAGGGCGCGGGGTCGCGGGGCGGTTACAGCGCTGTATGATCCTGTCCTTGTTTTTTTGTCTACGACTGGCAAAATTGGCGACGAGCGGAATGACATAGAGAAGAATTAACTTTTGGAATAAGACGAAGAAGAATCACGGTTTTTTTATTTATTTATTTATTTATTTATTCTGTACGGAGGTTTTGTCTAGTCTAGTCTCATCCATTCGTACAGGTTACAGGTTAGGTACTCGTCCCGATTCATGCATGCATGGACTGGACTGAATTGGACTGGTGGATCGGCTTGGAGATTCCTGAGACTGCCTGAATAAGTACCTACGAACCTGCCTCGCCTTGGTCTATGTAGCCTGGCTGGCTGGCTGACTGACTGAATGGATGGATGGATGGAAACGTGTGCATGAGCACTGCGTTTGTTTAGGATCTATTATTTACTATTATGGGTGCTGAACTGTGCAGTTGGTTTTCATTGTTATTATTATTATTATTATGAAAGCTTGGTTGAGCTGGTGTTGGTCTGGGTCATCGATTCAATCGATCAATAAATAAATATTTAATCAGCTCATTGATCGATCATATATATCTTCATGCCTTGTTGCCTATGATCCTTGCTATTCCTATTAGATTTTTATTATACAGTAAATGAAAAGGGAAAAAAAATAAATCTGAAATCAGATCAATCTGTTTTTAAATTATACGGACAGTAGAGTGGAGGAGGTAAACAGGATCTAGGACTAGTCTAGAAGTTTGCCCGAAATCCTATCCTATCCTATCCTGAGGCTACCCACGGAGCCACGAAAAGTCGCTCTACGGCCCAACCCCGCAACACACAAGGGGTCTCTGTGGTGTAGTTGGTTATCACGTGGGTCTCATACTAAGCCTGGTCTAGTATGACGTGGAGGCAAACAAAACCTCCATGACATCCCAAGGTCGGGAGTTCGAACCTCCCCGGGGACAGCCGGTGTGTGTTGGGAATTTTCCGCCAAGTCTCCGTGGCGCAATCGGCTAGCGCGTCTGACTGTTATCTCCCACTAGTCCTTCCTAGGAGGGAGCAGCAATCAGGAGGTTGGAAGTTCGAGCCTTCCCGGGGACGTAGGCGCACACCATTTTTTTTCCTTAATTAGGAAATTAATTAAATTTACCTCTTTCGTATTTTTTCTTTTTAAATTTATTTTCCTTACTTCCCTTACCCGCAAACTTGACATGAGAACATGCAGTAAGAACCCTTTCCCGAGAGCTACAGTAGAAAGCAAGAAAAGCGCTCTTTGTCTGCTAGCAAACTAGGTCTGCGATCGGGAATAAACATCCCGAATGACAATAGCAACAGCAACAGCAACAGCAGCCGCCACAAGTCATCTCTGGCCATCACACAGCGACCATCATCGTCGTCAGATCATCCACGGCCTCCGCCCTCTGCAGACGAGCTACACCCTCATCGCCCACTTCTTCATGTACAGGTAGTCCGGCATGTTGCGGTCGACCGTCTCGCGGATGACGCGGGCGCCCTCCTCGCCGAACTTGTCGCGCCACTCGGCGTCGAACTGCTCCTCCGTCTTGGTGCATTTCGGCTTTTTACCTTGTCAGCCGGGCATTCTCCAAACACGATGCGGCGGCTTCAAGGGTAAACGGCAACGACTTACGCGATCCCTCGGCGCCAGGCCCCGTGACTCGATGGCGTCCTCGTGGAAGCCCCTCCACTTCGCGAACTGCTGCCGGGCGAAGCGGCGGTCCTCCTCGCTGTCCCAGCTGAGCATGTCGGGCGTGTACTCGATGCCGACGCTCCTGCAGTAGGCCTCGATCATGGCCGCGGGGTTGTCGAGGAGGTCGTCTGCGTCGACGACGCAGATCTCCACTCCTTCTTTGGCCGTTCCGTTGACGCCGTCCACACCATCGGCGCAGTTCACCTCCTCGACACCCTCGATGTCGGTGTCGAGACCACGCGTGGCGACGTGCGGTCCGACAAGGCGCACCTTGCGCATGTACTCAAAGACCCGGCGGACCTCGTCGTAGCCGGCCTCGGAGGGGTCGAAATTGTAGAAGCCCGTCACCTCGTCCAGCGGAGGGATGGTGCAGCGGTAGTACGAGGGGATGCTGTAGTGCGGATCGCGGATCAGGAAGGTGAAGTGGAACCGGGACAGCATCTCCAGCGGCACGACGGTCGGGTTGCCCGGCTCGGGCTCGGTGTCGTAGGGGTACGGCTTCGTCTTGTGGTGGGCGCCGTTTCCGTCGACACCGCTGGCATGGTGGCTCCCGTTGACGTCCCCCGTGCCGACTCCGCGTTTGATCCTCTGCAGGGAGGGGGCGATGCTGGCGGGCTTGCCGTTCGGGGGAACGAGGTAGTGGATGATGTCTTTGATGAAGACGGGCTTTCCCTGTTGGAGGTAAGTATGATGGACAGCGAGGACGTGCAGTGATGATCGATGTAGTCAGACATTGTTGCAGAGCCTGTCCAGGTCGCGTGCTCCATAAACACGGCCAGAGCTCCGAGACAGCTGGCATAGCAATGCAAGCATGGCAGACGCAGGAACAGGACGAAATGCCAATGGGAAACAGACGAGAGATGACACAGCGCCTCTCAGATTCCGAGCGATGACCAACAGCGTTCCAGGCAGGCAGCAGAGGAAAGGATCAAGCGGGAAAGAAATCATCATGACAAGGGGGACTGTTCTCGCAGGAGAAGGGTCGGACCTCAGAAGCTTCCCTCTCGATCCTCTCGAAGACGGTCTTGAACGTGGACTCGCTGAAGCCGCTCCTGACGCGGGCCTCTTCATCGTCCTCGTATCTCTCGCTGAGTCTCTCGGGCCCATAGTAGAAGGCATCGCCAAACGGCTCGTGGATGCACTTGAGAGAGTCGCGCTGGGTCATGAAGACCTGGAGTGCTGGTGGTCAGCCTGGCTGAGGACAAGACCGAGGACACGAGCTCACCCGTTCAAAGGCCGTGGAGCATGCGCGGGGATGGGTCACGACGAAGATGGGTTTCGTCATGCTGGAGATCGCGGGATACTCCCAAGCAAGCAATCTTTCCAGTCGAGCAGGGAGCTTGGAAAGTCCAGCACCAGATAGACAGCAGGCTGCGTCAACCTCACGGTTTACGGGGGAGATCAAGACAGCCTGGGAAGAATGTCACAGAGATCGCAGGAGGGTGTAGAAGAGAAGGATCCGGCGGGAGGGCAGGCGCAAGCGGGGAGGGTTTGACATGAGGGACTCGCAGGAACCGACGGGGCCGCAGCACCAGCAGCCATGGGTGTCTGCGAGGGACACGACCCGCGCGGCGCAGCCTCATGCGGGGCCGGAGGAGCAGCTGTCGGGCCGGCTGGGATCCTTGGGTTCCCCGATGGGTCACCAAAGGAGGCGTCCGCGGAGGGCTACAGGGTGCCGCCGGGAGCGGTCCGGCATGCACAGGAGGATCACCGTCGCTCAGCCGGGTCTGTCGCAGGGGTATCCTGGACGTTCCGCTGGCGTTGCGCTCTGCCCTGAGCCGCTGTCCGTGACGGCACGCGGGGATCTGTCCAGGCAGACACGAAGCGCCTTGCCAGGAACCCGCCGTCTCCGCCCGCGACGCACGCGCTCACCGCCCTGCCCGCTGGCCGGCAAATCAGAAGCTCCGCCCGGCGCATGGGCAGACGCGGGCCGTGTGAGCAGCCTGTGAGAGCCGGCGGGAGCAGCACCGCGCGTCGGATGAGATGCGCCCTGCAGGGTTTGCAGGCATGTCCTGCAGCAGCAGCGGGACCGGACGTCCCAGAGCGGGAGAGCCCGCCGGGTCCGCTGGGCCTCCTCCACCGGCTCCCACAGGCCGACAACCACGTCTGGCTGCAGACACGCCAGAGGCCTGCCGGATGCTCTTCCACGGTCCCCGGCGCAGGCGATGCATCCACGAGTCGAGGCCGGTTGCTCCGAGACAGGTCTCCCGGTCCTCTGCAGCATCTGGTCTGTTGGCAGGCGGTGGCCCGGGAAAGGCAGTCTGCTGCCGGAGAAGGGACTCGCCGAGCATCGGACGACTGAACGCGGCTGTGTGGTGGCGCGGGCGGCGCAGCGCGGGGAACCTTCTCACGTGATCTGGATGCCTCGCGCGGCTTCTCGAAGAGGCTGGAAGCGACCACGCCCAACGCGGCCGCCGTTATATCACCCCTCGTCTCGTCTCGCCTTCTCTCCCATCCCCTTCCTCACACTGCGATCACCACCGCAATCAGGTCCTATGGGACTCAGACACACCCCGACAGACTTCACCCCGTGAAGCACGTCACGCTGACGTATCCACGAGACCCCTCCCACCGATACATCAACCCCCACCCCCATCACCCCGCCGTCAGGACATTTTGACGCAACGCACCCTTCCCCCTGCCCCAACCTTCCTCCGCACCCTGTCCCCCAGATCCGTTCACCATGAACGGCGGAACGCAGTTTACAGATCGAGCCAACAAGGCTCTGCTGGACTCCAGCAACCTGGCAGAGCAGTATGCGCACTCCCAGATCCTGCCCCTCCACCTCGCCATCTCGCTCCTCGCCCCGCCGCCCGATGAGGCGGAGAAGCAGCCCGCCGGCGGCCACGAGGGCACCGCGGCGCCGCTCTTCCGGCAGGTCGTCGAGCGCGCCCACGGCGACCCGCAGCTGCTCGAGCGCTCCCTCATGAAGATGCTCGTGCGCCAGCCCAGCCAGGACCCGCCCCCCGAGCGCGTCGCCGTCTCCCCCGCGCTCGCCAAGGTCATCCGCTCCGCGACCGACCTGTCCAAGACCCAGAAGGACAGCTACGTCGCCATCGACCACCTGATCCTGGCCGTCGTCCAGGACTCGCAGGTCCAGCGCGCCCTGGCCGACGCGAACATCCCCAACGTCAAGCTCATCGACAGCGCCGTGCAGCAGATCCGCGGCAACAAGCGCGTCGACTCCAAGACCGCCGACGCCGAGGGCGACAACGAGAACCTGAAGAAGTTCACCATCGACATGACCGCCATGGCGCGCGAGGGCAAGATCGACCCCGTCATCGGGCGCGAGGAGGAGATCCGACGGGTCATCCGCATCCTCAGCCGGCGCACCAAGAACAACCCCGTCCTCATCGGCGAGCCCGGTGTCGGCAAGACCACCATCGTCGAGGGGCTCGCCCGCCGCATCGTCAACGCCGACGTCCCCGCCAACCTGGCCCAGTGCCGGCTGCTCTCCCTCGACGTCGGGTCCCTGGTGGCCGGCAGCAAGTACCGCGGGGAGTTCGAGGAGCGGATGAAGGGCGTCCTCAAGGAGATCGAGGACTCGAAGGACATGATCGTCCTGTTCGTCGACGAGATCCACCTCCTCATGGGCGCCGGCTCCAGCGGCGAGGGCGGGATGGACGCGGCCAACCTCCTCAAGCCCATGCTGGCCCGGGGCCAGCTGCACTGCATCGGAGCCACGACCCTGGGAGAGTACCGGAAGTACATCGAGAAGGACCAGGCCTTCGAGCGACGGTTCCAGCAGGTGCTGGTCAAGGAGCCCACCGTCAACGAGACCATCTCCATCCTCCGCGGTCTCAAGGAGAAGTACGAGGTGCACCACGGGGTCAACATCCTCGACGGGGCCATCGTCGCCGCGGCCAACCTGGCCGCCCGCTACCTGACCGCCCGACGCCTGCCCGACTCGGCCGTCGACCTCATCGACGAGGCCGCCGCGGCGGTGCGGGTGACGCGCGAGTCCGAGCCCGAGGCCCTCGACACCCTGGAGCGGAAGCTGCGGCAGCTCCAGATCGAGATCCACGCCCTGGAGCGCGAGCAGGACCCCGCGTCCAAGGCGCGCCTGGAGGCCGCCAAGCAGGAGGCCGCCAACGTGACGGAGGAGCTGCGGCCGCTCCGCGAGAAGTACGAGAGCGAGAAGAAGCGCAGCAAGGACATCCAGGACGCCAAGATCAAGCTCGACTCGCTCAAGGTGAAGCGGGACGAGGCGGAGCGCTCCGGAGACACCCAGACCGCCGCGGACCTCACGTACTACGCCATCCCCGAGACCAAGGCCCTGATCGAACGGCTCGAGGCCGAGCGGGCCCGGGCCGACGCCGAACAGCGCGCGCGCCAGGGAGAGGCCGGCGAGGCGCTCCTCGCGGACGCGGTCGGCCCGGACCAGATCAACGAGATCGTCGCCCGGTGGACCGGCATCCCCGTCACGAGACTCAAGACGACCGAGAAGGACAAGCTGCTGAACATGGAGAAGCATCTGGCCCGGATCGTCGTCGGACAGAAGGAGGCCGTCACCTCCGTGTCCAACGCCATCCGGCTGCAGCGGTCGGGCCTGAGCAACCCCAACGCGCCCCCGAGCTTCCTGTTCTGCGGTCCGTCCGGGACCGGCAAGACGCTGCTCACCAAGGCCCTGGCCGAGTTCCTCTTCGACGATCCCAAGGCGATGATCCGATTCGACATGTCCGAGTACCAGGAGCGGCACTCGCTGAGCCGGATGATCGGCGCGCCGCCGGGCTACGTGGGCCACGATGCGGGTGGCCAGCTGACGGAGAACCTCCGCCGCCGTCCGTTCTCGATCCTCCTGTTCGACGAGGTCGAGAAGGCCGCCAAGGAGGTGCTGACCGTCCTCCTGCAGCTCATGGACGACGGACGCATCACCGACGGGCAGGGCCGCGTCGTCGACGCCAAGAACTGCATCGTGGTCATGACCTCCAACCTGGGTGCCGAGTACCTCTCCCGCCCGACCGCCAAGGACGGCCGGATCGAGCCCCAGACGCGCGAGCTGGTGATGGGCGCCCTCCGCGACTACTTCCTGCCCGAGTTCCTGAACCGGATCTCGAGCATCGTCATCTTCAACCGGCTCACGAAGCGCGAGATCCGCAAGATCGTGGAGCTCCGTCTCGCCGAGGTCCAGCGCCGACTCGAGCAGAACGACCGCAACGTCAAGATCGAGTGCACGGACGAGGTCAAGGACTACCTCGGCGAGGCCGGCTATTCCCCCGCCTACGGTGCCCGTCCGCTCTCGAGACTCATCGAGCGGGAGGTGCTCAACCGGCTGGCGGTCCTCATCCTCCGCGGCGCCATCAAAGACGGCGAGGTCGCCCGCGTCGTCATGCGCGACGGTCGCGTCGAGGTTCTGCCGAACCACGTCGGGCCCGAGACGGAGGACGAGGAGATGGTCGATGAGGAGGAAGCCCTGGCCGAGATCGAGGAGAACAGCGGTGACATGGACCTCTACGAGTAAAAGGGCGTGCACGGGGGAATGAAGTGGACCGCTTTCTCTCTCTCTCTCTCTCTCTCTCTCTCTCCATTTCTGACGAAGTTACGACGTGAAAGCATCATGGAGTCTTCTTTTTTTTTTTTTTTTTTTTTTTGTTTCACCTGGGTTTTACGGTTGAAGGGTTAGCATCAGCATGGGCGCCGGGTGGATGTTTGATCTGTCTATATGTTTTTTCTTTCTGTCTATACTGTGGTCTTGATGACGGCTGTACAGTACCGTACATACTCTTTCTGATGTTTCTCTTGTTTACAGGAAAATCCCCTCCGGATGATGGGCTGTGTTTCCCATCTATCTGGGTTGGGTGGATTGCATAGATACACACATAGACTAGGTGTTGTGTTTGTTGCATTTTGTTTCAGCGAGGTGCAAATCGATGGAGAATACATGACTTGGTTATGGTATATATATATATATATATATATATTGACCCCTGGGTTTTGTATTTATGTATAGCTCCATCTGCTTATGCAGCAGTCGCAGTCTCAAAATTCTAGCGCTGTGACTGAGATTGAAGAGTGACCCACGCTCGACTCGCACGGTATGTACATACAAGCTACACATATTCCCTCCTTTAGAATCCAAGCAAGTTTTATTCTGTTCATCATCACATCGCTCCTTCTCACCCTCATATTGCTCACCCCCTTGTTTTCTGTCTTCAAGATAAACCCAACAAGCCCTTTGGTCTAGTCATCTAGGCCTGTTGTTACAGATAGATAGTAGATGGTCTGAGATAAAAAAAAATCAATTTATTGATAGATAGATACATACATACATAGATAGATAGATCATGGATGGATGGATGGATAGACTGAACGGGTCTACTTGTACAGTACGGAAGTCACAGCTATCTATCTATCTATCTATCTATCTATCTTTCCTAACTTAAGTGCAAGCTTGGTCTTTAGTAGTCTGTATACCGTTCATACTACTATGCTATGTATATGTAATATATATGTAGACAGAGATAAGGTAGACAGGGATAGATAAGAGAAAAAAAGGTTCATTTCAGTATCTGATGACCTCTCCTATTTATGTCCTATCTATCCTATCCTATCCTGTCTAACCTACCTACCTACCTACCTACCCTACCATACCCGGCATGATGCAGCCTTGGTATCCATCTCGTCTCATGATCCATTTATTTACTTACATCCGAATCCGAAGAATTGGAAGGAACGGACCCCACTCTTCCCACTCTTTCCTACTCTCCTCTATCCATTCCCAGTTAATTTGACTTCCCCATCTCCCTCTCCCGGAACCACCGCGCCACCTCCCGCGCCTGGCAGAACTCCACCTCCCCCGCGCGCTCCCACCCCTTCAGCCACCGCAGCACGCGCTCCACCATGCCGATGACGTGCGCCATGCCGCTCGTGTCCGGGTGGACGACGAGCGGGAAGATCGGCTCGGCCTCGTTCTCCCGGATCCAGAGGAACCGGTCGCGCCAGAGCTGCTCGATCGCGCGCACGTCGACGTAGCCGTGCGAGTTGGGCAGGTGCGGCAGGTACTGCAGGGGCGTCATGTCCTCCATGTACCAGTTGCAGGGGAGGCAGACGAGGGGGCGGCGGTCAGAGGAAGACGCGTCGGGGGTAGGGAGCGGGTGCATCCAGGTCGAGGCGGGGAGGGAGAAGTCGATGGGCTGGATGGGGGGCCGGCGCGGGGCGAAGAAGGGGCGGCAGTCGTGGTCGGTGAGGGAGGCGTCTGTCGTTGTATCTCGTTAGATGGGTGTCTTTTTTTTATATATTCATGGAATGAGCCTGTACATTAGATAGGGGTGGCATACCGTATTCGAACCCGTACTCCTCCAGCAGATCCAGCGTCGACTCACGCACCTGGTACAGCGGCGCGCGGTACCCCACGGGCCTCTCGCCCGTCAGCCTCGTCGCGATCTCGATGCACTTCTCCAGCACGTCGCGCTCCTGCTGCACGCTCAGCTGGTAGGCGCCCTCGTGCGCGTAGCCGTGCAGGCCGACCTCGCACCCGGACTCGACGACCTGGCGCACCTCCGCCGGGAAGCTCTCCGCCGAGTGGCCCGGGATGAACCAGGTGCAGCGGTCCGCGATCCCCAGCTTCTTCAGCATCCGCAGCAGGCGCGGCACGCCGACGCGCGCGGCGAAGAAGCCCGCCGAGTAGTCCGCCAGCACGTTGTCCGGGTGCCTGCCGGTGCCCAGCCAGCCCGAGACAGCGTCGAAGTCGATCGTGAAGACGACGCGGATCTTGTTCCGCTTGGGGTTGGGCACGCCCCTGGGGATCGTCGTCGGCAGCTGGCCGTGTTCTTGGATTCCCGTCTCCTCAGTCGCAGGCGATGTCTTGACGACCTCGTTCTCTCTCCAGATCAGACGGCCTTCCATGCCGCCGTCGACGCTGAGGCATTCGCCGGAGATGTGGCCTGCCGCGCGGTGCGAGGCCAAAAAGGCCATCGCACGAGCGACATCCTCTGGCTTTGCGATCTTCTTCAGCGGTACACTGGTAGGACATCAGTATTCCCACAATTCTCTTTTTTTTCTCGTCTCCAGACTGAGACGTGAGGGTACACACGTAGCCTGAGCCTCAGCCCACATCTCCCGCGGATCATCCAGCCGGCCCTCGATCAGGGGCGTATCAACCCACCCCGGCGCGACGGCGTTGATCCGCGCCTCGCTGTTCAGCCGGACAATCTCGTTCTTGACCCCCCGGACCAGCCCGTACTGCAGCCCGGCCTTGCCGGACGCATACTCGGCATGGCCCGCCTGGCCGAACTTGCCCGTCTCGCTGCCCGTCACCACGATGGCCAGGTTGTCCAGCTCGCGGCCCAGCGCCTCCTGCGCGGCCCGCGCGGCGCGCAGGAAGTGCTTGATGACGAGGAAGGTGCCCCGGACGTTGGTGCGGTAGGTCCTCTCCCACAGGTCCAGGGGCATGTCCCAGATGGGGTACGCGGTGCTCTCGTCCGCGATGCCGGCGTTGGCGATGAGGATGTTGACCGGACCGAAACGTCTCCTGGCCTGCTCGAAGCAGGAGCGGACCGATTCCTCATCGGCGATGTCGCCGGTCACGGTGTGCAGGCGGGCATGCTGCTCTCCGTCCTGGAGGGGGATCTGGACGGTGCGGAGGTCGTGCGCGGTGACGTAGCATCCTTGGTCTATGAAGGGCGTTAGATGTTGAATAAGATTCCTGTCATTCAATGTCGGACAGCAAAGAAGATTTGTCAGAAGTCTTCATGTCATGCAATTTCTTCTTGCTTATGTTGCAGAATCACAGAGCAGAGAGTATAAACACTATTCTTTCTTCTCTGCGTTGTCACAAAACATCCAGAAATCATGTAAACACGCGGAAAAAAAAAACCGTAGCTAGCATGACTGCCAATATTGATGACCGCTGCCAGCCAAGAAATGGAACATCCATCAGACTGACAGCACCGTCAATTACCAAGTCGAGTCATCCTCAGCAGCGGCATCCAGGTCCAGATACCATCACGGAAGAGACAACATCCGAGAATCCAGACTGGCACGAGCTTCCCACATAGAACGGATCCCCGAAGGAGCCGGATTTCGAGTCAAGAGAAGAAAAGAAAGTAAAAGGGGGAAATGCACAGACATGGTATACGTAGCAACATGATAACACATGCATGTTATTTCATAAGTAGTTCACAACAACGATGGATATGATACACGTAAACATCACAGAGCACAGATTCTAATAGTATGTTTGTAAGAAAAGGGGCTGTGATGATGTCATTAATCGGACTTGTGTTTTCATGTACTTGTACCTACCCAGGAACTCCTGCACCGCCCGACTGCCGATACCGCCGGCGGCCCCGGTGATGAAGACGTGCAGCCCCTCGAGACCCAGGAAGGATGATGATAATGCCATCTTGTTGGACCTCGGACCGGCACGTGAGTAGTAGTTATCTGATCCGATCTCTCTTCGTGGAAGTGTGAGGGATCAGACACAGAAACGTTCGTTAGTAGGGGCGCGCGTCGATCAGCCCCTGCTGATCGAGAATCAATGGATCAGTGAGGTCAGAAAAGGAATGGGAATCAATGAGAGAGGTATTGCGCTGTCTGTAGCTATAATTATCAATGTTTAGTAATCAGAGGTAGTAGTCCTCCGGAGGATGAGATGCCGTATGGAGTACAGAGTAAAAGAGGGGCGACGGGTCAGTGGTCAGTCGGGTGGTGGGCGGTGGGGTTGTCTGTCTGGAGTAGCAGGGACGGAAGGACCCGAGTCTGCCCCTGGAAGTACTGTAGGGACAGATAGGAGTCCTCCGTCCAGATCTGTGCTCGAGCTCGAGCCTTCGTCATCCATAGTACTGCACTCGGTAGTGGCAGCCATGCTGATGAATAATTGCCTGAAAGAAACTGTTCGGAGAATTCACGACAATGCCGAGCAAAACTTCAATTCAAGTGTTCCCAGTATCCCTGTACAGAGTGCTCCGTACCTTGATCGGAACCACGCGATAATCGCCTATCAGATCCAGAGGAGTATAGAAAAGTCACATGATCACACTCTCCTTCATCGTCAACAATAATATCAGACAGAAGCGTTCCAGACTCTGAGACTGCAGACAGGCGCAGCGGGATGGACCGATAGCCAGGGGCAGCCACAGTACCCCTGTCTCTTTCTAAACAATCTACTCCGTACTCCGTACCGAGGACAGGGACCGTGACATGCTGCATGCATGATGATGCAGGTCACTTCGGCTGTCGGCATCCCAGTCGGTTATTACTAAGTAGTTAGTTACATGCCGCCGTTGCAGCGCCTCGGACTCCGGCCTCTCAGCCCGGAAAAATAATCGACAAGGATCGAAGGAGAAAGGGAGGAAAGGGGAAAGGGGCAAAAAGACAATTTCTTCACGGTCACGGTACATACATCGTACTACATCGGAATCCGAATAACGTCAACATTGAAATTATTATCAACCAAATAACGACAATTGCACCGTATACAGAGCTATCAAGGTTAATCATCGGGACTCGGATTCTAAACCCATCCGGACACCGGTGCCCAGAAAACAACTTGAAAAAAAAAAGCGCCGTTTCCCACGTGCGTTGCGAGGTCTTCTTCACTGGTCCTCTCTCTCGCGTGAAGACCGACCGGCTCTAAGTCTAGTCTGTAGTCTTGACACTCTGACTCGTCTCAGTTTCTATGTATTGTTGTTATGGAGATGGACATAACTTGATACCTGCTACTAACTACTCTAGGCAGTAGGGTCCTCCGGGCTGTCCAGACTCACAGGAATACTTGTAGCCCTGTCAAGACGATGGTCGAGACTGAGCTCGATACCACACTACTCCCGTACATGGTAGTAGTACTCTGTACCCTGGCTCGCAGTCGCAGCAGGTACGGAATTTTCCCGCAGTGCCAAGTATGGAGTAGTGTGTAGACAGTACAGACCGTCGCCATGGCAGCATGGCATGGCATGGCATGCGAATCGATGCCATGCAATGCTTATCCCCAACAGGTCGATCTTTACGGAGTAGTTAGTTCCTCAAAGTCTTAGACCCTGGTCGTGGTCGGCGACTAACTCGGCTGGCCGGCGTGGGCCTCCACGCGAGTCAGATCATCATCATCAACGGCCACGCGCACTGAACAATCGACAGGGGTCTTTCTTCTAACTCACTCCTTGCATGGGTTAGCGCCATTAGCTTGCCAGACCAAGGTTGAAAACTTGAAGCTTCAAGGATTTCTTCTAGCCGTATACTGTACTGTAAGCAAGGCGAAACTCATGCAAGGGACAGGCAGGGACGCGCCGCGCTAAGTCGTTATAGTTATAAGCTTACGGAGTAGTAGAAGCGAGCGAGCGAAGAGTCGAGTTGAGAAAGATACCTGCAACCCGAACCGAACCGACGGTTACCGAGCACTAAGTGAGTACGGAGTTACGATAGGCAATAATTGCGTATGTCCGGATCACGGCAAGACAAGAATAATGAAGTACTGTAAATAAGTACATTACCTGTTCTTCTCTCATGTGAGACAGCTCAGTAGTGAGACAAGCTGATAGAAAGCATCACAATTTTTGTTTCCGACATTCCTTGACCTCCAATGTTAGATCCAGAAGCAGAGGTCGTGTGTGTGGGGTCTTCCACGTACACACATACACTACTAACACACACAGCAACAGCAAAAAGTCCCGCACCGCATGGCGCACTAAGCGCCAATTTTCGCGTTTATCTTGTTAGGAAAAAAAAAGAAGAAAAAAAAGAATTCTTGGCGCATTATAATTATCGTCTGACGTCATTCGAGAAAGAAAAAAAATTTAAAAAAAATCTGCCAAGACTCCTCCTTCTCAAGGAGCATCATTTGTGGTGTGCTCAAAATTGGTTCTTCTCAACTTGGGGCTTTGGGAGCGAGCCTCAGGAGGGAGAGAGAATGGTGGGGTCATGCGTTGGGCCCATTTTTTTATGATTATCCCTGCGTTTAGTATGCAGGACTCCATCACTCCGTACTTAGTATGCATGCATGCATGCATGATGCAAGTACCTGCAGTAAGGAGTACAGAGTAGTAGCTACCTAAATGTTGTATTTCGTCCTTGTCGATAGCAGTAGCTGCCGATTCACATGCCCTCGCGTGGCACGGTGACAAGGGGTGTGGTGGATAGATAGATGGATAGTTCTAGTCAAGTCTCAACAATTGTTCTCAAATATGAATCGCAAGCAACATGACGAACCTCGACCCCACAGTTATGGTTATACTACTATATCAGGAGGTAAGTATGTACATACTCGATTCTTATCTGCATGGCATTGGGCATGCAGCAGTTGCAACTGTGGTTCCCTGGACCGGGGTCCAGAGTGGCAGAGCCAGAGCCAGAACGGTACCAGAGCCATGATGGCCCAGAAAGGTACAGTACATGCATGATGCAGCACAGCAGCAGAGAGGTCCACCGTCCATGACTCCATGGACTTGCAGTGCTTGCACGGTTGCACCTAGACTAAACCATCACGTACCTTGACCGTGGATTGAAAATTCAATAGAGCACGCCGCCAAGCAGGGCTAGGGAGCACGTGCTGCCGAATCAAGTCGCTCTGTTACCGAGGGCTGGTCCCACCCTGGATGGGGGG
>Ga0207748_1000459_pt1 | contig 25526 bp, 25 predicted proteins | sample HigsolmetaGSP13D_FD_184841 | JGI IMG/M metagenome (GOLD analysis project Ga0207748, IMG submission 184841) | High solid enriched microbial communities from the Joint BioEnergy Institute, USA - SP1-3-D (SPAdes) | ecosystem: Engineered > Bioreactor > SSF (Solid state fermentation) > Aerobic >...
AGAGAGAGAGAGAGAGAGAGAGAGAGAGAAAGAGAGAGAGAAGGGCTACCGCATGAAGTATATATACATATCCAATCATTATAACCATGTACTACCTATCTGACCTGATCTCGATGATCCATGCTTCATCATCCATGAGATGAGATGAGATCAAGGCAGGGTACTGCCTGGCCAGTGCCCACTACTTGGACCCAGCAGCGAAGGAAGGTATGTACTGCACATACTGCACTGTACTGTACAGAGTAACCAAGTGCTCGCTCAACATCATCAATGATAGTCACCTGAGTGAGGCCGCCAAAAGTAGTAAGTAGAGTGGTAGAGTCTCTCGCAGCGCGCAAAACGTCTCTGTATGCTCTCATAATATTCGTCATATTCACGACAATCCGAGCGTCCGCTCAAGGTACGCTTCGAGGATAATGGTCTCGACTTTGTATGCACTGCACATGTATGGTACTTGCATGCATGCAGTGAAAGAAGCCATCTGATCTGTCTATCTACATATGGAGTAACAATCATGATCTATCTCTCAAGACCTTTTGAAAAAACAAAACTGGTATAGAAATGCAGTGAAGCAGGTCTGAACGCCAAGTGCGGCAAAGCAAAGCAAAAACAATCAACGCTGTATATGTATATACCTTCTTCCTTCTTCCCATGCCCACAAAGCCAAAACCACCATTCTATAGTATAATAATAACAACAAAGAGACCCGAAGCAAAACAACACGCTTATATGCATGTATGTATGCATAAGGTATGCACAGTACCGTACATACATACCTACATGTTATCCTCCCTCCACCGGCTCCGGGTCTTCTTCCACGCCTCGCGGTCCCCCATGCCCTCCGCGACGTCCATGCCCACGCCCAGGCCGCGCTCGACCCACTCCTTGCTGCCCATCTCCGAGAGGCGGGAGAGAGCGCGCGTGAAGGCGAACAGCTCCTCGTCGCCGCTGAAGACGGAGCTGGACTTGAGGTCGGACACGGAGAGGCCGAGCTCGTCCAGCAGGTTGCGCACGACCTCGGGGAGTTCCGCGGCGGCGGCGGCGTCGTTGGTGGCTGCTGTTGTTGTATCCTTCTTGTCCTCCTTTTTGGACAAAGAAGACTTTTTAATAAAGTCCTTGATGTCGGACTCTGAGAGGAAGAGGTTCTTCAGGGGGACGGCTGTTGTGAGGACGAGTTTCGCCTGCGGGGAGGAGAAAATCAGTAACTTAAGTATCCACCAAGTTTAACATAAAAAGATCTGACATACCCTGCTTTCATATACGGCATCCAGGAACGTGATGAACCTCCTGGCCAGGTCGCGCTGGTTGAGAGACATGGCGGGAACGTCCGTCACGATGAAAGCGTCGTAGTTCCGCACCAGCTCGAGATAATCGGCCGCGCCGGTCGCCTTCCCGAGCAGTTGCTGGAATGTAAATCTTGCGGCCCTGCCGCTGGCCAGCGGCACTTCGATGGTGCGTCCCCAGACCTCGTGCTTGGCAGGATGCGGGGGATCGTTGATCGGGTCGCCAAGGAACTCGAACCACTTGTCGGCATGCCGAGCTGCGGCGAGATCCAGAGGGTGGTGGTAGACACCGGATGGAGGGCGGGGAATTTTCCGGTAGTCTGTGTTCGAGTTGAGGTTGAGCACCTTGAGGGCGGTCTTGAGGAGCTGGATGCACGGGATGAAGGACTGGCGCTGGATGCCGTTCTTGTACAGCTCATCGGGGTGTCTGTTAGAGGTAGTGACAAGGACAACGCCGTGAGACATCAGAGACTCGAGAAGTCTCGCTAGATGTTAGTCACGAATGCCTCATGCCAAAAACGCCCGACATACCTCCTCAAGATCATAGCGTCAGCAACGTCCGTACACTGAAACTCATCGAAGCAAAGCACACTCGACGACTCCGCAATGTCGGCCGCCACCAACGGCAACGCGTCGATATCGTTCCCATAGCGCACTTTCGCCTTATGCATCCGCTTGTGCACGTCCTGCATGAAGTTGTGGAAATGGATTCTCGTCTTGGACGGGATATTCGGCGGCAGGGTGTCGAAGAAGAGATCCATCAGCATCGTCTTGCCACACCCGACGTCGCCGTACATATATAGGCCCTGGGGAAGGTTCTCGGGGATGGTAGGGCCCTCGGGGCGGCTGCTGCGGCCGAACAGGGAGCTCAGGAAGGAGGAAGACTTGGGCTTTGTACTGAGGGACTCGACGCTTGGGTGGACGACTTTCGGCGGGTTGTACGCTCTCAGCATGTCGTGCAGGTCTTGCAGGTGTTGGATGATGGCTGCAGTAGCGGACCGATTAGCCTGGGTCTTCGATAAACACATGCCAAGGAAGACTCGATAAAATGAAAGCATACCTCTTTGGTACGGATCATCTCGCAGTCTCCCCTCCTGCACTCTGCGATCGTATTCCGCCAAAGGTCCCAGTCTCAGTGACGAAGGAGGACTGCGCGCGTCCTCATCCTGCTGTTCCACCGCAAGACCTTCGCTGGCCGTCGCGAATCGTCTGACATGCTGGCTCTGGTTCTGGTTCCTCTGCAGCGCTCTGGACCTCGATCGACTGCAAGATCCGGAATCCGACAAGCCGCGACATAGAGAGCCTCTCACGGAGTCCCGTCGAGCATGATGCACCGCCCTCTGAAACTCCTTTGTCTGTAGCCTCCTGGTACCGCCGCGCGTGGCCGCCGTTAACGCGCCACTCGTCCTCCACGCGCCGCGCACGCAATCTACGCAGATTTTCGCCGACGGTCGACTCATCTCAATATGCTTCCGATGTCACTTAAGAGGCAAAAAGGCAAGGTAAAGGGAAGGTGAGCAAAGGGTCAAAAAGTAGCGTCTAGAGGATAAATGTCCGAGTTTCCCGCGATCGCCTGTTGTTCGGCGGGGATCGCACCGGAGTGGGGATCGAAGTAGAATACTAAGTAGGTAGTTAAAGAGAGAAGGAGGCCGGTCTGGCAATATCACACAAGACAGAATGAGCGACAGCAAGCCCGTTCTCTGACTCCCAAATCCATATACTCCCCTGACGATAACCAGGCGTTCGCCAACCAGGTTGAGGAGCGAGGCGGAGAAGAGCCCGATCTAGCTGTGCAGCTCCGCATCTCCGAGGCTGCACGCCTGCGTCACGTGGCTTGCAGATGTCCGGTGGACCGGTGGACCTCCAATAATATGCCGAGTCGGGACACCGATAGACCGAACCCGTCTCGCAGTGGCAACCAGTTGACCACCGCGGGCCTATGTTTTCAACGTTAGATGTTTATCGCGTGTTGTAAATAGACCAAGTGACTGTCTTGGAAGATTAAATAAGCTCCAGCGACTCATGAAAAGGCCTGATTAGGCATTCCAAATTTTCTCAAGAACGCCGAGATACGAACTTGCAGCTACTGAGATCAACAAGAAATGCAGGTCTCGATAAGTTTTTGTTGGAGATTCGCGATATATGTATGGAACCTGTTTTTCTGTATGTACATAGTTGACAGCTTTGAATACATCGTCACCGAAACACGGGAATCCTCCTTATTGGTCAAATCGCCCTCAAGCGGCTCAAGTCACACATTGTTGATATCAAGTTGGCTCCCTTTGAAACTGACAGAGGATCAGATCTGTGGATGACATTGTCATTCCAACAATCCGAGAAACGTATTTTTGATATCAGTCCCTCTTCGCGTACAAATCAATGTCCCTTCTCAATGTTCCGCCTTTTGCGCAACAATTCCCGTCGGCTACACTCGACGTAGCAGTCCGAACTTGATCGAACGACTCCATTGAAAGCGAGGCCAATCCCACTCATGGGACTCCTTCACTACCGCAGAAGTCGCTCCTTGAAGCCAAGGTTCAGCTCAAGAAAACAGACAAAAAGTAGCAATTCGCTTTCCACTGACAAAGGACAGCCCGGAGAACGCAACGGAGCACCCTTCACCTACGATTTTGAGCACAAGTGACAGAAAGAGTACAGCACGGAGAGAGAGGGCGAAAGGAGGAGTTCAAGAGAGATGACGTCCTTGGTATTATCAACCAAAGATACCAAAGCACCAAAAGGAACATCCCAGGAGGAATGTCCCTTACACCGTCAAGATGCGCTAAGACGCACGATGGAGACTGAGCCATAGGGAGATTCCGACAAAGGTGGAATAGCACACAAGCAGAGCGGGTATGAGGAACCAGTGACACCAGATGGCAAAACACAAGAAGGATATACTAGGAACATCAAATGGAATCCGTAAACTTCACCGGAGAATCGAAAAGAGAAGGCATCAAAGTTTCAAAAGTTTCATTCAATCATCCCATCATCCGAAAAAAAAAGGACCAACGTAAAAAGCAGAAATCTTTTTTTTTCGCTACCTTGGTAGGGTGGCGGATGGTCCAGAATCCGAATTCGCAACGCCGATCACGCCGTATCCGCCAATATAGTGGTGTCGTCGAAAGGGAAAAAGGAAGAGCAAGATGAAGCCGTTCCGTCCAGAGCAGTGACAATCTCCGTCGCTTATGCAAGGGCGACGTGGAGCGCCAACTTGGAGTTCCGCTGACGTGCCCTCTCGAGGTCATTATCGCTAATAATTTCTACAAAATTGCCAGTGGGTTCGTCCTTGTATTGAATCATGATGTCCTCATTGACTTTTAGACGATCAATGAGCTTGTCTTTGAGCTGCTTGAATGTGATATCGGTTGGAACACGCAGGGCGATAAGGTCATCCTGGAAGAAGACTTTGACCTTCATCGCTCCTCCAGCGGTAGTGGATGGCTGGGTCAAGGAGCTCGGCTGTCGGTTCATCGTCTGAGCCGGGACGTCTGTGCGTGACTGGGAGGAGCCGTTGCTCTGTGACAGAGAGGGTTGTGTACGGTGGGATTGGTGGGAGAGACGTGCTGAGGAAGCCGTCGTTCCGGGGTAGCTACCGGCGCCATTATTGATCTGGCCCTGGGACGAATGTCGGGACGTACTTCCCGAAGCATCCTGGCCAGTTGACTGCTGAGAGCCCGCAGAGAGTCGGTACTCATCTCCCAGCGCATTGGGGTCGATCTCAAAGTCGCCCGGGCGAGGCGCGAACAACTCACGGACCAACTGGCAGCGCGAGATGTGCGGGGGCATAGCCAGCAACTTCTTGATGTACTCGTCGAGGCTTTGACGTCGACCGTTGGAAATCGCATCGGTGACGTGCGTAACGGGGCCAGGCATGTAAGGGAGTGTTCGCGGCTTGCCCTTGTTCCCCGCCTCCTCCTCGAACTGGGTCAACAGCGCGATTTGGAAGTCATAGAAGTCATGATAGTATCTGGACAGCTCCCACCAGCGGCCATCCTCCATCTTAGCCTCGATGATGTACCAGTACTTGTCGTTATCGAAACAGTATCGGGGAACGCAGGCCCACACTGGCGCAAGTAGTTGCTGGGAGGGCTGGCGATAAAGCGGCTGGCTTTGATGCCCGGCTGCCTTGACAGAATTGTGATGTCCCTGATCAGGAATCGTATCAGCTCCACTGGTCGCAGAGTGACTAAACGACGCTTTACTACTCACGTGGTCATTTCCATTGTGGTGCGCATAACCATGGCCCCCGTGATGCTGACTCAGGGACATTCTTTCCATGCCGGATGTGACCGATTGCACACCCGATCCTGCACTCTCGATCTTTCCCAGCGTGATGCTGCTGTTCTTGTACTCGGCAGTCATCTTCTTCCACTCTTCCACCTTGGGCACACCCGCCCTCCTCACCGCTTCCAGCGGGTCTGCGACCGGCTGGTTCGTCGTCATGTCCCTTATCTCCACGAACGACACCGGGATAAGCCCTGGGCCTCCCAGGCGACCAATCGGTTTGGCGACAAACCACTCCGGGTTCGACTGGGCGATCACAATGATCGCTTCCCCCGCCCTCGCTTCCAACTCATCTGGCCGCTCAGCATGGAAGTCATACTGAACGATGCCATACACCATATGGGCGGCTTTGCCTACTGACGACATCCTTGAGCGCGCGCCCTGTTTTGCTGTGTTGGTCGAGTCTGTTCGGTCGGAGAAGCCCGAATCGTGGTGATGTTTGTGGACGTCGACCGATCCACCGCTGTCCCTCTCGTTCTTTCCAATGACCTCGAAGAAGGAGACCGGCACCAAGCCCCTTGCGTTAGGGATCAATGGATTACACGCCTCGTACCAGTCAGGGTCGTCCTCTCTGCTTATGACGTGAAAGAAGTCTCCCTTGCTGAACGCGAGCTCCTGCGTGTTGCCAGGAGGGGGTTCGTAATCATACAAAGCTTTGATCACCTAGACGTGCCCACAGACGCGCATTAAGACGATGCCAAGACCACAGGCTAGCTGGGAAGGGGTCGCGCAACGACTCACCTTCTTGGGGGGCAGGATGGCAATGGCGGATTTAGGGGTGATGGAGATGTGTTGGGGCTTGGGCTCCTTGTCCCCCTTGAGAGACCGCCTGATGGCCTTTTCGCCGGCGGGTCGGTCAGCAAGCGACAGTCGTGATAAAACGAGGAGGGGGGGGGGGCCCGAACGCCAGGACGGGAAAGGAGGGGAAAGGGGGGGGGCCAAAGCCTACCTTCATTTTGACGGCGGACGAGAACGCGCCGAACCTGTCTCTTCCCGTCGAACAGACAAACGGAAAAGAGGGATCTGAGAAAAGGGACGAGGAGGGAAGGGGGGGGAAGGGGGGAGGAGAAGAATAATAATCAACCTGGGGGTGCTTTCACCCACGGGTGTGCAGCTGCAGCTCCCGCTTGCGACGACAAAGGTGGCCCCTGAGGGGATGATCCTTCAGAGCCAGGAACAATGAAATGAGCGCCGGGGCTGGCCACCGCGGGAGGGTCCGAGGGAGGGTACTGTGCTGCAGGACTGTGGCTGTGACGCAGCAGAGGCGCCCGACGAACCTGCGGAGGGTGCGCTGGGAGGCCTTCGTCGACGCAAGGCGGCCGTTCCTACAGCAGCAGTGGGGAGGAGGACAGAGTCGCGAGTCTGAGGAGGTGGACGGTGTGGTCTCTCATCCCTAAAGTAGGCAGCGCTGGGCATCCGCGGGCGCTCGTGGAGAGGAGCAGCGGCCCCAGCCCTGCCGCTAGTCGTTCCACCGTCGCCTATCGATAAGACCGAACGTGCTAGAAGAGGCGCCCGCGCGAGTCGCCTCCCGGCGTGCCACAGCGCCCAGCAACGTCTTCAGCTCCACGGTTCACCGTCCATCAGTGGTCCATGTCCATAACCCCGGAATAGAGCGCGAAAGAGAGCTCCAGATGAAGCGCAACCAAGGGAGTCTGCTGGGGGAGGCGGGCGCACGGAGACTCACCGTCTCATCCCGTCTGTCGGAACTGTACCAGGGTTCGCAGCCTGATCGCCGGAACCTTGGTGGGACACCAGCCCGGAGGAGATGGAGGGGATCTCTCCTGGCCGCGGAGAGAGATGCCAGATCTATCCGCCTGGGTTCTGCATCTATTAATTGCCAGGCAAGATGTCAATGACTTGCATATCAGTCGATCCACCTTCCTGGATCCAGGTCCAGTCGGAAGCACCTTCTGGATGTCTCATCCTTCTGAAGGATCCGACGTGACACAAAAAGCAAGAGAACCTCATGGGGACGGCCTGCCAGTCGATTCTGCAGAAGACAATAACTCTCCGGAACCGATGCCTCTTTGAGAGAAGTCACCATCATCATACCGCGCATTGAAAAAGAGATGAAGCGCCTTGCATCTGGGACTAAGATGTCCAGCTACGAGATACCCTGCTTGCCTATCTGAATATCTCCGCACACCGGAGACATCGAGGTATGCTCCATTGAAGCGCCAGACATACATCAAATTCACCGTACAGCCTCATATTCCCATGCAGCAAGTACCTCGTACATGTTTTTCATTCCGACACCCTCCCTTCTCGCCCAGTCAGTCCTTCACAGCAAACAGCACCCACCAGTCCGATGTACTCTCATGCCGCGGGCATGGTGTTGCAGGCGCCCTTGCAGCTCTGCCCTTGACCCAATCGGAAGACACGAAGGCACGCATGATCCTCGTAGGAGGCACTGCCACGTCTTTTTTCTTTCTTTTTCTTTTTTTGTAAACTAATGCTGGTGATCATTCGCCACTGATGCTCTATCATACAGAGGCTAGAGCGTCGTTGTTGTAAGTGAGGTGGCGGGAAAAAAGAAAAAAAAAAAAAAAAAAAAAAAAAAAAAAAAAAAAAAAAAAAAAAAAAAAAAAAAAAAGAGACACTAGTCGATCTTGATCGAGCCAGCCAGCGTTATGGATAGACAAAATGATATGAAATACTATCTATATTGCACACTTGCACACTGCATACATGGGGTACATAGTAGGTTGATCCAGCTAAGTATCTACTATCCGGGTTATCTACTATCTACATAAAACGGCTCTCTTCCGATCTGATCGATCAGTCGAGGATAGGATAAAAGACACTGCTATCAGCAGCGTGAGACCTCCCTCAATAACACAAGTAAATTAATAATTGACAAAAAAAAGATGCAACACTTGATTTGCCAACTTCTGAATCCGTATTCCGCGAACTCCGGAGATTTGTGTCAAGGGAGGTCATTTTTATTGAAGACAAGGAACCCTGGACACGGATACTTTGGGATTGCGTACTGCGCTGCGTACTGACTGTTTTCTATATAGCACTGCTTACGGAGTACTACCTGTACTGTACTGTACTGTACAGACTTGTTAATTATGAAGTCGAAGACGATAGCGATTGAGAAGGTAAGGAATGAAAAAAGCATGCGAGGACATACTACTGCATACTAAAGAGATCACACTGGCTATGTAACTGTGCAGAACCCCGCCGGAGATAAATCGCCAATAAACCCATCCATTAATCAGGTGCAGATGCACCACGGGCAGGAATAATTGACAAATGACCGGCGTCTAACTGGCAGTATTGTACACCACGATTTGAATCTAGACGTATTGTACATGTACATACACACGGCGCCACGGCACATGACGATAATAACAAAGCTACCTAACCTAATACAGGCACAAGTTGTACTACTGTACATACATACATGCGGAGTATCATCGGAGTATCATCCATATCTCCTTCCGATCGCCGTCCCGTCCCTGCGGACCCGGTTGGAGGAAACTCAAAGGAAAGTACGCCGTAGATTCCAGACGGGCGGACACCTGACTAGGAACCTAGCCTGCCAAGTCGCAGGTGACACGTTCGAGAACCTTTCTAAGGATCCAGGTCAATGATAATCCAGTTCCTTCCAGCAGCACCTTGGCGGAAGGCATCAACACATCGTAATGATTCTAGACAGTTTGCTTACCAAGCGCAATGAGGCTCGATCTGCCTGTCTGTCTGTCGCTTGCTTGTATAGATGGAGACGTTTTTCAGGCCGTCAGTCGAGGTCATGTTGGGATTAAGCGGGAGCATTGCGTCAGCTGCCAAGAAAAAGCAAAAACCAACTACTACTGTCGACAACTTCAAATGATGGCAACATCCATACAGAACCAACCAAACATATTAGATGCTGATGGAAATCATAGCATCAACTCTTTGTCACATTGTGCATGGTCGATATTACATTTGTCAAAAAGCAACAGATACTCTATGCAAAGCGTAGGGGTGTCAGTGCGAGGCCATGCTGCTGACAGATCCACGTTGGTTCGCCCGAGTCCAGAAGCACAGTAAGTTTCAGGATAGTATCAAACCGGATGGCCATGTTCCGTGAGCCTTCTTGTGGGCGAATTGAAGGTGGGGCTGGTTTACAGACCGCTTCCATAATTAGTGACCGCCACAGCGTACACACATCGTGTACCTGGATATAGTTGATTGGGACCAGAAAAGATGTCATGAAACTATGCCCATGAACCGGCAGTACAGACATGAATTTCTGCTCTATGATAAAAACAACCATTTCCGGCTGGCGCTGCTATACAGGCAGCGCATAGATCCCACGAATGCATTCCGCAAAGAGAGGTCTCACTCGAAAGATAACATCGAAACCTTCTTGAAACCACCTGGGGTATTAATTGAGAAACGCGCCACCGCAGAAAGACGCCCGATGTGCTCCCAAAGCTGTAAGATCCTACGCGTCGAGGTAGAAAAGAAAAAGTGATGGGGAAAAGTGTTCGTCAAAAAATGAAGCGGGTGAAAAAAAGACGGGAGGAACGACAGCGAAATGCCAGTGGAGCCATTTCGCCTGCCGTTCGGAAAGGTGAATGCGGGGAGAAAATGCCGAAATGTTTTGGGACCGTATATTGTAACGAGATGCATAAAAAGTTCAAATTTGTCCCTTGAGGTCGATAATCCTGTGAGCTTCGGCTTTTGCCAATTCAAATATCGGACCTGCTTTGCCCGTAAGAAGCTTCACGGTTCCATCTTTCTCCTGAAGGACATCTTCTGGAGCGTGGTCAAGGATAAACCGTGCGCTCTGCTCGTCGGACTCGAAGCCAAGTTCTTCAGTGATAAAGCGAATTTTTACATCAGGCTTGTATCTGCGGATGTATTAACTTGGGACTAGATAAAGGGTGGTTTGAGAATCCTTACGCTTTACAAATGCACGCAAGTGCTGAGAGCCGCTCTCGGTCCACGAACATATCCATGAGATATGCTCCCATGTTCGGGGTATCAAGATAGAGCTGGAAGAAGCGATGGTAATTTCCCAGGGCAAGGGCTGAGCGGACCTCAAGAGCATGCTTAACAGCAGGGTCAGATTTATCTGCAGGGGTTAGATCTGCCAACGCGTCGTTTATGGCCGTCTGGTTTCGCGTATAAATGAAATAGAGGATACGATACGCTTTGAACTCCGTCGGGTGCCCTCCGAGTTGCTGGGCGTACAATGCTCGCAGCTGCGTCTGGCACTGATTATACTCACCAAGGTCTCCTTTCTCAAGGGCAATCCGGGCGTGAATCTCATAGACATTAACGGTAAATTCGTTCCTGATATGCTGGACCGTCAAGTCTTGACGCAACGACTTGAACTGATCACAAATGTAGGCATAGTTATTCTCCTTCCTCCACTTCTTCTTTAGAAAATCCAGCGTCTTCTCCAAAACCGGGAGAGGACGGACATCATCAGGATTGGGTGCAGATGTCAGGCGGAAATAATTCTTTTCCAACTTCTGGCATCGTCCAACAATTGGGCCCTGGTTTGCACTGGGTGCAGGGGACTCATCCCTCTGTGGAGATCCATATCCGGCACGCGGGTTCTCAAAACGCTTCCTCCGATTCTCCAAAATTTTGGACTTACTTGAGCTTTTGCTGTAATCTAACCGTTGTCGTTTGTCAGTTGGAGAGTAAGTTACTCGATCTTCAAAATTATTGTGCGTGTTAGCTTTCCTCCACGGTGGGGAGCTGCCTGGGTCTTCCTGTGGGCACTGCATATCGGCTGACTTCCTCTTCTTCGAGCGATCCTCGCTCGCAGGCTCGAATCTCTGACTAGCAGCTTCAGCTGGGGTAGGCCACGCCATGGCAGGATTGGTCAGGATCCTATTGCGCTCGTTCTGGATCATGACCTGCGGCAGAGGCAACGAATCCCAGTCGACCTTGTCGAGCCTATTGTTCTCCGCAGCCTCCGTAATGACCTGTTTCAACTTCGCCTCCATCTCTTCTCTGCTGACGCCTGGAATCTGGTACTCTGGAACGAAACTTCGTTGCACATACTTGCGAACTGGGAGTGGCCATTCTATCCTCTTTCTGGGCGGGGACTGGGCGGTAGATGGTGGAGGCTGAGTGGCTGTACTCGAAGAGGTGCTCGTCGCTGTCGACTCGGCGGGCTGGGCAAAGCTACGACGTGCTTGCACTGGAATGTACGCAGGAGTGGCTGTCAAAAGTCAATAAAAAACAGTTGGAACGGCATTGTCAGTCAAAGGGCTCACCGTTTCCAGCATAGTGAGAGGTGGTTGTGGTCGTGCTTGCTGCCGAGGCACGCCATGGTGGAATCCCGGAACTCATCTTGGGAATATAAAAAAGAACAAAAGGGAAAGGTGAAGGACAAATTCAAAAGAGAAAAATCTACGGTATCGAAAGGAAGATGGTCAAAGACACATCCTTGACTGGAGCAACACTGAAAGGCTTCACGCAAGGGGATGGTGATAGTTCGATGAACACCAGGACCGGAATATGCTATCGGCACAGGAGAGAGCAATACTAGTTGACGTGCAAGATGATAGCTATGTCAAAGACGCCAGGACAGAGGGCAAAGTGAAAGGAGATGCAGGCCAACAGGCTGAGGTGAGTGAGGCTCGCTTAGGTTGCCGCTTCCAGCCACATGCTATGATCCGTGCGCTGACTGGTGGCGGTGTAGGCAGTTTGGGCCGCCGGGCGGCAGTTGACGCCAAGAAGCAGCCTATCGCGGTCATATCAAGCGGGCTGCAACTGTGCAGTCTTGCTAGAGAACCATCACAGACAGTCACAAGAGATACACCAGCGACTTTTTCCTTTTCTGGAACTGCCTCTAAGTACTAGCACAAAAATGCTAAATATTCCAATGAAATTTGTTATGAAAGCGGGCTAGATGTTATTCAAGCCACTGGACTTAACCACTGCACTCCGTCCGTCACTGTTGCCAGATGAGACACTGCTCTTTGTTCAAGATGCGGTGGGGCTGTATGAAGGGTGAGTTGTCATTCTATATGTTGCTTTTACCTCAAGCAAGCATCTTACTTGTTTGCTTTCTTCCTATCTGTTGCGTCTCTTACCTGGTCATCTCTGGACACTGACGGTTTCTCCCACCGATAGGAAATACAAGATCCCGAATTACCAGAATGGCCATGCCTATCTCACATCCCACAGGGTGTGCTATGTTTCCGCCGATGAGCCGCGAAAGTATTCAGTCAGTATTGAGCTGAAAGAAGTAGATCGTGTGGAGTACCAAGTACGGAGCAACTTGTCTATATGTTTGGACCTGTTCACTCACCGATACAAGGCAGGCTTCCTGAAATCCTCCCCAAAGATTACACTCTACCCGAAGCCACCGAAACATGGCCCTGGGAAGTCTCACAGCATAGGCAGCAGCCATTTAGCTGCGCAGTCAACAGGCTCGTCATCTGCGCAACCGTCTTCTCCACTTTCGCGGAGTACAAGCCCGTTCGGCTCACGCGGCGCATCGCCATCCCTGAACCCCGTAAATGCAACTTGGATTTGCCCTATATGCTCGTTCTCGAATCCTGTTCCCTCGAACTTCGATCCTGCAACCGCAACGGCTTCGACGCCCGTACCACCATGTTTGGCATGTGGTATAAAGCCTCCGTTCACCACTGTGCTAAAGGCTGCTATCACTGCAGCTACAAATCGGGGGACACCGAGCCAAGCAGCTTCTGAGTTTGGGCAAGAGCAGCTTCAGTCGAATGGCACTGAGTCTTCGGAGGGTTTATCACCTTTACATACGTCGCCGTCTGTAGCTTGCCCCAGGTGCACCTTTCTCAACCACCCTTTCCTCCTTGAGTGTGAAATCTGTGGTGCTTCCTTAGTGTCAACAAGCTCTGTCAGTCGATCACAGCCTGGAAAAAATCGCGCTGAATCACCTGCACCTTCTTTCGGACCGGCTAGCATAAGCAACACCGAGATCAGTGAAGGCATCAAGCTTTCGTTCCGTGGGGGAGGCGAAAAGATTTTCCATGAAAGACTGAAGGGAGCTCTAATCCAGAGGAAATGGCTTCTTCAGAATGCTCCTCCAGTTCCGGAGCCCACGCAGTCTCCTTCCTCCCAAGGTCTTCCTTCACCTGCCCCTAATTCCAATGATTCCACCCAGGCAATTTCTCGATCATCCGCAGTTGGGATCGCGGGTCTAGAACGCCGTGGCCTTCAAGCGCGCAAAAATAATGAGGTTGTCATTGGCAGTGCTTTCGAGGATCTAGAGGCGTTAATGGCGTCCGCAAAGGAAGTGGTTGCGCTTGCGGAAACATTGGCCAGGGAATCTGGTCTAGCAAACAATGGAGGATCTGCAGAAGCTACCGCCATGATTTCACAATCTGCTGCCGCTCTTAGCATGGTGACTACAAAGGACATGCTCAGCTCTGGCGCCGAGAATCTGTACCTTTCGGAACTTTCGCGGAATCTGGCAGAATACCTTACGGATGATCGAACTGGCGTGCTCTACAAGGAGGGCGGCATCATGAGTCTCGTCGATCTCTGGGCAGTCTTCAATCGTAGCCGGAATGGCGTTGAGCTAGTCAGTCCGTCGGATTTCCAAAAGGCGGCTGAGCTGTGGGAGAAGCTTAGGCTACCGGTTCGTCTGCGCCGCTTCAAGAGCGGTCTCCTGGTTGTTCAGCGGTATGACTGGAGTGACGAGAAGACGATCCAAAAAATCCAGGCCTGGATGGAAGATATTCGACATAACCCGCCCAGCGAGCCCGTTCCTTGGGACTGGCGTGTGTTCGGCCGAGGCGTGACAGCGCAGGAAGCGGCACAACATTTCGGGTGGAGCGTAGGAGTGGCAGCTGAAGAACTCGAAATGGCAGAAGACAGAGGCGTCCTCTGCAGAGAAGAGGGAATCGAGGGTTTGCGGTTTTGGAGCAACAGCATCTCCATCCCTGATGATGGTCCAGGTGACCATGTGCCTGAGCAGGCTATCTGACATTTCGTCCAATCCAGCATTACTGAAGATTCGCCATGAGTTATGAAATACGATTTTCTGAAAGGGAGACGCGTACTTAGGTATCGATACTAAATAACCCATGAATCACAGAATCCCGACATACTAGGCTTTTTTTTGTAATTAGAGGGTAATTGAAAAGTAACTATAGATATGGTAAAGATTTGAGAATTCGATGAATGGTATCCATTCCCACTGAAACAGAATCTCTGATGACTTGATAATTTCATGAGAGCGACTGATATCTTAACATGACATACTTCATGCGGAGACCACCAAAGATTTAACAGAATTTACGAGGAATTCCACTGGCATCTATTGATCTTGAGTCCCAGGCAAATTTATATAGATAGGCCTAAGTTATGACTGATTGCTACACTACCTTGTAAAGCTGAGGATGCGGAAGCCATCATGATACAGTTCTTTCTTACCCCTCCTGGCGCGGTCGGCGTGGAGCCGGATCGAAGTCGGGTTCGCTGCCAGGCCCGCTCGTGACCCCACCATGACTCCGCCCTAAGGTAACTTAGCAGTTAGGCTGCGGCCGGAACTGGCATACAGCTTACGCAGTACAGCTTCAGCGGCCTCTCGCAGACATCCGTCAGGGAAAAGTTTTGAAGCTTCTGCTTTCTCTATCCCCGAGCTTCGGCTACCTTCGATTCCCTTGGTCCTTTTGTCTCTATTCGGATTTTTTTCCCCCTATTCTGAAGCAGTTGAGTTCTCCGTGTCACGTCTGCGCGGGACCGCGGCAGATAAGGCCGCCCATCTCGAATTGAGATGTGATCGAGTTCGTTGATTTGCCCGTCCACACAAAGGGTGATAACATCGGCATTCGATCGACTAGCTTGAAGAGGGCCTGCGGACAGTGCGAGATACTCTTGTGAGCTCTATATCTCCGTGCACGACCTGCTCATTTCGATGACTGCAGCTTGATAAGCATCCAAGACCAGCGCTCCTCCACCCAGGCTGCTTCGTTTTTCCCGACGTCGTCATGGGTCTCTCGACGCTGGCATCAAGCTCTAGGGCAACCAGGAGCTTGAGAATCTCCTCGCCCCACTATCCGCATCTTATACCAGTCGCCCTCTTGCCTTCATCCTCATGCGGGACTTCATTGGCTCCCCAGGTTGGCCAACGCCGTTCTCTCTGGCGATCTAGTCGCCATGATCGTCGAAACTTTTGGCTCTCCGACCGGGATGAGCACATTCTACAGCGGTTTAGGAAGCTCCAACGCCTTTATATCTTAAAGCACGCACAGGCTTTGCGTCGACAAGCTCAGCTAGATCGACAATGGAGTCGGGTGCTTCATCCTTGGTGGAGTTGGGGATGGGGATGGCGCAGGTTCAAATCTAACGGCCCGGATAATTCCTCGAATAAGAACGAGGACTACACACAGAGAGTAAAGGACAGGACTTATAACGCGCAAACCATGGAGAACTGGTGGGAAGCGGAGAGAGCTCGGATGGAGCAGGAGATGGAGCGGTTGAAAAAGGAAATTGAGGCGGATCCATATACGGCCTTATTTGGCAAAAGGCCCGAACCATTGGGGCGTCACGATTGGAATACGAGTTCCTGGTTGGCTTTCTGCCGGTCTTTCCTGGGTCTCGGCGATTCTTCCAAAGGTTCTGCGAAAGTAGATGGGTCGGCGGCTTCGAAAGGCGCAGAAAAGTCCTCGTCGGACACGAATATCAATAATGAAGTGGTTTCCAAATTCGCGAAGAGTAATGAAATTTTAATGCAACCTCCAACGGCTTCTACAACCGCAGAACCAGAGCCGTCACTCGAATATGACCCTATCAGTGGTCGGATGGTCCCGAAAAAGCCGTCCTCTCCAGAACCGTCGAGCGACAATACACAGGTGGAAAGAGGAAAATCTGAAGATATACCGATCAAGACTTTCAAGTCTTACAGGGAACAGTTTGGCTACAAAGAGCCCGAAAACAAAGCAGAGGATGATGCAAAACCTCAAGCAGTCACGGAACCAATGGACAAAGGTGAACGGCTTGCTCAAGACCACAACATGCCATCAGCTGAGAAGGATGCGGAAAAGAGCAAGAAAGATGTGTTTTACATGAATGCTCCATCTACAGACTCTATGCCGTCTACTCCGCCGTCTTCGAGCCAGGCGAACAGTGTTTCAGAGCAGACGAACTATCAAATCTTCTCTGGACAGCCAGATAATACAAAGGCTGTATCCCACGCGGAGCCTATACCTGGACGGCCTTCTGATACATCCTGTGATGGCAGTTCCGAATCATCGCACCAATCATCACAACAGAAATCTTGTTCTGGCACCTTGTCGTATCTAGATACACCTAAAGTGCGCGAGACCGCAGAGCAAGGAGGTTCAGACTTCTTAACTGGAAATAAGACTCCAGGGCAGAGTGCATCTGCGGATGTGCTGCAACAAAAGGACTACGTGTTTCAAGAAGATAAGACGGACGATGTCGACCTTCTGCGTGCTAGCGACATCCGTGCTTCTTTTAGCTCAAGAAAAACCAAGCAGGACCTTGAAGCTGAGAAGCAAAAGAGTCGCCAGGCTTTAGAAGCTGACTTTGAATCGTATCAAGATCCTGGGAGTGAAATTAGAGTACGAGATATCCGTTCACGCACGTGGAAAGACGAAATATCACCGATGCGAACGGTGCATGCGGATGGGTCATCAGACATAGTTGCTGAATCAAGAAAAGACCAGCAAATATTAGAGGAATCTGCTACAGAAGCTGTTACAAGCCAACCAGAGTCACAAACTCAGACCACTGGGTCGAAGCTTGTAGCCACGCAACCCGAAACACGGCCTGACCAGATAACTGCTCAGGCGCAACAGGAGGACACAGCCAGTCCTGACGCCAAAACCCCCGAGTCAAAGGAGCAAAATGTGACCGATGATAAGTTAGTTCGTGAAATCCAAAAAACATACGAAGATTCGTATGGGGAGATTACTCCTGAGCATCGCCAAGGAAGACCAAAAGGAGAGTCGGCTTCACTGGAATCTTGCCAGGCTCAGCAAGCTCCTCAGACCGTGGCTCCAAGCTCTATTACAGAAGATCTGAGTCCTCCAAGTGGAAAGCTGCCAGATATGAAGATTGTGACTTTAGGCTGGTCGGCCGAGGGAGACAGTTCGAAGTCTGGGATTTCTCAAGAAAGCCAATTGGATGCTTTGCTGAAGGATGTCAAACAGTTCAGTGAACAGAGGAACTCCATTATGAAAGCACTCGAGAAGACCATTGATCGAATTAACGCTCCGAGATCGGAAAGATCTTCGACGCAACCACCAGCGGATAAACGTCCTCCTGTGACTACAACGGCGTCGGAACCAGCAAGATATCGGATACTTGCGTATGACTCTTCCACTCTTCGGGTGACCTCTGCTGAGGCAACGTCGTCTGTCTGCTCAGCTGAGGCCCCTTTACCTCCAGCCGAAGTTCTATCCCGCCTGAACAACCCAGCAAAGTTTCTTCCTTATTTTGCGGGGATGCAAGCCGACGGTTATGAGATTGTGTCAGGCGGCGGAGATATTCTCGTTTTCAAGAAGGTGCGGGAGGCTGCACCGCGGGCAACGACGGCAGAGCCGGTTGCGAATGCAAATAATAATGTATCTGCAACGTCCTCCAGTACTGGGACTCAGTTGCCAAAGGAAGCCGCACAAGTTGATGAGGAACTGATCGATCAGATGGTTGAGAAGGACAAAACACAATTCAGGCAGGCAACGTCCACAGAACCTGCCTCAGATACTGGTGCTCTCCCCAAGGAAGAGTCTTTCATCCGCAAGACTTCGCGCAGAGTCCTGCTCACGGGCATAGCGACAGCGGCGACGTGCTATGCCATTGGTGTAGTTGTGGAGTATTTTCGTACTGGTGGCGAAGACGGGCGAGGGCCCGAAGGCTTCACCGAATTCGAGGCGGAAAGGCGCCGGATGAGATGAGCGGAAAGAAGGCGATGCGGTTGTAGAGTCCACAATACGAGCTCTGTACGATTGAATGAAGCAAGGAGAAGGATATCCATTGTTGGCGTATTCACGTTGGCTATTTTGTCTTCTATGACTGTGATCATATAATTGTTCCATTCAGGCTTTCACAAAGGATAGCTAGGCCCAGTCCTGCAACATGCAGTTTGCAGTGCAACTCCACTCTGCTAACCCTTCTCCGCTCATTGAATCCCTGATGTGATTCTTCCTTTCATGTAATACCTATGTACTGTACTAATTTACTGTTGTTGACTAGAGTGCCTTCCAATGGACTTGCAATCACAGGCCAATAGTTACAGGACATTCCCAGTCTATCCATCCATGGTACGCCTTTGTCATATCCAATCTGTTTCACGCGGAGCATGTTAGCCTCTGCCAACCACGTGCATGTAGTGGCTTCTACAAACATTATCCTTCCACTAACCACAGATCATATATAAAAAGAAAGAGTGGGTGTCTCCCTTATTGCATGATATGCAGGCCTAGTATGTACCTGATAAGTAAAAACAGAAAGCCGCCAATCACAATCTACATCCAAACCTGAATCACAGCTAAAGGACAAACAATTGCAGCATGCGCCTGGACTTAAAAATCAACATTGACCTTTCGTATGCACATTTATTTCTTCACATAAGGCAAAGAACGCCGCTATCGCTGAGCTACAAGTCCGTAAATACATTGGAAATTTTTCAGATAAAGTCATCACAATTGTGCCCGAGGGTTCGTAGTAGTGTCCATCCTTTCACTATCAACCCCGCCTGAATGGAACCTTGCTGGGCCCACCCCTAATCGCTCCTACCTAGTCAAGGATCACAATTGATCGGAGCAGAATCATCCTCAGCGCCTCCCTCTGCGATATCAAACACTTCATCGTCCTCGCAGACCCAATCCCACCATGGTGACTCGGGCTCGTTATCCACGTGATCCGAGTACTCCGTGAACCCGGACGGGCCATCGACGACCTCTTCTTCCTCCCCCTCACACTCCTGCATCAGCTTTTCGTGTTCTTCAATAAGCTGCCTCCGTATTTTCTCCCGTTCTTCTTCGGTCTCCTCGTCGGTGGCTTCAGTGTCTTCCTGGTATGGATAGCGCTCGAAGATGCGTTGCAAATTTCCGAGGCGGGCGCGGCCACTCATCAGGTACATGCTCAGCGCGACGAGCGCCCTCACGGCGGCGTGGAAATCTGTCTTCAGCCAGAGATCGAACTCCCTGGTTGCAAGAACGCGGAATGTTTGCAGGTCCGGCTCGTTGTCGACTTCGGAAAGATCGATCAATTCTGTCTGCTTTGCACCAGTGCCTTTTGCTGCTGCTGATGCTTCTTCCTGGCCGCCATCCTTATCCTTACATTGTTCATTCTCTGGAGAAGTAGTCCGCAGAGGAAGCTCTTTCTTGCCACACCACACGGCGGACGTCTTTTTCCCTGGAAAATATGCACGTAGGATATGCAGCTTCGAGCCGTGCAGGCCGATCAGGTAGACTTCCTGGTCTGGGACCTTGTCACCCCTAGGACGAAGGTGACGGATCTGGTGAAGGAGTTGTGAAAGCATGATTTTGATCTTTCCTGACATTGCAGACTCGAGGGACTCTGGTTCTTGGGTCTGTGTTTTAAGGGCTCCGGTCAGCGATATATAACAGATTGATATTCGGTAATCCGGGGGTTAAGAGATTTGACCAAAGATATGACATAATTCGAGTAAGTTCGTACCGTGGAAACTGGGATGACAGGCTCTAGGTCTTGCTTGGCTGGATGGAAATCTATTGAGATGCATCCTGCCGTGTCGGGTCCATCTGAGTGCCTCTTGTGGTGACCAGTCAGATAGTCCATATGATAACTTGTTAATTTGGCACTATTCAGGTTCGGACAAACCTCCATCAGCATATGATCCTTTTGAAATGTAACTACAGCTGACCGAAACGAAACAGGGAAAGGGGAAAGGGCGATAGAGAAAGAAATTTTCACCTAAGATAGAAATATGATCTTATGTTATGTGTCTCGCGTCTGATATGCATCATGTCCAGGATCTCATGGAGAAATGCATATAAAACTTGACTCTGGGCAGTTGTGGATTTATTAAACAGTTCGTCGAGTCCAAATAAGCTGCCGCCATCGTACAAGTCCTTATCAAACGATGGCACTTTCCGGAGGGTTTTGAAGACTCCTCGGTAGCGGATATCCGTGTTGGACCACATTTCCAGGTCCATATCGCGAGCGTCTTCACTACCATATCGAAACACCCAGACATTCCGTTGGACAACAGCTGTGGAAAGCCCCTTGGTAAGTAAAGATCCAAAACTTTCCAGATGTCTGAAACAGATTCCATACGTGACTTTTCTGCATCTCTCACATAGCGAGCTGGAACAAGCTCCTCTATCGAGCAGTCCAGATAGACTTTTGCAGTTAAATTGTAAATTTGGACTTTGAGAGGACCACGTTCAGCTTCTGAATCCCCGTCTGAGCTCGAGGGCTCGTATACGGAGCCCTCGCTCATTAGCTCCATCAAGAACTGAAAATCACCGTTAGGATCCATGCTGTCCATCTGCGAGATCTGTGAGGGCAGAATTGGCAAAGAACGCGATCTCGGACGTGTCACCATCCCCGGACGAGAGATAGGGATGGATTGTGATGTTTTGTTTGACGAGGGGAATCAAGAGACAGAAAGGCAACGCGTCTACTATCAGCTGAGAGCTTTGGCAGCATAAAAAATGATAGGAGACGGGAGCTGCCGGGAGCAGAATGAAAGGAGTTGTTTTGTTGCCCCTTTGGACTGCGTGATCGTAATTCACCTCACTGTGGTGCACCAAAATCGCTGTTATTCCGCAGGGGACACTGCGAAATTGTGAGGTTTCCAGGCTTCTTTCCGTCTTCTCAGCTCCTGCTCCTCCAGCAACACTGTCAAAGGACAGGATGTTGAAACATGAGCTGCAAGAGTACTCTCTAGATGAGAACCGACACTGCTGGATTGAAGTCTACATATACCCAAGCGCAGGAAGCAGTTTGGTCTGTGGAAGACGGCATATTTCAATCATCACAGCGATATAAATAGTTCCAGTCATTGAGAAGATATGCCACCTTTCGTGAAAGATGTTAGATGGAAATATCTCACAGCAGAAAGAAAATTATATGCAATTATCCTTCCACACAAAGAAATTTAGGAAGTTCGGGACATAGAAACAGCCCTAATGCGAGCTTTCCATACTGATATATATTACGCGTCATATATCTCTGATTTTAGTCTAAAGATGCAAGACATGCTGGCGTGCCAATGTACGAACATATTGCGATAATGTTTACTTATCCAGCTGCTCCAAATCTTTCTTGGGTGGGACCTTCTGACTGCAAACACTCAACTCGACGATGAGAATATAGATCCCCCAGAACATCATCGAGAAAGAGTCTCCTGTTTATGCTGACAACTCCAGAGATCTGATGATGTATTAAGTCAAATGCTTTGAGAACTCGAGATACTTTGCTCTGTGTCGAAACGCACATACATAGATGGAATCCAACGCTTGTACTGTACATACCTTGGCCTAGCCAAACAGTAACTGATAGCACGAGGAACAGGTATCCATTCCAGTTTCTCTAACTTAACAGTGCACTTGATAGTGTGTGTGCGCGTACATCCGCTGTGTAGCCGATATGACTGTATGCGTCATTATCCCAGTAACACAGTTCCCAACACAATTTAGGCAGAACATCGATTCACAAGGTTGCAAGCGCCAGATCTCCAATACAGTGATCTTCGCGCCGGGTATTGCGATAAATATCAAAGCCAGCAGGCTCTTCTTAGAAGTTTCCTCTCTCAGCGTTTTTACAGTTCCAAATAGAACATTGTCTTTCAGAGATATCCCTATGTGAGGTTGTGAAATGTATTAATTAGTAAAATTAGGTATCGTATTAGCCTGCTTTAGAAGATAGATCATTAGCGTTCAGAAACAAGATAGATAATGCGCATCCGTCGTCGATCCAGGATGATATCTTGTCTTCACTTTTCTACTGACAAAAAAGGACAGTTTTATTGCTTATCCATTGTTGAGCTATTGGCCTATGCAAGATTTGGCTATTCCCAGTAGAGTTCTGGAGGCATATGTCAGAGATATCAATCATGTATGTTTTTTTGAACGCATTTTTTGAGATTAGCCCTCCTGAATCCAGCTCCTACAGAGGATTTCTCCGAATGAATCAGATTAACACTAGATGTGTAGACACAAAGAACTCACCAAAATTCTCCCACGGGGAAAAGATTCTCTGTGCGAATTTGGATCCGAATTTGGATCCGATGGCCCTGGAAATAGGGACAAGAGTGCTACTCTTAGATAGTAATAGTAGTGTTTTGACCCTACGAGTCAACGGACGCCAGTTCGTGAGCTATAGATAATAAACGAACGGTAGATAGCGACCAGGTAGTTATAGTTAGTATACTGAAGCTGTCTCGTCTGTCTAGCTGAAATTCCTTGGGAGGATACTCCTGTCGGTTTTCCGGGTTTCCCTTTACCCAATCTTGCGCCGGTCTTGATTTTGGGGATCAATTTGGAACGCAGTTACATACACACTCGTTGTTTGTCGCGGGCGCGTTTGGATCCCTGGATGCTTGGGATTATCATCTTGCCTTCTGTACCTGCGGGAAAGATAGATGGTCGTGGCAATCAAGTTCTTGTCAGAAAATGTCTTACATCAAGAATTCTGAATGAAAGAGCACCTAGAACATAGGTAGCGAAGTTTTACAATAGACTTAGAAATACATCAGGTAGTCAAATCCCATAATTCTATTGTTTTTGCGTCTCCCAACTTTATCGATTGTTTGATAATCTTATCATTTTTATCACTTGTATACACACGCGTACCTCAACAACGAAGAACAGGGGAATAATACAGTAGGATTAATACCAAGGCAAATATTGGCAACTACAAAAACAACATTATAAACATTGTAGATGTTATTCGCAATGACTTCAGCCTTTTTTTTCATAGCAATTAAAAAAAAGAAAAAAAAAATCAACCTAACTCGGGCATTGGAATCCCGAATACCTATAACATCTTCTATTAAGACTGTCCGTGCTGTAAAATAACTCAAAATTCGATAGTGTGGCATGTATTATTAGAAATGGGCAACATTCCAGTTTCCGCTTTATTGAGTGGATAAGTAGCGTGTACTTTGGCGCATGCAAGTCATGTGTTCCTCCAAGTGTCTAACTCCATCGGGTCCGTTCTCCGTAGCCATCGATAATAACGCCTATCAATAATCATCGTCTAAGATCGTTTGCGACTGCTGCCCTTTTTTTTGGTCTTGAGTCTATTATTATCACCTGCCTTCCCCCATGTGATACGTGTCTCCGGGGATAAGGTAAGTTGCTAGTTAGTTCTTCCTGGCCAGGCTACCTTAGGTCCACCGGGTGGGCGACTATGATACCTAGGTAGTTTACTGTGTGTTGCATAGACTGCATACATAGGATGGCGTGTTTCTCGGCCCATTGCTCCATCTACTCGGTGCGGAAAATTCATCCAGCTGGACCCTCTGGATACTACGGCACACATAGGTCGCAGTGCGCAACATGTTATATACGTATTTTAACTCATCGCTCGATCCCTTTTCTCGACTCAAGGTTGCAGGGTCTTCGCCAAGAGGCGGGTTGGTGCAGGATGGTTCCGACAACGAAAAAAAGTCGCGCGCGAAAACCGAGGGTGGGGGAGGTCAGCGAAGTTCAGGAACAGGCTTAGCGCGGTGCGGTCTTGGCAGGGGAAAAGTTGAAAAGTTACCCAACGGAGTAGTTAGGTAAGTTTTCGATTTCAACTGTCCATCAGTATAGTCTGCCATGGTCGCCTGCTCAGTGAAGTTTGGAAAGTTGGAACTGGCCCGCGGGCCTCGGTCATTTTCCTTTCCTTCCTTTTTTTTTTCCACGGTCACTTTTTTGTGTCCTTCCGGAGTAGTAACACTCACCGTGAGTATTATTAGAGAGTTAGGGGTCTTATTAATTTTGTTGAGGGCTTCAATTTTCTTGCCAGGTTCCTCGCGGTATAGTACCTATGCACATGTACTTACCCTTAATTTTTTTTTCTCTGATCGTTGTATTTCCTCTTCATTTCATTTTTTCTTTTCCTGGCGGACCCTTCATGAATCAATTAAACGAGTCCTAATTTCCTGTGTAACTTGGCAGAACGTTCGAGGCCCGAGTCCGGCCTCCACTGTACTCCGTACGGGGAGTACAGGGCACTCTGCAATCTGTACGCAGTACAGCATATGGGTCCGAAATTATTATCACTATTTGCATACAGTAGTACTAGTACTGTGTATGTAGACCGTCGATCAGTTCTCGTCTCGCCTTCTCTGAGTAACTACCAACTCCGTAATTACTGATATTTATCGATGACAAGAATACGGAGACCGTGTACTGCGCAGTTGCTCGATCGGCAATCTTTGACTGATTGGTATCATCATACTGCAGAGTACACTCGGACGGACTAGAATGAATTATGGAAGGTGATTGCGACAGTCGCTATTGTCGCTTTCTCTGTAGAGTGCAGAAATTTACCTCCACCATAGGGATTCTGCGGACTTATACTCCTCATGGAGTGTACTGTGATATTCACTGTGGAGGCCGAATTCCCATGAACTGGAATTATTCACTGGACTGGGCTGGACGGGGGAATAATGATGCCAATGATGATGCGGAAGATCATCGTCCATGACCCGGCTCACAATTTTAAAAATCCCCATGGGTAGATAGATAGCGATAGGATCGGATCGGATCGTAATTAAAAAAAACATTTTGCTGGCAGATTTAGATGAGGATCGCAGTGGCTAATTATTCATTACCATCTTTGATTTTTGGTTAAATTTGATGGGGGCCTTTTTCCGCCCCAATTATGATGATAATAATCATACTGATGAATTAATCAATCAATCAATCCGTTTCTTGCTTACGGAGTACGCACTACGCCGTAGTTACCGACAACATTATTATTGGCAATATGTCTGTGTGTATCACGTATCCAGGATCCAGATGTTCACCGTTGACGGGACCTCCCCCCCCCCCCCCCCCCCCCCCCCCC
>Ga0207748_1000460_pt1 | contig 25380 bp, 13 predicted proteins | sample HigsolmetaGSP13D_FD_184841 | JGI IMG/M metagenome (GOLD analysis project Ga0207748, IMG submission 184841) | High solid enriched microbial communities from the Joint BioEnergy Institute, USA - SP1-3-D (SPAdes) | ecosystem: Engineered > Bioreactor > SSF (Solid state fermentation) > Aerobic >...
CCCCCCCCCAACTCCAAGAAGCGCATTCAGTAGAAACCAAAAAGAAGATAAAGCAGAATAAAAGATAACATCTTATGCGATCAGACGCCCGAGGACCTTGGTGGGTGTATATCCCGTCTGGTTTTGTTGGCAATCCGCAGCACCCTTGAGCGTGCAGCAATCTGAGGACCTTGCGAGCAAGCAGCCCCCATTGCCCCTCATTGCATTGTCAAGACCTGTCTGCTCGTTGTTCCATCTCTCCCCTACCTGAAATCAACCCGCTTCTGGGTGGAGAGCACATTAGAAACGAAGCGTGGCTCATCTACGTGCTGATTTCTCGACGTCGTACAGTGGCGATCTCACTGTTTCCGGTTCCGCTGGAAAGACCCCATGATCAAATAAGCTGACGGAAGACAGGTTCCAGTCGTTATGCCACTGACTTCGAGCTGTCCTCTTCAAGCAAATGCTGAACAAGCGCAAGATTTACGATTGGCGTGGCCTCGAGCCACCGTTCCGATGGTTTGCTTCGAGAGCTGAGCGGGCCTATGGGGAATCCCTATCGTCAAGCAAAGTGGATTTCGACATATTATGAGCTCCAGCTGTGAGATTTGCGACTCCGAGCGGGGATATACGTTTTAGATGCTGTGAGTTATACAGCATTCGCAGTTGCCCAGGCAGGCAGTTGCCATCCCGGGAAGAGAACGCGCTGGTTGATGGATATCAAACTGCGAATGACATCACCTGCAGAGGTCAAACCCTTGGTCTGGATTGTGGGGCGTCTGGGGTTGAATCTCCTCCAGAGAGCATGTGCGTTCGAGAAGAAATAGATACCGCTCATGTCCTTCAGCCGGATTCAGGCAGAAGGTTCTCAGTTTCATCCGCCAGGATGTTCTTTAATACCACGATAAAGTCTGGAAAAGGACATTACCTGTTTGGCACATGTTTCTGAACTGAAACACCAGATCCCTTATATGCAATGGCATGGGTCATCTGTCATTCATGGAGCGCAGAACGTCTCTGGTGATATGCTTTTGTCGTCCTTCCGTTCGGTCTTTGCTTGTTTGCTTTGACGCAAACTCGAAAGCAACATTTGATGGCGGAACAGATCTTGAAGTCAACGATTTGACTCATGACGTGGCTACGGTCGTTAACTAAATGACCCAGACTATTGTGCTCTCGATCTTCAGCTGCGAGTAGAGAGCCACCCGACAGCACATATGGTCAAATCCATGTGTTCTTCGGCTAGACTTTCAATCGTCGGCGGACGGACGCTTGATGACTTTCTAAGACATCTTGAGCGTTCCCTGCGATATCGCTCTTCAAACCTGACAATCTCGTTAGCAGGCTGCAGAAAGGTGGTGGCAAACGGGCCATTTCAGTTCGAACTAGGGGGACCAACATGCTGCGAGTCGTGGACTGGAAATGCCATCGAGATGTCTTGAAAGAGAATCCCGACTCCAGGATGAACGTAAGGAGCAAAATGAGTCTTACCAGCACCATCAATCTGACAGTGACGGCATGTCGATTTATCCCTGCATTTATTCTTACACGGAAGATCTTTTCACCCTCTCGAGCATCAGAAGACGTCTCCAGGCTCGCCTCGTCTGTGGCGGACATCACATTTCGTCAGCCGGCGGAGCGATTGCGATTGTGTGCTGAGGCAGGCCCTGAGGGGGCGACGACGCACCCGACAGCCAAAAGCCCGCGAAGCCGGTGAATCGTGGATCCGGGATCCGACGGAGATGCTCTCTCTGGCAGATACTGCTGGCTCAGCGGACGCTAGCTGTCGGTTTGTCTTGACTCTTCTTTTGTCGGATCACGGCCTCGCGGTGGCCAGCAGACGGCCTCCCTTTTCGGAGAGGGCTCAGGTAGCAGGTCCACGAACACCCCTTTCCACAGAACCACAGATTGACTGAGAGACGTAGTGTCCGGATGAGTCCCGCCCGTTCTCTGCCTCGAGCCTGCGTGTCAAAGAGGCCATGTCAGCGGCAGCTGATAGAGCCCGATTTTGCCGGGTTGCGTTAAGCTCAATTTGAAAGCGTGTCCACTCTGGAAACTACCGACTAGCGCGTCGCGTCAAGCGGCGCGAGCCGCATCGACGCAGCTCCATCAGAACACCGAGTTCTCGTGCAAACCATGGATATGGACGCGGCTTGTGGGCCTGTGGCTTGCCGGCAGTTGGGGGTCTCCAACGGACAAGAAGTCCGCAACAGTGCCTGGCACCCTTTGCTGGAAATACGCAGGACTCTTGTTAGGCGGACAGCCACTGTCTTTCTTCTGCCTCTGATATTGCTTTCTTACGGTCCGCGAAAAGAAACGGTTCAATTCTAAGCCGCCCAGGGGATTAGCCATTTGACCCGGAAAGGGGGGAAGGGGGGTTGTATATCTCGTCTAAATTCGAAAAGAGCGCTCTGATAGGCACGCTACACTGGTCATGCACGCAAGGCTAGAAGCCTCGAAACGGCTCCAGGTCAGCCAACCACAGCGCGGACCTGGCTGGCTAAGCTCAGGTGAGTAGGCGGGATCGGAATGTGACAGATGAATTTAAAATCGGCCCGCGAGGGGCAGACGTTTTCCTTTGAGACGTCATGTTGCAGTTTCCATGCAGCAATATTATGCTGTTTTGTGAAGCAGTTCCCAGGGATATTGTTTTGTGTAATTAGGTACGGAGACTTCAGAACAGAAGAGAATACGGATTCCATGTGCCGGTGCACGTTGAAAAGAGTGCATTCTACATAGATTATCTCTCTAACTTTGCCCCTTTGCAGCCTTGATTCTTACACATACCTTTATTCATCTATCTACACACTTCTGCCAACCCTAGCCCGGCAGACGAGGAGCATTGGCTCTGCCATCGCCAGAAATTTGCCCTCTCGAGCAAGCACTCCAGCGGAGAACTCCCACAAAACCCTCACTCGCCTAGATGGTCATCACCCCGTATGATAACCTGCCCGCGATCCTTCATGTCATATGCAAAGAAAAAGTACACAGCGTTCAAGAAACGCATCCGCAACCTGCAACGGAGAGGGGAGGAAATAATAGTGATAAACTCCAACTTACTATAAAAAAAGAAGGCCGCTGTTGCGTTCCGGTTATATCCCCTGAATTATTTCATTGAAGTAAACAATAATTAGAAAAAAAAAATTCTTGCATGTATTCAATGAGCCAAAAAGGAGGAAAAAAGGGGGAGGAAAGCAAGACCAAGACCAAACTTTCTCAAGGGGTTTTTCTCTTTTTCTAAAAAAAAATCAAGATCGCACAGATGTCTTTCCTCTATATAAACTTTCTGTCGATGGTAATAATTCCCGGCTGGCTGTTGAGCCTATCTATCAATCTCACCGTTAGGTTATGTTGACCAAAAATATCGCTCGACTACAAAAAGAGGCCAAGGCCACTAGTTGCAGTCAAATCTGGTATTTTGGCTGTCTGACAGGTAACATGAATATGTAATTAACCATTCATGCTCCGCGGCAAAAGCGTATGCAGTATATAGTGCCATCTGTGTATACCGAGGTGTAGTAGTAGTATTATTATCAATAACGGCCGTTGGCCTTCATCCCCCGCCTGGCCGGAGTCCTAGGTGCCTCCCCATCCCAGCCCAGCCAAAGAGCCAGCAGCCACGTGCCAGGTTAGGTAAACCGATTCGGATCGATATCCGAGATAAGAGACCTCCCGTCCCGAGGTCACGTCTGGGGACATATATACATACAAATACGGATAAGACGATGATAATGTGGGGTAGCTTATCATATCGAACTTTATCTACGGAGAGAGAGATCGACTGGGCTTAATAGTGTGGATATAACTACGGACTAAATACGAGATTTCGGAAAGCGGTCTTCTCTGCCTATGCGTGTCTACAGTACTCTCAAGCAGACCGATCCCTACAGACGTTTGAAGCTATTTTAAATCGTATCGCAAAACGCCAATTACCTTCCATCGCCCTTTTTCTACTTAATTAATAGCCAAGTATAACGATACCCAAAGTCGAACAACCCGTGACCCGCGAAAACGCCATGCCATGATAACCCAGCTCTATGTACCCTGAAAAGAATGAAACCCTCGCAACGCCAATAGAAAGACTCCTCGTAGCAGAAAAATGAATCAATCAATCAATACCACAAAATTGTCAAGCCAATCTCCACTCCATAATGTCATGTGCAGTCTCCGCCCTGATCGTGTAGACCGTTCTCGTCTCGCTCGGCAAATTGGAGCTCGAGGATTCGCCGTCTTTGCACACCACCCGCAAGTTCTCAATGTCGACATTCACAATGTCGAGAAGGAACGACCACGGCTGGACGCTTGGTGAAACACCAGAGGCCGAGAATGGCTGCTGCTGCTGTCGTTGCGATGGTTGTTCCTTCGCCGGTCTGTTGGCCTCGTGTTTGAACTCTGGTGAACCAAAATCCAAGCTGTAGACGTAAAGAGCGCCTCCATTCGAGAAGGTATACGAGTGTCCCGCTCCAGGCTCATAGACGACCAACAGCTTTCCGTCATCCGATATCGCCAGTAGGGGATGTGCGGTAGTAACATTGGGCATGTTGACCGGGTTCCAGCGGTCTTTGGCCATCTCACGGTTCCGCGCAACCACCGCAGCATCGCTCATCGAGAGGCTAATGGCCGGTTCCTCCGGTGCAGACTCGAAGAGGCCGCTCCAGCTATCAGAAATCCGGTCCTCGCGGGACGTCAGCTGTCTCCATATACTGACCTTGCAGTCGTTGTCGGAGACGAAGGCAATAACGTAGCAGTTGACGCCCGTGTTTTGAAGCGCCGCAACGAAGAATCTTCCAGGGACGTCCGACCAGCCCCTGCAGACTGACTGCGGCAGTAGTCGCAGTCCTTTGAAGGAAGTCTTGTTGTCGTCCCGCAATGTCACGGCCAAAGCGACGGAGTCGAGGTATATCTTGTGAATGTTTTCCCTCCAGTAGTCTAGACCGACTGCATCGAACTGCCCGGAATTCGATCCCCACACTGGGGGAGGGTTTCCCAGGTACCGCACACGCGTCTGCCGGTTTGGATTCGGTTCTTTTCCGATCGTCACTCGAAGCAGGGTGTCATTCTCCGCGAATTCCAACGATTCGATCACACCTCTCGTTTCTTCATATCCCGAAACTCCCGGAGGCAGCGTCAGTGAATCATTCTCTCCCAGAACATGTTCCACAGGCGAATCCAGATTAGCCGGGTTGTTGAGATCGTAGATATGAATGGAGCGTCCCAAGGCGACGGCGATGAGATTGCCGCGGTTCGACAGAGCGATATGGTATTTTGCGTAGTGGTGGCCCATGGCCAGCCAATTCATCCTGCCATCCACCATCGACCGACTCATAGTGGTCCAGAGCGGGTACAGAGACTGCGCAAGGGTGAACTCTAGCTCGTGCGTCTCGTCGTTAACGTTGTACAACACCACCCTCGAGCCGTTCAGCGAGGCCAACTTGGCACCATCGCCAGATTCACCGAGCACGGTGGAATAGGTGCATTTCTTTGGACGTTTCCGCTCCGAGACACTCTTCTTGATACAATTGCGTCTGCCCAGAAGATTCGTGTGGACAATCTGGTTGTAGAGGGCATTCCAGTCGGCCTCCGTCATTCGATCGCTTGGAGGTAGCGGGGTGGGGGTGCGCTTGAGCGCCTCTCGGAGCATAAAGGAGCTCGACGCGGCATTGCGCCAGGAACTGCAGGCGAGGCGGGCGGCGCAAAATGTATCCGGCTCGGTTGAGAGCAGTATCGACTGGATTATTTCGGTTGGCAGGGTTGCCGCCATGGCTGAGTAATCTAAACGAGCGCTATCAATATCAACTCAACGAGTAGCAGAAAGTTGTATGTAAATAATGCACAGGTAATCTGATCAACGGGAGGGGTATCAAGTGCGACAGAGGAAACCGTAGGGTATCAAATCAATGAAGGTCCAAACAATAGAAGCTTGTCATTATGGCCATGGAGAAAACGTCAAAACGGACGACAAAGAGGGGAGAAGCGCCAGAGATATATACTCCGTGTAAATTTGCACGGGCAGCGCCTTCTCACGTCATGCCGCGGAGGGCATCAGGCGCGCCGTCCTCCCCAAAGGGACCCAATACTTGCCCAAAGAGGCAGTGACAGGGATACCAGATAGGCAGGCCCTGGCGGCTCCGATGCATCATCTTCGACAGCCAATGGGCGGTGTCGGGCAGGGCTGAGTTGTCCTTGTCACATACGGCGTCTTGAGCTCTCCGCGATCGAGCCGTCCGGCCGTAGATCGGGGAAAGCACAGGAGTCGGGCGAGGTCCGGCCGCCGGTGCCAACGAAATTTCCATTCGGACAAGCCTGCATGAAAATCGGGACGCGGCTTGTGAAACAAGACGACAGGAATAGGATTGCGCTGGTCGTCGCCACTCGGGAGCTTGGGGCGTTCCTCCGAGTGTTACCCGCTGGGACCACCCAGGTCTGGCTGGGCCTGACAAAGCTTAGCTGGAGATCATTGGAGAGCGCGAAAAAGGAAGATAACAGTGACAAGCAGGGATCCGGTTGGATCGTGTGTCGAGCAACTTGCCAGCCCTACGGCAGAGCTCCGTCCAGGACAGACATGCCTCCTGTCGGCGGCCCGTCGGCATGGCGTCCCGACCTGCCCTGAGGTCGAAGGATCAGGCTGTCATCAGGGGGCCTGATCCTTGACGTCGAAGGCTTCGTCGAGGGATTCATCGAGTTGCACCCTGTCGTGGCAGAGACCAAGTCACCAGGCTCCAAAGTCCAGTTCATGCGTCTGCTCGCGTCTGTCACATACCGGAACCGGCTCGGGATGGGAGCAGGTGATGTTGTGCAGCTCGGGCCGTGGCTCCTCGCCGACCGCTCGGCATCGTCTGACACATCGAGCGGTGAGCAGGGGTTTCGAGATATTGCGCTTCAGACCGATCCACTCCCTCCTACGCAGGTCCTCGCAAGTGATGGTGCGGCCGTTGGACGTTACTAGCCGTTTACGTGGATCGACGTATCGCCAAGCATCTTGGAACTCACGCATTTGTCTCCGAAATTTTATCAACACGGCTCGAAGTCAGTATGAATATACGTGGTTATGCACTGATACTCTGTACTACTCACGGTCTCAGCTATCGACCGTTCACCAATGCCGAGTCATATTACGATAATCGTCCCTCTCACTGGACGATCCCACCCCTGACATCCTGACTCGAGCTCTTACCCTTCTTGATCTTCAGCTCCACCGCTGTCAAAGGCCATGATTGAGACAAGGGGCGCGCACGCACAATCTCCCACAGGGACTCGAGCTTTGAGCAACTGCCCAAAGCAAACGGACCTGCTATTCTCAGTAAGATACTCCGGGCACAACACTCCGTAAACAGTGCCGATGTCCCGAGTGTGCTATCTCCTTGCCCGAAGAACAACTGTATGATTTCGATCTTTGGACGGCTGGTGATGACGGGTTACCGTTCATGGGTGGAAATTTAGGTAATCTTACCTAGATAAGCACTAGGTGTCCGCCTGGGAACAAGGTCTGTGGTCGTCTTCATCGAAAAATGCGCTGAGCAGAAATTCCTGAAAATTACAAAAGATTATCACGCGCGAGTGACGCGACCATGGGGTCTGCTCGTGCAATCAGGCACAGCAAGAGCACGTTATTGGAAAGGGATTCTCCAGGGGCCGTGGCCACTGTTCCGTTGAGCTTCTAGACCTTCCAGGCACTGACCCCCTCCATCCGATCTGCCTTCTATGTACTACAGAGGTAGTGGGGTAGCAAGGGTGAATCGAATATCGAATCTCCAGGACTCTGAATGAGTCAAAGGCTAGTGATATTTCCACCACCCAAAATAATCGAGGGATGCTCAACGTTAAGCTTAGACCAAAAAAAAAGTGACGGTTCGTTATTACCTAACTCCTCTCGATCTCTTAGCCGTAGCTTCTATCGCCACGTCCTATGGAATTTAAAAGCGTCGCTTTCTCTTCCCAGAGACGCCCGACCATGTCTTTGATCGTATTAAACTGACAGCATCCCACCTGTCGTTACAATTGCGACAAGGACTGCAGGGTACTCGCAGTGCATACCAGCCTCCTTGCTCCTCGCAGAATCTGTTTTTCGGGAATCACTCGGCCCACGGTTCTGTGCGGCTCCGATGCATTTCGATGCTTGTCTATCAGCCGATCCCGTCCATTACTATTTTTGTTCTATTTCATTCGCTGCTGACTGCCATTTCTCACAGACAATTGAAATCTTGCAGATGAAAGGAGAAGACGTGTGTAATACAGAGCCTCGCCCTCTTCTGCATCTGCATCTGCAACGCATCAGGCCATGCCAACTTAAGGGACCAGCACGTACGACGACCATGCGATCATCACGTCGGAGGCCTCATCGACTGGTCGTATCAGAATGTCGCTGATCGCGCCGTTCCGTTCCGATGTCCACCCTGCTGGGTCTGTTCCGCACGGGGCCGCGGCAGCTTCCGGACTGCGACCGGCGGCCCACTCCTGACCATCGGGTGGGATCGGGTCGGGATCGGGGCGACGGGACCGGGATCCGGGTCGCAGATATCGTACGGAGCAGATGGTGATACAAACCCGCTGTGTCCAGATTTTAGATTTAAAAGAAACTTCAACTTGGATCATGGCCGAACATTATTGCTTACTGCCAACACAATACGCAGACGGATGCGAAACCACGTGGCGATTCAAGCCTGAGTCTCTACGGATTTCTGCAGCTGTGAAGATGGCGTCTACCTAACCTAGCTGACTCGATTATTTTTACTAACGTGAAGTGATGGGTCGATGTGACGAAGTTGAATTGTGGAAGACGAAGTTCCAGATCTTCTCAAGAGTCGAGACAAGACTCGACCGCGATAAACGGACGGGCGGGGGAGGGGAGGGGGTTTCAGGAACCCGAATGTCCGCATAGTGGCGTGACGTGCCTCTCTCTCTATATTTCTCTGCCTGTGTCCATCGATGAATAGATACATGGACCTCGAAGGCTTCTAAATCAATGACATTGACTATGAAGGCTTTTCTCAAACGATAACGATCATATTCATCCCTACGGATGGTGGGTCAGACTTGAACCATCGCGACAACAGCAACAAGAGGTCCCTGGATAGGTATTACATTATTTAATGCCCTCCATTGACGTTCTTTCCCACATACATATTCTTTCCATATCCATCTCCGAACCCGTATACACCTCATCACATCAAGATCCGCTCACTTGTTAAAGTCTGACTCTCTCTCTCTATCCCTATGTATGTTTATGATTAGCGCTCGATCCCTCCAGAGCAGCAAAACAGCGTAGTAGTAGTACTATACATACCACATGTACATTAAGTACGGAACACTCCGTACTCGATTCTTCCATCTGTAATCTGCAGGAAATGTGCTGCTCGGCTTGATCATCACCAACCCAAACCCAATGAAACGAGCCTAGTTCCGAATCCGAAGAAATAAATATGTTAACTTGACAAATATCTAATTCAAGCACACGTACATGGGCACCAAAAATGGTGGGAAAATGACTGTTCGAAACGGAAATCGGGGCAAACTGGCATAGGATAGGCAGGAGAGATGGGTGTCAATACCATGCCGTCCTGCAGAGATTTCGATTTTGAAGAATCATGCATGTGTACGACAGACAGACAGACAGACAGCCAGGAATACAGTGGCTTCAGAGGCAAACTGAACTGGGTGGTTGGGAGGAAAAAATAATTGATTTATCTATCTATCTGACTAGAATGAAATAACGTGATATCAGAGTGGCAGTTGTACAGAAATCCATCGTCGTGTTAAGGAATGTCTATCTAACCCTGATTTTGCGTATATATATGGTGAGACGCTGGGTAACTCCCAGCCACATATAAGCTAGGGTTCCGATCAGGGCAGGATAAACTCCAGGATTAAAGTATATCGAAGAAGAATAATATACAGAATATGACTAAACAAGTAAACAGGAACGACTTTTGGAACAACCAGATAAATTAATGCCAAATCAAGCAACCTATGTATGGCAAGGCGACAGAGAGAGAGTGTGTGTGTTTGTGTGATGAAGAGAACCGATGCTTTTCCTAGAACTATGTAGAAGCCTTACAGGCACAGGTACTTATTTATGTCGAATTTCCCTCCTCATTGCCATACGCAAAGCTTTTTTTATTTTTAGAAGCTCTAGTTGGTTTTCTTTTTTGACCTCTGTCATCACAGGTCTTACTGTCACCTGAGATCCTGAAACAGTTCTAATAAAGAAGTTGGTACACTTCTTTGGTGGAACAGTACACTCCTTTGACGGAGTGAGTGAGTGGGTAGTGATCACGGATCCGGGCATATATAGAACTTAGATTAGAACCTTGAAGTGAATGTATGCGGGAATCAGGTAGATGGATGGGATTGTCTAAGACCGCCCAACGATTCTACAATAATATTAATCATTAATATTGAGCTAGGTATATTTTTTGCCTAGGACGAAATGTGGAGAGTGCGCATCTGAGAAGGCTACAGAGCCATCCATGTGTTACGGACTAGGAAGGAGGTCACGTGATGGATCGTCTACGATCCATTTCCATGATCCAACACTACGATCCAATTCCACGATCCAAACCCATGATCCAAGACTATGATCCCATCCTATGATCCCCAGGAACCCAGGTCGGGCAGCATGTATATAATGACGCTCCTTTCAGACAGAATCCGACCCTCGTGGTCGACTCACATAGCAACCTGTCATATAGACATTGCTAGTAACACAGGCTATTCTCACTATTATATTGCTCACCCCCTTGTTTCTTGTCTTCAAGATAAACCAACGGCCCTTTTAGGTCTAGTTATCTAGGCCTATCGTTACACTTCGACCACCTTTCTTGCAGGAAGCAAGGCGTGTTGTGGGCATCTGAGAGATCGCAAGTATGGAAGGGCATATCTCCACCCAGGAATTGGCCCAAGCGGTAAGGGCCCTACAGGAGCAGATTCAACGGTCACAGGAGCAGATTCAGCAATTACAGGAGCAGCTACAGGGACAAGTCAATGAGAATATGCGGCTGCGAGAGCAGATGGGATACCTTGGACTGCAGACACACCCGAATGAGAACAACACAAGGCAGACAATCGATCCCAACCAAGATTTGACCCAGCGGACTAAGGTGGCTAAACCAGACCTCTTTTATGGAGAAAGAAAGAAGCTCCAGATGTTCATCTCCCAGTTGGAACTCTATTTCTTTTTTAACGCGCCAGATTTCCCGGATGAAGACAGAAAGGTCATGTTTGCAGCAACCTATCTTCGAGGCACGGCAGCTCAATGGTTTGAACCCTATCTTCGAGACCGAATGCAAAAGACGCCAGAGGAACGTCGACCAGAAACTAATGAGGTGTTCAATGGATTCTCTACTTTTATGGCTAAGATGAAGCAGAACTCTGGAGACCTCAATGAAGTCCGGAAGGCTACCTGTACTGTCATGACAATCCGGCAAAAGACCTCTGTTGCCGCTTATACCACCGAATTCCAACAAGCCGCGGCATACCTAGGCGACTGGTTAGACAAATCGCTCATGGAACACTACTATCGGGGATTGAAGGACAAAGTAAAGAATGGACTAATGATCCATGAGGACCCTAAGGACCTGAATGCGCTCATCAACCTGGCTATCAAGATTGATAACCGCCTCTTTGAATGTCGCTATCAAACCAACACCCCACGACAGAACAACCAGCGGCATACAGGTAATGGAGGTGACGCCATGGAACTGGACAGTGCCAATCAGAAGAACTCCCAGAAGGACAAGTCCAAACAGCCTGACAAGAAGCCTCGAGGATCTAAACCCAACTGGACCGAAGAACAAAAGAAACGCTATGAGCAGAAGCTATGCATCCACTGTGGGAAGAATGACCACATGGGATGGAAATGCCCCAACAAACCCAAGAAGGAAGAAAAGAAGCAAGCCGCCTCCGCTCAGAAAAAGGAGGAGGATCATGCCGCCTACCATTGGACCGCCTGTTACAATGATGACTGCAGTATCCATCGATCAGAAAAGGAGCGTCATTATATACATGCTGCCCGACCTGGGTTCCTGGGGATCATAGAATGGGATCATAGTCTTGGATCATGGGTTTGGATCGTAGACGATCCATCACGTTGACCTCCTTCCTAGTCCGCAACACCATGATTCAGAGGTGATTCCCTCATTTGACCGGTCCAAGGTCAATTCCGGAAGCTGTAGGTAATTATCCTTTGTCCTTTATCGCAGGCCCACTGCCATTTGAGATCCTGAAACGGTCCTAATCAAGAAGCGGGTATATACATGTATATATATGACCCTTTGACGAAGCTGAAACGGAACAAGGGATGCGGGCATATATATGACCCTACAGTGGGCTTTTGCGGGTAGCGGTAGCGGTAGATGAATAGAGATATCACTGAGACCACCCCGTTCATCCGACACGCTGTCCCCTCTGCTCCCAACTCGGCAATTCTCTGAATACCGCAGACAACATTTGAGACAAATGGAGTGAGACAAGTAATAAAATAAATAATACAGACGGCTCAGGCACCCATACAATGCCAAGGCCATCTACCCGAGTAATAGATCAGTCTCCAAACACAGCCTGCGTAGGTCGGAGATCCTTCCAGATTCAATGTGTTCAATGCATACGAGGTACCCCATCTTTCTCTGAGTGAGGGCGTCGACATTAATCTGATATTGTCCTGGCGGATTGTGAATTGGTGCAGTCTCTTTTCCTAAGTTTCTATGTATGGACTGTACAGTACATACCTAGGAAAGCTAGCCGGAAGAAAGAAAAAAAGGAGGTGTATTTAGGGCAAGGGAAGGGATACTGCGAATGTTTAATTAATGACTTTGAAGGAAGGGAATGATGAAAAAAGACTAGACTCCTACGTATATAGGTGTATACAAGTCCAAAAATGACGCGAAGAAAGAGATAGGTTCCTCAAGACTGCCACCTGGGCGCTGGCTGGGCGCTGGGTCTGGCGGGTTGAAGAACTATATCAGCGAGACGACCAGAGTGACCTCGGATTAAAACGGATCGATAAGAGACTATCTAATGAATCACCTAGAACGAAGCTCTAGACGATATTGTGAAGATCCAGAGCTGCTCCAGGGAAGACTTTCATTCAGGGTAGTAGTATCTTCTACCAGACAGAACCCCTCCTTTGACTCACCGTGCCCATAAATTATTTTTTGGGAATCCTCAACTGATTTCTTTTGGCTTCATCGCAGGGTTCACAGCTGTCCTGCCTCGCGAAACATATTTTTTATAAAGAGAAATCGGTATAACTCCTTTGACGGAACGAGACATTTCCTTTGACGGATTCGGGTATATATGAGATCCTAAGTGTGGCGGGACCTATGCAGGAACGGGTGGATGTGTGGTCGAAGACCGACCACTACTAAACGTGTTTAGCCCGGCAAGAGAACCTGTCGAGTAATAGTAACCATCCAAAGGGATGATTCTGATACGTTCCTACATAAGGATAAGGAAAAAAAGCCATCTTCGAAGATGGCGTTGAAGCGTTCCAATGCCGCGCAACTACCTAGCCGAGTTAGACCGTGAAGAACACTCCAAATTTCCAATACAGCATATATATATACTGTATGTACTCCTGCACCAAGTCTGGATGGATGGATGGATGGATGGAGAGAGATAGAGAGAAGAGACACACTTTTCATGTCAATAAATAGGTGGTGTAGACAAATACATAAATGCCTCAATCAATGAGGAATGGTGAATACGAATACTTGCTCGAATAAGCGGAGCAGGAGGGCTCTTTACAACTTTGCTAATTCTTTATATAATACCAATTCCTTTGTTCTGTTCCGTACCATGAATAATAAACGAAAAGAAAGGGAAAAAAAAAGGGTTATGTGACAGTCAGGAACCATACCGTATGTACTGTACACTAAGTGGGTAGGTAGGTAGGTAGGTAGGCTTTTTGCAGTCTATCTACCTAATCTATTCATCTCTTGTTTGACAATGTCATCTATATATTCTATTTGATAGGAATGTACCGTACTGTAGTGTCAGACACAATCAAGCTTCTTTTCATCTCATTTCTTAAAATCGCTTTCCAAGTCTTGGCTTGACTGCATTCTGCATCTCGGGCTGATCTGATCTGATTCCCACTGTACATACATACATGCATATCTAATATGGAACCCAGAACACGTCATATCATATCATTCCCATCTCATCCCATCCCATCCCATGGCATAGCATCAACGCGCTTTGGCCTCGGTCATCCGATCTTCGGATCTCAAATTTGCTTAAAATCTAATTTTTTTCCTTCAATTTTCTGTTTGGAATGCATGGATGTTCATGTCGCCGTGCAGGTAAATAGTTTGTAATAAAATCCTGATGATACAGTGGAGATAGGACTCTGCAGACAGTAATGAGATGGTGGGTGGGAAGGTTGGAGGGTTGAGTAGAGTAGGTAGCCTGAAAAGGTTCCCGTGTTTAGTCGCCCGGGATGCATGCGCATAACGGGCGATTGGATGGGAGGGGCGGGGGAGGACGGAGTCCAGAAGAGTGCTGCAGTACCGGTTGGTATTTCTGCAGCAGGCCGTCGAGTCGTGCGGACGATCGGACGACGAAGTTGCGGGCTGAATGATCGTGTTTTTCTCCATGAAGGTTCGAATTCGGAATCGACCCGAGGGTTACCATGATATCAGCCCCCTCCGATAAACTGCCCGATCGAACATGCCCGGAACGCCGCCAAGATGCATCAGTCCATCTGCTGCCACTTCCCGCGAATTCCTAACCCGTGCTTAAAAGCAGTTCGCTCATCACCTTGATAACTCCCTCAGATGATGATGTTTTTCTCACGCTTGTAGAGCTCCTGCAGGAACTTGAGCGTGTCCGCCGCAGTCGACCGCCGAGGGAGGCTGTTCGGAAGGTCGACGATGGCCCGCCTCATCAGGGCGATGCCAAGGTGCCCGAAGAAGTTGACGACCTTGTCCGGCGAAAACCGCAGCATCGCGCTCAGGAGCCACAGGTGCGTCTCCTGGATCTCCTCCGGCGGGATCGAGAGGATCAGGTGCATCGACTTCCAGAACAGCGTGTTCGGGCAGGGGTTCTTGCGCGTCGTCTTGCCAAAGTTGCGCAGGGTGAGGGCGGCGAAGCCGGCGCCTAGACCCGTCATACGCTCCGAATGGGCCTGCGGGCTGATGAAGGGGCCGCCGGGTTCCTCGCGACGCCAGCCCATGGCCACCTTTCCGGCCTCGGTGTTCTCGTCGCCGTAGAAGCCCCAGAGCGCGGGACAGAAGACGCGGTACTTGGCCCACAGGATGTCCACCAGCGGATATCCCTTGAACGTGAACGCCTCCGTGGAGAAGATCTGCGCAGCGACGATGCCAATTGGCTCCGCGTACTTGGGGCTGATGGCTGCCTCGGAGACGAGAGAGGCGATCAAGGACTTGGAGAGGATGTTCAAGATGTATATGAACAGTGCAGGCATCTGCGTATTCTCCGCATTGGCAACCTCGTCCGGAGGGAAAGCGATGAATTCGCGAACGTCGACCGCGGGTTCGGTAACCGTCAACGCGGTCTCCAGCGTAGTCTTGATCTCTTGCAGCTGCAGTTTCGTTCAGCAGTTGTTCACACGGGAGTGGATGCTTCCTACACCTACCTGCGTGCGATTGGCGCCCTTGCCCTCTCTCAACTGGCCGACGCACTTCCGGATCGTGCGCCGCAGATCTCCCATCTTCTCCTTGAGGGCGGCGTTGCTTTTCGCCTGCTCTCTCATCCATTTCCTGAACTCCTTCAGGTGCTTGTGCAGGTCCAGGTAGCGTAGATGCACATTGACTTCATCCTGCGTGCGGCGGGTGGCGCCCAGCTGCTTCTGGAACTGGACTCGAGCCTGCTGTTCCTCCTCGGCCTTCTGTCGCGCGGCATCTTGCTCTGCCTTCTGGCGTTCCTCCTCGCGTTTCCTCTTCTCCTCCTCCAGTCGCTCTCGCTCTTTGCGCTCCCGCTCCTCCTCCGCCGCCTTCCTCGCCCGTTCGGCCTCTTCCGCCTTCTTCCGGGCTTCTTCCTCCTTGGCCCGCCGTTCAGCCTCGCGTCGAGCAGCCTCTTCCTGCTCGCGACGTAACTGTTCCGCCTTCTCGCGCTCGATCCGTTCTCGCTCCTTGCGTGCCTCCTCCTCCTTGCGCCGCCGTTCCTCCTCGAGCTGTCGGAGGTATTCCTGCAGGGTCTCCTCGGCTTCGTGGCGGACCTGGTCGTGCAAGGCAGCTGCCGCGTCGAGGGCCGCGTTGTGCTCCTTTTCGCGTTCGCGGTCGATGCGGTCGAGGTTCTCGTAGAAGGATCTGCGCTCGTAGGCCTTGACCCGCTTCAGCTCGGTGTTGTGCAGACGGACCTGCTCCAGCTCGCGGGCCAGCTCCACGAGGAGCTGCCTGGATGGGCTGTCCGGTAAATGAGGGGAAAAGCTCTGTCTACCCATCTTGGACCGGAGGTCTCTTCTGCCAGTTGGTTAACAGAGACGACGTGAGGTGGTCTAGTGGGAAGATGCGAGGTCCTGACGTAGAGTAGTACTGGTGGAGGACCGTGGAGAATGGGAGAGCAGCAACAGAATGGGTTACTTGAGGATGCTAGAGATAAGGTGGGAGATTAATGACAGAAGAGACCGTGCAAAAGTCCTATTCTCCCGTCGAGGGCCAATAGCCGCCTTCACTCCGCGGCGGGCTCCGACAGAAGCACACAGCCAGCCTACAATGCTGGTATCAGAGGCCGCCAATGTCTGTCCAACTTGCACTCTCACGCCAACCCGGTCCCTCACACCCGGTTGAAGCCGTTGAGAACAGCACCACAGGACTGCAAGAGAGAGGAACGACGGTGTCCACCGGGATGGAGAGCGCTTCCTGGTGGGTGCTCTGGTGGGCAGATGCGTGCCTGTGCTGCACAAAGGAGAGAGGGGGATGTTGCGCCCTGTTGTGAGAGAGCCATCAGCGCGAGTCACGAACGACACAACACCGACCGGACAAGCACGACACAGGGCCAGGAACCGGCGGAGAACCAAGGACAGCAGCAGAACCGGGGGACGCGACCTACCTTCTGGAAGGAGAGAAGCGAGCGGCGCACAAAAGACAGATCAATTGGCAGCCTGAGCTCTCGACGGACCCGAGGCGTCGACCCAAAGTTGGAGGTCAAGCGTGGAGCAGACTAGACGGGCGCCGATCGCCGACGGGCGTGAGCCGTGGTGTTCGCTGGGGCAGGCTACGGGAGTTGCATCATCGTGAGCAGCACGTCGGCCTGCATTTCACGATGGGACAGGGAGCAGCTGTCCGACGCGGAGGAGGTTTCGAGACGCTGGAGCAGCATCTGAGGCATGCTGGAGAGCAGCTTGGCGCCGCCCCGGCCAGCGCCCGCCGCCAGCCGTCCCCAGGGCCAGCTGGCGGGAGCGAGAACAGCGGTGGGAGCTCCCCGCTGCCGCTGCGCTGGCGTGTCGTCTGCTCGACGTAGTGCCCGACCACCGCTTCCACCTCCTTCTCTTCGCTCTCCCCACACCCCGTCTCCATCCCATCGTCTTCCTTCTTCACCTCTCCCTCCTCTTCTTCCTTCCTCCCTTCTTCTCCCAACGGCTCCATCGTTCCTTCAGCCAGCTTCGTTTTTCTGTCGTTCTCTCTGCCGGGACAACCCCTGAGTCCGTCAGGGCCTGGTCCCGACCTGGAAAAGGCCACTCAACAGCTCCTTCACTGCTCCCCCAGGTTTCCCCTTCCTGTCTGCCCGTGAGACCCGATCCTCTCCGTGCAACCGTGAACGTCTAAGGGTCATCCGTTCCTGAAGCTCGTTGTTTTGCGGCTGCCGCTGCGTCCCTTCTCGACGGCTCCCATCCGCTTCCTCGGTCCTTCCCCCCCTTCGATCAAGCTCCATCCCCTCTTTCTTTCCCTGCCCACCTTTCCCCCGTGTGTGTGCGGTAGGCGAGTCCAGTCAGCCAGAAGACAACCCCCCGACCCTCTGGTCAACGCTGTCCGACTCGGTGTCGACCCGTCGATCCTCCAAAACAGCTCCCGTCGTGCGAGTCATCGTCCCTTCGTCTGCACTCGCCCTTCCTTGATCTACACTCCGTCATTCCCAGAGATTCCTTGAAGAGTTCGGACCATCATTTGAATGTAAGAGCACCGCTGGACCCCGTGGTCGATGTGTTTTCTCTCCTGAGATCCCCCCCTGATACCCCAGCTGTCCTTTTGCCACAGACGGCCGCTCTGGGTCCCTCTCCAAAACAGCTACCCCCTGTCTTCCAGCTGTCAATCCGTGTTGCTTCCCATCAAACTCTGCAACCATTACTGACCGTCCTCATCAGCTTCGTTTCGATCAACCATCATTGTTCTACGAGCTCCACAGCTGGGCAGTGCTCGGTCCGTTCCCGGCTCGAGAACCCGCTGCGGGCCGTGATCAGTCTTCGATTCATCAAGCTTCTTTCTTACGCGAAGACGCTTCCATACTACAGCAAATTCTCTTGCACGGATATAGCTATCTTGCTTAATCTGGAGGCATGGATCAGCAGGCTCAAGCCGGGGTCACCGGCCCCTCCGGCCGCAGACTCCATATAGCTCATCGGAGAAGTCCGTCTGAGCTGACTCCGCTTATGAGTATGTCTCAAACATCCATCACATCGTAAAAAGTAAACTGGTTTTAGGCCAGGTGGCTGACTGTTGCCTAGTGGAACAACTAGCCATACAGCAGCAGATCGAGCTGCTCCAGCAGCAGCAGCAACAGATTGCAGCTACACATCAGCAGTATGTTAACATGGGCCTCTTGCAGCCGCAGCAGCTGGGACAGGTGTCCTACTCTCCTACGATGCAGGGCGGAGCGTCGATGGCAGGCGTGTCTCCTCAACTCAACGCCTTCCAATTCCCCCAGATGGCCCAGCAGCAGCTGGGTGTCCCGATGGCTGCTCCCAACCAGCCCTCCCACCGGCGCAACCAGTCCGCCCTCCCGGGCCTCGGTATGGGCCCGCCCCCAGCCCCGTCCGCTGGGGCCTCGGGATACGGCGATTTTAACCAGCAAGGCAACCAGAACCGCGAGAATGGAAACCAGGGCCGTGGGCGCGGCGGTCTTGCTGGTGGCCACCAGCGTCGTCACTCCCTCGCCCTGCCGGAAGCAAAGAAGGCTGCGGAGCTGGCGCAGCAGAAGCGGGCCGCTTCCGGCTTCCAGTTCCCCATCCCCAGCACCAGCGGCGGCAGCACTACGACGGAGGCCACTTCAGGTTCGGACGAGAAATCCACCCCTGCTACAAGCCAGGCACCGCAGGGACTTGGTCTCCAACGCGCTGGTAACATTCGTGCCGGTACCCACGCTCGAAGCCAGTCGCTGGCCGTCGGCAACGGCCGTAATGCCGCCTCTGGCCGTGGCGCAGCGGGCTTTCAGTTCCCTCAGACCACCGACGGGGGTGCTGGCGGGCAGACGGATGGCCAGAGACGGGGCAGTCAGCAGGGCCACGCACGCACGCCCTCGCGCAACTTCGATGCCAACTGGCGTCAGCCGAACAACCAGACCCAGGGGCAGGAGCAGCAGCAGAAGACGCAGGCTACTACTACTACTGGCTTCAACCAGCAGCAGGGTGCCAACGCCTTCCAGCCTGGTCACCGTGTGAGGGGATCGATCAATCAGTCGATCAGCTCCCTGGGCGCTTTCCAGTACCCTGGTCAGCCTCAGCTGATCCAGCTGCCTCAGGGCCAGGTCGTGATGGCGCCACCGCAGATGTTTGCCGGACAGCAGCTGAACGCTCTCCAGCTTGCGCAGCTGCAGGCCATGCAGCAAAACGGTCAGCTGAACGGACAAGCTCTCGGCCTTCAAGCCAGCCAGCACGCGCCCCAGCAGCTGTCCGCTCAGCAGCAGCAGCAACAGCGCAAGACTCTCTTCACCCCGTACCTCCCTCAGGCGAACTTGCCTGCGCTGTTGAGTAACGGTCAACTGGTGGCCGGTGTTCTGAGGGTCAACAAGAAGAACCGTTCCGATGCGTATGTTACCTGTCCTGATCTCGATGCGGATATCTTCATTTGCGGAAGCAAAGACCGGAACCGAGCTCTGGAGGGTGATTATGTCGCCGTCGAGCTGCTCGACGTTGATGAGGTGTGGGCCCAGAAGAAAGAGAAGGAGGAGAAGAAGAAACGCAAGGATATCGATACGAGGGCGGCGGCCACCGGAGCTGATAAGCTCGGACGGTCCGACTCTGGGGCGAACGGTGACACCGCGCAGATTGGCCCTGATGGCAGCATCCGCCGCAGGGGCAGCCTTCGCCAGCGACCAACGCAGAAGAAGAATGACGATGTCGAAGTCGAAGGCCAGAGCCTGCTTTTGGTCGAGGAGGATGAGATCAGTGACGAGCAGAAGCCCCTGTATGCCGGTCACGTTGTGGCAGTGATTGAACGAGTTGCGGGTCAGATGTTCTCTGGTACTCTCGGTCTCCTGCGTCCAAGTAGCCAAGCTACGAAGGAGAAGCAGGAGGCGGAGCGGCTCGCGAGGGAGGGTGGCCAACCCCGGCCTCAGCAGCAGGAACGCCAGCAGGATAAGCCGAAGATCGTCTGGTTCAAGCCCACGGACAAGCGTGTCCCGCTCATTGCGATCCCGACCGAACAGGCTCCCCGGGACTTCGTCGAGAAGCACCAGGAATATGCCAACCGGATCTTCGTCGCATGCATCAAGCGATGGCCCATTACGTCTCTGCACCCCTTCGGCACCCTCGTGGAGCAGCTGGGTGAGATGGGCGACCTGAAGGTTGAAACCGATGCGATCCTCAGGGACAACAACTTTGCCGCCGACGAGTTCTCCGAGGCCGTGCTGAAGAACGTCGGCTTCGAAGACTGGTCGGTTGCCAGCGAGGGAGAGGCTCTGCTCGCTTCACGCCGTGATTTCCGCGGGGAGACGACCTTCACCATTGATCCCAACGGCTCCAAGGAGCTGGATAACGCGATCCACATGAAGAAGCTCGAGGATGGCAAGATCGAGATCGGTATCCACGTCGCGGACGTTGCTCACTTTGTCAAGCCCAACTCCCTGGTCGACCGGGAGGCCAAGAAGCGTGGTACCAGTGTGTATCTGACGAACCGGATCGTGAACATGCTGCCGCCAAGAATCTCTGCCGAGCTCTGTGCACTGCTTCCGGGAGAGGACCGTCTGACTTTCAGCGTCGTCTTCCGGGTCAACCCTACCACCGGTGTTGTTGATGACGATATTTGGATCGGCAAGGGCGTCATCAAGAGCGCTGGCAAGGTCAGCTACAGCGATGTGGATGCGGTGCTTAGCGGCAAGTCGGACATCACCCTTACTGGAACGACCCCAGACGACGTTCGGACGCTCAACGTAGGTAGCCGTGCTGCGTGGTATGTAGGTGCTTTTTTTCCGCTAACACGTGAACCTATAGGCCATTGCGACGAAGTTCCGAGAAGCGAGATTCGGAAACCGCGTTTCGAATCCGCCGACTCTTCGCCTGCTGTACCTGCTGGACGATGAGAACGTGCCGGTGGAGGGCAACATCTTCGACTCGTCGCCCGCTCACGAGCTTATTGAGGAGCTCTGCCACAAGGTGAACTTCTTCGTCGCTCGTAAGCTCCTGGCTGCCATGCCCGAGAAGGCCTTCCTCCGTCGTCATGCGACGCCGAACCCGCGACGCCTCCAGACCTTTATTGAGAGGATGACCAGACTGGGTTATGAGATCGATCCTACGAGCAGTGGAAGTCTGCAGAGCAGCCTCTTCAAGATCCAGGATGTCGATCTGCGCAAGGTTGGTATACCGTCTATTTCGTACTTTGCTCTCTTTTTCAGCTGCCTAACTGCAAATAGGGAATTGAGACGCTTCTCATCAAATCCATGGGACGCGCGAAGTACTATGTGGCGGCCAATATCCAGGACGAACAGCGTCAGCACTACGCGCTCAACCTGCCGCTGTACACCCACTTCACCAGCCCTTCACGGCGCTATGCCGACATCATCGTCCACCGACAGCTCGAGGCAATTCTGTCGAATGGTGCGGTCGAGTTCACCGAGGACGTTGAGACGCTGGCGAAAACGGCAGACCAATGCAACAATAAGAAAGACTCGGCTCACAACGCTCAGGAACAGAGCGTGCATATCGAGGCTTGCCGGACCATGGACAAGAAGAGGCAGGAGATTGGTGGTGACCTTATCACCGAGGGTGTCGTCATTTGCGTGTACGAGTCTGCTTTCGACGTGTTCATCCCCGAGTATGGCTACGAGAAGCGCGTCCACTGCGATCAGCTGCCACTGAAGAAGGCTGAATTCCGCAAGGAGGAGCGCGTCCTCGAGCTCTACTGGGAGAAAGGCGTTCCATCCTCGGCGTATATCCCCGAGGACGAGCGTCCAAAGGCGCCGTCCTCCCGAGCAGCCGCTGCTGCTGCCGCCGCGCGTGAGGCAGAGCTTGCTAAGCAGCGCCAGAGGGAGCAGGACGAGGCTAGACGGAAGCAGACGGAGACTGGAACGATGTCTACTGACGATGTCGATGCTCTCTTCGATGACGACGATGACATTTCCGAGGTCACCGAGATGGCCGCTGGTGTCTCGTTGAACTCGCCTGTCGATCGTTCGACGCAGAGCATGCCACCATCGCCCACACACAGCGGCCAGCCGCCGCAGTCGCCCCACCGTACTCGGTCCGACCCCAAGCTTGCGACAAGCGCAAGCGACACTCCCGAGGCGAAGTTGACGAACAAGGAGAAGTACCTCAAGCTGTTCAAGCTGAGGGAGGAGGATGGAGAATACATCCAAGACGTCACCGAAATGACCCGGGTCCCGATCATCCTGAAGACCGACCTGACCAAGAGTCCTCCGTACGTGCTCGCCTCCATGTGACCTCTGTCCCTTGTGTTCTCGCAACTAACATTGTTGTAGGTGCCTGACTATCCGGTCTGTGAACCCCTACGCTCTGTAGAGTGTTGGGGGGGATATCGTCCCAATCGGAAAGACTCTTTCGGCCGACCTACTACGCTGGTCTCATAGCTCCAATATATCTGTCATCGAGCAAGCCCAGCATGTTAGCACCTGATACTTTAATCCGTTGACCAGTCGCCGTTTCGTCCCTCTTTGTTGTATCGGTGCATTGCTCTTCTAGTTAGCTTAACCTTTTTTGTTTTAGCCTTTTGCAATTATCTCCTCTGTGATATTAGTTGTTTATTTTTACATACATGCGGATCCGATGGATCAGTTAGACGATCCAGTGGAAACGGTCATCTGTTATTCCTGTATCTATGTCCCATAGTGTCGTATTGATGGGGAAAAGTACTTGGGTTGCTTTGACTCGCTTTTTCATAGAGGAAAGGGCAGTTGAGCACGATGCGGAGGAAAATGCACCAAAAAAGTTTCAAAAAAAGGGGCACGGAATGATGTGTGAGTTCAGCACGATGCCGCCGGTCGCATGGGTTGAAGATTGATCACGAGTGCTTTTCTTGCTGGATACGACGTTTTTCTTAGATATATGCATGTCTTAGCACGCGGTTCCAGATGGTTATGCTCTTTACGCTGACGGTGTCGACGTCACCCGGTTACGGGTTTTCAGAATAGGTAGATGAACACGCATAACGCTTATGTACCTAATGGATGTTGTTATTGACGGGCATGACGCTATTAGGATGGTTCATAATAAGTAGTCCAGCGTAGGATGGGAGATCTCGACCAAACAACTTGGATTAGTCAAGTAGTTAGCCGGTGTTGATTCTGGTAACATGGTCTCTTCAAAAGGGAGTGCATGATCGAATCTGGATGCAGAAGATATGAGCATGGAGACTGCTCAGCAGTTGAGAAGTCGTTTGGATAATATCGGCTTCTCCATATGTACCCTGTGAATATGATCGATCGATCAGCCTATGAAGAGAAGGAGAAGGCGCTTTTGGACAGGGAGTATCTATCTAGCCGCCCGCTGACACGATCCTTCTTCACTGGAACAATGTGTAGCGCGGATCTATCCATTCCATCCATATCTTCCAACGGAACGGAACGGAACCAACCATCCTGATTTGGTTGATTTATTTAACATTTCAGTAAATAAATAAATGAACATGGAGACGGGAGATGTGGTGGGGTCCTTAGGTAGGAACGTTTTAGTTTATTAAAAGGGATTGATTGGATTCTGGTTGATGGGTGGTGGGATGGATATGATGGATGGGATAGATATGTTTGCGTGTTGGTATGGAGTGGAGTACTTTGTGGATACGATACGGACGGTACTGACCAGCACTCCTCTCCTTCCTTCTAGATAGATAGATGGATGGATGGATGGAATTTCCTTATCTATTCGGGCTCCGATCTCTCCCTCGATCAATTATCACAACACGAGCGCAATAAGCAAGCAAAGGCAAGGCGGGAGATGGATATCTGTTCTGTTCTGTCTAGGATATGGGTCAAAAAATTCGATCGCGGGGCCCTGTAGGCCTTCAGGCATAGTAAATTATGTATCAACTATGGCAGCTAGTCTAGACAAGATCCAGAGCATAAGGAAAGAAAGGAGAATTATAAGCATGGTAGGAGTTCAAGATATGGGCAAATTAGCGTGGCAGAACCCTGCCGCCTACTTCACCGCCTTCTGCCTGTCAGTCCACGCCGCGCCGTCACAGGTCCCATCCCATCTTTGTTGTTACCCGTTAAAAAAAAAGCACGAAAAGTAGTCTTTTAAAAAATTAAGAAACCCTAACCTGGGGCTCGAAAAACCAGGAGGTTAGTCTACGGAAAAAAGAAATGGGGGCTCAACCGGGAGTCGAACCCGGGACCTCATCCATTTCAGCCACTTCATGTGGTGGTGGCTGAGGGTTCTTTCAAGAACAAACCCGAAGGACGAATCATAGCCAACTAGACCATTGAGCCGCCGACTTGTTGTCGGAGGGTCCCACAAAGCGGATTTTCAATCCGACCTGGAAGTTGAATTTTTAAGTGCGTTAAACACCCTACTACTACTGTACTTTACCAGCAAAGACCAAGAGAGAGAGAGAGAAAGGGCGAGCGAACGAGAGAGATATCTGATGTGAAAATAAGAGAAAAAGGAAAGAAAGAAAGTGATCCTCTGCTTCCGCCTCCGAATTCAAAGGGCTGCAGAAGTAAAAGCAAAGATAGGGCATACAGCTCCGAGGGGCTCCAGATTTTCTCCGGTGGGCTAGAAATTAGTGCCTTGAATTCGTGGAGAGATATGAAGGGTTGAAGTTGGTATATGACCCCTTCGCCTAGGTGACCAAAGCCCCGAGGGCTCGGGGATCCTAACGGGGAGTTCTAACGGGGGGCTTAACCGGGGAGTGGGAGGGATATGCTTGGCATATGTAAAGCACATGCTCTGTATATGTCCCAAGCCCTATTAGGGCTGATTATAAGTTACCTCCAACAACAGAGAATTTGGATAATGCTCTGAGATGCCTGCAGGAGTAAAGGGTATTTACCTTCAAGGGCCCGTGCTAATTAAAATGATGAGCAGGAGAAAAGAAAAAGCAATATGTCCGCCGTACA
>Ga0207748_1000465_pt1 | contig 24934 bp, 36 predicted proteins | sample HigsolmetaGSP13D_FD_184841 | JGI IMG/M metagenome (GOLD analysis project Ga0207748, IMG submission 184841) | High solid enriched microbial communities from the Joint BioEnergy Institute, USA - SP1-3-D (SPAdes) | ecosystem: Engineered > Bioreactor > SSF (Solid state fermentation) > Aerobic >...
GGGGGGGGGGGGGGGGATGCATCATGGGAGTTTGAATGGGGTAATAGAAAGGTAAAATTTTAGAAAGGTGAAATTTTGTAAATGATCGTCTGACGATGAATCATGAGGTCTTGGAAGAAGAAGAAAGGAAAGGCTATATCTGCAAAATAAACCCAGTAACATGAAATGAATACATAACAAGAACTGTACAGCAAAAAAGATATATGATTAAAAGAAAGCAAAAATAATAATACCCAAACCGGAACGAGTCCTAGAGAACCATATATAGGGTATGTATGTACCTGTACCTAACTAGGTACTAGGTGTATCTAAAAAGAAGTCCCATCCGCAGCCAAACAAGCATCCGGGACAAGAGCTTCTTAATTTAAAAGGGTTCGGAAATATCAACCCAAAGAAAAATTGAAAAAAAAAACAAAAAATAGAAAAAAAAATACATACATACGCCGCGCGCAGCATCCACTTGCACTGCGTGCAGTACTTGATGGTGATGCGCGGCAGGAAGACCTGCGCCGTCTGCTGCAGCGGCTGCTGCTGCCGCTCCGTCGGCGTCTGCTGCTCGATCGGGGGCATGGGCTCAGTCATTTTGCTTTTCCTCGGTGGTGTAAAAGATATGATTCAGGACGTCAGATTCGGATAGGTAGAAGGTAAATAATCTATTTCCGTTGGGAGTCGAGTAGAGTAGTAGTACGGAGTGCTGCGTACGTACAGTGGTGGTAAGCTCGGCGTGTTTGTTTCTCGCCACAGCGGGTTCCGAACGGGACGGAAGAAGCTTCCCCGCGGCCGCATTCGGGATGGGATCGGAGACGGGTAGTATTATCCCTACCTAACAGTGGACCGTTCAGCGCTGCAGATATCAAGTACATTCGACATGAAGTGCTAATGTTTTTTTTCTTCCTTCCACGGAAGAAGAGCGAGGAACCATTATCGAAACATGAGATCGATGTGCGCAGTACTGTACCCGCCAGGAACTTTCTGAGTGTCTGACGCTCATCTCTCATCCCACTCGGGCCATCCCACTCGGATCTTATCTCCAGCATATAGCATCTCTCTACTTTCTCTCTCTCTCCACTCCATGCCACAGCACCGTACCGTACACCTGGACAAGGCAAAAAATAACCAAAAAATAGATTCCACTCTGATGCACCATCAATCCAACTACCTCCTTATCCAGAAACAGGAATAATGAAGATTCGATGCCAGCGCCTCCCGCTCCGGAGGACAGCCACCATCGACCGTCGTTCCAATGCCCGCACCCCGGGTGCACCGCGACCTACCGGCGCAAGGAGCATCTGACCCGCCACGCGGTGCGGCACTCCCGGGACCGAGCGGTCTTCGCGTGCGACGAGTGCGGGGGTGTCTTTGAGAGGAGGTAGGTCTGTCTGTCTGTCTGTCTAGTCTAGTCTATCTATATATATCGATTCGATTCTCTTTCTCGTCCTGTATCTTTATCTTCGTGAATAAATTGAAAAGCCCTTCCTTCCTCGTCAGCATGACTTTTTTTTCCTTCTTCTTCTCCGGTGATTTTTTGCTCGAGCACTCGTTTATACTCCCCAGGTCTATATCTTGGATTTTTTTTCCTTTCTTTTCCTTTCTTTCTTTCTTTTTTTTTCATGGAACGCATATATCATTGAGAAAGAGAGAACCAACTAACAGAAGCTTCAAGCGACACCCTGCGCCGACACAAAAAGGTGGTACACGATAAACAAAGAAAGAACCACGAGCCCACTACGGGCCTCATCCGAGCCCCCAAGGCCTGCAACCGCTGCCGCGCCCAGAAGTCGAGATGCGACGGGAACTTTCCCTGCGGCGCGTGCGTCAAGAAAGGTATTCCCTGTTCCTTTGATCGGGACGGACAGAGTATCGGCAGCAGCAGCAGCCAGCAGGAGAAGAAGAAACGCGAAGGAGATGATGAGAGAGGATCCACGGAGGGAGACTCTCATGATAATACTAGTAAACGACGACGTCTGGATTCCTCTGAGCCTCCTTCTCCTCCTCCTCCTCCTCCTCCGACGGTGGCAGTCGCTCGAGGGAGAGAAGCCGAGGAAAATGCAATCTCACTAGGAAATTCCTCGGGCCATGCAAGAGACAACGCAGCTGCCGCACCTCTCACCTCCGGCGACAGCCCCGATATCAGACAGAAATTGCGCCAACACGAGGAACGCCTTCGCCGGGAGGGCATGTACCTGGCCCTTGAGACTCCAAGGACGACGCGGTCACAAACGGAAGATGCCCTCTCTCGAAATTCCTCCGGCGATCAGGTCCGTCTCGAAGGCGACGACGATGATGGCACCATGCAGCCCATCGACACCGCGTACTACGCCAGCCTGTACTTCGCGCACTTCCACCCGCAGTGGCCATTTCTGCACGAGCAATCGTTTCGGCATGAGCATGATCCCCCCGTCCTTGTCCTTGCGGTTGTGATGGTCGGTCTGTGGGTCACTGGGGAGGGCAGGGCGCGGCGGTTGGCGTGGAAGATACACGAGCGGTTGCATGTCTTGCTGAAGGAGCAGATGGTGAGTGGGATACATGCGACCCAAGAATTCCTCCTGTCTTGTAACCAATTGAGTTCTTTTTTTTTTTTTTTTTTTTTTTTTTTTTTTTTTTTTTTTTTTTTTTTTTTTTTTTTTTTTTTTCAGGGACGAGTTGACACATGGCAACAGACAGCCTGGGACATATCAAAGACTCAAGACGGCCATGGCAATTCCAAATGGCCAATGGCAACGTATCAGTCCATCCTCCTTTACATCATCTTCGCCACTGTAGGCGGCAGCGACCTCAGGGACAACGACTACCGTGACGAGGTCCTCACCCGCGTCCGGCCCATCTTGACGTCCCTCATCGAGACTTGTCGCGCCAGGGGCCTATTCTCCTACCCGGCCATGCTCGCACAGTGCCGCCCCGACGACCCTATCGTCTACACCTGGACGCGTCTCGAGGAGGCCAAACGCTTCGCTCTGACGCTGTTCAAGGCGAGCGTGCTCTTTTCGAGTCTCGTCGGTGACGACAGTAATAATCAAGACAGCCCGGAATGCCGTGGCGCCTCCCGAATGTCACTGTCAGACCTGCAGTTCCCGCTGCCCGACAACGGGTACCTGTGGGGTGCGCGCCCGATCCGCGAGTGGTTCCGTCGGCGGGACCTGCAGTTGAAAGATGGGGCGGCCGGGACGGAGGATCAGTGGATCAGTCGCATCTTCGACGAGGCCAGGGCGAAAGGCGACAGGCAGGCGGAGCGACGGGCGTGGCTACGGATGGGGCCCTGGCTGGGGTTTGTGGCCGGGGTTGAACCCGGTTGATGATCGAGGATACCAAATTCGTGCGAAACTATATGGCTACTTCCTATCGGAACTACATACAGAACACTACAAGATATACAAAACTACAAGAGCAAAGAACGAAATCAAGTGGGTATCAACGATAATGCTTGATATATATATATTTATATATATGCGTTCGAGTATGTGTACCTCAGAACCCTAGATACCAGGCAGCATGGATGCATACTTCACCACAGCAGCACGAGATGTAAAGGAATAGAATATCAAATTGAAATTTCAATATTTCCTCGAAAAGAGAAAAAAAACGTCGAGCAGATCTGATGAGAAGAAAACGGAGAAATGCATGAAGAGCTGTCAAGGCCGTCTCCCAAAGCCAAAAGACAAAAGATGTTAGGAAAAAAAGGCACGTAGTGTGGATCACAGAAAGCAAGGAAATAAACAAGGAACGAAGAAACTTTTATACACAGCCCAGACGTGACATGATGACATGATGCAATGCCCCATAATCGCAACGCCTTCAGACCCTAATCCCAAATCTGGTATCAATCGCCCGAATCGTCAAAACTGATCACAAAGAAACCACAAGGAAAAGGAGTAAAGAAAAACACACGGTAGAAGAAAGACACACGGAAAATACAAATGAAATCCAGGCGTAGGCCATAGCCCCAACACAACTGGGACATGCGCATGGCATGATGGACAGCAGACACGCGCATCGTCACGCGGCTTTTTTTATGCTCATCGAAATTTTGGATTCATTTCGCTTCGACTTCGCGTCATTCGAGCTCGCCAGATGCGCATGGATGCCTAGAGAACAACGGAGCCATCCCACGACAACACAAGGATGCCGTCCTGTCAATCGTCCCGCGGCAGAGTTCATGTCGACATGCCAGCCAAGAGAGCACCGTCATTGTTGTCTTCGGCACCATGGGAGAAAAGAAAAAAGAAAGCGAAACACAAAGGGTGGACGTCCGGATGAAGCATATAGGAAGGACACGAACCAAACCCGCGGGGGAAGCTTATCCCCGCGCACTCCGCCAAGAACAAGACCATTCAACCCGGAAATGAAAACCTGGAACCCCGACAATCTGGACCGTCATGAGATCATGCACCTATTTCGTGAACAGAACGTCGTCAACCGAGAGCCTTTCATCAACCCGTCATCCGTTTTTTTTTTTCTAACCCGACCGAAACACCAACCATGGCAAGTCCAAAGAACACCATCCAAGTCATGAAGGAGATTTTCGATGGAACATTGTGCCTTTTCCTCAGCTCTCACCGCTGACCTCCTCGTGGTGTGGATGCTTGCGTCTCCAAAAAGCCAGACGCAGTCGACTCTTTCGCCTCGGGACGGTGCGCGGCATAGGCTCGCTACTGCCGAACGGCTCTCCTCCGTTGCCATTGCCTCCAGTCTTCATACCCCCGCCGGTAACGGCGGAAGCTGCACGACTGGTGACATCGTTGCCAACGACGGTAGTCATGATGTGATCCTTGCCACAGTCGTCGACGCGCCGTGGAGAGCGCTGGTGATGATGACGGCTGAAATATGAGCCGCGATGGTGGTCGCCGCAGTGCTCTCGGCTGATGATCGTGTACATACCGGCAGAGGCAGGCCGGGAAGCGGGCCGGGGAGTCGGCCGGCTGCTACTGTCAGCGCTAACAACGTTGCCTTCCGACTTGCGTCTGAGACGGCTATAAAACCCTTCCTTCTCATCGGCACTGTCGACGCCAAGGAAGCCGGTGGAATTTGTGGACGGTGACAGGGGCGTCGGAAGGGTGTTCGACTGGGTGCTGCCACTCTGCGTCCTAGTGCCCCTGCTGTTCCTGTGGGAAGTGGAGGCTACAGATGCCAGGCCGGAGGAGCAGCGGTCATGACTTCGGTGACCATGGTGATGATGTCCATGATGCGAGCTGCACGGATGTTCTGGCGCGGTCTCTGTAGGACGGCGATTCTTCGACGCTGGCGCGGCTTGAGCGTCGTGTCCGCTTTGGGAGGAATCTGTGAACGGGGTGGTTGCATGGACAGGCGAGTCCTGCGGGGAACGACTCATGTCATCGGTGCCGCTGATCTCCGAGTCGTTCGAGGCATCAGGCTCTCGGCATCCCGCGTGGGTGGGCGTCGCAGGGACTCCAGGCACGGCGCTCGACGATCTCCGAGATGACGTGTCGCTGATCAAGGCGGCCCGGAGAGCCTCGAGCGAAGGTGTGATCCCAGTCGAGTGTCCCTGGCCCACGGAGTCTCCATTCTGGGCGATCAGGGGGATCGACTCGAGGGACGAACGAGGTGACAAGGTCGGTCGGACGTCGTCCTGCTGTTGGGCCGACGGATCGCCGGGGCCATCAATCTGGGACGGTTCGCCGACTGGACTGTGGGAGCGGGGGGAGTAGGTGATATCGGGGAAGGCTCCAGGATGCAGTGAGTCCTTCCTCTTGTGCTCATCGGCCAGTCGCTGCCAAACGGACTGGTTGTACTTGATTTGCCGGACGGTGTATATCATCTGCGGCAGGAGGTCGCAGACGCCCTCGAAGAGGGGAAGTGCAAAGATGGACATGAAGCCGATCTGCCCAGTGGCAAGCTGGAGGACGTTTCCAAGTTCAGGAGGCCCTCCGAACAAGGCTGTTTCCATTCCGACTTCCTTCTCCATCTCACCTTGGTTGGCGAACTCCTGCTGGAGGATGTTTGTCCACTTCTCCGCAATCCGCCACGGCCGAGCCTAGAGAACCCCGTCCCGTTAGATGACGGCGTCCTGTGGTTACGGTAGCCAAAACAAAAAAACGAAGGGGTTTACTCACCACGTTGCTGATATCGGCACACTTGATCAGCAGCCCACACATGAGAGTTCTGTATAGCTCCTTGTCCTGCGGCTTCCAGTCATCCACTTCGCCATTGGCGTGGTATTTCTCTTGAAGCTCTCCCAGGCTCTCCATGAACCTGTGGTGGACTCCCATGTCCGTTGCGAGAATGGTGCTGATGAGCAACTTCCGCAGGTTCCTGTCTTCGAACGCCGAAGGCCAGTGACGACGCAAGATCTGAGAAAACGCGGCACAGTGAAAGGCTTCCAAGACGGAGTTGTCATTGTACAGCTGCGCCAGCGGCGCGTTGAGCTTGACCAGAAAGACATTGTTGACTCCGGGATGGCCGACGTCGTGACCGATCGCGGCGATCAGGAGGGTGAGAGCGTCGAATGGTGTCAGCAGGGATGCAATTGGCGACTTGGTGACCGGCTGCGTGTGGCTGGAATAAGGCGGCAGGACACCGATATGCAGCAGAAAGCAGAAAACAGACTGCAAGACGTCGACGGCATGACGAAAGTTGTGGTAGAGCACGAAGGAATTGTACGCGGCGCGGCTGGCCAGCATGAACGTGCGCAGCTCCCCTGGAACGTCTACACGTCAGCCTAGGGACCTGAACCACGGGCTGTTGGCCTCTGAGCAACATAGGGGCTAGTCGTACCTGGGCTTAGCCGCCAAGGCTGCAGCTCCGGCATGCTTAGAGCGTGTGCGAGCATGAGGCAGGCACCGTACACGAGCTCGTCGTCGGAGAAGTCATGGGCTGAGAAGCACCAGTTCCCGATCTCGCGTTCCACCAGAGACCTACGCTCCTCGAGAATGTACAGACCGCTGCTCCGGCTGGTTAGCAACGGCGTCAGACGCCTATCAGTGTCGACTGCTGCGAGCGCTTACCGATCCTGAAATTCATCAATGGTTTCTTCGGGATTGCAGATTCCTTTCATGAGCTTGGACACCCTGAATGGACCGTCAGTGATGGCCAAGTTTTCGAAACATTTCGGACTTCTGCCAGCGCCGCAGGGCTCGGTGTGTGAACGCGGCGCGTCGACAATAACTTACATTGCCTCTCTCAGATACGCGTAGGGTCTGTCGTCATTCACGCCGACCCACGACTGCTTCCTCAGCTTTCTGCCCGCCAGGAAGCCGGAAAGCTCCTTCTGTGCCGCTCGGCGGGTACGATAGGCATGGACCATGAGCCCATGCACTCTGGCCCGTTCCAACGGAGAGGTCAGGACGTCAACCGCTCCCGCGTCCAGGCAGCGAGCAATCTGTTTGGGCTCCGAGAGCGCCGCATCACCACCCTGCTGGCCCGCCGGAGAGCCGGCAGGATCGCCAGACGAAGCAAACGGTTTCAGGATCAGGGGGAGCTGGGCACTTCCCATCCGCGGGCTACTGGCGCCGGAACCGGGGGGACGCAGAATGGCGACGGGGACTATGAGCTTCGGCCCATCCTGCACTTGGATATCCGAAGACACCTGCGAGAGCAGCTGCAAGCCGTACGATTCCTGGGACTCCGATGAGAAAGCAAGTCCACGCCGCGCAAGCGGCGAAGGGGGCGCCGCACCCAACTCGCCCCCCGAGTTCCGGCTTGCCCGACGACGGGCCGAGGCAGACTCTTCGGAGAAGCCCACGTCGAAGAACGCAAAGATGGGATTGCAGCCGCCATCGGATTGCTCGTTCAGCTCAGCCAGTTTGCCGGCAAAGGACTTGGCCGTGTGACAGAGGTAGACTGCAGGCAGCCGGCGTCAGCGGACGTTCGAATCTCCACGCCTTGGAATCATCACAGATGGAACGGGGAACGGGATGACAGGAGAACCGGACGGAAGGGGTCACACGTACTCTGCTTGCAGACCTCCAGAAGAAGCTCCACGTTCCCCTGCAGCGCCTCGGGCTCGTCGGCAAGGATAAAGGAATTGGCAGTCGACGCTGCCGAATCGGACGAGTTGCGGCGAACCCACCTCTCGGACTTGACCCGGTCGTCGATGTAGACGGCGCAGCAGTCGGCGCCGTCCATGATGCGTGTCGGGACGGAGACGCCCGGCCACTGGAGATGGTCAGACGTAGAAGATCAGCTCACCAATGAAACGCTCGACTGGAGGTCTGCTACGCGCATGCGACGTTGGAGAGATCGAGAAGCAAGAGGAAAAAAAAAAGGACAACGAACGGAGACGAGTATATATATGTGTGTGTGTGTGTGTGTGTACACAGTGTGTGTGTGCAAGGGAAGGGAACGAGGGGACGGAGTGATGGAGGAGACCGGATGAACAGAATGGGAGCGAAGGGAGAGAATGTGTTCACGGCGTGTCTGAGAGGAATTGCAGACCGTACAGTGGGCAGCTGGGAAGGCTGTCGTCGCCGAGCACTGGAGGAGGGAACCGATCGATGGCAGGACAATGCGTTTGTCCGGGGCTACCAGACAGCTGCTCCTTCCCGCGGTCGTGCAGTCCGGGGACGGGCGGGAGGTGCAGCGAGCAGAGCCTCACGCAGGCACGACGGCGGCCGATCCGACCGCAACTGTCCACCACCAGCACTCCACGAGACGAAGGATACCAGACGGAAGAGATGGTTGCTCGACCCCGGGCGCAGGATCATACCATGCCCCGCAGGCAGTGGTCCGGCAGCGGCCAGCTCCTACTACTCGTCCACCGCGGTGGGAAGAAGCAACGTCCTCGGCCGGACAGCAGCGTCAAGGTCGCCCGCGTCGCAAGGGAAGAGGAGGAGGAGGAGGAAGAAAGGAACGGCTGCGCGAAACATCCGCAGAGAGAAAAGAGGCAGGACGGGCGGAGACGCATCGGCCTGCTCACGACGTCATGGCGGGCGCAGGGACGGGTCGCCGGGCACGAGAGCGCAGAGGGGGAGGATGGAAGGAAGAGCACCGGCGGGAGTTGGCGAGAGGGGCCCGGGAGACGGAGGGAGGAGGACAGGACAGGGAGAGACGGGCGGACGCGAGAGAGAGAGAGGGAGAGAGTGACAGGAGAGGAACAGAGAAGCGATGTGGAGACGGGCGGGCTGGCGAGCGAGCGGCTGGACGGTGGGAAGGAGTAGGGCTTAGGCTGGGGGAACCATGGCTGAGCTGGCGGAGGGAAGGAGGGAAGGAGCAGGGAGGCGTTCTGCTGGCCTTCCAGAAGGTCACGCCCTGAGTCAGCAGCGCTTGCGGAGTGGAGCGGCCTGCGCCTGCCTTCTAGAAGCCCTCGGGTAACGAGCCAGGCGTTCGCACGGCAGGCGCGCTGGGGAACCCGGCCGGCCTGCGAGGCCGGCGCGCCCAGGGGCGCCCGCCACTCAGCGCGCGCCGGCGGGGCCCGACCCGATAAGCATGCCGCCGGTCCTCGGCGTCGAGTCTCTCGTCGCTGGCAGGGAGCACATCGTCGTGTCGGTCTCTGCCACGACAGGCGCACCGTCTCGTCCGTCCATGCGTCGGCTGTGGCCGGCCTCCCTGCCTCCCTAGGGGGACCGGTCGTGCCGGTCGAACGGCGGCCGTCTCCACCGCCCGCTGGCGCTCCCATCCCCCGTCCGGCAAGGTCGAGGGCACCGCTCCCCATCGCGTGTCGATCCCCCGTCCGATCGATCGTGGCTCGGCAGGGTGGCAAACAGAGAAACCTGGAAGCAGAAAGGAAAGACCGAAAAGAAAAATCCCAGCCATCACCGATCTCCCCCGTCTGCCAGATCCGTCCCGTCCCCTAACCGCATCGGGACCAAAGGGCCTGTCGCTGGTGCCCGATCCCCTGCGCCCCCTTCCCCGGAAGATCGATCCCGTCTGCCGGCGACAACGAAGATCGGAAGTGATACACATGCATTCGCGGTATATTACGTGCATCCATCACGCGCATGGAGTAGTGGATGAGTGAGAACACAAGGTACCTCGGTCCTCGCACGTGCTCGCGTGCGCATGAATCGTCGCCCTGCTCCCGTTCGTGCCATTCGTCAGCAGTGGAGCCTGCCCTATGCGCCCAGGTACTATCCATGCACAGACGAGGGACCTCAGTAGTACGGATCGCCCGGAAACGGGAGTCTCTTTGGATGTATCCATGCATGTAACCAGCGACTACGATTCCTTTCCTTTCTCCTCTCTCCTTTTCCCAAGACATACAGAACAGGAACCATAAGAGTCTTTCTCTCTCTCTCTCACTCTCTCTCTCTCACTCTCTCTCTCTCTTTCTCTCTCCAGATACAGCCCTCGTAGAAGCATCGTCTCCATTGCGGAAGAACACAGGAGCTGGGGACGGTAGAACAGACGCTATATAACACAATCAATTAATTAAACACGACAGAAGAACGCCATAAACCAGATGATATATCCCAAATCCGCACACCGTGCCATAGAACCACAAGCGAAAAAAAAAGGACAAAACAACAAATCGCCGGTATCGTACAGATAAATAGATCCTCTTGCCTGCCGCACCACTCCGTCACCGCCCTTGAAGGTTGTTTTCCAGGAACCATCTGCTATCCAGCGCCACGAAACAACGAAAAAAAAAATAAAGCAAAGGAAAATAAAACTTCGTATCCTGGTTTATGAAAGCAGATTCTTCAGTGACGGGCTCGCGCTCGCTCCTCCGGATCCGCTGCCGCTCCCGCTGGTACTGCCAGCGTGGCGGCCGCTGCTCGTAGGTCTCGGTGCTGCGCTTGCCTGGTCGTCCTGCTTCCCCGGTGTGCCGGGCCCCTGAGGGTCGACGCTGCGCCGAGAAAGGGAAGGCGACTGGGTCGGTGCGCTCAAAACGCGGTCCACCGAGTAGACCCGCGGCGGCGGCGGCGGAGGCGGAGGACCACCGCTCAGAGAGTGCTGAGGAGAGTGCCGGACCAGGGTCGCGTGGACGTCGGGCGGGGACGTCGAGGCTCCGTACGTGCGAGGCCTTGGTGCCGGGGCGAGTTGAGGCGAGGGCACAGCAAGAGGGCCGTACGGGCTCTGGTGCGTCGGGTACGACTGAGGCGGCGGCGGCGGTACCCCATTCGCATAGTGAGGCGGCGGCGGGGGCGGCGGCCCAGGAGGCGGCGGCAGATAACCGTTGATATGCTGCTGCGGCGGCCCTCCGGGGTAACCGGGGCCTGGAAGGCCATTGGGTTGCGGCCCACCAGGAGGGATGCCATTGCGGAGATTCGGATCTCCGTACTCGCCCCGTCGGGGGTCATATCCAGGATACCACTCAGGTCCTCCTCCGTGAGGATGACTGGGGCCCATTGGCCGAGGCAGCACCTCTGCCTGAGCAGGATGGGCATGCGGTCCATACGGATGGCCTTGATATTCCGGAACCCGGGGAGGCGGAAGGATCAGTCCTCGCTGAGCCGCGTACGGAGACGGGCGAGGTTCCGGGGACGGCTGCGCCGTTTGCTTCCTGACGTGGCATTTATGGCATTCATACAGAGGCGCGCCAGGCTGCCCATGTGCTCCGTCGGAAGTGTGCCGATCAGGCGTGTTGTACTCCCCATTGAGTCTCGGGATGGAGCTCTGCGAGTGATGAAACGGAGGGCTTGCTGATGTTGCGCTGGGATATCTGCCACCGATGGGTTCGTTCGGGCCAACTCCATTCGTCAACGGAGTCCCATTATTAGCAACCGGTGCCCGCGGCACATTCTCCACAGGCCACCACTTGGGACTAAATGTTGACGAGCAACGGAAGCATTTCTTGTTCGTTTCCGTCCCGACGGCCGGACGAGAAACAGTATGCCCTTCGGAATCGACGACGGTTTCCTCAGGCGCATCCTCAGGAGAAGTCTGCGAGCTCTTGCCGCTGTCCTTGTGATGTGAGGCGCCAACGCCGTTGGCAGCCGAGACACGTCGATTCCCCGAAGCACTTCCATGGTGCGACGATGCGACAACGGACTGTTGCACGTAAGCGGCCTTTCGGACAGTCCCCGTCAGAGAGAGATCGGCCTGCTTGTAGGTCTGTGCGAAGAGCTGCAGGGCGTTCAGGTTCCCGTCTTCGGTAGGCTCACTCATCTCATGCACGACCGACTGTACAGCATGGTGCGGGCACCAAATAGCGGCGGTAGCATATCCGGTCTCTTCCCCGAGCTTAATGGTATTGACAGTGTCCTTTCGAGAGCTCTTGACGGGGGTAATGTCGAATCCGAACCGATAGCCGTTCTGGAACGCGCAGCCGACGTGGAACTGCGCATTACAGCCCGAGTAGTGGCACTGAACGCAGGCACCTTTGTTCGTCTTGCATATCTTGCAAATCTCTCTATACCGGTCGGCGGGAATCAACCCGAAGCCCTCAGCAGGTTCCAGTTCCTTGGCATTGCCGAATTTGATCTCCGGGTTCCAGATCGCACACATAACATGGACCCAGTTGTTCCCGGCTGTCCGCTTCAGCGGTTCTCGGGGTCCAATAGGCTTCCCCACGGCCTCCTGCCTCTGACGGTAGAGCTTGATGGCCTCGATGACCATCTCCTTCTCCAGCCTCTCCTTCTCGCGCTCTCTTTCGGTTTTCTTCTTGTGCGAGACTTTGGGCGCCTCCATCAATTCGTGCTCTGTCCAGGTAACCGGACACAAAACACATTCGTAGCACGTAGAGATCATCGGATTCCTATCGTTCGCGCACATATCGCACAGCCACTTGACACAGTTTCGGGAAGGGCTGATGCCATAGCAAGCCCGATGGACCGTCAGCCGGCAATCTCTGCAGGAAAGATGCTGATCGCCCATCGGATCCATCCTGTTGCAGATCGCACACGGCAGTATCTTTGCCTTCGGAGGATCGGGCATCAGTGGCGGAGGCTCGGGGGCCTTCTCAGGAGCGGGTTTCTTCTTCGGAGCCGGCTCCACCGAGGCGCTCGTTGAAGCCGCCCCGCTGTCTTTATCTTTATCCTTTTCTTTGTCAGCCGTTTTGGCTTTCTTTTTCGCTGGTTCCTGCGCGGGCTGTGTGCTAACAGTGGGTGTAGCATTCACATTCACGCCGATCGATGCTGCTGTTGCTGCAGTGGCGCTGTTGATGCTGATCGGTGTTTCGGTGGAGACGAGGAGCTGCGCGAGCAACTCCTCATCGATACGTCGACGCCATGCTTTGGTGCCACCCTGGGCGACCTTCTTCGCAACTTCGTCGACGTTTTCCCACTGGATGCCATACTTTCGCCAGAGCAAGGCGCATCGCAGACAAAGAGCGACCGTCAGCTGCGGCCCCTTGTCCTTCTTCGAAGAAGGGTCGGCCGGAACCGTCGTTCCCGGCGGGACACCAGGGGCGCGCCGCCACTGTCGAGAACTTCGCGTGTTGCAGAACTTGCACTCGAAACCGCGCTTCTTTTCGGCGGCTTTCTCGTTATCGAAAGCGGAATCGTCCTGGTCGTCAGCCACATCATCCACGAGCTTCGCAGATGAATCGCGCCTCGCTTCTTTCTTGTTCCGTCTTCCTTCGTAGTTGCCCCATATCTGGCGACCCCGGGGTGTCTTCTTCCACATGTAGTAGAACCGGACAATCTGATAGTGCGGAACGGTCCCGACATGTTTCGTAACGCATCGCAACTCGGATCCGTATTTCGCAACGCCCTGCTCAAAGAGCTTCACCTCTTCGGGACGGAGATGAGGCTCTTTGAGATCCGTGTACTTGTTGATCTTCCTCAGCCTCGCAAGAGCCGCCTCCACATTGAAGCTCTCTGCGTAAAGGAACTCGAGCGCTTTGTCGAGGAAGTTTGTAGAGTATTTTTCAACCCCGATCTCCGGTGCGATTTCCTTCGCCCGGTTCATATAATCATCAACGAATTTCTCCCGCTCCTCCTGGCTCAGACCGGCACCAGGAGCATCATCTTCGCCACGAGACGGGAGCTGTGAGGCATCCGGCATTTTCCAGAGTAAGGTTGACGTGCGGACCTCCTTGCCGTCCACAGGAACGGGCTCGTCTTCTCCACGCCTGATGTATCCAGGCGGTTCATCCATGACCCATTTGGGGCGCTTCGCCCTTTCCTGCTTCTCCGCCTCGATCGCAGCCAGAGCCTCCTTGGACAGTTTAACATCCTTGCGATTGCCTTGGCCCTTCGTATATTTCTTCTTGACGTCGGACGGTTTGACATACTCAACCGGGCGCCCATGCCATTGACTGACGTTCGCCTGGTGGCGCGGTCCTAAACGAGAACTCGCCCGGGGATATATTCGGTCGTCATAATCCAGGGCGTCTTCGACCCGACAGTGAATTCCCAAGTACCGATATGGCCACATCTTGGCCTGTGCAATCTGTTCCGCCGTGGCAGGCCGGGGCTCGCTCTGTTCCTCTGCCGGCGCAGGGGTGCTAATACCCGTCCCGTTGGCTGGTGGCGGGGGATCATCATCTTCTTCGTCAAAGGGCTCCTCCTCCACTTCAGGCGGTGCGTCTCCTATGAGCGGGGTATTTCGCGCTTCCAGCTTCCGTTCCTGGGCACGGCTGCAGGCAGCACAAGCCCACGCAAACCCTCGAGCAGGCTTTTTTGTCAAGGGTGGTCGCACACAGTACATGTGATACGTACTGTGGCAAACAGCGCAGTCAACGGAATCCGCGCTAGTAGAATCACTGTTAGCGCGACGGGACCTGCGGTTTGCGATATATGAGATCAGAATACGTACCTGGCAGCGTACAGATTGCACCGCTTGCACGTTTTTACCGCACTCGTCAATTCCTTCCGCCTGCCAATCTCAACGAGGACAAATTTCCAACGCTCGTCGAGAACCTTTTTGACGTTTGCCGGGACGTTGATCACCTGGCTCGTCGGGATAACGTCGTAATAGCGATGTATATATCTATCGAACATCTTCTCATACCAGAAGCAGTCTCTGGTCTTTCTGTACTCATCGAGATCTTCAATCTCAGACACGTGCAAAATCTGGCACTTCCCGCGTAGCGCCGACAGAGGACATGTGTCCGAGTGCATGGACGCAAACACCACCCGGGTATCCGTAACTTTGCGCTGGATGTCGCGCGGCCGATAGTACCAGTTGACCCTCAGATATTCAATCGGCCCCGTTGGATTGTCCTTTGACGGAAGAAACTCCATAATCCGCGCCAAGTAATATGGCTCCCCGGGGGGCTCGCAGATGAGATAGACATGGTCTAATATAAAGCGTCAGCTACCCGCGTGGAGAAGATCTATGTCACGAGAGACGAACCGTTCACCGCAAGTACCGTGCCGTCATCAGCCTTGAGTTTTCCATTTTTGAGATAGGCTCCGTGGATCTCAAAGGTCATCATATTGGAGTCACTCTGCGGCCGAGGTCCTGCGGGATTTGTCGTCAAGGTCTTCTTTGACGACACCTGAGCATTCGTGGCGTCGGAACTAGTCGTACCGCTGGAGGGCTGTTTGCGTTTCCTTGACGCGGAGGACGAGTTGCTTCCAGCGTTCGGGTTTGCGGAGAAGGTCGACGTGCCTGGAATCGCATCCTTTCCCGAGCCAGAGCTCGTGCCGTTCGTGGTCGCCTGGCCTTTCCGTGTGTTGACCCCAGACGCCTTGTCACTGCCTGCCGCAGGAGCGCCATTACTACTATTATTATTATTATGATTACTGGCTTGGGAAGTCGTTGCGCTGCGCTTGGAACCGCCTGACTTCGACGAGGGCCCAGTCAATTCCAGGTCCACGTCGATATCACGGTCCTCCGCATAGTTGGGTCGCGGTGCAGCGTTTCGGCCTCGCGACCGGGTACCATACGGAGCAGGTGCGGTGGTTGAGGAGGAGTTGGCCGGGTCGTGGCCGGCGACCTCAGAAGACGACGTGCCCGCGGTCATTGGCTGAGATTCAGGGCCATCAACAGATGCGAATCCTCTGCGCGTCCGCAAGTTCAGTTCGGGTGGCGTGGTTGGGCGCGGACTGTCGACACTTGCTCGGAGCCGCGCCAACACCGGACCAGGTGGAATCGGGACGTCACGGGGTTCCCTGCTGCAAGCTTTCGAGGCGTTGATCTGTCAGAGGTCCAAAACGCTGCCTCAGTCGTGACGAACAGGGCAGCTGTAGATGACCTCGTGCGGCATGCACGCCGGCGCTGGTGTCGGTGGCCACGGTAGAGCGAACACGGACCAGACGCGGAGGATGCAAGCTCAAAAAATGGACCGTGGCGGGAATGCGATCATTTATGAGCTAGGGTGCGGGTCGAGGCACGTACAGAGAGAGGGAAGCGAGCAACACCAGAAAAAGCGGAACCCAGCACCTGCAGGGGCCGCGGGAGCAAGATCCCCCCCGAAAAAAATCCCACGGAAGAGGGTGGAAGGGTGAGGTTGTGCAGGGTGCGGGCGGAGGCGCTGATATATGGATATCAAGATCCACCTCCGGGAGTGACGAGAGTCGAGTACTACCAGAAGGGGAATAAGCCCCAGCGCGAGAACGTCAGGTGGTGAGGGAGGCGGGAAGGGAGGAGCGAGGAACACCAGAACCCCCCGAGAGACTCGAGACGCTAACGACCCGAGCGGCGGGAGAACGGTGGGGGCAGAGGGAGAAAGGAAGAGAGAGGGATCGGAGGGAGAGGAAGAGAGGAATCTGGGAGGGAGAGAGAAGGAGAGAGGAAGAGTGAGACGAGAGAGGGCACGGGAAAGAGATGTTAGACGACAAGCGTCAGAAGCGGCGGCGGCGGCAGAAGCACAAGCGCAGGGCGGCCCACTCGTCCGTCCGGGCTCTCGTGGGGAGAGGGCACGGAGAAGAGAAGAAGAGGGAGAAGAGATACCGGGACGAGGAAGCGAGAGAGAAGAATCGCCAGAGAACGCTGGAAACCCGCCCAGGATCCCGTCGATGCGTGCAGCCCCTAGTCCCAATATGTTAACATGACGGATCCTCCACCAGACAGCACGAGTGACGCCGTTTGTCCCTTGCTCTGGGGCGCCGGCCCGGCGGTTGGATGATCTGCGGCGTGCGGGAGCGGGATGTCGAGTCTATCGCCGCTGAAGACTGCAGGGCGGACGAGCGACAGGGCCGGGGCAGCAGAGGTGGGCGAAAGTTCTACGGACACGAGGAGCTCGTCCAGGCATGCAGTCCTGCATGTATGTCCAGGCGGTGCGCAGCCTGAGATCTTATGCCGGGATGCTGGAGGAGCGTCGAGGACGCCGTTCAACAAGCATCAGACCGTCGACTCCAGACACGCCTGGGTGCGCTGCAGCCTGGCGGACGTCCGCAAGCAGACGCTACGCTACGACTATCTGATATGGACGTGCAGCAGCTCCGTAGGAGCTAGTGTCGGGCAGGTTATTTTTAAGCCATGCCAGCCGGGCATCCATGCCACGACCAACCCCTTTGACGGAGGACAATGGACGCAGGACCGCATGCGGAACTGAGGACGGCCGTGGCTGGGGAGATGCGACTCGAAACGCACTGTTTCTGGCAACAATAATAATAAAACGACAAAACTATTACCAACGACAGCTCGACCCCTCCCCTGGCCGTCGGCCATGCCCCGACTCGCCCACGGTGGCCCGGACCGGCTCGGCGGGCAGCACGACAGCAGAAGCAGCTGCTGCGATTTGCTGGAGCGCGGTGCCAGCGCCGTCCACTTCGGCCTGAGGAAAAAAGAAAAAAAAAGCAAAAAAAGACCTCGAGAGAGCGATGGCGGCGGTCTTGCCGGTTGCCACACGGCCTGCCACACCAACGTCCTGAGGGGCCCGTCTTGGCTAGGCTCGAGAGGCACGACCCTCCTCAGACGTCCTGCCATCGGCATCCCCAACGCTGCGATCCCAGACACCCTTCACTTCTGCCAGAGACACAACCGTCCATCGAGGATCGATAGATGCCAGCTCAGGCACCGTCCAGGAGAAGGTCTGGTGGACACATGGCGAACGCAGGTGCTCCGAGCTATCCCCGGCCACGATCGGCTGGTCGGAAAGCATCTGGCGTCAGGTTGCACGGCCGGGGGAGCAGGGGTGCGGGAAGCGATCGTGACTGCCAGACGTTCAAGCAGCGCACGCTTCCTTCGCGTCGCGCTCTGCAAACAATAACCTGATACTCTATCCCCGATGCGCTCTCCCGAACGTCGTCGGGTCATCGACGTTGGGTTTCTGAGCAGCTGGGGTTGTCGCGGGTGGATCACCGCTACTTCGGGATCCCGTCTCGCTGCCAAGGATCCGTCGACGAGGACAGGCGACATCTTCCTCAATGAGCCGCTAGGACGATGGTCTGTCCTGTACATATGTAACTGTACATCATGATGATAATAATTATAATCGTCACCCACAGAGCGTGGTCGACAGGCTGTTCTTCCACGGGCATCGCCCGTCGTGGCCCGGGAGACACCAGCAGACTGGCACGATCGAGGGTCGTGCGGTATATGTGGATAGCGCGCGACGTGACTGGGCCGGGCCCCGACGTGGACGGCGCTAGAAGGGGCGCGTCGAACAGCAGGAGCGACCGGCCGCGCCCGCCGCCCAGAGCCGCGGCCGTGCACAGACACGCGGAGGTGTGGCGATGGTGCCGGTGGTGTGCCTCGGGCGCGCCTGCCGTGGCAGGCGGAGGGTGTGGCGCTCCACCGCAGGACGCAGGAACGTTCCGCGCAGGGCTGCCAGCGCGCCCGATCAGGAAACTCCTGGTGCGTGGCCGCTTCCCCACCCGTCTGTCAACACTCAACACGCCCTCGTCGCGCGTCTTCCTCATCGAAAAGCCTCCTGCAGAGGCATGCCGGTCGGCTCTCCCTGCCAGCGACATGGCGGCGCCCGGGCAGCCGCTGCAGACGCTGGGCTTCCAGACGTCCGTCGACATCGCCCGCAGACAGCCCGAGGCCTACACCACCGCGCAGGCAGCCCTCAAGAGACGCCATGACGGCGACCACGAGGGCCTTGCGAAGGCCCCTGGCGGCCGCACAAGCATCATGAATAATATCTACCAGAATGATCATAGGGATTCTGTCACCTTTGTCCGCGCGTCCGCCTCCACCCGCAGGAACCGCATCGCCGCTAGCGAGATTCGCCCTGGGCCCGGCACCGTGACCGCGGACCAGGCGCCGCCGGCACCCTCGCAGACGGCAACGCAGAACGCGCTGCTGTCGCTGCAGCACCCGCGCTACGGCCTGCCGCCGGCCCTCGTCGCCAACCTCGCCGCCCTGGGCATCTCCTCCATCTACCCGTGGCAGGCCTCGTGCCTGCTCGCCCGCGGCCTGCTCTCCGGCCAGAGGAACCTCGTCTACTCCGCGCCCACCGGCGGCGGCAAGTCCCTCGTCGCGGACGTCCTGATGCTCAAGCGCATCATCGAGAACCCGTCCCGCAAGGCCATCCTGGTGCTCCCCTACGTCGCCCTGGTCCAGGAGAAGCTCCAGTGGCTGCGACGCGTCGTCCAGGACGTCGAGAAGAACGTCCCGGACGACGACGACGACGACGAGGAGGAGGAGGATGCGGATCTCGCGCAGCCTCGACGCCGGCGCAAGCAGCCGCACAGGTCGATCCGCGTGACGGGCTTCTTCGGCGGCAGCAAGACGAGGTCCTCGTGGGCGGACACGGACATTGCGGTCTGCACGATCGAGAAGGTCAGCCCCAATGCCTGGCCCCCATGATAGCTGAAGATCCATCCGTCTCTGATCGGGATCCTAGGCCAATTCACTCGTAAACACCGCCATAGAGGAGTGCAACATCAACGACCTGGCCGTCGTCGTCCTGGATGAGATCCACATGCTGGACGACGAAGGTCGCGGCTATCTGATGGAGCTGATAGTCACCAAGTTGCTGCTGTTGCAGCAGGACGTCCAGATCATCGGCATGAGTGCCACTCTCTCAGTATGACTCTTCTTTGCTGCTCTACGTAGAGAAATCTTGTACGCTGACTGGGCCGTAGAACACAGAACTGCTGGCTCAGTGGCTCAATGCCAACTACTACATCTCCAAGTATCGACCGGTTCCGATCGAGGAATACCTGGTCTACGACAACGCGATCTATCCTGCGGTCAACTCAAAGGGGGTCTTTCAGACCGCCTCTCGACTCAACTCCACGTCCTCACAGGAACCCCCTGTCCCCCATCGCACGATAGACAAGTCCCCTTTCAGGGAGCTGGCCAACCCTATGGCCAATGCGATGGTGGCCTTGGCCGTCGAGACAGCCACAGCCGGATACGGCGCGTTGGTCTTCTGCAGCAGTCGACAGACCTGCCAGGTAAACGCCGCTCTCATCAGCGAGGCGATGCCAGAGCCCTCCGCCGTGGACCCGGACATTTTGGAGAAACGGTTTGATCTTCTTGCCAGCCTTCAGAGTCTCCCGTGTGGCCTCGATCCGGTTCTTGAGACTACGATCGTCAGGGGAGTTGCTTTCCATCGTGAGTATCGCGGTGCCGCGGGCCGAAACTTGGTGCAGACAAGCTGACCGCACCTCAGACGCTGGACTGACTACCGAGGAGCGAGACCTGATCGCGCAGGCGTACGACCAGGGTGTTCTGAGAGTTCTTGTAGCTACCTGTAGTCTCGCCGCGGGCGTCAACCTGCCAGCGAGAAGGGTCATCCTGCATGGCGCTCGGATGGGTCGGGATTTGGTTGGGCCGGCTATGCTGTACGTGTCGTCGCATGCACCCTCGGCATCAATGCGGAGACTGACGCACATTTAGACGTCAGATGCGCGGCCGCGCTGGGCGCAAGGGCAAGGATGAGGTTGGCGAGACCTACCTCATCTGTCAGAAGGCCGACTTGGAGGCCGTCTGCGATCTCTTGGAAGCAGAGACGCCGGCAATTGAGAGCTGTCTGACTCCATCGAAGAGAGGCGTCAAAAGGTTGGATACGGCTCGACTCACTTCTGTCAAAAGCCTCGCTGACGTACCCGAAGGGCACTTTTGGAAGCGATCGCAACCCGACTGGTTTCTGGTCGCGAAGCGATCGAGGAATACATGAAATGCACCCTCCTCTACCGAACGTTGGATAAAAAGGAATTATACAGTATGATGGATGCGACGCTCAGGGAGTTGGTCGATGAGGAACTCGTGCGCTTGAAGGACGATGACACGTACGAGCCAACGCAGCTTGGACAGGCCATCGTAGCCTCTGCGTTTTCGCCCGAGGACGGCCTTTTCGTCCATGAAGAGCTCACGCGGGCTCTGCGGGCCTTTGTGATGGACGGAGAGATGCACGTCTTCTACATGTTCACGCCGCTTCAGGTCGCCCTCGCGACCGAAATAGACTGGCCGACCTTCCGGGACCAGATCGACAGTCTTGATGAAAGCGGGCTGCGCGCTTTGCAGTTTGTCGGCGTGAATCCCGGTCTTGTGAACGCAATGTACGGTCATCTCTGCTCTGATCGGTCCCGAGTTTCGAGTTTCTGACAGCTCTACAGGGTCCAGAGTGGAGGCTCTCTCAAAGAAAACACGCCGGCTCAGATCAAACAGGCCCGAATCTACAAGCGCGCCTACACCGCCTTCCAGCTCCGCGACCTGTGCAATGAAGTCCCGATATCAACCATCGCCCGCCGTTACCGCATTCCCCGCGGGGTGGTCCAGAACCTTGCTCAGACGTGCCACGGCTTCGCGGCCGGCATGGTCAAGTTCTGCCAGCGCATGGGCTGGGGCATGCTCGCCGCGGTTCTGGACCACATGCGGGACCGGTTGGAGGCAGGGGCGCGCGCTGATCTCCTGGAGATGGCGCAGGTCGCGTACGTCAAGAGCTGGACGGCCCGGGTTCTGCGGGAGAACGGCTTCCGCAGCGTGAGGGCGCTGGCGGAGGCGGACCCGAAGGATCTCGTTCCTGTGCTGATGATGGTAGGCATGCCGAGTCTCAAGTCCTCTCTCTTCGAATGCCTGCTGACATTATCAGGCAAACCCACGCAAGGCGCAAAAACATCAGCAGGATCCCAAGCAGGCGGAGAGGTACACCGCCAAGCTGCTCGCCAAAGCGGAGATCATTGTCGCGTCGGCAAATAAGCTCTGGGGTATGTCCTGTCTACCGACCTTCGTTGTTAACCACCCTTTTGTCTATGCTTTCAACGATGCTGACCAACACTGTAACTTTGCAGAACGCCAGATGCAGGTAGAGGTAGAGGAGTGAGCGCGAGGAGGCAGCTGCCGCTATCGGGGTCATCGAACAGGCTAGCTTTCTATCTAGATACACGTTGGCATTTAGTTGGAAAACCCCGCGTAGTATATAATCTATAGCTACCGCAGCCTCGTAGGGTGCCTGGCTGACGGATAGATATATACCTAATAGATATATCCATACATAAACACGGTTTCATCGCAAGGAAGCCTGGAGAGGAGAAATCACGCTCGAGGACCAATGAACAAGGAACGAAAGAAGGCCATCGAGTCATTGACGCCACAAAACGTCACTAGGGAAAAAAAAAAAAGGAAATCCATTATTCTACCTATATCTCCAACTGATACGAAGTCTTAAATCATCCGCGGCAGTTGGGCTGCTATTAGGTACCTTATTCCTCAGGAGCTCCGGTGGCCGTCCGACTCGGACTCCGGCGCAACGCAACAATAATCCATTATTCTGCATGCCAAAGAGCTGCAGCCAAGATAATTAACTAGGTAGGTGACTAGGTAACTCAATGGCACTACCTAGGTACCTACCCACTGCTGCTGAACAAAAAACAAGTACCTACTTAACTTGCCAACCACCTACCGCATATCTCCATCAATTTCACGCAGTCAGTTGCCAAGAACCACCCAAGCATTCGGGGAGGGGTAAAACGAATCACTACTACGTTATCTAACAGCCCCTCCTTTTTCCGTCTGCCTTTTCTTGGCCCGAGGGTTGCAACGAGATCACATTCCGGAACGATTGGAAGTCGAGATTTCTTTTCTTGCAGTTCGGATGATGGTTCCTCCTTGGCTTGGAATTTAAAAGGCTTGGCGGGCGGACTAAGTCAAGTCGGTCAGTCCGGTCCAGTCCAGGACTGGAAGAGAGAAATAATGAGAATAATCAATACGGCCGGTGGGAGTCCCATAAGATATATATATATAATATACAGGACCAGCTCAGCCCAGGCAGGCGGAGATGAGGGCGAAGCATCATTCGTCTGATACTTGTTTTGTTCTCAAGGGGAATATCCATTATCTTTGTGAAACGCTGCAGTGAAAGGGTGCGTTGATTCCACTCGATCTTCTTTCTTCTGCCCTCCTACTGTCAATACATCCTATACTACATACCTGCCTGCTTCATATCTTGATATAGTATCACTGGGATATACAAGAACAACATGACATCCTTCACCACGTCCATCGCCCTCCTCCTCTCCCTCTCCAGCCTCGCCAACCCCATCCCCGCCCCCGCCCCGGCACCAGCACCAGCGCCTACACCCCCCAACATCCCCTCCGCCAGCACCGCCCGCACCCAGCTGGCCTCCCTCACCGTGGCTCCGCAGGGCCCCGGCACGGGCTACAGCCGGGACCTCTTCCCGCACTGGATCACCATCTCGGGGACCTGCAACACGCGCGAGACCGTGCTGAACCGGGACGGGACGGACCTGGTCATCGGCTCCGACTGCTATCCAACGCAAGGAGAATGGTACAGTCCCTACGACGGCGCGACGTGGACGGCCGCGAGCGACGTGGACATCGACCACGTGGTGCCGCTGAGCAACGCGTGGCGGAGCGGCGCGAGCAGCTGGACGGAGGACCGCCGGCGGCAGTTTGCCAACGACCTGGCGAATCCGCAGCTGATTGCGGTGACGGATAATGTATGTATCTACATATATGACCCGGAGGGTATATGAAGAAAGTCCGCTCACAGAGGGTAATTACCAGGTCAACCAAGCCAAGGGCGACTCCGGGCCGGAGGAATGGAAGCCCCCGCTGCGTACGTCTCTGCCATCCTTGCCGTGTTATATGCTGATGAAGTATATGTAATCGACTGACCGACCCCCACAGAATCCTACCACTGCACCTACGCCCGCATGTGGATCCAGGTCAAGTCCGTCTACGACCTGACCGTCACGCAGGCCGAGAAGGACGCGCTCCTGGAGATGCTGGATACGTGCTGATCGGATCGGATCGGATACAATCCCTTCCATGTCCGAGCCGTCTCTCTCTTGTGCTTTGTTCGAAAGAGGGGAAGAGGTAAGAGGTCTGATAGGAGGTGGATTCGGAATCTTCGTTGTGAACCCTCTCTTCTTTTCTTCCGTCTCAGGGATTACTGTTCCGCCTTTTCTTTTTTTTTTTTTCTCCATCCCATATATTATTTTAAGGGTGCAGAAAACATCACCTTTCAGATGAGTAGATTGACCACCCATGCCGCAAAACTACAGTAGTTGCCATGTTTATTCTTACTGAATATGCATATATATATAGTCAGCATCTGGGACTGGACATTGCCCAATCTTCCCCTTCGGCGCTAGGAGCACCGTGGAACCTCCCGGCAGGGATTTTAGAGGTTGCTGCAGTTCTTGGCTCGGTATGAGGTCGTCGGATTCGAATTCATCTTTTAATACTGTCCATCTCGCAGTCGCTCTCTTTGTTTCAGCTCAGCTCAATTAAGGCAAGGCTGGAATGCCACAATTTTCACCGCACCTCAGATTGATTGCTGTTCATTACAGCAAATAAGTCAGAAGAAGCATAATAAAACAAGGAGCCGAGATTATTACACCTATGTCAGGATTCAACCGGGAGATAGATCCGTTCAAAAGATCTCCATCTCCGGATCTTCGAAATCCCAAGATCGAAACAGTTGCGGATTGTTTAACAAAGTCAAGCACATCGAGAGACGCTCAAAAATGTGAGCGTCATTCATAGTCGAACAGATTCACGCTGAGCCCAACCAAAACTATATATATATATATATGGAGAGAGAGAGAGGGAGGGAGGGAGAGAGAGAGGGAGATTGATAATGCCATCTACAGTGGAATACAGTGGAAGCAGCCAACTACCAAAGCAGTATCGTTGTGAAAAATGAATAAATGGATGATCAAGGCAATCCATCCTCTTGTTCTTGTCAGCGAACATATATGCATAACAATAACAATCCTAGGTATGGGTGGGCATCGTGCCATTTATGCATATCATTAGGGAATTGTCTTCCCCCCCCCCCCCCCCCCCC
>Ga0207748_1000467_pt1 | contig 24727 bp, 31 predicted proteins | sample HigsolmetaGSP13D_FD_184841 | JGI IMG/M metagenome (GOLD analysis project Ga0207748, IMG submission 184841) | High solid enriched microbial communities from the Joint BioEnergy Institute, USA - SP1-3-D (SPAdes) | ecosystem: Engineered > Bioreactor > SSF (Solid state fermentation) > Aerobic >...
GGGGGGGGGGGGGGGGTGGAACGCAGACCTCCGTCTCCATGTTTCAATTCTCAGCATTCCACGCCGAATCGAACTTCGCGGAACCCGAGTCCTTCATCCCCGAGCGCTGGCTCGACGATAATAAGAACGACAGCAGCGACCGATTCGCATCCGATTGCAAGGAGGCCCTGCAGCCCTTCTCCTACGGGCCCCGAAACTGCCTTGGCAAGAAGTACGTACATAATCCTTTTCATTCACATCAGATGAAATCAAATTGACATGACACACTCTAATAAATAAAACATGCTAATACCTCTTCGTCTCCAGTCTCGCATACGCAGAGATGCGCCTCATCCTCGCCAAGGTCCTGTGGCACTTCGACCTGGCGCTGCAGCCCGAGAGCGCCGACTGGACCAACCAGAAAGTCTACATTTTGTGGGAGAAGCATCCGCTGACGGTCAAACTGACGCCTGTGGTACGGAGGTGAAACTAATTACGGAACGAAAAATTTGTTTAAAATGAACGAACGAGTGAACCTCCCTCTCACTTTGGAAATTGCTCTCACTTTGGAAATTGGTGGGAAGGATGGGAAGAATGAGGGAAGAAGAAGGAAAAAAAGGAAAGAAAGAGATGAAAAGAGAGGATGTGAATGAGATTGGCAGATACAATTTCCGAGAAAGATATCTCCTGGGGAATAGTATGATTTTTTCTGTTCTATTTTATTCTGTTTTGTGTCATCGTATATGTCATCATATACATACATGCATTCAATGAACGATTGAACGTCATGGATTCCTAGGATAGGCTGAGTTGAAATCGGGAGTTAAAATAATGTAAAACGGAAAAAGAAACAAACTAAAAATCAATAAATAGAATGAAATAATAAAAGAGCTTCGCTTCACCTTACACCTGTCTGTAGTCCCTCAGCAGACCAGCCTATGAATCAGTCACCTGGTTTCGCAGCTCACGGTACATACATACATACATACATTGAACAACAAGAAATTCCTGCCATTATTGAGATCGGTATCTCAAGATCTAGATCATTTATGTATGCATGTTCATCCTTCCCGTTACACCTCCCGCAGAACGAAACATGTTTTTTTCATATTTCCTGTTATCCACAATCATATACTACCTATGGTTGGTAAGGGATCTATTTAATAAATGTCATATCCACGGATCCATCACTTCCGAAACCAGCAATATTATTGTCGTATATGAACTCCGTATTTGGCAACCACGCTAGATAGATAAAATCATGGTTTACCAATATACAGTACCTAGCTAGGTATTTAACGTCAAAAAAAGCTTCATGTCTCCGTAGTCTAGTACCATTATCATGCATCTATGTACTGTATGAGTATGTATGATTCCATGATATGCTACCCAACAATGGTATCATGCGATCTTTATCTATGCAATAAATCCAGAATCTATCCGCCAAAATAAATACCCAGTCTAGACAGACGCCAGAAACCAAAAACGCCGACGATATCCGTGGGTAAATACGCGCTATACAAGAATGAAATGGGTATGCCGGTAACATAAGGACGAAAATAAAAGCACCCGCCCGTATTCCATGAACGTAACCCCCTCTGAACGGGATCAAATCAATCACCTTCCCCCCGGGTATCACAACAATAATAACGTAAATTGATAGATTAGTAGTAATCCGGGTAACGCTAGGTGAAGAAGTCCTTCTCATGCAACCACTGCGAGTCGATCGCATACGCCACCAGATCCGCGGCGCAGCACATGTCTTCGTGGCCGTCCTTCAGGTCCAGCAGCTCCAGGACCTTCTGTAATCGGTCCGAAAGGGTCTTCTTTAGTGCGGCGACTTTTTCTTGTAGTAGTTGTTCCTGCTGTTGCTGTTGTTCTTGTTGCTGTTTATCACAATGATTCTCTTTGTTCTCCGCATCTGCATTTGGGTCTGCAGCAACATTGACCGCCTTTTTTACCAGATCTGGTTTTGATGACTTGGTCGGTCTCTTTTTGATGTTTTTATTTGCAGGTCGGGGTGTAAGTGGCTCCCTTGCCGCTGTTGGTGGCGGTGGTTGATGCTCAGGCTCGGGCTTCTTGCGTTTCAGTAGGTTCTTCAGGAGGAAGAGCAGCCAGATGAGGTTCGTCTTGGGAGTGTACTCGGCCCAGATTCCGGGGATGTCGGGCGTTTTCTCCACATCTAACGGATTGCCTTTGTAGACCTGCGCGCGCATGCTGTGTTTTGGTTAGATGACTATTATATAAGCGAGAACAAGGCATCCAAAACTTACTATCTATACGTGTCTCGGAGAAGGATTTCATCCTCGTCCCTGCCAATGGCATCGAAGAGCTGTTTCTTGTCAAGATCTGAACACGCGATCTCGGGCTTTTCGTCCGGATTATCGTCGAGTCTGAGCTCCGCACGGGAGAGGGAGTAGTCTATGATGGTGGTCTCGAGAGAACTGAGTCCAAATCCGCTGGACGACTCCAGTTCTTTCGCGGTGAAGGAAGTGGGAGGATCCATGCTCCCGTCTGGCCGTGTCGACCTCAAGCAGATATTGCCAAGATGGAGGTCTCGATGCTGCAGTGATATTTAGCTGTGTACTGGTTAACAGGGATAAGAAGAACTCCTACCTCGAACATGGCATATTCCTCCGCCTTGGCCAGTGCCATAGCGACACCCCAGAAAATATCATAGACCTGGAAAATCGAAGACCAAGAGAATTTCTCCAGTTCGCAGCCAGCGTCATCCATCTCCAAGATGGCCCACAGCTGGGAATCCGGATAGGCCTTTTTATTCGCCGGGTTCGGGTTCAGACAGTCGTCTTTTGTCCGTTTGTACTTCATCCACGCAGCCTGGAACGATTCGGGAAACCGGCCCTGGACGACGTGTACCTCCCTGAACCTGGCAAAGCCGGGGATCGGATCCAGCAGTTTGAGCAGTTTCACCTCCGCCACGATTTCCTCAACGCTGGTGAATTTCTTCGACCCAGGACCGCTCTGCGCCCGCAGAGGCACGATCTTGAACACTCCGTCCCCGTACGCGCGCAGTTTCGCAAGCTTCGACTTGGAGATTTCTCCCCTGCACACTTCCTCCCAAAGGCGCAACTTGTAGACCTCTCCGTAAGAACCCTCCGCGATCTTGACCACCTCGAACATGTTCCCAGCTCGCGCGGCCCACGAGCTGAATTTCTGCACGCCCTGAGATGCGACGGGGGACATGGACTCATCCAGAATGGGACGGGCGTAGGCGTTTGTCTTCTCGTCCTGAACGCAGCCGGACGAGAGACGCGGTGCAGGCTTCTTCTGCTTCCTCGTGCGCCTCCTCTCCGATTCTGTTGACTTTGTGCTTCCCTCTTCTGGCTGTTTGATAGCGGCATCCGACTCGACTGTCGTGGGGATCTTCACTTCCTGCAAAGTCTCGTGATTCGTCTTCTTTGTAGGGGTGCTGGTCGGAGTGACATGCACGATCGGCTTTTCTTCTTCGCGCAGGCTATCTCCTGCTGCGCTCTCCTCTTCCTTCTGTTTCTCTTTCTCCTTCCCCTTCTCCTTTTCTGCGTTGTCCGCCCCTCGCTCCTGCACCGACGACTCCTCAATTTTCACCGCGGCAAGCTTCTCCCGCACATCGTCCAGCCATGTATTGACCGCTTTCACTTCCTTGACTGCTTTTGCTTCGATTGTCGTCGTGGGTCGAAACGGGCTTCCATGGTCGAGAACAGCGCGCGGGGCATCCACCTTCCTCTTGCCATAGACCTTCTTCGATGCGCCGGTCCGTGTCGGCTGTCTTCGCGGTGAGCGCTTGGGTGCCTTGAGCGCAGGGACGGGAGAGAACGGCGGCGAAAGCATAGCGCCAGGCTACGCTGTTCTATCTGGAAATATCAAAGCGATCGCTGTGTTTCGTGGGAGATGGGAGGGAAAGAGACTCGAGACGACCGGGAGGCTGCTGCACGACGCAGACGAGCGATCGCATGCCCTGTTCAGACCGGTGTGAAGCGATGCTGTACAGAGATGTGAAGGTAGAAGATCCGGGGCTATTGATTTCTTCCTCGGAAGGGAATAGTGTGTCTGGTTGCTGAGGTGAGAGCGCGGAGTAATGTTGTTGCGGTGAGCGGAAGAGCGAATTTGGACAAGCCGGCGCCGCTGTCCGTCGGGCAGTGTGACGGCGCGGCACACCTAGGCAGTAAGGTAGGCGGTGTTGAGCATCCCTTTGTCTCTGGGATACTGCCGGTCCTACTTGCCTACATATATCACACTACACAAAGCCCTGCAGATTCTTTCCTTTCCCCTCATGCTTTCGATTCTGTATGACAAGCTACCATAGTTCTAGCTAATAATACTATGACTGAGTGCCGTCACAGGCAGCGGGCTTGCACGGAGCCCTACTCTACTCTGCCTACTGACAGGACATGACCATCGAAACAGACAGCATTAACTTTGTTCTTAAGTCTACTCAGTAAGCTTCTCTCCATTGAAACGCAAGATGTCCTTGAACTGGCCCATTGGCATTACTAACTTGTTAGGTAGTTATTACTCTCTTTCTTGCCGCTAACTTCGTGCACGTGCCAGAAAATATATATGGACACCCAGGGATCCAGGTACTCAGAGTTTCAGTAATTAAAGGGAAAAAAAAGCAAGGGAAGTAAAGATGAGATATCCAGTGGTTAGGCACATTACAGGTTATCGCCAATTCCCAGATCAGATGAATAGATAATACAGCCGGTGTATGAGCATGGCAGCGATGGTCTTTGAAGTACCCCTTATACTACTAGATTGGGAAACACGGGAGAGGGGAAAGAGGGGTCATCTTGTGCCGTCATCCCATACATATCCTACTCATCTTTCATTCGATCGTCGAATAGGGTGTGTAAACCTGGAGTCATGGATCGACAGACGAATGGGCACATCGTCGATCATGTTGCGGATACATCCCGTCTTCATCGCCGCCGGCTGTTCTGGATTTACTTTGACACAGGACGGTCCGTAGATCACCGCCGTCGGGCAATCTTCTTGTGTGGTTAAACGACGATCAAGCAGTGGTGCTCCGTTGCCAAGTCCTTCGAACCCTGGTCAGGGGCCGTCGTGGAGCGCAACTTGGTTGGAGGAGCCATACGGAGTCTGTCTCCTTGCTCCGTAGCGGGGAACCCGTCCGTCGCATGTCGATGGTGAGTCATGATGGGACGCGTTCTGGATCGACTCTCGCGCGCCTTGTCATGGTTGCCCTGCTCTAGTAACTCGGTAGGGAGCCGTACATATGACGGACAACCTTCGAGTTTTGTAGCGAGTACGGATATAACGGATATAAAGTCAATTGATGCCCAAGTGGTCTCCCTTGTATACTCTCGGAGGACTCCATGGTGGCAGCGAATCAAGGGAAAACACGAAGCACGCAGTACCGCGTAGTAGTAAGCGGGGTTTGAACTGAAGAACGGCTTAAGCTCTTAACCGTCTTCAACGACGGCGATATCTGCGTGCATGGAATCATCCCTAATTTAGATCGCTGAAACGGGTAATAGCTCATAGCCAATGAGAACGCGGCAAAACAACGGATGTTTGAACCGTCAGGTACATGTACAGTAGTTGCGAAACCACACTCTCCCCAGACAGAGAGTCGCAGGAAACGGGCGGGTGGGCTTCCCGAACTTCGATGATCCATACGGAGTACATCTGATACAGCACCATCATGAGGGGAACATGCAGGGTGCGTGAAACTGTCGAGGGGCCAGACTATCCCTACTCCTAATCGCCCCTCCACGATAGCATCGACAGTTTGCAATGCTAGACCAGAGCTGTGATCAAAAGCTGAACAATGGCCAGGCGCATGGAGTCGCTTAATGGGTCGATTATTCCTAGGTCTGTTTGTGAACCGGGCTCCTGTGTTATTTTCTCCATGGAGCCCTGTAAGGCTGCAACCAAATCAGGATCTCTAGGTGCCCTGTCCTCCGTGCTTGGGAGACTGGCCTGCGCAAGAACAGCGTGTATCAGCACCAGACCATCGTCTCCACACATGTCTTGAGATAAACGATGACAAGCGTTAGCCTATCATCCTTCGCTTATTTTGCAGCACACTGTGGCGCTTTCTCAGAAGCCATCCGAAGTTTTCCTGGAGCAGTCACCGTAAAACTCCTTTGCTGACTTATCCACAGGCCTGTGCATCTTGTGGGATGCTGTGCACCTCGGTTGCTTTCCACAGGTATTCTGCTCTGTTTTTGGAGCTCCAGAGGTTCTGACAACGGTCTCCTGCTTGAGCATCTCTCGAGAAGACGGCTCTGCCACTGACATCCTGACCACAGTGCTTTTGACGCAGATGGACCCTGGTACAGCACTGCTGCGACGGTGTGTCCGCAGGGTGGCAGGGGTCGAGAGAGAGGGGAGGCTGGCGGGGGTGGCCAAGCGCCCGGGCAGTGACGTTACCGCGTGGAGCGTGCTGGAAGTCCGGCTGTCGACCCGCCCTCCGTACCCTTCCCGTGCCGGCGCCCCCGTGCAATTTTTTTTAAGACCCCTGTGTGTCGACCTGCCTCGGCCAGGCCATCGCGGTCCTCGTATCCCTTGCTCCAGTCCTGCTCATCAATTGTGCGTTTCGTCCGCGAGACGCAAGCGCAGAGATAAAGCCTGTTGCTGGTGGTGTGCAGCGGTGGATGGAGCCGCTGTTGGCCCACGGACTTGCTGCTTTTCTTGTCACGGGGGCGATAGCGAAATCCAGGAAGCACGCGATCCAGCCTCCGCGGCTGCGTTATCACGTCGGGGATCCTTCCATACCACCCTCTCTCGCCGGTCTCTGCTGGACGGCGGCCGTCTTCATCCTGACTGAGTGTTTCTCGTCGATATCGTCACTGTCGGACCCCTCGGGACGTCGAGCTAGCCTCTTCTCAAATGCGTCGACATGGCCTTCAACTTCAACTGGTCGCCGCTTATGGCGGACGCGGGTTTCTACACCCGCGCAAAGGAACTCTTAACCACGGCCCTTAACAAGTCCCCCAAACCCCCCATCATCGTCGACGATATCATCGTGACGGAGCTGAACCTGGGCTCGATACCACCGGAACTGGAGATTCTGGAGATTGGTGACCTGGCGGAGGACCGCTTCCGAGGCATCTTTAAGATGTCCTACTCGGGTGATGCCTTCCTCACCCTGAAGACCCGGGTCCAGGCCAATCCTCTGAATACCTATCTGCTGACGAGGCCTAAATATGCGTCGCCTCAACCGCTGGCCGCAGCGTAAGTTCACCGAGGGCCATCCATGATGGACGTTCGCTCACGGTGCCCCAGGACCCCCTTGACCATTCCACTCCAGATCACGCTCTCCGATATCAAACTATCTGGCTTCATTATCCTGGTCTTCTCGAAACAGAAAGGGATCACGGTGGTGTTCAGAAATGACCCTCTGGAATCACTGAAGGTGTCTTCGACTTTCGACTCGATACCGTTCGTGCGGGATTACCTGCAGAGGGAAATTGAGGCTCAACTGAGAATTCTGTTCATGGACGAGCTACCGGTCATCATCCACCGCTTGTCATTGCGACTGTGGGTACCCGAATATCGTGACCGCGAGGAGGAGCAGAAGAAGGCGGATGATTCCGAGGGCCCTGGCCAGGATCCCCTGGCCAGCCCTCCCCAAGACCCCGTGGATGCTTTGGGAAATGCCTTGAATGCGTCGGAAATTGCGTCGCTGTCGCTGGAATCCGGGGTCGAAACTCACTCCCTGTTTTCACAAAAGAATCTACTGCGTCTCGCCGCTCTTACGGACTCGCAGCGGACCTTGTCCCTGTTCACTCCATCTATCCGAGAGGTGGTGTACCGGGCGTGGACCGGTCCCTCTGAACCGGGAGAGGGGCCAGGGAATATTGGATCTCCCATGAGCCCGACCCTGTCGAGGACGCAGTCCAACCTGGGCAGCTCGATATATTCCTTACAAGACTCCGCAAGCACCGTTTCCATGCAGAGCCGACCGTCGATGTCTAGCCACAGCTTCAGCGGGTACGGCTTGAGCCTGGGTTCGGGACGCCACTCGAAGGCGCATTCGAGGAAACGGAAGAAGCGGGTGGTGGATCTGCGCCGCCCGAAGACTCCCGAGGATGCGGAAAGCGTAAGTGGTGAGAGTGCATTTACGGAGACCAACAGTTCTCGCTCTGTGTGCTCAGCACCACCGCCAATTACGGAGGAGAAAAGTGACGATCCTGTTACCCCCCCTATGTCTCCGAAGAGCGCTGCTCGATTGCCGACCATCCACGAAAGACGAAGGCTGAGCAACCCCTGGCAGCAGACTGCGCAGACCGTGCGACATCGCGGATTCCCAAGGGATTTCATGCAGGAACCCGGTGAAGCCTCGTCTTCGTCTGCGCCCATCCGGGACATGCCTGAAAACCGGCGTTCAGCTCCGGCTGCGGCTTGCGATTCCACTCCCCGAACTTCTCACCGACTGCAGGGCAATTATCCGTATGCCGGTGAAAAGCGCGAAGGTGGACCATCCATGGCATCATCGCGCCATCTTCCCGCTTCCATCCTTCCTTTGATGGATGCCGTGCCTGCCAATGGACCCGTGGAGCAGGCATGGGTCGCAAAGATGGCTAATGAAATTGCCCAGAGGATACATGAAGAGAAGTTTGGGGCCGGCAACTTCTGGGATCACCGCGACCAGGAGGAAATCCCTCCTCCTGCGTATGGCCAGTGAACCACAGAATTCCACCGTATACTAACTGTATATATTATCTGGAGTTTTGATTCCCGCCTGTCTTCCTGACTGTACCCGAGACTCGCCTGGGAAGTTATGACCGATACGATGTTATGATTGGGAGCGTGCCCTAATTTTCTTTTTCCAAGCCGGGAGTTTGGGAGTACTGAAAACAAGGTGGACGTCCTTTCTCTTTTGTATATGCTGGATACCATCGTTCTTTGGATTTTTGGTTGGTTGCTTTCGGTCTTAGCTGGCTGGGAAACTCTGGGACGGTGCGGTGGAACGGGAGCGGTTTACGATGTCGTGTCATCTAACGCCACTCTACTTACATTAGATCTAATGCCATCGCTATATTTCCTTCGTATCGTGTCCCGATTAGAATTCTAGTTTTGCCATGCTCGCGCCGCTGTCAGGCGCTGCGGGTTTTCCAGAAGGTCGGGTTGCGGCCGTGGTAGTGTGTGTGGAGCCGGACGAACAGCTGCTTATCTCGCCTCCGCAGAAACTCGAGCTTCTCCCGCCCCAGCAGCTCAACCACGGCCCTCAACCCTTCCGCTTCCCTTTTCCTCTTCCCTCAAGCGCCACGCTGCACCAGTCACCGGCCGTGAGTTGAAGGGTACCATCCTCCGGATCTCTCTTCTCACAATGGCTGGCGTGCTCAAGAACGTGTTTGGCGGACCCTCTCCGTCGCCTGTTCCAGCCAAAGCCGACGATGGTAGGTTTGCTGTCATCTACTACAACTGCCAATTCCTCCAATCCAGGACTCGACTGCTTACACACTTGTCGTCTTTGCCTTTCCAGACTTTGTGGACTTCGCTGGCGCACCAGAACCGTCGCCGGTCTCCATCTCGGCCTCTCCATCCGCCGCGACGCCCGCAAGTCCTCTATTCGGCGTTCCTCAACCTGGGACTTCCCCCGTGCCGTACACAAAATGGTACCGGATCTGGGAGCGGACGTCGCCTCGGGACTTCATCCAGGAGGCGCTGATTATGCCCTTTATCATCCTCATCATCGCATTCCATCTCTGGGGCACGCGCAAGAACAGGCGCAAGGCGAAGGCGTGGGCGCAAGCCCATGTGCCGGTCCTCCAGAGCGAGTTTGCCGTCGTCGGGTTCAGTGGCATCCGGAGGCAGATCTCCGCGGAAGCGATCGAGGCGTCTGAACTGGTCAGCCCGGACAGCGTGCTGAAGGAGAAGTCGCCGCAGGAATTTGTGTCCTACGCGACCGGTAGGCAGAACGTTGCCTTTGTCGACATCTCCATCAAGTTGCTCAAGCGCTACAACCCGATCCACTTTGCGTTTGACTATATCTTTAGTCTCTTCTTCGACAGCTGGCCCGTGCCCACGGAGAAATTCGAGGCCGTCGCGTATGCGTTTGATGGGAAGGAGAAGGAACTCGTGCCCGTCCCCGCGGGCGACACCAGCATCATCAAGGTGCCCAACTCGAGCTATGACGGGTTCGTCTGGGCCGTGGTGCACAAGAACCACATGCGCAAGTTCCGCCAGGATCGCTACGATGCCTCCTTGACCTTCACCAAGGACAACCCCAAGCTTCCCAACTGGGTGACGGTGATGAGCGAGAGCGCGGAGATCACGGACACCCTGCTCACTGCGGACCTTATCAAGGCCGTTGAGCAGGCGGGTGACTTGTTTGAGTATTTGATTATCACTGACCAGCCTGTTGAGAAGCCTACCAAGTATGCTCGTCTTCAACCCATCCGTACATTAAGATCTGATCGGCTGACATCGTTCCCAGGATCGAGGAGACGACTCCCAAGAAGCGCGTCCACCTGTCCATTCAGATCCCCTCCTCCGCCGCCAGCTACGCCTCCACGATGCCTCTCTTCAGCCTGTTCCTCCGTCTCCCCGACATGCTCGTCTCGTCGGCCCACTTCCGACCTGAGGTGATGCGGAAGCTTCGCAACACTCGCGAAGAAGAGATCAGGCGGCTGCGCCGAGCCGACGAGGAGGAGAAGTCCGAGGAGCGCAAGCTCCAGCTCGAGAAAATGAAGAAGGAGGAGCGCGAGCGCACCCTGCGCAATATGAGTGCCGAGGAGCAGCGCAAGTACCTCGAGCGGGAGAAGGAGAGGGAGCAGAGGCGCCTGCTGAAGAAGCATACGCGGAAAGTATGAATGGACTTGGTGTATCATTCTTAATGCGACCCAAGTCTATCTTCTCTCCGCTGTATTAGGGTTTCTTTTCTCGGGGAAGGGGCGAGGAAAGGACAATTTAAAGATTCTCCCGTGTACTTACCTACATGCCTAGGTACCTTGTATGTATGTACGATATGCGATGAGTATGCAGATGTCGAAGTATGGATATGTATGACAGATGAGACTGGGAACGCAAAACCTTGCATTATGATCTTTTCTCGCTGTCGAATGAGTTCACTTGCCACTGGCATGCATATGCACACCTCTCCACGTTTGCGGCTCCCCGCAGAACGTGAATGTCCATCCTACCTATTTTCTGGCTGCCTCATCTTTGTCTATGATATTTCAAGAAACAGGGATTACTTGAGGGGTAAACCTTCGCTGGGGTGTGAGCCTCCGATGGCATCGAATACCCGGCCGTACCTATGAAAGTCCCAACATATGCAACTTCTTCACATCCCGGTCGCCTCTTCAGCTGTTGCCATTTCTATGCTCAAAGGTTAAAACATGAGCATACCCGTCTTGGTGGCCACTAAGACGCTCTCCGAACCGCTTATCCGTTTTTTCCTGTCTTCCTGGGCTTCTTCTCCTCGTCCGTTGTCCGCAATGACAGGCCTGTTGCACGAGCAATGGCAGGTTCGCCTCGTCGACCAGGGTGCACTTGCTGTTATGGCATCCGGCATCAGCGACTTCCCCAGAAGATCTGGGCCTCGAGTTGAGCAGTCGCGATCAGGCCTCTGCAGAGTATCTATCTAATGGACATTCTACCCGCGAATCCCCCATGTCCTCTCCTTATCTCTCCCACCACTCTCTCACATTTACCACTCCGACTTCTCTAGTTAGAGTAGCATTTACACATACGCTCTTTTGTCTGTTGTTTATTGCGTTGAACACTTGTTTGTTGCGTGCTCGATCTACATACTTATGCAGCTCTTCCGGTTCGCTACTGTCCTTGTGCTTTCGGCACTCGTTGGCTTTTCCACCGCGTTTCCTATGAATGGATCTTCTACTCATGAGACGGATGAGAGACATCAACTCGCCACGCGGGGCTCTCCTGTCCCCGTCGGTGCTGTGATTGACAGGTGCACGGTGCCCGGCACCGTGGCCCTGACCTTCGACGACGGACCGTTCATCTTCACGGATAAGATTCTCAACATACTCCGTGCGAATGGAGTTCGCGCGACCTTCTTCGTTACTGGCCAGCTTCATGCAAACATCGTCAACCACGGGGAACTTGTGCAGCGTGCAATTGCGGAAGGCCATCAGGTCGGGTCTCACACGTATGTACCCGCCATTACCATTGACCAGGACTTTTTGTCTGCAATCATACAATTATGATAGATGATTCCTACGAGTTTGAGACGTAATGAGCTGATTGACTCCTTAATCTGCAGCTGGGGTCATCCCTGGCTAGCCGGCTTGGATTACGGTACCATTGTCGGACAGATGACACAACTCGAGTCGGCCTTCCTCAAGGTCCTAGGACGCTTCCCGACATACATGAGACCTCCATTTCTCGCTGTCGACGGCGTGGTCCTTGATGCTATGAGCCAGTTGGGCTACCACGTTATCAGCGCGAGCATCGACACGAAAGACTACGAGAATGACGACCCCGTTGCGATTATCAACAGCTTTAACAAGTTCAAGGCTGAACTGAACGCCGGAGGCACCATCTCTCTCGCTCATGACGTCCATCGGAACACGGTTGATTTCCTTGTGCAGGCTATGATAGATGAGGTGAGGGCGAGGGGTCTGAACCGTATGTCCGCTGTTTCCTTCTACTCCTCGTGCAATTGCATGTTTATGGATCGAGCTGACGCCTCATGATAGCCGTCCCCGTGGGAGAATGTCTGGGTGATCCACCAGAGAACTGGTACCGGGGCGCTCGTTGAATAAGGCTTCTGTCCTTTATTCATGACTACTAGTATGTCCGCTCCTTACCGCATCCTTTTATATCGTATTCTTTCCTAGATAGATCCTAGATAGATTGAGCTTCAATACAGTTTGGGACGGTCCTGATTCATTGGATTTTTCTTGCGTAGATCTCTGTGAGTTGTGTAAGGTAGAGGCAAGAACGTACGAATTCAGTTTTCTCTGTATATGTTATAATCTACAGTGCCTGCACTGCTGGGGGTTTATCATGGCTTCTGCTATGTTTGCTGTGGGATACGATATCACTGGCCATCAACGCGTCCGATTGCAATTGTGTAAATCTCGAGTGACCTCTTGTTTCTATGTTGCTCGTATGTAATACCAACCAGATTTGACGAGTGACTAGTGTGTCCTGCATGTACGGGACATACATGCCTGGTAGAGCAGGGCTCCGGAACTCCGACGTTGGAGACGCCGGAACTCCGGTATGGCGCCGGTTTCCGCATATACTCCGTATACCATGTATCTTAAACCCTGAAACTTAATTCCATTGTCTCTTCCAGATTATTTAGTGAAGATTCAAAGGATAACAGTTTCTCCCACAAGTAGATTCAGGAATTGAGGTGACCTCAACCGTGTTATCTGCCATATCCATTCTAAGGTAGGTACCTCTATATAGAAATACTTCCTACTTTCCAATTCTACAGATATCAAGCAATATAACAAGACTAACGAACAAAACTAGAAAAAAAAGCCCACCACCATGACCGAAAAACAGCAAGCCCCATCTTCCTCACCTTCATCGTCAGGTTCCGTCTACGTCACCGACCACAACCCCGCCGTCGTCCGCACCCACCGGTGGCGCACCGCCTCCAACTCCGCCGCCCACCTCCTCCCCCATCTCCGCCCCGACATGGCCGTCCTTGACGTCGGCTGCGGCCCGGGCACCATCACCGTCGACCTCGCCCGCAACCATGTCCCCGGGGGACACGTCACGGGCGTCGAGTGCGTGCCCGATCCGCTGGACGCGGCGCGCGAACATGCTGCGCAGCTGGGCGTGACGAACGTCGACTTTGTCGTTGCGGACGTGCTGGATCTGCGTGCCGGTGGCTTCGAGGACGGGAGCTTCGACGTCGTCCACGCGCACCAGGTCCTCCAGCACGTGAAAGACCCCGTGCAGGCGCTGCGCGAGATGCGGCGCGTCGCGAAGGCCTCCGGCGGGATCGTCTCCCTGCGCGAATCCGCCTCCATGACTTGGTACCCCCGCCTGCCCGGGCTGGACAGATGGTACGATCTCTATCTTCGCGTCGCGAGGGCCCGCGGCGGGAACCCCGATCCGGGATCGTACCTGCATGTGTGGGCGCAGAAGGCCGGATTCGAGAGGGAGAAGATGGTCTGCTCGGCGGGGACGTGGTGTTTTAGTTCCGAGGAAGACAGGAGGTGGTGGAGCGGCGTGTGGGCGGAGAGGGTGGTGTCGGAGGCGTTTGTGAGAAGTGCGCTGGAGGCGGGGGTGTGTAAGGATAAGAGCGAGTTGGAGGAGATCGCAGAGGCGTGGAGGGAGTGGGGGAGGTGTCGGGATGGGTGGTTCGTGGTGACGCATGGGGAGGTGGTTTGTTGGAAGTAGGTTTGGAGTCGTATTCTCAGGTTAGGGTAGGGACGGATGGATTGATGGATACATAGCTAGGCTTTCCATTCAACTGGAACAGCTGGACAAAAGATAACAAAGGGTTTGCTTGAGATTGAAAGATCAATTCTTAAGATTCCTGCATTGACTCCCTGCTCGTCTTTTATATACAATTGTACATCACAACCTCATCTGATCCCTCCGCGGATCAAAGTACCCCGCCAAAAAAAAAGAAAAGCATTGACGGACGCACTTTTCCATCCTAGTGCAGGCGAGATGCATCGTTCAGGGGAGTCTTTTGCAGTTTATTTCTCGCCGAACCAGGTCTTGTGGCCCTGTTCGAGGGGTTAGTGTCGAGTCTAGGAATAAAAGACTCCGATATGCGCATATTTTCGGGTCCGCTGGAGAGGACCGCGGGAACAGGAGGGATACTTACAAGGACCAAACGGCACATGGCGTAGGTGGTAGCTAGGAGAAGCACGGTCAGCGATAGAAGGACGCCAGGTCTCGAGCCGGGTAGGTGTACTCACCGACGGCCATGCCGTACGTGGAGATGAGGTAGGGCCACATGATGTAGCCGCTGCGGGGGGTCTTTAATTTTTGCAATTCAATGTCAGATGCATCCCGTCCGGCACTAAGACATGATCCGGGTCAAACTGACCTTCCACCACTGACGTTTGCCGTCGTTCTGCTGGAAGAGGCGCTGGTAGTAAGGGACGCGGTTCTCGCGGAAGACGAATCTAGGGTAGAGAAGGGCTCCGAGTCAGCATTTCACGGGTAGTTGACAGGCTTGCCTCTGCCGGTCTCGTTCAATTGGTCCGAAGAGGCGTGGAATGGTGGGTTGTTGAAGACATCCACACCCACGGCGGGACTGTGCGAACAGCGATTCCAGCAGGCAGCGGGGGAGTACACGTACCCGGCGAGACGAGGAACAGTGCGGGAGACCATGGCTGCGGTTTTGTATCGCAAAGGACGGGAATCCGGAGTTGTGGAGGAGGTCAATGGGCAGCAAGAGAGAAGCTGGCGGTCGTTTCTGCTGGACGTTCGCCTGGACGGCGCGGGAAACTCTCGGATCGCCCGTCAGCTCACCTGGATTAGTCATCCGCTCACGTGATAACCTGCGCTAGCCGGTCTCGGCGTAGCGGGGTCAGGGCTGCGCCCGCGCGGACGTGGGCTTTGACGCTCGGTCTGGGGTCGACACGGACACCGCGAGTGGACGGGACCGGGGCTGCGACAGGTCTTCGTATCATGCCAATTGTGCCGTTATTATTTTCCGGGAGACGATAATAATGGTCGAGTGTCCTATCGCAGCCATTCCGTCCTGCATGCCTCATGCGCCCAGCTCTTCTGAGGCTCCTGAAGAGGCCGTCGGCTGTCTCGTTTCTGGACACCCTCATTTCAGCACGCCTCGGGATCGAGCAATTTGACTCCAAGTATGAATGTTTACGATGCCAGGCACGTCGAGTGCAGCGGGGTGCGACTCCCTGCGAACAACCGTCTGCCCCAGATGTCGAGAGCGAACAGCCCGTCCGTCGACCCCAGACGGTTTCCAAACCGCAGTTGAAGTTCCGTGTTCATGACCTCGAGTCTCCGCACAAGGAAACGTCTCCTACCGGAGCGCAGACTGTACGCGGTCCTGGGGCACACTCAGCTGCGGAGGGTTCTACGTCTACGACAAATTGGACTCTGATCCCCGAGATACTCGACTACGAATCGGATGTGGGCCACCTGGAGGACATCGGGAGTCGACTAGTCGATGACCCTATTCGCCGGCACGACTTTGCACTTTGGGAGGAGCTTCTTCGGTACCGGCAGCGCCATTACGGAGAGAAGGGCACATTGGATATCTGGGAGGGCCTCACGGTCAGACTAGATGGCGTGGACCTGCCTGTGGAAGGCGAGAGGGCCGATCTGTTCTGGCAGAGCTTTGTCGATATCGGGCTCAAGAGGGAGCGGTTTTTAGATGACCTGGCAGATTATGCTCTCCAGCTCTGGAAGAGAATCGGGAAGAGATGGAGCAAGTTCTACGAAGCGGTTGTCGGTGGTTTCTTCGAGCGTGGGCTGCCGCAGCAGGCTGTCAGATGGCATCACAAGCTGCAGCATCCTCACTTGTCGTCCCCGGACGACATCGCGAGAGTCTTCAACCAGGCCCTGTCCTGCGTTCCCCAGTCCGCTGCAAAACATTTCATGAGCCCGACGGCAGACTCGCCGCGCAATTCACATCAAGGCTTGCGGGCCTTTCGGCAAATATGCCGCGCCACGAATGGTCACAGAATCTACGCTGCTGTCATTTCGACTCTCATGAAGCATGGTCGGCCTGCTGACGCTCTTTCCATGCACGATTTCCTGGTCAAGCAAGAGGATCACCCTCGACATCTTGAAGAAGTGCAGCCCTTGCTAGAGCACGCCAAGTACTGTGAGTCGCGGGCGACCTTTCGGAAACTTCAAATATATGTCGAACGCCGGTTTCTTCGAGGGAAAAAGCCTGCCGGCCAAAAACCGCTTGCGACAGAAAAGACGACAGCAGAAGCAGATGTGGGGGGTTGGCTTAAGGAGAAACCTTTTAAAGACGAGTTTGGGGCACGACTCTTCGCGACTGAATCTCTTAGCTTCAATATGATTCTCGGAGGCCTAAAGATGTTTGGTGTCTCCACCATCGGGCCGCACTCCTTGAGAGAGATGGCGCTGAGAGCTCACGGGGCGCATGACATTTTGAACAAGATCAACGAGCTCGAGAGGGCCGGTATCTCCATTGGGAATTCGGTATTCTCAAGGGTCGTACGAAAACTCGCGTCAGAGAACAGGGAAATAATGCTGCATGACCTCCTGCATAGTGATGAGCATCCTGACGTACTCGAGGACGTCGGCACTCAGGAGTCGCTGCTAGTGTCATATTACTTGGCCCGGGATTGGCGTCAGTACAACATGACGCTCGCTATTCTCAATGAAATCTCCGAGGAGGCACCAGAATTGTTCAACGTCCACTTTCGGAAGCACATAGTGGCTGAGGAATGGACCGCAGCTTCTAGGGTCGTGGATGAGATGAGCGTGCATGGGAAGACGCTCTCCGACCACAGCATAGGTTTCATGGTTCGACACGTGCTCACTCCACGAACGAAGGGGGTAGCGCCTGTGCCGAAGCGACGTGACAATCCTGTTGATGAAGTGACCTTCGTGAGCCGCACTTTGCAACGGGTCGTGAAGTCCGGCGGGACGGTTCCACCCGAGCTCTGGATTGAGCTTCTGAAGCGTCTGGGGATGAGTAACCGCTGGGACGATGTATGGAATCTCTGTCTTTGGCTTGCACACCAATATTCGCCGAGTATGGAGCCTACGGTGTCGCGCTGGCTTCCCTCGTCCGGTCCGGATGCAGGATCAGATAAGGAGGGCGGTGCGCTGCCCAGACGGAGTGATGGCATGCTTCGAGCCATCTTCAACCCGCGGATGCAGATGGCCATCGTCGCATGGGGCTTCCGGATGCGCCCCTCCAGCAAGCCGGACACCAAGACGTACAATCCGTTCAACGTGGAGGGCGAGAATCTGGTCCCTTGGGTGCGCGGTCTGGTCCTACTCCGCGAACTTGAACAGAAGGGTGTTCGACTCCGGCTGGGCGTGATTCGCCGGGCGTGCCGACACCGCCTGGCGGTGCTTTTCGGTCGCCCTCGACATTCCAGCAGGCGATGGAATCGACTCCTGCGGCGTGAGAACCCTTACAGCGCAGAGCGCGTCGTGGGGGATATGCGCAGGGCCTGGGGACCTTCGTTGTTCAGCGACCGGGAGGTCCGCAACATGCACCGACTGGTGAACCCGCCGACCTCCAAGATGTCGCTACGGAGGACCCGCCGCACCCTGTGGAGAGAAGCCAACCTGAGAGGCAGAGCCTTTTTGAATTCGAGATGAACGAGTGCGTACGGAGTATATCGCCTTGTAATGGAGCCTATGCGTATGAGCATGCTTGATACCTTGTGACTTGACGTTTCATCAGCTGTATTCGAATATTTGCTGTATAGAAACGGTCATCGCCACGCCCTGCATAACGAGGATCAGTTATTGCAAGATTTATCTTGGTCTGCAGCCGGGCGTTACGCTTATAGATATAGATCTGGGCTAGACGCAACGTCATCTGCTCGGATATGAGAATCGAAATAACATCGTTTCAACCTCACATCCTGCTGCTGTCAGCCATATCCGTAACCATTTCCACCGTATAGACTGAATTGGTAGCAGTAGAGACGATTTCTGTGCCTCTGAGCGTAGGTTGGCTGGTCGACCTGAAGATCCCGCATTGTTGCCGAAGCGACGAATGCAGTTACACAAGAGTTCAGGGCCAAGAACTGCAAAAGAGGAAGATCATTCGAGATCCCAGAAGGCTGACGTTGATCCACGCGGCCTTCTCCACTCCCTCTCTCTTGGCAGCCATGTGGTGGAGAGGTGCAGGCGAGCAAGACAAAGAGGGGACGTCAACAAACAGGCGATCCGGCCAGTCGGGCGCAGCCACCGGCGATGCTAAGAATAGCGGCAAGTCATCGCTTCACGACCCCGACGCTGGGCGGAGCAGCGCTTCCGCAGCCCAGACAGACGTGAGACACTCCGCCGCTTGTCTCTGCCTCATGGGGTTCTCGACGATGTCGCGTGCAAAAAAGCGGGCCGCTATTGATGCCTGTACCCTCTGTGGAGACCGCTGAAGCTTTCCTCTGTTTATCAGAGGCGCAGCGGCCATGATCAGGCGGCCGCCCGGATGTCCTCCCTCAGCCTTCCTGATTCACTTTTTCACCTGTGTTGTCTCAGGCTGATGGGTTATTCCTTTTCTTTCTTCCGTCGTCAGTTCCCTTTCTCCTTCCATCTTTGAGAGCTGTTTGATCTGTCCCGTTTGATCAAACCCTTTGCATACTTTACAAATTGCCCATCTTGGAAATAGGAGCGAACTTCTCTGCGTTCCCATCACATCCTGTCTGGCTCCTGAACTTCCCTTCTCGGGGCGTCTCGGTCCTGTTCAGGAGATATTGAACTGTTGGCCTCAGGTTAGCCTGCCGCGATGCGTGCTTTCAACGACCTCATAGCCCTTCTTCCTCTTCTCTCCGCGCCCATCGCCGCGGCGACAGAGTTGACGCGCCGTGAGACCGCATGCAACAACTCACCAGACCTGTGCTCCAAGTCCTATGGTGAGATCACGCACTTGGGCGCACACGACAGTCCCTTTGTCAGGGATGCTTCGACGGGATACTCGACTTCTGGGGATCAGTGAGTTGCCTGGAATAGGTGCGGGTGTTCAGTATACCGACACTGACACTCCAGGTACTACAACACGACGGTCCAGCTAGACGCGGGAGTGAGGCTGGTGACGGCTCAGGTCCACAGTCAGGACAATGCGTGGCATCTGTGCCACACGAGCTGCAAGCTCCTGGATGCTGGGACGCTGCGCAACTGGCTCTCTGAGATCAAAACTTGGCTTGATAACAATCCCAATGAAGGTGCGCAGAACCATTGGATAAAAACAGCTTTGGTACAGAATTCGCTGATCATTTTCCATTTAGTCATCACCGTGTTGCTCGTCAACTCCGACAATGCATCCGCCGAGGACCTTCACGCCGAGTTTGAAGCCGCAGATATCGTCAAATACGCATACACGCCGACCTCCCAGACCACCCCACCAGAGACGTGGCCGACCCTGCAGGAACTGATCTCCAACGGCACCCGGATGATGACCTTTGTCGCCTCTCTGAGCGCATCCTCCAACACGGTCGCCCCGTACCTCATGGACGAATTCACCTTCATCTTCGAAAACCCCTACGACGTGACCTCGCCCTCAAACTTCTCCTGCCAGCCTGACCGTCCGTCCTCCGTGAAAGGGAACATCGAGTCCGCCCTGTCCTCCAACCGGCTGCCATTTATGAACCACTTCCTGTACCAGAGCGAAGCGCTGGGCATCGAGATCCCCAACGTGGACCGCATCAAGACGACCAACGCGCCCTCGGGCGGGACGGGCAACCTGGGCGACGCGGCGGCCAAGTGCAAGAGCGCCTGGGGCCGCCAGCCGACGTTCATCCTGGTCGACTTCTTCGACCAGGGCCCCGCCATCGAGACGGTGGACTCGCTCAACGGCGTCTCGGACCCCGTGGGGCGCAAGGCCGTGCCGGACACCAACTCGGAGGCGCAGACGAGCGCGGGTTCCACCACGTCCAACGTCTTCAAGGGCCTGGTGGATCTGGTCAACTCGGTCAAGGACGGCGCGAACCCCAGTCTGGGGAACTGGATCTGGGTCGGCGGGAACTGGGGCAGTTTGCTGGGCGGGGGGATCGACTTGTGATCCCGATCCTGCCTGATCCTGCGTGTTGTTTTTTTTTTTTTTTTTTTTTTTTTTTTTCAAATTTTCTTTCTCAAAAACTCCTTGATGGCGATGGTCTCTGTCTGATCACGACGATGATGACGACCGTGCCTAACCGTTAGGTTTCTTTTTCTCGAGTTCTGATACTTGTTTTCCAAAACTGCTTTATTGCCTGTCCCTGAATGACAGGTTGGGTTGGGATATCATATCAGGTCTGGGTAGGTTCCTAAGGAGTTTGTGTAGGTATATGGCATCACGGCGTTTTGGGTGGATATCGATATCGATTTCATTACCAGCATATGGGACGGGTGGCCTCTTGCGTTGTCGATTTGGTATGTACTGTACAGTGCTTAGGCTCGGAAGGGACCAAAATTGAACAAGAAAAAATACATATTCCTACGTATCTGACACGGATGCAAATACAGCCATTATATAATGCAGTAATTGAACCATTCTTCACATTAACTGTACGACGTGAAACTTTTTTTTTCCATGGCCAACGCATGATCTTGTACTGTACAGTACATAGAACCAACCAAGGTCGTCAAGTTAGGTTCCGACCGACCGACTCAGCTGCAACCCTCCTTCCCCAGCAGCTTCCGCACGGCGGTCACCTTGTCCTCGAACGACTGGTGCTTATCCGTTCTGTATGTATAGTGGTCAGCAAAAAAAAGAAAAAGAGGGAAGGACGGAAATAAAACAAGGGAGCAGGGGCAAGGGGTTCCGCGCACAAACCTCGACCCGACGCGGATGTCCGTCTGGATGCGCACGATGCCCTGCTCGTGCAGGATGGTGTGCGCCTGCCCGATCACCTGGAGGACCTTGTCCCAGGGTCCTTCTGCAGGCAGACAGATCAGTCAGTTGCTGTATTCCTATATATATATATATATATATGTATATATGTATGTATGTATGTATATATGGGTAAAGGAGGAGGACTCACCCAGCGTGGTGCCGGCCGAGTGCATGACGTACTTGAGGCCGGACTTCTCGACGAGGCGCTGCACGTCGGCGATCTGGGCGGAGACGGAGGGGGTTGCTGTTCCCATCTGTAGTTCCGTGGATTGTGAGTACACACACACACATATATATATATACACACTATCAACGTGAAGGAGTTTCAATTCTGGTCGTTGGTGAGGAATGGGAGGGGTTATGATGGGGTCTGCTTGCAAGAGCTGTGAGAGTCGATGTATTATATACAGGGAGCATGTATATGTATAGAGATGTCAGATCAGATCAGACTAGACTCTCGGGGTCTCTCTCTCTCTCCCCCTCTCCCCCTCCCTCCCTCTCTTTGGGTATAGTGATAACGTGCATTGAAAGCTAAACAAGAATACTACGTCCCGCAACCATGACGTAGAGGAACCGACGCACCGGGATCAGGCAGAAGTCGGCCGTGCAGTGGGCCGGGGTCGGGATGGAGGAGATGGAGGTCGCTCCGGAGATGGATTCCATTGTGGATCGAGTCTTCGAGTCGATTGATGGGGCGTGCTGCTTCAGGTTCACGCAAGGCGGACCGACGTCACTTGTTGGGCGGTGTTGGGGGCTCGGGGAGGATAAAACGGTGATGATACGGGTCGATGGCAGATGGATGGATCCTGGAGAGCTGCAAACGTGACAGTGAGCAGTGAGATGGAAGATGGTGTTCTGTTTGCTTGATGTCGAACTGGCGGGGAGCGCGACATGACGCCAGTGGCGGGGCGCGCGCGCCGAGCGGCCGGGTCGGTGGTCATCGTAGGGAGATTCTTCTCGAGTCTCTCGACCGCGAGTGTCTGCACCGCTGCATCAAGGCCTCTGCTTGCGGCTTCACAGCCTCTTGGGCACGGGCGCACCCCTGCTAGCGAGCGTGCTAAGCGCGAGCTAAGACTCAGCACAAAGGGCTTCCCCAGGCCCTGCACGCTGCTCTCGGCGATCGTCCCACCAGACGTCGGGGGATCGACTCGGCGACTCTTGACCTCGTCCAGCCGGGCAGCCTTATGGCATCATGCCAGCTCCTGGCTGACTCTGACCGACCTGGTCGTGCAGTCATCTCCCTTTAAAAGCCAGCCCGTTCCCCTGTCTCTCTTTCTCGCACCGAGTACGCCGTCCTGGTGTACTTCCGCAGCACCTCTACACCCTCTGTCCTGGACCGTCGGTCCGGTCGTGTCCGCTCGTTTCCACGGCTGGTCGCGCACCCGAACCGGCCGACCGGCCGACATCTCCCATCTCCTCGTTTCTCTCTTGCGTCCTCGTCTCTCGACGCTCTCTCTGGTGGAAAAAAAAAAACTTCGATCGGCCCCCCTCGATTGACGGTCGGGCGGACGTGCCGTCTCGCTGATTGGCATGGACCCGGTCCAAGGTGTCACCGATGCAGCGACAACGAAACCCTGCATCCACCTGCACGTCACCAAGCCCTGACCCCAACCGCTAGCGACATCGCGTCTCCATCTCTCGGTCGTCTCTAGCCGCCGTCGCTCCAGAGACATCCGGTCTGTCGGGCTGTCGAGCGGGCCCTTTACTACGGTTGCTACTGTTACTATCACTACTGCTGCTGCTGTGTCATTCGGCGGCTCGTCTCGCGTTGTTGAGATATTGCCCTTTCCTGATCCGTGCTCGACTGGTCATTCTGCTACTGGGGTCGGCTGTCCTTTTAGCTCGTGCGTTGTTTGCTTGCTTGCCCCATCTCTTTCCATTCACCAGCGTAATTCATAATTGAGATTTCGACTGGCACGAGACGTGCCTCCATTGGCCTGTGTGTCCTGCATCTCGCCTGGTGGGGCGTCGACCAACCTGCTTGGGCCTGTGACGTTTGCTACATAGAGAGAGTGGGTGTTGGCCATGTTCTCCTCGCATCGAGGGCTGCCTGAGGAATTTCGATTCAACGGATGACCAAACCAAACACCCTGGAGCTCCCGCCGGGAGTCCAGCTGCTCTACCTCGCCGAGGGCGGCGCCAACATCGTCTACCGCATCGTCGTCGCGCCCGTCGACATGCCGGTGGCATCCAAGGAACATTATGCTCCCCCCGCGGAGATCGAGGACGCCTGCCTGCCGCAGCACCTGAGGGGCAAGTTGCTCCGGCTGCGCAAAGACATCACCTCGGGCGTCCCCTACCAGGAAAACGCGCGCAACTTTGACCGCGTCATCCGGCCCCTGTTCAAACCCGGCGAGCTGGTCGACCAGACGCTGGTCCGGCTCCCCAAGGGGCTCGTCCAGCGCTGCAACGAGCAGCTGCGTGCGGACGAGCTGCTCGGGAAGCGTCCCAAGAAGCGACATGGTGTCTACCTCTCGACCGCGGAACCCTTTGGCTTACTCGTCACGGACATGACCGCTAACCATGACCCGGGCACGTGCCTGGCAGAGTTCAAACCGAAGTGGCTGCTGCAGTCGCCGTCCGCCCCGGCCAACTCCAAGCGGTGCCGGACGTGCGCGCTGCGCGAGATGAAGAACTATGACGCGCGCAAGGTCGGCGCCAAGGAGGAGCGGTCCTTCTGCCCGCTGGACCTCGTGTCGGACAACGTCGAGGATGTCCTCCGGGCGACCAGGTTCATCAAGGGATGCAATGACCGGGCACGGCTCGCGCGGCTGCTCTACCGGAACAGCACGCTGCTGAAGCTGCAGGCGCACCAGCGGGTCATGAAGGACGTGGGGCTCTACGGGCAGCCGGCGCAGTCGCGCGAGATGTCGATCTCGATGACCCTGAGAGACTGCACCATGTACATCAAGGTATGTCAGTCCCTCCGTTCCGCAGCTGCCTCTTTCAAATGCTTCTCTTCTGAAACAGCTCCCTATGAAAACTATGGAAACCCTAGGATGGTCCGCTGACGAATCAAGATGCCCCGCAACGAGAGCCAACCCGTCGAGATACGCCTCGGGGACCTGGACCTCAAGACGGGGGCCGGGGGCAAGGCGCAGTATTGGCTGGACATTGAAAAGCGGCTGATCAACGAGGGGTGGTACAGCGGCGAGCGGCGCGGGCAGGAGCACAGCGAGTGTGCCCTGCAGGGTCCTCGGGAGAAGGTGTGATTCTATACATTTTCGGCTTTAGTTCCCCTTTTCCCTTTTCCCTTTTTTTCTTTCCCCTTCTTTTTTTTCAATTTCGGCTTTCTTTCTGCAGGTTTGGCGTGGCGGCGTCGGGGGGGGG
>Ga0207748_1000477_pt1 | contig 24387 bp, 33 predicted proteins | sample HigsolmetaGSP13D_FD_184841 | JGI IMG/M metagenome (GOLD analysis project Ga0207748, IMG submission 184841) | High solid enriched microbial communities from the Joint BioEnergy Institute, USA - SP1-3-D (SPAdes) | ecosystem: Engineered > Bioreactor > SSF (Solid state fermentation) > Aerobic >...
GGGGGGGGGGGGGGGTCTGCCGAATCCCTTGGGTCAGGACTCAGCATGATAACAAGATATATATGGTTAAGTCTGGATCGTGGCAGCAGACACGAGGGAAACCGTCTCAAGCCACCCAACCATCTTTTTCTCCACTCCTCGTGTCAGGTCCGGATAGTCTGATAGATGGCAGAGAGCCCATGGCTGTCGCTGTCATAGTCATTGGTTCATGGGGGTACGGTGATGGTCGAAGAAAAAGAACTTCTTAGAAACAAGTCTGACGAAAGAATAGATGACGATACCTGTCTCGTGATCCCTCCTTTTCTCCGTTGTACTGCGTAGAGTAAGCTCTAACTCGGATTACTGCCGTTGCCACTGGATCGGATCTGTTTGGTGGAACCAGCAGCTTTCCAGCTTCAGATAATAATTGTCAAGCCCAAACTACAGCAAGTTAAGCAACGGGCCGCATCCATACAGTTGAGTACTGTACGGAGGAAGCATGTCTGTCGAATGGGGCCCAGCGTTCTAACTTCGATCGCATCCTCAGGGTTCAGGGCTTCTTCAGCTTGGTCAACACTAACATGAAACAAATGGTGATACGGCAGACGTATGTAGGCACACGATTAAGATGACAATAATAATAAAATCTCCGCGACGGCGACGTAAATTCCCCGACCGGGTCCCTTCCTGCCAGTTAAGTGTATGTTGTGCTCGTAAACTCGTAGCACGAGGCGGAAGCTGAGTCTTGATAGATAATGATAATAACCGCCTCGTACTGTATGTAACTTATTGCCACCAGTTCTGTCTGTTGCGAGCATATGTATGTACTCCGTACTTCATATCGCGTACAGAGTTCGTGGACCCCCAAGTCCTGCAGATAGTGATTGGCGACATAATTTTTAGTGATACGGTGATAGCCGGCTACAACTCGTGTGTGAAAATGCCGAAGACCCATCAGGATGATTCGTCTCGAAACAATCTGTCTCTACGGAGCAACTCGGTTGCTGCTTGTTCTGCCATAGTTCTGGGCTTGCCCGGCATCTCGTAATCGTATTGATGCATGCCCCAGTTACCGAGTGGCTGGATGAAGCGGGGCCAAGACCCAAGAAGGGCCGCTGCAGACTATCGAAGGGTAAAAAAGAATAATGTGTTTCAAGACAAACTTACTACTTAGCCGAAAGCCAAGCTCTTGGAAGCTCGGCTCTTAGCGGAAAACCTCGAGCCAGGCTCCAGAGTTTCAGCTTTCGTCTCCCGCCTGCAGCTCGCTTCATCTGGCATGTGCTTCTTGGTTCCGGGGTTTGCTTTTCCTGACTCATGACCGGGGTAGGTTATCGTTTGCTTGTGTAAGAGCGTGTTGGTTTGAACCAATATTCAAAATGAACTGCTGGGCGACTCCGGACGGATAATGCGTCTGCTGTGTCCTCTTTTTCAGAAAATCGGTCTTCGTGTCCGTCCGGACAGACCGCCCAGGCTCCAGCGTGACTTGATTTCCTCGGCCGCTTGGCGGATTGTGGAGGTCCGCTAGTACCGTGAAGGTAGGTAGATAAGGATAATCTCAGTTTCCACATGGCAAAGCCAAAGAGGACGGGGAACTTATTTCGGTATTAAGGTTGGACAATGGAATAGTCCGCGCTCAAAGAAGCTTGCTGATGTGATGCTGATTGATGATGGTTCTTTGTCCAGCGACTCCAGCCTGGGTAAGTCCGAAGCGCACAGCTTGACTGCCATGCCTAAGTAGTCAGTATTATTAATTAAGTCTTCTGTGACGGATCTGCAGCTGGCGCATGAAGGAGGTCTACTCCGTACGGAGTAGAGGAAATCGGATCTCGCCTTTTTCACCGGACTCGACTTAGCACGGAGGAATATTTATGCTCCATACATAACGTGTACTAATACTCCGTTCACCGTCCCGGGGTGTTTCTTCTGTTTCTCGCTTGGCGCACCTCTGCTAGTCCGGGACGGGGAGTTGATGACATTATTAGATTAAGGCTCGGCAATGCGCACAATCACATTAAGCTCGATGGTTTACCGACTTTGAACCAGCCCAGACCCGCCCCCAAACCCTTAAGGCCAATGATCAATAATGGTCGGTCTTGCAAGGGGGTACTACCGGCTGCCAAGGTCCAGTCGACGTGTGCGGCCCAGAGTCCCAAGACAAAGACACCAAAAGAAGTTCTCGATAGTTTAAAAAGTCTCAGAACCATGTGCTGTACGTGTACTATTCGCGTACGGAATAGTACAGCTGAGTGATGTTGGTTTATCGGAACTCGGTTGCCGTGGTGGCCGTGCAGCTGGCGGACGATGGCCGAGACAACGATCATTGGCCTGTCGCGGACGAACATGGAGTGATAAACGACGGCTGAGGACGATCTGTGTGTCGTTCCGGTTCTTGGTGGGCATGGATGACCGAGGGATCCATCTGTCTTTTCCCACAGCAGAGCAGGCGAGAAAAAACGTGGTGCGTGGACCCCGAGCCAAACCATGTCCCAGGCCATCCTATGATGATTCCAGAAACCGCGAGGATCCGTCCGGCGCTCTCGTAATGGTCGTCCGCCGCGCGTCTGGGCATTATTCGCGCCCATATTCTGTTTTCGTCTCCTCCCCAGCCAGTCCGCTCCTTTTAATTTGCCATCTGGCCCGACGTGGCTTGATCATGCTTAACAAGCTTACCGCAGTTAAGCCTTTCGCTGCCTCCGATCGGATCCCATCCACGGCGCGTCATGTCTCGGACCACATCCAAATCCAAAATATGCGCCCCCCTAGGCCTGTTGCCCGTCCGTTTGTGTGAGGCTCGAGCCCTACATTACTCGACAGCATACTAAAAGCAGTGATGTTTGCGGTCGCTGCGATTCAAGTGGTCGTAATCCTCTCGTATTATTTCCAGGCAGACACATCTCATGCATTCGTTCGAGGTTTAAAAAAGAAGGCCCAACACAATACACTGACATAGGGAGTTTCCTGGCTGGGCGGTAGGCGTGGGATCCCTGCCAGCTCCTATATTAATAATAGGGTCATCGTCTTTAAGACAAAGCCGCTGGTCGGAAGTTGGTGGCCTCAGATAGAAGCTGACGATCCTAAATGGTGTGAAACCGGGGGCCAACAGATGATTCAGACTTGTGCCCCAGGAGGAGAGCTGCGTCAGAGTCACCCATCCTTGCCTTCTCCCTTCTGCGATTTTTGTTCGATGTAGATATGATGGCCGATGAGAAGGCCCATGAGCGATTGGATGGGTGACTGTCACCAGCTGACAGACCACACCTAGCATCATGCAGGATTCATGCGCACCCGCAGTCTTGGCTGGATCCGGGTGTTTAGCCGTGCTGTGGAGCAGGGAGTTCTGATCTTTGGTGTTTATTTCCTTCTTGGGCACCCACGGTTAACAGTCTTGACGATGATCGGACGAGTTGGGAACCATCTGCCGCAGCACTGCAGATTTCAAGGAATATGAGGTTAAAGTAAAGCACCACTTCGTGCGTTCGATTACCAGCTTCCTCTTTGGACAGTTATTTATCCTAGCTTAGTGCAGATAAGCTCGTGTGATGTTGCACAGGCAGACAGGCTCAATCTCCTTGACATCTTAAATTAGGGTATCATCGAGTGTAACACGGGGCGCAGCACGCGTATATCGCCGAGAATGGCTCCATCCAAGGGAACGAATTGATGAACGGCATCATCATCCTCTTTGCGCGGAGTGTCATTGCAGGGCGCAGATCTCATGACGCTCTTAAACCTAAGTAAGCTCTTACGTAGGCGTACACAGATACTGTAAAGGACAGACGTCAAGTGGAGCATGAAAACCGCGCAATGAGCTCTGCTTCTCCTGGCTGGCTGAAGTCAAAACTCCCTTTTTCTCTTCTCGCAGGCGGCGCAGCCAGCGTCTGATGAGAGGACAGAGCGGTACTGTTGACTGTTCAGCACTCCACACCTACGCAGTGCGTACCCCGTGGAGTACTATCCGCAGCATGGAGTGAGATCAAGGGTAAGCAGTTAGAACAAAGAACCAAGTGCCGGATGATGGAACAAGGTTGCTGCAAGGTCTACCGTGCGCTGCCGCATCCTGACGAGAATAACATGTCGCCAAGGCGCCGCGACGACTGGGGGGCATTGGGGCTCCAGGCTGAGGGGATTATTGCGTGCGTCAAGGGCCGAGTCGGGAATAGCGTTCGATAGCCTCGGATCTGTTGCCTTAACGACGCTGGTGATGCGAGAAAAAAAAAAAAAAATATGCGACCGTGATCAAGGCCCGGCTTTTCGGTTTGGCTACCAGCGAATTACTAATCTCGCTCCGTCTCGCGAGCTGACCAGTCACGGAGCTACGGGTAATGGCAGGAAGCGACCGGAGATTAGGGAGATAGAAACTTCTCTTGGCCGTACGTCGTGGAACTTGGCGGCCATGTCCTCGAAATTTGGCGTTCGTCAAACATGCTCGGTGCGAGCCTGGATGATATTCACATGAGCCTGAGCAAACCCCCTGGTCCTGATTCCTGAACGATGGTGCTGTGTGCGGTCAGCATAATTATTAAACAACCGATGGGCAGTACAGGCTTACTGCGCCCTTTGTCCCATGGATTGTTGGCCTTAAGTTTAGCGGCCATTTTCCACTCTGTTCTATGTCAGAAGCGTCCTAGGAATGTGGAGCTGGCCAAGCACCAAGGAGCCGAGTCGATCCAAGGAAAGCGTCAGGCTGTCAGCAGGCATTGTCGGAGTACGGAGTAAGTAATCCTGTCAGGGATTATTCCTTACTTCTGGATCGATCGTCTGTATAATAATCTTTTCCAGGAACTGATCCTCGACAAAGCGCAGAGTCAAGCCATTGATCGTCCTGAATGAAGTCTTCCGCCGCGCAGCCAACAATCAATGATGCTGCAGCCACTCTGTAACACCCACATCAGGTCAGATTCTCCGTCTGGCATTTTCTCCACTCCGTACCGTTCTCTGTGTAGACTCCGAAGGAGGCAGGTACTGTACCCAATGCAACACAATCCAGGCGCACGTTGCATTATCTTGTGTACGGTAAATTGTGCCCAAGTGAGACGGTTGGTCCCAAGGGTGACTCGCAAGTTAGCCCTGTCTTAAGGATGCTAAGATGTATGGAGCCGCGGGTACCAAACGCGGCTTATTATGACTGAGACTTTCCTGACTTTTGAGGTCGCAGTAGCATCGCCCTAGACAACTCTATCTGTGGATTAATACGACTAGCTCACGTCGCTCGATCCAATACGGCAGTACCCCAGAAGAGCTGCTGCTTCATAAATGCGATGGCAGCCTGCGACGCTGACCCCTCCCCTGGTGCAGATGATTTGTTTGTCGAGTCAGCCAAGCAGATAGGCACGGCCTGCCCCATTTTGGAAGCTATCGTAATAAGAGCATGGCGGGCCGAGTTCGCTGACATATTATCAGAGCTGCGATGTCACTTCTAATAACGGTTAAGATAGCTGGATCCTGTTTTCCTGTAACAGTGGTTGACAGTGTTATAAATAATGTGGCTTCTGGAACATAAGTCACCAGAGCCAAGCATAAGTACAGTACAGAACAGAGTCCCTGTATTCGGAGGAGTTACCAAGACATGGACGGGGTAAATGTTATCGCAGACAAGCATTATTGCTGAAATATCTGTGCCACATGCAAGGCTCTTCTGCATGTCGATAGGCGGGAGGTTGAGTACAAACGGACCAGGTCCAAATAGCCTTTTAGCGATCTTTGATCTATGTGATATGGACATCCCATTGTTCGGCATCGGAGAGGATGCCTTTTCCTTGGCCGAATCAGGGGTGCGCGCGAAGAGCTTGCGTAACATACGGAGCTGTGCTCCTGCTCCATCTTTAGACAGGACGAGCCTATTTTGGTTTACCACCTTGCTGTGGTTTGCTGCGGCCGTACATTATGCACAGCGTATGCATAGCCAATGGGCAGGTAGAAAGCCACGCAGGGTATAGAATCCGGAAAGAGAAGCTCCATAGCTATAGGCATGCATCTCGAAGGCATCTTTCCTGGAGATTGCTCAGTCTCACACGGCGAGTGACATGCATCAGGCGCATGGGTTCCTTTGCGTAAACATTGCTCATCTCATTCTCCACACGGCAAAGGTCCGTCTACAGTTGTATCCGCAGCCCAGCAGATCCTCCCTGCTGGCAAATCAGGGCCCAGGACGGTCGATTTGATTACTCTCAATCCGTCGCGGCCTGCGGACCGGGAGTCAGAGGCCAAGGCCACAGTGGCTTCTTTGTGTATCTGGGCGGCGTCATGAATAAGCGCTCCGTAATGCTCGACTGCCCAGCCTCTCCGCCGGTTATCAGGATCGGGACAGGGTCCAATGGGGACCAACAGGACTGGTAATATGGCACAACACATGTCGTCAGCCACGCACCTCGGCGCGCCAGGCGTGCGACGGGCTGCTGGACTCGTTCGTAACCGTGGGGCCCTTGTCTGGAGGTCCTGTACGTCCAGCGCCCGTCTCCTCGTGTTGGATTAAGCTTAAGCTTCAGAAATTGCGCACTAACAGGACCCCGAGGGATCAGAGCGCCACCGGCCCTTGGCTGCGCGCTGCTGCTGGCGCGTTCTGGATCGCTTGACGATGTGACGCTCGTAAAGGCATCGCGAGCAGCGGGTGTCTTGTGGAGAAGCAGAGGGAGGAGTTGAGGTCGCGAGGCCGATGGGAGAAGTACTGTCCGGAGTTGCGAGCAGGCGGCCTGAAAGCGAGCGTCTTGGGAGTCGCCGGCCAAGAACACCCACGACACACGCCGCATTCCTTGCTCTCACTCCGCGACCCACGGTGCGTCTTGTCGTGTCCTTTCTGTGTCGGGCTACGTATTCTGGTCAGTCACTCTGTCCGTCTGCTTGAACCGTGGTCGTCAGCGTCTTGTGTTTGTGGTTCCTGGGGAAAGCTGCTCTGGTCGTGCTGTGCGTGCGCCCCTTCGTCTGGTGTCCAGCTGCTGACGCTCTTCATCTCCCAAGGTCCGGCGTTGATGCAGCATCGAATTAAGATTGCATGCTTGGGCGGATAGCGAGTCCACCGAGCCCACCTGAGAGCATCACAGCCAGAGGACCGCGGGAGACGATCATCGTCTCTTCCATCCCCAAACTCTGCTCTCTCCCCACCGCCGTCAACCTTGTCCCGCGGCCTGAACAGCCTCAGTAACGTCCATCGTCCTGAGGAAAAAGTGATCATCATCAAGAGCCTCTTTTCCGGAATCCGTCCGCCTGTCTGGAGACCGCGGCCCCCGTCGGGCCCAGCGCTCACAGGCAGCGGGCCCCCTCGCGAAGCGCCAGACGACCAGTTGCTGTTCGAGGGCAAAGCCGGTGGAGTTGACGCCGTCCCCACCCCATCTCGATTCTAAATTTCTACCTCGTCGTCCCCTGCTTGTGCCGGCGCGGCCTTGGCCGCCGTTTCGATCGTCCTGGCTGGTTCGGCAGCTCTGGACCTGCGGCCCCACAGCATTTGTCTCTCTCTGATCCCTTCCACTCTGGTGGTTTCAGACGAGTAACCTTGTTTCTCTGCCGGGTGACGTAGAGAGAGGATCTCCCCGTCGTTACCCACATAGGTTGTTGGTCCACGATCTGATACCGTGGTCTTCTCCTCCATTCCTTTTTTATCCTTGTTATTTTCCTCCACTCCGCCTACTCCTCTCGATCCTGCCTGAACGGCTCCTTCAATCGCTCCTCTTGCACATCTGCGAGGGCGCCTATCAGCAATTGCTCCTTGCTCATTCCCCTATGTCTAGCATATTTCCCGGGTCGCAGCGTACATAACCGACTATCGAGACCGGGAAAAAAAAGGAAGCGCTGACGGATACAGCACGCTTGTGTCGCACACAGTCTCAGGTTATCTTCCAGCATCAGAAAGCCATCGAGCTGGTGTTATCGGCACCTGGGCGATACAGAGGGTGATCCCCCGGGTTTGAAGCGACCAACGCTTTCGACACACAACGTTACCCTCCCGGGTTTCCACAGTCGCTCAGAAGGCTGATGGAGACGTATCACGGGCATGTCCGCACTCCCGCGGACGCCATTATCCTCTTCGAGGCCTGTCGCCTTGGCCTGCTTCCCAGAGTCCAGAGACGGTTGTCAGAGAAGGAGCGGCAGGCGATAAAATCGGGCTCTGTTTTCGTGTGGGATGAGCGCGAAGCGGGGATGCGGCGGTGGACGGATGGCAAGTCATGGAGTGCCAGCAGGGTGTCGGGGAGCTTCTTGACATACAGGGAAATGGAGGGCAAGCGTGGAGGCAGCTCGAGAGGCGGGAAGACTCCAGAGAGCGCAAAAGGCAGTGATGACGACCAGGGCGGCGACGACGGGCCCGATGGCTATCGTTACAAGCCAGATGGACTCATGAAGCAATCCTTCAGTATCACAACGTCAACCGGCCAGCACCTGCACCTGATCAGCTACTATTCCCGGTCGCATCCATCGTCCGCTAATCTACAGCAGCCGTCAACGGATCCCGCCCTTAGACATATTCGTCCGCAGAAGGGACTGTATCCGGAGTCTACGGTGAACGACCAGCAAAACCTGCCTGTCGTGACTCGAGGCCCAATGGCGGGAGCTACGTTCTCATTATCCCCGCATCCTGCGCTGGGATATCCGCGATCAGGAGCCGCGCATCCTCAGACCTATACTTATGCCTGGCCGCCCACCCCGTTGGCAACTCCGCCAGCAATGACGATTCCATATACCTACCTTCCTCCGCCGATGTCCTCCATCCCTGGCCAGTTGACATATGCTCAATATCAATATCCGCCAGCATTGCCCCCTCCACCGCAACATCATGCCTTGCCTGCTCCCCATGAAGCGTCTTCCCATCATCAATCAGAGAGCACGTTGCCTCCGCCTCTTCCGCCCAGCACTGCTTCTGCCCCTGCTCTTCCTGCATTTGCCGGTCGCTCACCCGCCGTCCCTCAAAGCACCCTGGATACGCAGCCGAGGAGTTCCCGGAGCTATGGTCCTGGTTCGGTCGATCCACGCCTGATGTCTCCGCGGACACAGTCGCACCAAATTCAAAGGAATGGTGACCCGCCCAGGACAATCCCCAGCCCACCTTTGCAGAAGCAAGTACTGTCAAGCCAGCCGCTTCTCCCGCCTCCAAACACTGCGGTCAAGCCTCTCGAAGCGGCGAGCTCCGCTCCTACAGTCCCCAGCATTGGAGCGCTCATGAACGGCGCGCCCGTACCTCCTGTATCTACTGACGCGCCAAAGCCGGGGGAGTTGCCGCGAACTGACGGCACAAGTCCCAATGGGATCAGCGCCGTGCCCCCTGTGCCGGATGGGCCAAAGGATATCCCAAGTGAGAAGATCGGATTTGGAGGAGAGGACATCAGAGCCATACGTCAACTGGATCGGGTTTTCACCGTCTGATGCGCCGACCAAGGAGCTCCTCGTTTCTCACTTTCGATTTTGTTTCTTAACTGCGAGATACCACACTGCGTTTTCGGGGAGTTTATCCTCCCCATTACATGCCGACCACGAAGCCGGCCACCTCATCAAATTTGTACAAAACGAAGGTTTTTTGTACATTCTTGTTATTGGCATCTTGTTTTTTTTCCATTGGTGATTGCTGTTGAAACACTGATATGGCATGGCGTTTGTACAGAGAGAGCGGTGCATTGTTATTTACTTGCATGGGATGAGCGTTTTCGAATCGGATTTTCACGGGTCATACATAAATGGGGGCATTGGGACCGGCTTCAAGATCGATTACGTGGCGATATTCCATTCCGTATACGATTGCACTTGATTTTTCATCCGTTGTTACAGTTTCTTTGCCCTTTTCCTTTCTCCTGATACTGTTCAGATGTGTTTCTTCTTGTTCTTCTGTTGCCTCCTGGGGCCGTTGCCCCTTACGGATCTGATTGATCCTTGATGACATTCGACTCGAATGTACATACTTTAGCCACATTGTTCATTTCTCCCTGGCTAAAGCACTGTCGATTGATCATGTTGGCAGAAAAGTCTTGTTACCTCTGCACTGCATTCAGGAGGTTGTGGCTAGATCAATGTCAACATTGTCAACATGCATCGCAGCCAAGGCGTTCTTTCCTCTTTCGTATAGATAGCAGACGCATCCAAAGCCTCCTACGGTTCTACCAAATTCAGTTGTCCACGTGGCTTGACTCAAAACCATCGATCTGGCGACTAACGATGATAGCTCCGGTCTACTCTACTACATATAATATGCTCCTCGATTGGGTATTTGCCACGGAGAATTTCTCGCCCCTCTTTACCCCACAAATAGCAACGCGAACAATAGTAAGTAAGCATTCTATTCCTAAACTTATATCAATGCTATGTATGTCGTTCTTATTTACTGTGAACTCTTGCAGGGTCTACCCTATCACTCCGTACTGGATATAGTACGCGTTTAACGATGCGCGCATTAAACACAGGGTTCAATCAATTAAGTAAGTAATAGGATAGGTATAGGTACACAATTACCTGCCTGGGTAGTTGTAGGCTAGTGCCTTTAATAATGCTATGGATATACATACTGCGCATATACTGTGCTCCTCCCTGAGGCTGGCTTATTGTTGATCATATGATCATGTACGGAGTACATACATGCACATCACATACACGCAATAATATTAAAACACGTGAATCCACGCAGTGAGGAGTAGTATCTACTCCGTAGCTTAGATAGATAGGTAAGGACCCACCCCCTAGCAGTGTCTAATCTATCTACCTGTCTCTCTATCTATATATATATCCACAATCCTAATTAATTAATTAATCTAGCCCACCTAGGAAAAAGATCAACAGACGGATAGATCCTTGGTCCGTCCCTAATGCGCAAAAGACATACTTTAATTAAATGTCTTAGATTATCAATAATGATATGCACAGTAATTGACTAATTATTGTGGCTTCTAGAAGTCAACGGGTGGGTGGGGGGTTCTTAGGCGCAACCGATCTACATGGTAGTCTATTATGAATGAGACTTGGCTGAACTTCATAGTTTAGGTAGGTACAGTACCTACTGTATCTAGGAGGGACTACCTGCTAGTTTCTCTCTGAAACACTTCTAGAGCTAAGCTTACTTACTTACCTACTTACCTGCTTCTGAACCTCTCTTACGGAGTGCCCATGATCCCCATCCATCATGATTATGATCATGATCATGACCATCGGAGGACGGAGAACTCGGTACTCCGTACTCGGTCGGGGCCTGTTGGCGGCCATAGATGTAGTACCCACTGCCTCTGCCTACGGAGTAGATTCGGACGAAAGACCATTTAAGGCAGGTGCTGTACTACCTACCTAGGTACCTAGCTAGGTAGGTAGGTAGGTGGCCTGAGACTAATAATAATCACAACTATTATTTAATATTACCTAGCTAGCTAGCTACCTACCTACTCCGTACTTACCTAGTTTATTACTCCGTACCTACTAATTCAACTTTAACTGCGCAATTCCACTTAGCGTCTCCGCCCCGGGCCCCATCTACATCAGCTAAATTTGAATGTTTGAATGGACCCTGAGTCCCTGACAGTGACGCTGACACCTGACACTGACACGTGCAGGCGAGCGAACCGAACCGAACAGTACTAATACTAATATAATACTACTTCGTATGCTACTACGTACTAATGACATGCTTTCTTGCTTGCTTGCTCGCTTACAATATCATTATATAAGAAGAATAAGAATATAGAATCCGAGTGATTTATTATTATTGTCTCAGTCTCACCGTCTCACTGTAAACAGAAACATCTCACTGCGCATATTTCTTAGGTAAGTAGTTCCCCCGTCCCTCCCCCCCAAACTCCCCCCTGGGGTTTTTGCTGTTGTTGGTTGCTGTTGCTATAAATAAATATAGCAATAGTAATATAATATGCCCCGTAGAACATACCATAGGTATCATATGATGCCACACAATCTAAGCTTAGCTTAGCTAGGTATGCACTGTAGGTAAGCACCTAATCAACTACTCCGTAATTAAGGAGGCCCCCTCCCCAGGCCCCAGGGACATGGATCCGGCGCCGACGAACCCCGAGCACCCAGGGGACCCGGGCCGTTCGAGAAATCTTCCCGACAAGGAAAAGGACATGGAAATTTCCTCTTCAGGAAATCGTAAAACAGAATGCTGTAGATGGATGAATCCATCATGATTCCATCCGGATTGCCGTACCCTCCATTATTATTATTATTATTATTATTATTGAGCGGATCTTTCATATACGGGTCTCTGAGATACTGGATAAGTATGTACATACGTTGTATAATAACAATAGGACTAATCATGGACGTGGTGGTCATCTTTCACATCTCACAGCATGTAGATAGCAGAAAGGGAGGGACAAAGGAGTGAGATTTTAGTATAGTATGGTCTGAGATCCAAGCTTAATTCACTCTTTGCGTGCAGTATTGATTACTTGTACATCTTTTTTTCTCTCATTTTGTTTCTATGGATAATAACTGTGTTCTACAGTACATACAGTACCTAAAATAAGAGCTAGATATGCAGTATGTTGGTGAAATATGTTGTGTCCCTCCAGTACTCTATGCAGATACAGCACCAAGCAAATCGACAAAGGTATTAATTTTCTCTGCATTATTGTTATGATAAATAACCGACCTACCTACTGCCACATAGCCATAGCCATATTCAGAACAGGAGAGGCAGTTCCAGAGACCTAAAGAATGCAACTGTATTGAGAAGACATGAATAGGTAAATAAAGGGCCGAGAAGCATCATAGCATGAAAGATGTAGATGTAGATAATCGTTAATTCATATGACACCAAGTTGCCATCATGAAGAGTTTTCAAAAGTAGCCAACCATAACCCATACCATAACCATAACCATTGCTGACTGTTTTCCTGCCACATCCGTATCCTTCAAGAAGGCCCAACCATCTCATGTAAATGTGATCGTATATAGTCAGACAAGACGGAAAGGAGGAGAATTACTCCTGAAACAAAAATTAACTGTTAAACCGGGTTTGAAGGCATATCTCGTCAATGTCTGATCGACTGCGCTCAGTTGGTCGCTTGTGACCGTTGAAGAATATTCGAAGGCAGCTCCAAAGGCTACTCGTGCTCTGTTAGTTCCCATCAAATGAGAAAAAAAAAAGACTATCCTCAATCCATCGTCTGGCTCTCAGATGTGCCGCCAAAATCTACATCCAGCATACTCCTCACTGTCTGAGGCTGTGCCTGCGACGTCACCGAGTCGCCAGAGGAGGTCGCTGCGTAGCTTGTCTGCCGATCCGGACTGTGGTGCGAATGTCTCAAGCCGACATGGCTGCTGGCGGTGTCGGTGAAAGGGTCGGTCAATTCGCTGTAGCGGTTGGTAGACGACGAAGTGACTTCGACTCCATTATCCACAACAGCATTATCTTTATCATCGTCATCCCCGTAGCGCGTGCGCATGGTGCCCATTTCAACATAGCGCTCAATGTTTCGATGGGTCGGCTTGCCCCCTCCGATCTCCATAATGAAGGCTTTCAGTCTTCCGTTCTCATCTAGTGCCGGAGGACGGTAGTCCAGCCGCATCCTTCTCCACCAATTGGGCTTCTTGTGCCTCGGTCCAAGCTCCGCGTCGAGGGTACGGCGCCGTTCCTCGCGCTGCGCGATCAAGGACTGGTCTTCATTCTGCTCTACGTAGCCGCTGATGTTGAAGATGATTATGATCAGCAAGGCCGGGGTGTAGCCTAACCCGTATATCCAGCCGGAGTTGATATCGTACTTGAACGGCGAGACCGACCACTTGAAGGCGGAAGCAATCGTGTAACCGACCTTGACGCCCAGGAGCATGATTGCGAGTATGTACTTGATGGGAGCCGCTTGCAGATAAAAGATCCACCGTCGTAACCTGCTTGTTGGCCGTGGGCTGTACCGGTAGATGCTGTGCTCAAGGCTGTAACAGATGACGAGCACCGCCGCGAGGGCCATGAAACCGGCAGCTTTGAAACGCGCGTCCGTAGCTGCGGGTTTGGCGCGCGCGTCTTGCTGTTCAGGGCTTCGTTGCAGCTGGATGGGCGACCAGCTTCGCGGGATTGCCAGGAAGAAATTCAACCAATCGAACAGATAGAAGACCAATGGCATCCAGAACTCCTGGCTTTCTCGAGTGTTTTCTTCCGTGAACGCAGTGAGATCCCGGTCGTAGACCTGGCGTGCCTGCCACGAACCCCTGGTGTAGCAAAAACAATCAATCCTGCTTCCTAGATGGCCCATTATTCAGAAGAAGAAAATAATAGTGCCCTTACCAGTGTCGCACACTTTCCCACACAGCAGCTATCAAAGCCGGTGTCATGAGATAGTAGAAGAGACTCTGCAGGACCAGCGCCGTGCTCTGCAGGTAATCGCGGTCGACGTCGACGCCCATAAAGCAGCTGATGGTGCCGCAGGCCGCAACAACCAGCAACCAGTACCACTGCCATCTGCGCCCGACCGTCTGCCACCTCCGCTCCAGAGGCAGATACCTCTTCCCGTGTTTCCGCAGGCTCCCCAGGGTAAACAGGATCGAGGTCGCGAACATGGCTGCGAAGGCGATCCCGAGCTTCCCGTGCCTGCCCATGTCCTGGATGGGCGAGTAGCAGGAGGTGGCGTTGATGAAGGACCCGTTCAGGAACATGTGCGGCTGGAAGATGCTGAACGCGAGCCAGCAGTTCGACCCGTTCGAGAGGGTCCCGTTCGAGTACAGGGTGTAGTTGTAGTAGTTGAGCGCGGTCCGGTTGAAGTGGACATTGTTGATGATTACGTCTGTGTCGTTCTGGCCTGGCTCGAACGGGACGAGCTCCCGGATGGAAATCAGTGACATGGAGGGATAATACTCAATATTGATAACAGATTGTCGGGCGCGAAACTGAGCAGGCTCCAGCTCAATACTGTCGCCCTAGTAGCTTCATCGTGGGTGATACGATACTGGAAATAACGATAAACAGTGCAGTTTACTGAGAACAGAGATATTAAAGAGACCACACAATGGAATTATATTTCTCTGCAGGGGTTGACGGCGGGAAGTCCGGAGGCTCGAGGCTGATGACGAGCTATGAGGTTGTCCTCCGCGGCTTGGCCGGAATGAATGCGGAGAGCGGATAGCATGCTTGCCGGGTGATCCCTGGAGCGGCGCTCCTTATTAGTACAACAAAGAAAGTTGGATCTCTCTGCGTACCCCTTATGAGACAACAAAGTATGCTAATAAGAAGCAAAATATAGAATTTTGAGAAAGACGAAGGCAGCTCTCGACGCTGTTAGCATGTCGTAGCTCCTGAATAGCATTTCCTAAATCGTATCACGTGATGATTGATATCTATCATCATCAACCCCAGATGAACATCCAACAAGATCTCCTCCTGTAGAATTGCCTAAAAGGAAAAATTGAAGCAAAAAAGTCAAGATCCGGTCAACAATGGCCTTGGCACGAGTGCTAGAAAAATCTAGCTTAATGTTTGGTGGCAGGTTGGGTTTACAGATTTATCTTAGGGTTAAATCAAATCAATAAGCAGGGAGGCCTCTCAATAGTCTACAAAAGAAGATTTTTCTCATTTTCGAATCAATCGATCAGTTCATCTTCGTTAGTCGTTCCATATTCTGTACTATTGTACAAATCGAAACCGCATATTGTGTCATTCAGCTTTTTTATTTTGAAAGTCCCATGCTAGGTCCTAGGTTCTCCCCAACTGACGGAACTTCGATTCAATTCAACGCTCTCTCTCTCCGAAGAGAAAACGCTCCATGGCCCAGCGATGAATAAAATAAGCAATTCACGCGGATCGGGAGCGAAGCTGTCCCGCAGCGCAAGAATCGTCGTACCAGTCGAGGCGGAGGTCATCGAGGACCCAGGCGCTCGAAGAAGCGCCAACGGTGGCGTTGAACAGGAGGCCAGTCAGCCCCCTGAACCCGTCATCGAGGTTGAGGGTCGTAAAAGTGCAGTTCTGGGCGCCGCTGGCGCAGGTTGGGACGTGGAAGAGCTGGACGTGCGCCTTGTACTCGTCTCCGGCCTGGGGCGAGTACTTGTATCCGGTCACCGCGACGTCGCAGGTCTCGCTCGTGGATCCACCGGGGCAGCCGAAGGACAAGGAGTACGCGTTGAACCAGAACGCGCTGTCTCCTAGCCGCTGGCCGGCTCCGAAGCGCGCTCCGTTCTTGAGATCCTCGGGCAGGCCTGGGTCGGTCTGGGTCTCTGGTCTGAAGATTGCCATGTGTGGAAGCGAGACGGGCACGAATCCCCTAAAGGATTTTCCGTAGCTCCAACCTGTAGAAAACATGAAATGGTAATATGGGCTAAAGATTGGGGGATAGGACTCGGGTATTCCAGGTGGAGGACTATAAACAGGCAGATGGTCGAACTGAATGCGAAACGTCAGTTGGTTTCTGGAGCTTGCGTCATTCAATGACCTAATAGATACTCACGTTGATTGTGAAGTTTCCAATCTCACCACAGTCGCTCGGAGTCGGAGAGGGCGTAAAGCCGGCAGAAGTAGCAGCAGAAGCTCCAGAAGTTCCCGTCGGCTTTGTGGGATTATAGGTGTTGATCCACGAGACGACCACCCCGTCGATGGTTGCAGTAATCCATTCATCAGCTTGCCGTTCCTCCAGGTGCCTCTTCACCACTGGCACTCCGGTGTGCACTATCTTGTACTGGAACGAAGAAGCAGAAATAGAGGCTGCCGCATTTCCTGCCGTAGGACGAGTTATGTTCCAGCCATTAGGGCCAATTCCACTGAAACGCAGTGTCGAAGTTTTGCTGCTCGAGGGAGCACTGACTGCAGATTTAGAGGGAGTAACGGTAATGACTTTGGTATAGGTGGAAGTGAGAGTGACTGTCGTCGTGGACTCCCTAGTGGTGGATTCGGGAATAATAGAGCCAAGGCTGGTGGTAACCACCGTATGCTCGGGAACATGGCTAGGAGTCTTGGTAACAGCAACGACCGGGACAGTCTCCGTAACAGTAAAGTAGTGTGTCATGAAAACGGTGACGCCGGTCTCAGAAGAAGAGGTGATCCCACCATCAGCTGCACCAGGAGTATCCCCGCCGTTATGATTACCTGGCGGCGGCAAGGGAGCAATACAGCCAACTGTCGGATCAGGGGCGACAGTGACAGTGACATAGACTGTCTCTGGAGGCAATTTGACCAGGTCGGTGACGGTAACAGCTGGAGCCTTCTGAAAGATGTTGCTGGTGCTGTTCCAGCTATTGGCTAGTGACCTGTCGATTTTTCATTTCTTCAGTTAGCCACATGTTGCCGGTAAGAATCGATGCTGAATGACCGAGAAAGGATATCTTGTGTAACTGTGCTTTTGTCAAGTCCATCCACAAACCCAACAGAAGAGGACACGTTCAAACTCAGAACAAAAAAAACAGAAAGACAACGCGTGTGATATCGCTTCTTTGACCAGCGAATGCCCCAGTCTGCTATAAAATTGCATTCACAAGATAGACGATGACAAGAAACGCGTAGACATACACCTTAGGCACATTCGCACCTGCAGCCAGAGCGGCCAGGGCCACAGCCGCAAGCTGTGCGACGACCTGAGCACGCATCGCAGATGGACACAGTCAGGCAGACGAAACTGGATGATAGAGACCAATAAACCGGAAGGCAATGGCAATGATGGAACCAGTAATGGCATAAGATCTGCTGGACACGGAAGACCAGTCCAGACAGATTGTAGGACCTATCCTCACAAATTCAGTCAGTCAGGTTCACAAACTGCTAGTACTCTGCTTCACTTACCGCGTGAGTCAGGGGGAAGACAAGTTGTCCCACGCGGTTCAGCAATTTTCGCCTTGTCACAGATCTTGGTTCTTGTGCGGTTAGGGGCGGGTTTTTGTGGGAGAGAGGTGAAGGGAAGGTGCATGAACAAAGAGACGCGAAGGGAGCGCGCCCTTAAATATACAGGCTGCAGACAGCACTAGGGGACAACCCAGCAATCTGCAGGGACAGGAAGATGATGGCGGACTCCGCACACTGAGGAATTACATGTACGGAAGAACTCGTATGTTGGATATATGTAGAGGAAACAGGAGGATGCCCACACTGTGGGCAGATGCGGACGCTCATCACATACATTGTGGAGGAACATGCCTTTCTTCTGAGACTTTTCTTAGGTATCATGATTGTAATCCTTGCTTCATTTACAAAAAAGCTCCTCCATTTTGACACTGCCATATAGCTGATATAGTGGAGGAGGATCGCATAACTCGGCATCTTCAAAAGAAATTCAATCCATCTCGACAGGTGATCTGTAAACAATCATCACAATTTCCATCTTTCAAGAAACAGCCAGCTAGATAATCTTCAACCCTGCGGCACAAATTCCTGATATCAACTCACTGCGCGAAACCCTGATTTCAAAAGATGTATTCACACCAACCATGCATGCAAGCAGAGGCCCTTATTTCTGACAGAGTACATAAACCGCATGGCAAACTACCTTACCCTATACGTACCTAGGTACCCTACCTATCCATGAGATTTCCGCAATGGAGATGGAGACAAAGCGTCATTCCCTTCTCCGTTGTATGGACATAGACTTGGAGCAAGCAGTGCCGCTGTATCATATCACATGCTCAGTGAAGCCCGTTCCATCCCATTCAGTGATGCTCACCGATCACGCCGATCTCAGTCAGGCTGAGTAAGGAGCAGAGTATCTTGCCTCGCAGTCCGTGATCACTGATCGAAGTGTGACGCAGCAGTTAGCAAGGCCCAGAACAGAACTAGAAAGAGAACTCGAACCAGTGAACCCAGACAAAACAAATTTCTTTTTTCAAAAAATGCATGACGCCAAGAAGAATATTCTTTTTCCCACATATATCATCATTTATTTCATCTCGACTCCGCGATTATTACTATTAGCGGGTACGTAGATTAGCTACCTAGGTAGATGCCTCTCCCGTCCCGTCCCACCCATCAAATCAAATACTTACCTAACTAATCTAGGGGTACTGCACATATCATTACGGCTTCGGCCTCTTCTTTCTTTCTTTCTTTCTTCTTGCATGGATACCCATACCAGGATCCAATCCGTCGAGGATATCATCGACTACCGATTCACCGATCCTTCGATCCCGTCAACGTCGATAGCAACAGGAAACTGGCCCTGGTGGGGGACGCGGCGCTCAGGCTGGTGCTCGTGTCGGATGGGTATGGCGAGGGTGCTTCGAGAGGTAATATTAAGGAAAGGAAAAAAAAAGAAGGCGAATATTATATTTCTTTCTTTTTTTTAAAAAAAGATTTTATGTGTTATCTCCATGGTTGAAACAAAAACAAAAACAAAAAAAATACTCACACTCGAACCGCGCGCTCCGTTTCCAGAAACGATGACCCAACATCGCGTCCGCGACAGGGAGCAACGCCCATCTGGCAGAGATGGGTTTCCGGAACGGACTCGATCGGTTCGTGTACATCAACCCGGCCCAGGATGGTGTTGTCTCGGCCGGGACGATGGCCACGACGCTCGAGGCCATCCTCGGGGCTGTCTACATCGACAGTTTGGGGAATATGCGGCGGGTTGCGGCGGGGGTGGGGTTGTGCTGGCCGAGCTGACGGATGATGGATGGATGGATTGATCCAACAGGAGCCCCCCCTTTTTTTGTTTTTTGTCACTGGGAGTCCTACAGGAGTCAGTCCCATTCTGGTGTTGAAATTCGACCGGAATAGGATATGTATATATATATATATATATACATATTACGGAACCTTGGAAGAAATGCTCTAATTAAGAGTTGTTCAGAGTCTATGGTCTCTGGTTCTGGTCCTGTTTCTGTTTCTTGGTCTCGATTTCCTTAGACAGCTTGCGCAGCTATTACCAGTCTGTAAATTGTCCAATCTGGATCTAGGCCATGTTTCTGTCTATATAGGTTGCAGACGCCTAGTTGGTCCATGTGATATGGATAGATTAATCAGATAGATACAGTGGATCCGATCATCGACCACGCTCCTAATCAAACGCCCATCGATTCGCCAGCCAAAGAGTCCGATGGACCTCAGGAGGCTCTGTCCACTCTTACTGATAGTGCCTAAGTCAATATCTTTTCCACGATCAGGTGGGGGATCATCATTCGCCACGCATTGATCACCAAAGATATAGCTAGAGTCGGCAATTGAATAATGTGTCGGCAGTTAAGAACCCTATCATCGGGCAGAAGATGGCTCCTCTGTGGTGTACTACTGTTCAGAGGAATGTACAGTAGCTGAGCTACCTGACTGGTCACTGGTTGGCTTCAGCCGCTCTCGTATCCATGGATGATCGGAGAATTGGTATCCTGGATCCATTCGAGGGATGTCACTTGCAGCCGGGACTAAGAAGCGTCGGACATTCAGGTCGGTGGCCTTCGTGAATCGGAAGAATTGTCTGAACGGCTGAACTACGAACTCCAACTGCTGGCTGTCGGATTTCAAGAGGCTTCGATCAGCAGTGAAACGTGATGCCCAAGTGGCAAGACTCCCAACCTGCTGGGTACCCGGGGACAGTACTGTACAGTGATGTTCGGTGTCGTATTCCACTTCTCGTACGTTCCACTCGCTTCCAACGTGGCTGACATACTCGCTCTCCGTACAGTGCATACTCCTACACCGTACTCCATCCATATAACTGCGGCGCAACTTCAAGATTGGCGGATATTAAATCCAGAGCTTACGCATTATATACTGTGCTCCAATGCACAGACTACACCTCACGACCTCCGTGTCAGCACAAATCGAATCTGCAGGATGGAGTGCAGTCCGGAGCGCAGAAGAGCAGCCGGTCTAGGCCCGCAGCCTCGGCCTGCAAGGACTTGCAAGGCTCGCGAATCCGAGTGTCCCAGCAGTCCGGGGCGCATGTAAAGTTGTTTCTCCAGACAAGGGTTTTCCCTAGCCACGGGGGCACGGAGTGATGCCTCACAGTGCAGGGCTGCATGTACCCGGACACTGCGATCTGCGGGGAACTTGGACAAGGGCTGCCACGATCCCCTTCCTGGAAAGGAGCTCTCCATCCAGGTCCCGTCAGCTGGGTTACATGCAGATGCCCCGGACCAAGGAGGCGTCAGCTGACACCGACGAGGAGGATCCGTCGTCCATCGCGATGAAGTCGACGAGATCTGCGGGGGAGGACCTGGGGAAGACGATCCCCAGTCTTCTCCACAATCCTGCGTACCTACTAGGCAAGTACGCGTCCGGTTATACATGTAGGCAGCTAATTGTGTGACCCTCAGCCGGCCGCAGAGCAGCAACGAGCTTTGGCATGCAGTGAAGACTCAGAGCCAGATCCAAGTACTGCGCATGTTTGCCTTGAGACGCCGCGAAATCCGGGGGCCAAGGACCGGATGGGTCCGCGGCTGCCCCGGACGGGACGACCCGCCTGGAGACACGCCCGTGCGCTCGCGGACGGGCCGGCCCCTTAGCCGCCGGCGTACTCCGTATCTAGCCGTCGTCGTCTCACCTCCATTATAATTGTTTTATTATGCGGTCCGTGTTCGCGTCGTTGCTTTCAGCCTTTCCTCCTTGTCTTCAGGCACCATTTCCTGCATCGGTCACGGCGCTGGATACGCATCCATCAGCCCTATCGACCGGGCTCAAAGGTACTCACAGGGCGATGCGGGGTGCAGCAACAGGGGAGCTTCGAGACCACGGCAGTCCAGGACTGGAAAGATCGCACAGCTCAAGCGAGGCATGACCCTGCGAGGGGGCAGGGATCTTCGGTGATTTCCTGTTTCGGTCATTCCGGTGGCCCCCCGGGCCATTGGCACCCCCTCTGTGGTTAGGCCCTGTCGCCCAGCTAGGTATCAGGCAGCCCCGGACGCGGTCGTCAATTATTATTACCTGCATTATTTCTCCCATTGGCCCCGGGCCCCGGGAGGCATGGCCTGTCAAGGTTCTCTGGCGTGGGGGTTCGGTGAACGCCTGGTCGCCAGCCAATCAGGCCCGATGCAGAGCTGTCCACACACGAACCGGAAGCCGAGCCGCAGAGCGTGGCAGCCGCTGCGCGGCCGATGCGCGCGACGTGGGCCCGTTTCACGGCCGCCAAGCGACGATTCTTGCCGTTCTGGCGTCTCGTCATGGAGCCCTGGGAGCAGGGCCGCATGGCATGCCGAGGAACCAGACGGATGCCTTAATAATCCAGAGGCTGCGAGTGCCCGACGACGGACGGCCAAGATGCACTGGCGCGATGGAGTTGCTGCCATGCCGCGCTGATGGGACCGATCGTAGATCCGGGCAGTGGCGTGACATGTATGGAATGCTGTTCGCCGCCTCAGCCTAGCTTGGGCGACCGCTGACGGGTTCAGCCCGTGTCTCTCGATGCCTCTTCTCCTACTGTGCTTGCGGCTATGTTGGCCGTATGACCTGGGGTGTGCGAAGCTCGTCCCTGCACGAGGTCCACACTGATGTTTTTACAGAAAGAGGTGAGACAGCATGAGGGAGAAGCAAAACGTCACCTGCGATGAAAGAGCCTTGCCTGGGTTCGTCGGGAGGTTAGTCATTTTGGGCTTGACGGCAGATGATTGTTACCAACGAAGGCCCATGCGGGTGATACTTGACGGGACTCCAAAGGCACCTTGCCCGAACCAGCAAAACGGCTCGTGCGTCCGTCTGGAGGAGAAATCTGCTGCCACGCCTCTCCGCCCGAGCAGACTCGCGCCTTTCACAAGAGCAGGCGAGTCTCTCCGCGGGATGGGCTGCGGGCTCTGCTACGTTCCTCGCCGTGGATGTCACTGCTACTGTCAGGCAGGACGTCTCGAGTACTGCGCAGGGTGTACAAGTACTGCTCCGTAACACGAGGGAGAGCTGTGGTGGGTCAAGCTGGTCCCTGCTGGCGTGACGAACGGCCGGCGGCCAATCACGAGGGCCTGCTGTCGATGATGACGGCCGTGGCAGCTCGAGTCGTGCCAGCAGGACCCTGGCCGGCTTCCCCAGACCGTCGTCGGGATCAAAAGACGCGTGTAACCGTGTCTCGTGCGGAGAGAACGAGGATGCTTGACGGCACGAGAGGGCCTCTGCGACGAGGGCATGGTCAATCTGGCAGACGGACGGGCGAGGAGGGGTTCGTCTGGAGTAGCCAGCTAGCGCGACCCGCTCCGCTCACGGCATGGCAAGGTTGGATGGAGACAATAATGTACTGGGGCAGCGAGAACGGTGATGCTGCTCGAGCGCTGCGGTGCTCTGTTCGCTGCTCTGTGGCTTAAAAGGTCTGTCGGTCAGCCCGTCTCACATCATGGCACTTCAAAAGTCTTTTTTCCCCCTTGGATGCAGTGCAGAGTCCATCGCGCCCCTCTTGACAGCCGGAGCCCTCGTCCCAGGCTTCCGTGACATCCTCGTTCCTGGGCTTCCTGCCCGATCCGCTTCTTTCGCACGCTGACCGTGCTGCCTCTCCTGACCCTCTCAGCAACGGTTCCACAGAGAGGACTGGCAATCCAACACCGGAGCGTGTGCCTCGCGCCTGGGGATCGCCGTGCCCTTTGCCCGGCCACTCAGATCCGTGCGTGTTGCTGGCGCACCCCGCATGCACGGGCGGCCGGCCAGTCTCGCGCGCCCTCCGCCCACACGCTGTCCTTAGCGCGACGCATCGTCGACTCGTCTTATTTTCGGCGTTGGTTCCTCACTGATCGCAGGTGGAGGGTGGCTCCCCCCCGTCGGCTCCGACGGCTCCTCCCCGCCCGGCATCCAGTGGGCGAGCCTGCACTCTTATACAGCGGCTCGATCGCCGCGCCTCTGCGGTCGTCGTGCGCTGCCAGATGCCGGGGACTCGATGCTGTCCATGCAGAACGGGTCCTCCTTCGTGCCTTGTCCCCCTCCCCAGCTCGACCTCGGGCCAGGCTGGGAGCGTTGCGCCTCCACAGCGACCCTGCCGCGCCCCGCCGTGCCCGAGTCCCCCTCCTCACCCGACGACAGTCCATCCCACGAAGCAGCCGCCGCAGCAGATGGCATTCCGCACGACCTGCCAGGCCCATGGCCCCGGGAATCGCAAGCATCAAGCGTGCCGCCGGTGGAGCTCGAGTCTCGAGTCGACGTCCCGCCGTCCGAGCCCGCACCGTCCGCACCGAACCCGTCGACGCCCACGTTCAACTTCGCGGTGGTCTCGTCCAGCGACGCTGACATGTCCGCGCCCGACGTGACACACAAGGTGGAAGAAATCGACGACAGCATGGACGGTCTCGAGAGATCTCGCGAGGCGCCCGCCGCGGGGACCCCCGCGGAGCCGCCCAGCAGTGCCGCGGGCGCTCCCGTCAGCGTCCCACGGAAGCGTGGGCGACCGCGCAAACACCCCCTTCCCACGCCCGGGACGCAGGCCAAGGTCGCCAAGGGCCGCTCCAAGACCGGCTGCATCACCTGTCGGCGGAGGAAGAAGAAGTGCGACGAAACGAAGCCGTCATGCTTGAATTGCCAGAAGAACGCGGTCGTGTGCGAGGGCTACCCACCCAAGGAGATATGGAAGAGCGGCAAACAGAAGCTGGAAGACGGTAGGGCCCTCCCCCCCCCCCCCCCCCCCCCCC
>Ga0207748_1000479_pt1 | contig 24295 bp, 14 predicted proteins | sample HigsolmetaGSP13D_FD_184841 | JGI IMG/M metagenome (GOLD analysis project Ga0207748, IMG submission 184841) | High solid enriched microbial communities from the Joint BioEnergy Institute, USA - SP1-3-D (SPAdes) | ecosystem: Engineered > Bioreactor > SSF (Solid state fermentation) > Aerobic >...
CCCCCCCTTTCTCTGCCCGTATCCCTCCTCTCCTACTCCTCCCCACGACCTTCCGACACGCGACTCGAACCGTCTTGTATGGATCCAGAGGCCACGTAGCTTGTCATGTCTGTCGATTCGCTCTCCGCCCAGCAGCCTCCAGCCTCGCCGCCATCCAGGAACCGCTCCATACTCTCCAAGTTCACGACACACTTCGGCAACAGGAACCGCAACATCTCCGACTTCTACATCCAGCCGGATGACCCGTGGAAGACGTACTTCCCTGGCGACGTGATCAAGGGGACGGTGGTCCTGACGGTCGTCAAGCCCGTCCGGATCACGCACCTGGTGCTCTGCCTACATGGTTTTGTCAAGGTGTTCAAGAACACCGTTTCGCCGGGTGAAATACCGCAGGATCTGGGGTTCCTTGGTCCCGGGCGGGGGAGAAGAGGCGGAGAGTATCTGGGAAATGGCTTTGCGACGCTGTTTGAAGACGAGACGGTTCTCTGCGGAGACGGCCGTCTCAAGGAGGGCATATACAAGTTCCAATTTGAGATGGAGTTTCCGCCCTACGGCCTTCCCAGCAGCATCAGTGTATGTGTCTCTTCTACTCTTGCCCTCTGGATGTCGACTTGGATTGCTGATGTGCGCAGTTTGAACGAGGAACCATCTCATACATGCTTACGGCCACCCTGACCAGGCCAACAACCATCTCCCCGACCATGTCCTGTCATAAACGAATAAACCTGGTCGAAAATATCGATATTGCACCGTTTCCTGCACCGAAGCCCCGCGTGGTCACACTGGAACCGGTCTCGAAACGGTCCAAAGCGCGGTCCAAGTGCAAAAACCAGTCCGGGGACCAGGTGCAAGATCCCCCGCCTCATGATCCGTCCTTGAACGGGACGGTGGCAGGCGACCACAGACCTCCCTTGAGTCCCGCGCCCAGCGACGTCAGCTCTTCGAGCCGCCTCAGCAACAGCAGCCAGAGTTTCCAGATCGTCAGTGATCCGAGCTCGACGAATGCTGCCAGTCTGAGGAACAGCGAAGCGCGCAGCAGCACCACCTCCTCGTCAGACCACAGGACCATCACTGCCACAACGGAGCTCCTCTGCGCCGGGGGCCTGCCGGGTGACACGCTGCCGCTCAAGATCACCATCAATCACAGCAAGAAGGTGCGGAGTCCGCACGGCATCATCGTCACTCTGTACCGGCAGGGACGGATCGACATGCATCCCGCCATCCCGATCGGCCCTCCCGAGAAAGGGAAGAAGCCGGTCTACGAGGACTGCTACCCCAAGTCCCGCACGGGGCTGGGCGGCCTGTCCATCGGCACGATCCGGACCAGCAGCGTGTTCCGCAAGGATCTCTCGCAGACGTTTGCCCCGTTGATCGTCGATCCCACGACCATGAGCGCGGTGGTCAAGACCTCGGTCCGGATCCCAGAGGATGCGTTCCCCACGATCGCACGCGTGCCCGGTGCGATGATCAGCTTCCGGTACTACGTGGAGGTCGTCGTCGATCTGCGCGGGAAGCTGGCCGCGTCGGACCGTTTCCTGCCGCGCCTGAACATGGTCACCGGGGGGAGCAACTTCACGCCCAGCGGCCAGGTCCTCAGCCCGCCCGACAAGAACGGGCACGCAATCACGTCAAGCTGGGCTGGCCACATCCTCGATACCGACCAGATCCGGCGCGAGAAGGGGGTCATCGCCGTCGAGTTTGAGGTTGTCGTGGGGACGCGGGACTCGGGCAGGGGTCGACGCCAGGCGACGGAGGGCATGGCCCCCGCGACACGGTATCCAACGGCCGCTCAGACGGTGCAGGCAGACGGCGGGGATTGGCAGGGAGAACAGCATGTCGACCCGTCGCAGGAGCAGTACATGGACCAAGAATATTACGGACATGGCGACTACGGATATGGTGACTATGCACATAACGACTATGCACACGGTGACTATCCAGCATACGACGAAGGCTACTGGCCCGAGTACCCCGAGGGAAGGGGGCAACACTTCCAGTCTCTCGGTGGAATGGTACAACCGCCGCCGCCGGAGGAGCCGGTTGACGAAAAGACCAGGTTGCGGCGGGCGGAGGAGATGCTGCTGCCGAGCCGGCCGCCCGACGACGAGGCCGGACCGTCGACGGCGGCAGACACGACTCCCACCGCTCCGCATCTGCCGGACGAAGACCAGCTGTACGACTACCACGCCTCGTTGGCCGCGCCGGCACCGGTGTCGTCCGCCCTGTCTGTCGACACGATCGTCCCTGGGCCGAGCGCACCCCCTCCCGCGCCGGACGGTGCGCATGCGCCAACGGACGACAAGCAGGAGCTGGAGCGGCGGCGGCTGATGATGGAGGCCAGCGCGCCGGAGCCGGAGCCCGCCGACGGCGAGGCAGGCCGCGCGGCGGACGCAGCGCCCACCGCCCCGGTCCTCGACGAGGAGGACCCGATCATGGATGCCGGCGCGAGTCCGGGCGAGTCGTTGCCGCGATACCAGCGATAGGCATGCGGAAAACTGGGTAGAGATGTGTGTGCATTTGTCACGAGTGTTTTATTTTTTTTCTCATATGATCCTTATCACTACTATGCTACTGCATTTGTGGGTGGATTGTTGCATGTATGTATTGGGAGATACCACATAGCTTGTCCACTTGTTGGGATCATCACATGCGGGTTGGCTGGACAGCAGGCGTTCAACACAGAAAAGCAGGCGAGATGCCCTGAATTTTTCGGCGTTAGATACCTGTGTTTTGTTCTGGGATGTGCTGGTTTGGTTGTCTCTGTGTTGTGTTAGTAGCATGCCTGAGGTGCAAAGGGGCCGGGCTGACACGATTTGCATGGTTCGTCATGAATTTTCATTTTTTGATTTCATCCGTCGTTGCTAGAGAGCTTCTCGTAGGGTTCTCGCGATCTTGTGTTAATATATCATCTCTCTGTATCTGTATGTATACTCTACGGGGCGGGCCAATATATCTTAGTGTCTTGTCAGTCCACGCAGACGAACAGCTTGCTCGTACTGTACTGTCTGTGTCATGTATATAGACGTGCGCGGAGAACGACTGTCCTTGTCTCCATCAAAAAGCAGTATATGTATGCCAGCGGTCGACACACGGTGGAGTGTCAACACGCGCCAAGGCACGTTGGGGCGGGGGTGGGTTCCTGGCCCGCCTTATCTCTGAACAGGCCAGCTGGCCGCAATCCCAGGTGCCGTGAAGCAGGAGTTGATGGTTTAACTCGTTCATCGGATAAGGCCGTTGTCGATATAATAAATGTCACAATTGTGTATGCACACAATGCCAGTGTCTGGTCGCGCGCATCCCGCACATGGGAGCCTCCCTCCCAGACACACGTCCCGCCAAGATCATCGGTTATCAGTGATCGCCTTCCCAACAACTAAACCTAGGTACCGGAGTCAGTTATGCGCGGTCCCTAGGTTGTCTGCACAACTGGCCTTTTCGTCGGATGTCTTTCTCTTTTTCGTTTTTGTCCTGTGCGCTCTCTCTTTGACATCTCTCCTCACGCTACCGGCCTTTCTGGCATCCGTCCGTGGCCATCTTTCCTCACTTTTGCAGGAACACCGCCGCCTCCTCCGCAGCCTCCGCCCGCCGTCGCAGCACGAAGGTTCCAAACGGAACGTCGCGCATTCGCTGCGCGTGGGTACCGGTCGGTCGGTCGGTCGCTCGATACCTCGAACTACGAACACCAGCACGAGCGCACCATCCAGTCAACCCTCAACCTGAACAGACAGGTGGAGAGCAGGACCGTCTGCTTGCTGTTTTCGCTTCGTCGACTGGCGCTTCGAAAGCGGGAGTCGATTGGATTGGATTGACCTCACCGCGCCGCACCGCACCACACGAAATTGTCACCGACCGCGAGCGCGCGCGCAACCTCCGGCCGAGCCTGGAGATCGACGAAGAGAATAGACCACTGCGTACCTGGATAGCTGAGCTGTTGCTACACGGTGCAGAGAGTCGAGCGCATCCACCATGGCGCTCCGCAGCGGGTCGTTCGCGACCTTTTTGATCGTCTGTCGTATGTCGCCTCTACCTGTCCATACCTATCCCACCACTTCACGAACCACAAGGAGAAGACTAACACAGGGAACTACGAACAGCAACCTGCTTCTTCCTCGGCATCATCTTCTCCCTCTTCCCCTACGACTACCCCCTCCTCTGGTCCACCCAGCCCACCCCGCCCTCGCACTACGACCTGCTCGAATCCCACCTGCGCTTCCTCCACGCCTCCCCGCCCCTGATCCCGCGCATCCTCCACATCGTCATCTTCCTCGGCCTGGCCGGCCTGATCGCGAAGCTGTACCGCCCCTCTGAGTCCAACATGCTCTTCGACGGCGCGTCCCTCGTCCTGTACATGTGCGGCATCACCGTCTACATCGCCAACATCGTCAAAGGGCTCCGCCTCGTCAGCGGCGGGAAGTACGGTGCCGAGTTGGCCGCGGGCCCCGCAGCCCCTGCCGCCGTCCACGGCGCTGCGGCGCAGCAGACCGTCGAAGGCGAAAACGGCGAACAGATCCTCGGCCGCGAGGACAGCCTCAAGGTCCTCGCGGCCAGCAACACGATCCTGGCCCTCGTGCTGGTCGGCGTGCTGGTGCTGCAGGCCGGCCAGTGGTACGCGGAGCGCAAGGACGCGCAGGAGTACGAGAGTCTGACCCAGGGCCGGAAATCGGCGAGCGAGCGGGAAAAGGAGAAGGAGCGCGAGAGCGGCGGCGGCGCGACGGCCGCGGCGCCGGGGAGGGTCACGAGGCAGGCGAGTGCGTCGAAGAAGAAGCAGTAAAAAGAAAGAAATATAGCCGGTATCCATTCCGTTGTATGTACTGTACTGTACACACTGTACCTACCTATCTACCTGGTTTACTTAGTAGGTAGGTAGGATGGTAGGTTTGTGGGAGGGTTACGTAGTGTCTTGTGTCTGGATTTGGGTTTCGATGAAGAGAGAAGGAATTTCTATCTGGGGTATAAAAAGAGGTAAAAAAATGAAGGGTATTTTGTCGACGGTGGTGGTGGTGGTGGTTGTGGTGGGAGAAATGTTGTTCTATTCGAATAATTCCTGAATATCATACTGTATGAAATCAAAACAGGTACCTTGTTTGCTCGCTTGCTTGCCTGCTTGATGGATGTGACGTGATATGATATGATACTGGATGAAATGCAGGCAAATAAAAAACCAAAAAGGAAAAAAAGGGGGGGAAGCTCACAGCAGGAAGAGCAGAGCAGGAAAGGAAAAGGAAAAAAAAAAGATTCCTGTATGATGTTTTTTTTATAATGTCCCTCTCTCTCTCTCTCTGTTCCTAATCAGGACTAAAACAAGAAAAGAAAAAGAATCACTATGCTTGTATATCTTGATCTCGAGGAACCAACTGCCATGTCATCGCCATATGGAAGGAAAATGTGCAAAAGCAAAAGATCATTTCTTTGCGTGGGTGTATATCCTGTCCTACTGGGTAGGTAGGTAGCTGTATTTGCATTTCTTCATTGTCTTCTTCTTCTCACTTCTCATATTGAGAATATAAAACGTATCTAGTACCTAACACCTAAAACCTAGATAGATAGATAGCTCGGGACTATAAGATATATCAAAGTTAACAGAGAGAGACAGAGAGAGAGAGAGGCAGGATCAGATCAGAGCGCACTCAGGCTAACCCCCCCCCCACCCCCTCCCCCCCTTGTTGTACTGAGGCATTTCGTCGGGACAGTTTTCGGTCCCGGTCCCCTCGGGGAGACAGACGGGTCCTTGGCGAATGCCCTCCTTTATTAGACTTAGACGAATCTACCCCTTCCTTCCATTGGGGAGTCTTCATTCGTCCCTTCAGAGAGAGAGAGTGTGTGTGTGTGTGTGTGTATTTGGAGGGAGGGAGGAATTTCATTTCGCTGGGTATATACGCCAGGCCCAGGCCCAGCAGTCCTCTTATTCATTCATTTCATTTCATTTCATTTCTTTTTTTTCCCCTACACTTCTTGTATGATAGAGAGAGTAGGAAGGGAACTCTCCGAGCCCGACCGAGTTCTTTATCTCTTGCCCTAGGATAGATCAGATAGGAGCCAGTCTTTCAGTCAAAACTTCCGGTCTTATCACACACACTCTCTCTCTCCTATCCTATCGTATCTTATCTTCCAGCTCTCGCCTCCTACAACGAGGGAAGGACTTCGCGAGTTACGGCAGTTTCACTGTCTTCTTGAATTGACATCATCACATCGCATCGCCCACCCTAGGGCATCCTCATTCTTGTCCGGGTTGAGTCGCGCCGCACAGATCAGATGGCAGACAAAGACAACGACAAGGCAAGGCAGCAGCATTGTACATGTAAATGTCATGGACAGTGGCATACGCTACCTACATAATGCACCATGTGGTGATACATGCACCCTTGCTGTATGGATTTGAATTTGGTGGTCTTAGACTACTACTTACTCATCTACCTACCTCATTCCTGCGTAGGTCCGGCATGGCACAGGATCTCATCTCGTCTGCCTCGAATCCCAGCCTGAATAAGACAACATTACATGAATGGATGGCTCTGTCAAAGAGAAATGTATATATATATATATATATAAATACTGACAAGGCAGCAGGTCACAGAAGGGCTTCTTCCAGTATAAAAGTACAGACCGCCCTGCTGCAGTCTTCAGACTTCCCTGGAGGTGTGCCTGTATCTTCATCATCCTCATCATGCCATTACCTTGTCATAGGTGAGTAGTTGACTGGATAGTCATAGAATCAAACTGTTTATCCCTGAATTCACTCTGTTTATCCTATCTCTATTGATGTAATTCCTCACCAGACCAGACCAGACCAGAGTGAGATCAAAATTGAGAGAGAGAGAGAGAGAGCCGAGGACACAGAAGCTTTTATAAATGATTCCAAAAAGAAATAAGAAATGCACCATCCCAATAGACTCTGAACTTGGAAATGACCTGAGTCAACTGATCCATTAACTGACAACTAATGACCAAAGCAGAGAGGTACTCTGGAGGTAGGGTGGGATCCAGAACTATTAGATAAAATAAAAGAATACTTAATCTACTCACTTACCTAATTACCTGTCTATTCATATGTACTTATGTACTTAGTTTTTTTCCTATCAGGATCAATAGAGGTTCCTTCCCATTTATTTGCTTTGCTTGCGACGAGAAAGAAACCAAGGTATGGTATGCTCATCAAAATTTGAAAGGATAAAGAGAAGAAGAAAGAAGTGCGAATTGCCCGCATTCACTATCATCGTTCATCATCTTGCAGTGACAAATATGCGCATATCATAGTATCTATATACATCGACGAGTTTAGTCCAGTTTCAACTCATACACGTCCAAGCCGATCCACTCCCTGAAAGAAATCGATCAATGGTCGTTGTCGAGGTAAGTAAGGGGTATTTTTTGTGCTTGTATCGGTGTTCGTGCGTGAGAGAGAATGCAAGAAGAGAAGACGACAACGGATCATTGTAAATGTAGATATTTCTTAGATAGAACGTGGGAGAGAAGGAGAGAAAAAAAATAAGTAAAAGGTGAATGGTTAAAGGGGTGCGAGATCCATTTGAAAAAGCTCCTCCCTACTATCTATCTTCCTCTTTCCCCTTCCGAATGCATATACAATTCATATAATTCACAGCTAAGAGGAAGGAATAGAAACAGAATTGATGGATATAAAACTGTCAACCATGACTTTTTTTTGTTTCATGCTGCATGTGCTCAGGATATTATATCAAATGCCTGTCGAAGTGGAAAGGAATATGGCCATCATCGATAAAGGGGAACAAAAAGAAAAGAACAAGCAAGACGTTCGATCGATTCCCGAGTCTTCCCTCCTGGCGCCAATCACATGCAATCGATAGTGCGTATAAAATATGGTATATACAGCAGTGAATCTAAGATGGAAGGAGACACACTGTTTAGAGGTAAAAAAAGGAACCTCGAGGTAACTGGACAGCGAACAAGGTGGTATAGAGCGTACAAAACTTCCAGTTCTCATAACAACTCCTTTTCCATGAACTCCGGCACAGTATTGACCTCGTCAGTCCCCTGAACTCCAAAACACGACACTTCATGACACATATGCTATGCTATGCATGGCCTTTTCGGTATGTATATGTTGGTATAGTCTCCAAAAAGAATATGTTGAGCTCAGCTGTCTGAAACATCTCCTCGTCCCAAGAGAAACAGCTACTCAAATAATCACCTCGTCCCGCGTTATCTCCATGAAACGTGAATCGCGATGATTGCAGTTTCTATGCAATGTGAATCACGGGGTATAAACATATACCAGGGTATATAGTAGGTCGCGCCATCTCAGAAGAGAATATTCGCGAATTCCCAGAAGTGCTCCCACAGGAAGTCCACTGGAGGATGGAGATGGGCGTCTCACGCGTCTAGCGATAAGAGCCACGGTGCTGATGAACTGTCTGACACGACGTGTACACCTCTCAGAGCCCAGCAGAGAGCAAGTGCAGTCAAACCACGGTCCAGCCGGGTGCTGTTCAACAGAGAAAGCATCTGAACACGTTGTAGACGTTCATATGAGAAGGTAATTCCATCCGTTTCGTCGCATCACATCGCGCCAATGAACCTGCTGCTTTTTAATCTCCCGTACACCGGGGGTCCCAATAGTGATGGGAGAGCCGGCATTCTCTAGCTTCACGCCGGGGCTGGTTGACGGCGACGGAGCCTTCGCAGCCTTCGCCAAAGAAAAATCAACAGGGTCGTCTGTAAGCCGCCAAACCTCCTGTAGCAAGCGATACATGCGACCAAAACTGCCGAAATCAGCGTGCTCACCGAGAGCGGCAACTCGCTCAGCCAGAACACGGCGGAATGGACTTGTGGGTACGGAAAACGCACCCGCGATGAGCAGAGGCCAGACGAGCGACCGATCGAAGCCATTGGGACCCTCCGGGATGTAGTCGAGAGTATAGGCGACGGCCGCAACAAGATTGATCGTGCTCTGTTGGTTTCGGTCAAATCCAGGAACCAAGCTGCATAGATATATCCGCGCTGCGAGACGGAATATGGCAGTCATGGCCTTCGTGAGCTGTTCGGGCCGGATTGTGCCGTCCTCGTCCGAGTAAGGGTTCTCCAAAGTTTGATCGGCCGGCTCAGTAAGATCCAGTTGTGTTCCCAAAAGGGAGACATGGGAGCAGACGGCCATGTCGTCAATGCGTCCTTCCGCTTTCAGGGCATCCAAACAGGCTATTTCCGAGATCAGATACATGACATGATCATCGCATCCCATTAGCTCTTTGAGACCAGACGACGAGCCGCTCAAATGCTTATTGCGATATAGATGGGCGAAGTGAGGTGTCTTCCCGAGCATCGTAGAACCCAGAATGTCAATCCAAGCAGTTAACGTCATGTTGAACGGCGGCTCCATGTAGAGACCGTCGCACTCCATCATCGCTGTCGGCAGATCGAGCTTGTCTACCAGGTTCGACGCAGCCTGGAAATGCTCGCTCCACGGAATATCGGGCAGGTAGTCATCGGGAGGGCCAACCGAGCAGTGAAAAAAGATCATGGCAAGTGTGGCCTCGAGGATCTTGTCGTGGTCTTTGTCCTGGCTCAGTGCCTGGCAGAGCTGGGAAACCGCCTCATATCGATGTCGTACGATATCGTGGTCGACGACGTCACCGCTCAGTCCTTCTGTTGTCTTGAGATGAATCGCAGCGACGCTGAGACAGCAGTGGAGGAAACATTTATTTGTCTCCAGAGAATGCAGTATCGCTCGTGCGCGTGTGGGACCCCGCTGGTAGACGTCAGGAATAGGAAAGATCAGGCGCAGCACTTTGTCGACAAAGTGAGTCAGGAGTGGTCGGTCGCGATCGTCGAGATGAGAAAGTGCCTGCATCAGTGAGGGGGCTTGGCCGTTGCCATATTCAAAAAGGGCAGGGTCTATTCCGCCGTATGGATGAGGCTGGGCCAAATAATCTTCGTGAAACCAATCGTCGCCAGGAAATGTGGGGAGAGTAGCATGTAAAGGGGGAGGTACGAAAGTACTGAAGGTCGAAACGGTAGAGTCATGTCGCGTAGGGACGTCATTGACGAACGTCTGGCGCTCAGTCTTAACATCGACTTCGTACGGCGCGAAGGGAGGATATGGACCCTGCCCCAGAGCTGGGGTGGGCAGGTGGGACGCAAACGGATCGTAAGCGTCGGGGAATATGGGGCGGTTGAAGTCATAATCCGTGGAAAGCGGAGAGCCGATGGAGACAGCGCGGGCACGGTCCGTAGAATCTGGGAGGCATACCACGTTGGATCAGGGTACGAGTAGCCGGGGGAGGGGTTATCATACCAGCATGCATCCTGCGCCTTTCGTTCATTTTGGTCTGTTTGATCTTGTTCTTTACCCTTTCCTTCTGGATCCTTCTCTGCTCTGAATTGCTCCACCACATAGGTCGTTTGTACTCGCATTTGACGCAGAGGTTGTTGCATGCTCTGCAGGAAGGGTGACCCTCGTCGCACTTTTTCCTTCGGAGGCGGCATGTAAAGCAACCTGCGCTCATCAGTATCCGCATTCCACCAAGGGTGGACACTGGCCGAACAAGGTTTACCTGAACGCGATCGCTTATGCGGCTTAGTTGTTCGCTGAGGAGTCCCTGAAGGTCCGGCGCCATTGGTGGAGGACTTGTTCGACTCGGGAGCTTTGCTTGACTCGGCTTTACTCGACTTTGCGGCGTTGTTCGAGTCGACAGCCTTGTTCGATTGCGTCGAGGCGGGCTTCTTCTTGGTGCTGGGCATCGTGACAACCTGTGCCCTGACAGCAAGCGTAAAGCAAAGCACGCTCTATCCGCCAGGTGAAGTGCGCGGCCAACGCAGGAACGAGGGACGACAGCGCAGTCGCGAGCCCGACTGCTTTTTGTATTGTATACACAGCGCGACAATTGCAAAGCTGAACCAGCAGACTTTGCGGTCTATCAAGGGAGAGTGAGGGCGATGACAAAGAAAGGTTGAGGGGACAGTGATATCAGAGACGAGGCGTTGGACTCCCATTGTATTGGGCGCGGTGACTTTAAGACTCGGGGTAGTTATGAACGAGGATGCTGCATGTTGCTATTTTTTGCCCACGGCGGTCGATGAGCAGCAGTGGAGCTCGGGAGAACATGCAAAGGCCGCCTCATGTGAGCGAGAGTAGCCTAATTTTGGGGGGCGGTCACCATGCCAGGGGTCCGCAGGCGAGGGGCGAACAGGACGCGAGGCGGAAGGCTGCAGGCAATCGACATGCCGGTCTGCCAGGTGATAGGTTGCAGTGGCAGCAATCCCGGTCGGCCATTAAGCAGGTCAACGAGGATCCCCAGGCACTAAGATCTAGTCGCCTTCGTGTCCGCTCGCGTCGAACCACCGTCCCACATCCTCTGCGCAGAAGCAACAGATACGGATGTTCCAGTCCTGTGATGCACAGATGTAGACAGACTAAAATCCTATTCCTGGAGGCATATCAATTCCCGTGGTGGAAGCAATTCAAAATCGCCCATACGAGGTGAGGGAATTGCCCCTGAGAGTAGTCGCTCTGAGAAGGGGAGGCCAGTCTGGCCAGCGATGTCCCACGGCCGGAATCCACTCCACAGAGGACTATCGATTTTGGTGAAGGAACTATACCCTGGGAGTACAGTACATAGAGATTCTTCGGCCCCATGCGCGGTCCAGACGGGGGTGTTCACAGGTACACCGGGTCCAGCCATCGCGAATTGACTTCTTCCCTCGAAAAAAAAAAGCCAGAGCGCACTGTAACGAGTCAGTTCTGCCGGAGGAGCACCAATCAGATCCCGGCTGGAAAAGAGAAATATCGGAATTTCGGCCTGGAGGCACGTCGTTGGTCGGGCAGGCATGAAACGAGCAGGGGGGAAAGAGCGAGCGAGGGCACGCGAGAGGTTGAGCGGGCGGACCGCATGGGCGCGGGTGCATGCCAAGCTTCGACTGGCCCGAGCCCATTGGCGGGCCGTGCGCCGTCGCGGACCACTCGCCGGTCGCTGTCGTGCAGCGCGGGAAGCTCGCAGCCAACCGTGCGGATGCTGATCTGGGCGGGCCCGGCAAGGATCAGCCTCGCCCGATCGCGTCCGTGCAGTAGCGGGGGAGGGGAACCGTCCGGAGCCAGACAAGATCGGGCGTGATAAGATGGAGATAGCGTCCCCCTTAGCACGGCCCCCCTACCCAGGGCATCCTGAATGTCCCTTAATTAGCAACACTTAACCGCCCACAACAGATGTTGGTTAATTCCCCCTTTTTGGTTGGAAGATGCCCGTCCTGGAGCTTATGCAGAGTTAACGCCCGCTAATTCTGGCTGCATCGGGCGCTTTTTGCTATTAATATAACAGCCACATGGCACATAATTAACTCGATGCAACCAATCTCCTTCCTGCTCCGAGCACTTGCTACTCGAGAAAATTGCCCATAATTAGCAATACTGCCAGTTTCTTGCCTCGCAATTCCCGGTTCCACTGATCATCAGCGTCACTCGACGGCAACCCTTGGGCGACCGGTGACCGACATTTTTGCTCTGTGTCCAAGCTTCCTGCACGAACCCCGTGCACGGGAAGCGATATGGCGTCATATGGTAGTCGACCTTGCGAGAACTCCGGATAGACCTAGCTACCGTCGTAGCCCTAATTTACCTATTGCCTCGTAAGGACTGTGCTGTCCAGTTTGTAGCCGACCGTGAAAATCATCCATTGCTGGCCTCAGCTTCTGCGTTTAGATGCTTGATACTAGTCTAGAGGATTCACAATCGCTCTCTCGAGGTCTATCAATGGTAATAGTGTTATCTTCAGATTCAATCCTACGCAGCAGAAATGGTTGGCGATGTACACCGTCTGCACTACGGACCTATCCCTCTACTACTCCGGAAGAAGGCAGTCGGTGATACCGGGCCGTCTCCGCTTCGCTTACTACTACTTGGTGCGGTCAGCAATATCTTCATCTCCGCACCGGCCCGACAAACCTTGCTATTATCACACTAAAAAATCAACGACCGCGAATCATATCTCGCAAACGGCAGAATTCCGGAAAAGCTTACTCTCCGCCGTACAAGACTCCCCCTCGCCTGTGGATACCACTCACTGATAACCGGAAATTTTGTCATGTCCGGAGTAACTCAGCAGTGCACCGATTGATGCGACGTTAAACATTCTTATTACCTAAGGTACGGACAGTACGTATTCCCCTCTCCAGCACCATCCCTTTTCGCTCAGTGTGGCAATCCGTCTCCTGAGGATATTTAGGGCTGAAAATTAAAATCATTTGAAAAGGATGCCCCACTACGGAATGGAAGTTTTCCGGTTGATCTATGAACAATAATTGGCGGTCGTCACAGCTTGTTTGTGCCCAGTTGTGTGAAGCACCGGGCGACCGCATTTACTGTACATGGCTTTCGATACATCACCTGACCATACCCGACAGCGGGACAAAAAGGAGCTAATTCAGAACAATCAAAATATTACTAAGAAATACCTTATTTGTCGTCTGGCAGTGTTCCCCTTCTGCTATCTCGCGATACCCCTCATTTATTTAGCTGCCCATACTACCTAAAGCTTCATCTCTCACTCGAAATCAGTGCAGCCCACGGAGAAAAATCAACAGTAGCATACTGCCACAATCTGGAGCCGAAAACTGCGGTACTGTCTTGAAACGTTCTTCATGGTTCTTGATACACAGAGAAAAAAAAAATCTTACAGAACCCGCATTTTCTGCAGATGCCCAGATCTTGGTAAGTAGGCATCTGGACTTTCTCCACAGAAGAGATGGCGACCCACCCACTATCAAAGCATCGTGAGTTGGACACGCATAGAGCTCCGGTCATGTGAATCCAATAGTAATGGCCGGTTCGAATGGAGACCTGCTACCTCTCTGCCCTTTTTGTAAGGTGGGATGCTGTGTCCAGGTGGGCAAGTGTCTGGACGCGCGAGTGCCCGACAAGACGGCTCCCAAGGTCTTGAGGAGGGAGGAGGATCCACCAAGAACAGGATTGCCACCACGATCTCCAGGTGACGAAGAGAGGGCCCGAACAGTGGCAAGTCGCACAAAGGTTCGAGGAAGGCACGTGGGTGCATAGTATACGCGGTGCAGTAATAATAATAATGATGATGATCTTCTGCAGGTTGTTAAATTGATATTGCTTTTTGATTCTCGTTAAGCAGACTCAAGGAAACCTTTGAACACATGCTAATTTAGATGCATTAGGCACATAGGATTGGTTGTACAGTACAGCGGGAAGTAAAACCTCGGTAACTCCCTGCGTATTATGATATTTAAACGTCGTATATATTAATTCTAATCTCTTCTTTTGCCCTTTTTTTCCCTCTGAGTTACAAAGTCCGGAGACAGGACACAGAATAAATTCCTCAATCATCTACTGCGCGAATTTTAAATCCCTACCCAGAATTACCTGATTTTATTCCCAACTAATACATATACAGAGTGAGGTAGTACAATCTGCAAAGGCCTACCTATAAGTACGTGTCTTCATATGCGGCTGATCAGTATTAAATGCTACATGTCACATGTGTGAAAAGGACAGTGTTTTCGCGCAAAGCACTGTACAACTATCTACAGGCCAGGTAATATGAAGTCCTTGGTCCTTATTTCCCGGGATAACCAAGCACAGGGGGTGTCGCATTACTTGGCCACCGAAAGTCTGCGCTTGATACGCAAGACGGTAAGAAGACCTGGTATTTGACCCTAATAGGGAATTAATATTGCATGCGCACAGGAACAAAAGCAGGTTCTCCTAAAAGTTTTATTAATATTAATATGTGCTGCCTAACAAGTACCTGTACCTGCAATATGTGTAGTAATATGTGCGGAGCACAAGTGACAAATAATAATTACCACGTATCCACACAATCCCCAGCCTCGAAGGTAGCAGGTAGCAAGACTTCGCTGCCATCCCGGGTTGATTATGATTGATCTTGACTCATGATAAAGAAGATGACCACTACGCACAAGTATAGCCCCACGCAAGGCTCGTTTCATTTGAAATATATCGGCATGTGTCAGTCTGACTTAGAAAATAACCAAGGCAGAACACAAGGCGGACAGAACGATCTAATCGTGCATGATGGAGGGCTGCGCCCTACGGCTGGGAGCACTCTAGAGAAGATTGCATTAATATTATTGCGTCTTTTCCGAGGTGAGAGAAAAAAAACCCAGCCCCCGCCAATGCGGCTGGCTCCTGCAGAAAAAGCACCCAGGGCGGAGGGGGCCAAATGCACGTTTTAAATTACGGTTAAATCCAGGGCCTCGGCTTCGCCGGAGAACTTGCTTTGGTCCTGGTGTGGTGAATAATTAATTAATAGCAATTAATCATCTTAACCAGAGTTGGGCCTGAATTAATTTGTTTCCCGAAATAGTTATATTTGCTAACATTAACAACTGCATGGATCCTTAGGTCATTCCTGCAGGCATGGATGAACTAGAAGGGATTTTATTCTGCATTGACAAGGGGATCAAGAAAGAAGACCTGCATCTGCCATTGATTATTTCAAGGGTCGTTTCCGATTGAACCGCGCCGAGGGCCAGTCATAAGATGCTTCCATTTCTCGCCGACAATTGGTGGTCGGTCATTATGAAACAGTACTTTTGTTTTCCTCACGTTCTTGTCTAGAACGTCATTGTACATGTACCTTTGTTATTAGCTCGATGTACACAATGCAAGAAGTATTAGGTACATACTTTGGCGCTGTTGACACGGTTGCGAGAATCTTGATACCTAACCGCCTAGTATGAGATATCTGAACATGCTCTTTAACTCCAAAATAGCACGATTCTAAACCAACACTACAACAATGAAGATATGTCGAGAATAACAAATGTGGTGGCATTATTGGATCTCTTCTCTATTGGCATGGTTCTGTGATTAGGGGGTTACGTCTGTGTGCTTGCTGCGCAGATCTCTGGCCATTCTGGGATTTTGTGCCTGTTACCTTTATTTTGCGCCGGACATGATTATCATCAGGGATCCCAGCGTGTATTCTTTACTGACTACTGTCCACCTTCTTTCTATTTACATTTGCCGTTTCCTCTACTTGAAGCCTTCACCCGGCCCCCTTCCCTTACAATGGAACTGTACAGATTATATGAATGAAGTGATATTGAACAACCGGCACGAAATGTGATATGAAAATGTCACGATAGACAATTCGGGCTGACAAAATTTACAGATAGTAGCCCTGAAACTGCAAGGACTCGAATTCTCTTTGAATGGGGCCGACATATTCATTGTCGATATCAGTTCACGAGCATTCTGGGATGTCTCCATTGTGAGGGGATGGAGCAAGACAACACACTGGATGATAGATATCTACATCATTTACCGCTGCTATTCAGCGCATCTGCATGAAAATGGCAGAATATAAACAGGTAGGCCCCTTTATTGTTCATGTGTCTTGTACATTAATTCTCCTCTTTCCTTCCATCTTCTTCTGTTCCTGATACCATCAAAATTCTTGATTGTATAAAGTGGTTTTGCACAGCTCAGTTTTAACTCACACAGCTTGCTGAATCTTCATGAAATTCGCACCCATTTCAGATACATAATTCAATCTTGCAGATGAAAAATAACTGTATAGGTAAGATATTCTAGACCAAGAATTGATTATATGATGTGTTGTACAAAGGGTAATTGTCCCTATTATGTGAAAGTGGGTACAGATGAGAAGGTGATATATACACAGACACTACCAGAGGTAAACAATTATGGATTCTTCTCAAACGAGTATGCTTAAGATCTTCTTTTTTGCGGACTTCCTGGACTAACAAAGCCGTTCAAGGAGACAAGTACATTTGGATTCTTACACAGTTTTATTTGAATACAGTTTCCACGTCTTTTTTTCCTTTTCTGACAATATCCCCATTTACAAATAGTGTGATAATACATATATCCTCAGTGTGTCGTCCGAAAACTAATCTATTCCAACCATTGCAATACCTCAATTTAAGAATGGACTATTTACGCAATCCCCAAGTTCAGAATGTTTAAGTTCTTTCCAACCAGGGTTCTCTGCAGCAACCCCAAGTCTGTTTTAGAAAGAATGACTTCTGGCCCTTGTGTATGTACATGTATTTCGTCCACAATATACAGCGGACTAATACATACAAAAGGGCCGAAATGTGATTTCTTTTCTGTGCGACGTGTAACCCAGCTGGGTATCTGCTAAGCATATAGCAGTCTTTCTGTCTCATCATATATACCCAAAAAGGCAAGTTTAATGAGATTACAAGGTTTAAAGGTAGAACCGCTACTCGTGGACCCATAGACAGTACCAGCAACCTTCTATCGCTAGGTATGATCGAGTCAAATCACTTGGCCATGTCTATATAGCGAGTGGACTTCCATAAAGCCGGGAAAGAAAAAAAAAGTTAACCAAGTTTCAGACAAGGAATATGGGAGTTTGTCGTTACATAGGCAACTACCTAACCTATCTAATATAGGTGTAACCTGGCTCAATTATCAGTATTCCCCCTCCTGATCGTTGCAAAAGCCGGTATACTGTACATGAGAATGTGACTACTACTACTACTACTACTACTACTACTACTACTACTACTACTACTACTACTACTATTTATCCTGGGTCCCCAGTCATCTATTTGTCACACGGCGAGAAAAAGAAAGGTCCTGTCTTGTCGTCTAGATGCTTATCGAGACAGTAGTAATCAATCACCTCACGGTGAAGTTCAGGCCTGCACATATGGAACCTGTCCCTTCTTGTGCTGTGCTGTGCGATGATCCTGAGTGATGTACTGTACATACATGTATACATGGACATAGGGGAGGGATTATTATGAAGTTCTTACCTTAGGACATACATGCTGTATATGTACAGTATATTGCAGGAGAGTTATGCCGCCATGTACGGTACATGTATGTACTGTCCTTGGGCGTCTGTTGTCGCTGGTACAGGGATTGTTGGCGGTAAGTGCTTAGTAAAATAAGAGCTCGCGCTTATGGCGGCGATCTTGTTTAACATCGCCCCACTGGGCATGAATCTGTGGTGGGGATATCAGTGATTTTTTTTTTCCAAACCAAACATTGCGAAGGTTTTGCCGCGCAGTGCTTCCTTCGGCTCGCACGGTGTCAAACAAGTTAGGTGAGTTGAGTCGAGTCGTACGCATCGCGGTTCCTGAAACGAAGGTGTATGTGACTCGGGATTCGGGGGGAATATTGCCCCTTGTTACCAAGCAGGTATACCTACATATTCCTCATAGGGTAACTATTGGACGAAAGGCAATTAGGGGCCATCCTGACCGGGACAATTGATTAACGGTGATAACGGCTAGAAATGAAATATCACAGTGATAGGGCTTACAGCGCTAGCCTAATAACGTGGATGGAGATCATGATCGTCACGTCGCGTTACCACACTAGTAGGTAGCCCTGGGATCGGTGCAATGCCGGTCGGTGATTCGGTGAAGTGGTGAATTTAGGATTTTTTTTCTCCCTTAGCTTTTTTCGCTTTTTTGGTTGGCTACTTACTGCATAGGAAATCCATGCTATGCAAAGGGAGTTCGGATCATACGGGCAGAGAGCCTACATACCCCTCCTAAAGGATTTGAGTGATCAATACATGATACTGCAGACTCCAGACAAAGAAAACTAGAGCAGATGCTTGTCTAGACGGCGCTTACTGAAACGTGGGAAATTGGGCTCTTGATGATCAATCCAGGTAGACGCCTGTCTCATGGATGCGCAGGACGATCGCCTGCCGTGGCCATCGAGGCATGACGTCGACCCGGGAGCATAATAATCGGCTGCCAGAGAGGTGACAAATGCGACGGATGGCGTCGCCGTCATCGTGCATGAATCATAGCACTCTTGGTGATCGACCAGAGCTTTGACTTCGTGGCTGACTGAAGGCTTGATTCTCTGGCGAGTGACTTGAACGACCTCTGTCATCGCACGATCTCGTAGCTGTTGCCTACCTGGGCCGGTTCCACTTCATCCCGTCTCCAGTGCGGGGATTATCGCTGAAGTCTACCCGGTGTCATGTCACATTGTCACGTATAAATGATTCTGATCACTTAGCAGAGATCCCTGAGACGGCCTATAGAGCGGGAAACGAGGCGAAGTGCCCGGGAAAAGGTTGCCATTGTAATGATCCTTCTCCTGTACTGCATGGACAGTACATCGGCCTTAGTCCTTAGACCCCCAGAGCGCTGTGCTGTAGCAGGACGTCGCAAAGTCGGCAAAGAAACAGCATTCCCCATTTTCCATTGGTTGCACAAACTACTCTCTTTTTGCCCAAGTCTCCCTACAAGGCGCGGTGCAGAACGATAAGAGAGAGGATCGGGCACGAGAGGACACTGCGTTGCCCGGTTGCTTAACGCCGCTGCGCCAATCAGAAAAAGTCACAGATCTGAATTGGGCTCATTTCCTCGAGTCCCTGTCGAGGATACGGTAGCAGTCACCGGCACAGCTCCGGGCTTGGAGTTAATGCAGACCGTGACACCGTATACCGGCAGTCATGCCCCGAGAGCATGTATTTGCTATTACACTCGAGAAAAGCAGGTTAATATTACCGCAGAAGGCAAGAGCTGGACGGGAAAATCTGGCTAAGAAAGGAAGCGTCTCTGCAGAGATCCGGCAGGACAGGCAGATAAATTATGTGACATTGGAGATCCAGGTCCGCTAATATGGCCGAAAACGGAGGAATTTGCTGTAAATAGCAACTAAGCAGAGAATGAATTAGCAGGACCTGCACGACCCATCACACAGCGTGCAAAGAAGCTGCAGAGCGGGCTGCGGTCGGCCCACGCAGGTCCCGGCGGGCAGCCAGTCACAGCTCCCGCCTCCACGGATCGCGCCCGGCCCGGCGCGTAGCGGGGGCCAATCGAGCCTAAAACATCACGTTCTGCCTCCGGATTCGCGGGCGATATCTGCACTGCGTGCTGAACCTGCAGGCCGACGCTCCGCATCACCTCCCATCCCTGCCCTGTCCACTCGTCCAGCGATGCAGTTGCCGCCCAGCTTCACCTGTGTAATGGCCATTCTCTCGTCCTTCCCCTGCCATTCGCCATGCCAGGCCCTTTCCACACGTCCCGGCCTTGCAGCGCTTCGTGAATCCCCGCCTCCTCGACCTTCATCCCATCCGCTGCGCTACATATACTTTCAAGCGCCCGCCTCTCCGGGAGGAGACCTCTCCATCTATTACGTCCATACTCTGATGCAACATATTACTTTTCCTTGTATTTCCTTACCTCTCTTGGGCTTCTTGCATTAAGCATTTCTTATCGTAGCTCTTCACACCTTACCCTGTATCAGAGTTGGAGCGGCAGCTGTCTGGCTTCCACGGTCAATTGAGCGTCCTAGTTCCTGTTTCCAGTTTCCAGTGTTTTTTTTATTTTTGCTTTTTTCTTTTCCTTTTCTGTAAAGACATATAAGCAATGGTGAGTGGACTTAGATGTTCAGCAGCTCTGTCGTCCACATCATCGAGTGTCCACTAAGATCGATGCAGGAGTCGCAACATTCTCGAAGACCCACGCTGCCGATGCTGCAGAAGGACACCGCCATGCCCTTCTTTGCGACGCGGCCGTACGTGGAAAGGCGGCTTTCGGACGCCACCGAAATCTTCGACACCGATTACGAGGCAGATTATTCAGACGACGAATCCCCACGGAGAAGTCTTGATTCGGTAAGTTAAGCCATTCCCAGCTTCACTGTGCTTTCCAGCGGATTCTGACAATCCGCCCTGAAGCTCAGATATGAAAGTTCTGCCACTTCGCTTTCGACTCCGGATCTGCCAACTCCTGACAATGCCTCTCGCGGAGACGTTGACCACCACGAGAAGTCCATCGAGGGACCCACGGGACCTCACCTGTTCAGAGCTTCGGTTGCTTCGTCATATGCCCAATCGACAGAGATTCCCCTCTATATCGTGGCATCACCCATCCAGTCCCGCTTTCCCCAGTCAGAGCAGGAGTCGCCAAACAGAGAACAATATGCCCACAGATTTTCTCCGAAGACCCCCAAGGCTTTTGCCACTTTGCAGTCGGAGGTTCCCCAACTCGACGAGAATCAGGTTCTGAACTGGACTCCCAGCCAAGTCGCGGACTGGCTATGCGACAATGGCTTTGAATATTCAATAATTGAGAAATTCATCGTCAACGATATTTCTGGCCGGGTCCTTCTCAATCTCCAGAACGAGGACCTCAAGGAGCTCGACATCCAATCCTTTGGCAAGCGCCATCAGCTGATGAGCTCGATCAAGAGTCTGCGCGACAGCGTGTCTATGAACTCGGAGTCCGATGGACGGCAGACCAGATCCTCTCGCCGGAGGAACTCCACCGAGATCACGGTGTCGCCAACTGGTGAGGTTATTTCCAGAGGTCGAGGCAGACGCGGTCGTGATGAAACGCTCGTCTCTCCTGCAGAGTCGGTCTCAATCGTTGGGATCGAACAGGTCCTGCCCAAGCCTCACAAATGTTCCAAAGGTGAAAACTGCCCTAAATACAAGAAACGACAGCGTCAGCTTGCGCAAATTGCTGCGGAATTTCCTGACCAGGTTCTCCAGCCCGGCGGTTCGATAATCATTGGGAACCCCGGAAACCCCGACACTGCAAGGAACCTGCTGCGACCTAAATCTGAGACTGAGCCATCCGTTGTCGCCTCTTCAGATGTCTTTGGGCCCTCTCAGGCCCCAAAGCTTTGCGAGGAGACTCTTAGTGAGGTCAAGCCACTCGATCCACAGGAAAACATTCGGCAGTTCCTTAGATATCAGCACGTTGATCCTCCAGCCCCCCTCCCCATTCCGGAGATCGTGACGTCCCCAACACCTCCAGAGGAACCGGTCCCACCATTATCTCCTCCGACCAAACAGTCTCCGCACATGGCTGCAAACCTGCGGAATCTCCCGAAACTCACGATTCCCGTGGAGTCGGAGCAAGATGCATTGACGTCAGCGCAGCGCACGATCACCCCGTATGGATCTCGAATGACCGGCTCCCCAACTGCCACTCAGGAACATAATCCGTTTACCTATGGGCAGTTTGTTTCTCCTGCAGACTATTACCGCCAGGGAACTCCGTTTTCTGAGATGGACGTCCCCGTCACCGCCATTCCAAATGGACCTATCGCCCGCGAGACCTCTCAGTCCGTGCCTCCAGACATGCGGTATGGAAACAGCACCTACCGACGGCAGCAGCCAGATCCCGTCCCCCGCGCTTCGTCAACTCGGCCTCGACCTCCGCCACTGCGTCCAGTTGACGAAGACCGCGTCCTCGCTCCCATCGAGGCTCCTTCGGACCTGAAGAGAAGCCCTCGCCCTCCAACCAACACGACCAGCACCTCTCAGTCTTCCCTGGCCTCCGACCCGGACGTGACCCGCAGCGGATGGATGAAGAAGCGCAAGACGACTCGCTTCCTTCGTCATGAGTGGCAGGATGCTCACTTCACTCTGCGAGGCACAAACCTCGCCATGCACAAGGACGAAGAGGACGCTCGCCGCAACTCCAAGGCCCTTGAGATCATCGACGTGGACGACTACGCTGTCGCCTGCTCCTCGCTGGCCACCAGTTCCAAGCTCACGGCCGCCTTCAAGCGTTCCATCCTGCGGAACAACCAGAGTCTCGGCGGCGGTACTGACGACGCGGCCTTCGCGTTCTCGCTCATCCCCACGAACAAGGACGGTGAGAAGAAAGCGCTGTTCACGAACCAAAAGAGCCACCACTTCGCAGTCAAGACTCGCGACGAGCGGATTGACTGGATGCGCGATCTGATGCTCGCCAAGGCCCTTAAGAAGGGCAAGGAAGATGGTGGTGAGGTTCGGGTCAATGGCAACGTCATCTAACCAGCAACTAAATAAATACCCCTTTATACCCACTCATTTCGTTTGCCTTTTTCTTTTGTCATCTCCACTTTTAACTGACGAGAACGGATCTATTGGGGCGGACATCTGATCTGATGCAGTTTAGCGTGTCATGTTTTCTCTTGCATTTGCATCCGTCGTTACCAACTTCTCTTCTCATGATGACTGAATGACTGCCGGAGATACCTATATGCATGGTCGCAGGACGACCATGCGTATACGTACATACTTACGTGCCTACAGCCCATCGATACCCCATGTACCTACTATCTATATAGTACGCGTACTGTTGACCTTGACGTTGACTTTTTATATTGCACACATGCACACTTTCTCTATCAGTCTCTCTATTGTTATACAGTGTAACGCAACAATGCTTAAATACTAAAGATATAAATAACACATAAAATAGCTACCTAGGTATCTACAGTACATCCATACGTGTTTGTATGGAAAAAAGAACATAGAGATCCACTGTACCTCTCCGCTTGATACCTAATCAGCCCCTGGTATATATATATATATATATATATATATATATATATATGGGCTTTGCCATTTCGAGCCAGGAATAATAAGCTTAGAATCTAGTGGAACCCCGTCTACAGTACATAGCTGAACAGCCTCTGGTACTGTACAGTACCTGGTTACACGTGAGAGCTGATTCAAATCTCACCAAGTAATTCTTACGCGCAAAGACTTGCTCCTGCGGTCGGACTATGTACAGTATATGGAGGATCAGTGTCAAAGGTCCCGGAAAAAAAAATCCCACGAACTCGCAGTACTCGTCCATTCCGTCCGTCCCCCAAGACAATAAATACAGAGACGGTTTCTTTCCCCCCTTCCGTTCTTTTTTTATTATTTCCTTTCTTTCTTTGTATGACTGTCGATGGAAACAAATAATCCACAACGCTGAAGGAAGTTGCCTTTGTTATAATTCTATCATACCTAATCTACCTATACCTACCCTAGTATCTAGGCACAGAACCTCCAACCTACCCAACCATACTAACTACAATCGACACCCACCCATCGCAGTACGCCGAACTGCGCACCACCTCCTCGATCGGCGCGGACATCGGCAGCACCGCCCCGTGAAGCACCGGTTTCGCAAGGATGGGGGTCCTCTTGCTGGGGAAGAGGTTCGGGAGGAGTGAATGTAGCACGCTACCGATGGTCTGCGGTTGCATGCTGGGGCTTCCTCGTGCGGATCCTGCGCTGCTGCTGGAGCTGGAGCTGGAGGTTGGGATCGATGGCGGGAGGGGGGACTGGACGACTTTGATGGAGGGCGATTCGGAGGAGTCGGGGGGCAGGGGGAGGAAAATCCGGATGGGGACGTTCCGGAAGGGTTGGGAGGGAGGGGGCAGGAGGATGTTTGTGATGCGTTGGAAGGAGGGGAGGTCATCTGTGTTTTGGTTAGCTGATGTTCCATTGATTTTGAGCATGGACGAGTGATTTTGGGCGTGCTGTAACTTTCATAAAAATTGCAAATAAAGAGGGGTTACAAAAGTCAATTTCAATTGGGG
>Ga0207748_1000483_pt1 | contig 24062 bp, 14 predicted proteins | sample HigsolmetaGSP13D_FD_184841 | JGI IMG/M metagenome (GOLD analysis project Ga0207748, IMG submission 184841) | High solid enriched microbial communities from the Joint BioEnergy Institute, USA - SP1-3-D (SPAdes) | ecosystem: Engineered > Bioreactor > SSF (Solid state fermentation) > Aerobic >...
GGGGGGGGGGGGGGGGGGAGAGGAGATCTGACAAAAAAGGCATGAGAAAATGACTACCTCATCGAGCAAGTCCATGGCAACGCCGACAACCCTACAGACGCCTATGGCGGCTCCATCGAGAACCGCTGCCGCTTCCCGCTCGAAGTGATCAAGGCTGTCACGGCCGCCGTCGGTGCAGACCGCATCGGTATCCGTTTATCTTCTTACAACTATTACCTAGGCACGCGTGATTCCGACCCAAATGTGCACTGGCTCCACCTCTGCGAGCAGCTTGCTGCCCTGTCGTCCAAGAACCGTCCGTGCTACGTGCACATGGTCAAGCTGTGCTTCGACGAAGTGCTGGATGAGATAGCGAAGTTGGAGGCGCTGTCTGCATTCACGGGAGACAAGCACGCTCGACCACTTCGGCGGTGTTCTGCAGCAAGCTGGGATCAAGTTCCTCTGGACGCGGATGCTGCAGACGCTATCGTCTTTGGCCGCTTATTCATAGCCAATCCAGACCTGCCGCGTCGGTTGAATGAAGGCTTGGGTCTGAACGCCTATGAGCGGTCAAGGTTCTACGGGGCTGATCCGCCCCAAAATGGCTACACCGATTATCCCCTCTATGAGAAAAAGAAGGCCAATGGCACAGCATGAGCATTGTACATGTAAATAGGACTTCAGAGGAGGAATGGAGTTGACATTGGGCAACACGTCGCCCTGGAAATTCTAGACACATAGATTGGGGTTCCAGTAGATAGATAGCATGTCATATAGAGAAAAATACAACACCCAACAACACCAGAAAAACAATGTAAAAAGCTCGACAAAGCTACATCATAAATTCACGTGGGTTAGAAAAGGGATGTGCTAAGAAAGCCGCCCAAAGCAGTCACTACATTCCTGCTTCAATTATCCAAAGCGAAAACGCTGTTAGAGTATATATATATACGGTCGAAAAATTGAAAGAAAAAAAAACGTCTAACGTTACCTCTTGCTCAACAAATACTCATTATCAATAACGCTCTGGATGAAAGACCGCTTTGTTATTTTTGTGTATGATATATAGCTCATCTAAGATCGTAACCTCATCCCGTCTGCATGGTCCTCCTAGGCTCCGACAGGTTGATCAGCACTTTCATCGCGTCATGAACGACGGCCCATCGCACTGTGGCAAGCTGCTTCGCCATGATGGCTGTCAGCCCTGTCGTGTTGAACTTGCCAGCCAGGGAGGAAAGCTCCTCGAGACTGTTGCAGGTCGTCATAGCAATGAGCATAGCTGTCATCTCGTTTTTAGCGTTTGCGCTCACTTTCAGGTTATTATTGCTGCAGTTCGTGTGGTTGTTGCCGCTGTCGTTTTCGACTTCTCCGCTGGTTATTGCGGGCTGTCTCTCACTACTAGAAGGCGAAGTAGTGGGGAGGTGGAATGCCCAGCAGGCCAGGGTGGCAAGGTACAGGCACCATGAGTAGTGGAAAACGTCGGAGTCATCCCAGTCGTTCAGGTTCATGATGGCATCCTGAAGGATATAGGAGGCGTGCCGGGCCGCCTTGGATGTGGACCGTGGGTCCTCGTTCACCCAGCGGGTGACGATGCGATGGGAGCGCTCAAAGTCAGCGCCAGTGACCACACGGCCGAGGATGTGAGGTGCGCCAGCGTAGATTTGCAGGTCCAGGACTTCAACATTTAGCGTGATATGTGCGGCATGGTAGAGGACGTTCGTCGAGGTCTTCAGACCCGTGAACTTGCGGAGGTCTGCCCTCTGGTTCAGTTTCATAGTCATACAGTCCGCATCGAAATCTGCCTTCCAAAGGTCATAAGAGCGTCCCATGCGTGCCTTCCATGCTCCAACCAGATCGGGAGTTTCAGCCCGCAAGGTTGTCTGGTCCCGGCGTTTCAAGTCTGAAGAGATAGACATCAGGCCATGGAGGAGGAAAATCCTAGCCATGGCGTTGAGATGGCGCGGACGAGGCATCGCGCTGGGCGTAATATATGCTTTCAGGACAGATAGGAAGAGACTATGGTTTCCCTCTTTCCGGGAGTTCTCGAACCACTCTTCTGCAGAGGGCGCCTCCCAAGAGGCTGGGTCACAGGGTAATGAGGAACGGATCTCGAACGCAGACATACACAGAGATTGCGAAAAGAGAACTGCATGCTGTGTGTCCCACATGAAGCAAAGCATCGCCAGCCGCTTGCGCTGTTCTGCTTCCATTGCGCGTCTCCATGCTGCTTCAAGATCGTCGGGATGTTTGCTGATCCCAGATGTCCGAATGGTTGGACAGTCACTCCTTCGGATCAATTTGATCAAAACGCAGTGGAACAGCTGCGCCATATCACGTTGCTTGTGACCAGCCCGGAGTTTTCCAAAGCAATCTATCAACAACATTGTCTGCAGTAGCCAGAGATCTGGTTGAGTAGAGAACGCTGCATGAGCGAAAAGATGATTTCGCAGGGTATCATGTATTCGGACCGCGAGCTGGTGCGCTTCCCTACTGCTGTAAGTAGCACCCAACGAAAGTATGGCCGCCAAGAATATTCTGTCAGCCTGGTTAGGATCAAATGTGGCTTGATGGATGAGAGGGTACGACGTATTAAATCTTAAGAAAAATAAATCACAGTAGCTTTGAAGTGCCGATAAAGATAGGAGTGGAGATGATACATCGATTCGGGAATCCTCAGGAATTGTCTGGTTGGACTGGGAGACAAGGTTCAGTATACCAGCCCTGGCCTCCTCACTGACTTGAGGCAAATTGCTCGAAGTCTTTAACGATTCGCACGATCCCATCCAGTCAATTTCTGAAAGGTATGACATTCCTTTGTTCCTGTTGTCTGGCATCGAAGCTTCATATGATGATGTTATTCCCCGATCTAACTTCTCAGAGAGCCCAGAACCGTGCATGTCCTCTGCATCTTGATTCAAAGTCTGTCCTTGTTGGGTCGTTGTATGCTGAGTAGAGAAGTCAGAAGCCAAGTTAATGTCAAAGAGATCATCAGCCGGTGCAGACGATACGGAACTCTCAAAGTCTTGTGTAAAGTGTCCATCCGGTCTGAGAACCGGCTCAGACCACATATCTGGTACCGGCTCCGCAAAATTCGCCATGTCAGTTGTTAGAGGGATATCGATATGACTGAATGCATCATCCAGAGAAGAAACATCGAACAGCCAATTGTAGTTCAAGGTTGCGGCGAAGGGCATGTTGAAAGACGTCGCTACCAGAGTCAGCAAGTCTAGACGTCGTCCTTTGGGGCCACCGCATGGATGAAGAATCGACGGGAGCTAGAAAGTTTGGTATCGGAGACCTACCTGTGTCGAAGTTGAAAACGTCGTCATATAAACCGTCTATTCCGCCTGAGCTGCTTTGCCAGGCTCCATCAGCAGCATCGAATTGGCCTGGAATCGGCTCAACATGCGGCTCGTAGGGACCTCCAGGGACAATTGGAGCAAGGAATGGCTCTGAAATATTGATCATATCGCAGGACTCCATAAGGCTACTCTCTAGATTGATGCTGGCATTGGAGTCGTATGATGATCGCGGTGGCGATACAGGAGCTCCCTGAGGAGTGCAGGTTTGGTGGTGAGATACTTCATGTTGACTTGATACACAGTTGGAGTTCGATGTAGCCATCGGCTCTGTTTCTGGCCGCCGACTCTCTGCGGTCATGCTGCTGCTGCAGGAACTCTGGGTCGACGGCGCTGAGGCACAAGCATTGCCTGATACTGCTGCTGCTGCTGCTGCCGCCGCCGCAGCGGCAGCGCGGGCTTGTTTCTTCGTCGGTCTCGTCACAATGGTTCCATCTGGCGCCCGACGCGTGCGTTTACGGGTCTCCAGGACACCCAGCCCGGGACCTCCTGCTTCTTCGTCTCGCTTTGCGTGTCTGATCATATGCCGACCTAAGTCCAAATTCAGCGCCAGAACTACAGAGGTCAGCGCAAGTAGGAATGAACCCACCCAGAAGATCAGGCCGGGTGAAATAAACACCGCATCTCTCGCAGGAATTGTCGTCCTGCGCATGGTTCAGGGCATGACGGCGGAGATGCTCTGCCCTGGTGAAGCTCTTGCCGCATTCCGGAAAGGTGCACACGTGCGGCTTGACGAGAGGCGGCTTCGAGCCGGTATTCGAGGTCATCTGCGTGAGCGCACGTCTCGACGTGGACGCCATGGCTTTCTATACACCAGTTTGCATTAGGGATATCAAGTCTGTCTTCTTGATGGCTCTCTCCATTCAGAGGATATCCAAGTACCGCGCAATGGATTGACAGCGACGGGCATCAGCACGAGCTGAGCCCACAGGGCTAGGGTGCCCTGTTGAGTCTCCCGCATGGGAAGTTGTAGAAAGGCGAGAAAAGCAGAGCCCATGCTCCGTGGAGCAGGATGGCCATGTTGTATTCGGACGATCTTACTGCGCAGCATCGGCCAGTCTGTTTCGGGCAGAGCGCCATTCTCGGGACATGAGTTTGAATTCTACACCGGACTGTGATAAGGAGGCCGATGTTCTGGTTGTTTATCACCCCGACTTTATTTATCACGGGGTCCAATTGGACGACTGCCGGGCGGGAAGGCGAGAGTGCGTGCGCATTACGCCCAGCGCTCCGCCTATTGCCACGGCCCCGTCGCTATCAGCTGGGGTGCTTTAACTTTGATGACAGGCCCCAGGATAGCCCCTTTATCGACCTTCCAATTTGGCAGTGTTTGTCCTGCTTTACAGGGTACAATCGTCCCTGCTTCCCTGCATAGTATCGCCGTGAATATCATACAGAACATTAAATACTGATGGGAGAATCTGCGAGACGGGATTTGCGCAAAGTGGCCTGACATGCCTATAGGAATGAGAAGCAAGAATAAAGACAGACTAGCACGAGTATTATCTTGATTAGAAATACTATTGTGAAACGCAGTAGCATCAACCACCAATATCCTACAGCCGGCTCCTTTCGGATCTCTCCCACTTCCACGGCCCTTGTAAGATTGCAGGGGAGTGCCTATGTACATACATGTCTTGGGGGCAAACAGGGTGCAGTGAGCACCATTAACTGGCGATCTTCGACATCAACCGATGTTGGTTGTCCAGGACCTGATAGTCAGAATTACGTAAAAACCGTATTCTCCGATTTCAAGCCTCTTTCAATGAAGAGCTCGAAGCGGCCAGCGGTATCTGTTCTACACGGACTCGGGGACAAGCTTGTGCCAGAAACATGACGGCAGTCGTGAATCAGGACAAACATCCAACCCAGTCGCAGCCTGGATTTGGATTTGCAAGAGCGGGGAGGAACTCCCAACATACTATGAACGTAAGTGCATATACATATATTCCGTCTTTCTATCATGGATACGTCTCGATCCATTATATGCTGGTGGATTCCGTTCTACCCTTACGCCGGGACTTCTGTATCTAAACCAGTATACTGAACATGCTTTCAGAAGGATCGCAGTAACCATCCCCGAAGGGATGAACTTTCATTCAATGGATTCATTGAAGATACCCGCTTATTTGATCTACAAACTTTCCACACTGCCTAACTGGGATAGTATATACCCCAGGCAAATATTGTTACATGTGCATGCTAACCATGTCTCTACTCAGGAATTTATTTTTTTTAAAAAAAAAGAAAGGCAAATGTATAACAACTGCGTACACTTCTGCAGCCTCTGCATCTATCGAGTACCTAATCAAAACATGCAAAGACTAGGCGCAAATGAGTACCAACTACAATTGAAGATACCGTTGGCATGAACAGAAATCATGTCATCATGCATACATGCGCATCCATCAGTTCAGGGGGGCATCTTACGCTTACAGTTCACTTACTATGATGGGAGCACAAGACGCGGGTGATTCTTTTCGAGGTCTGTGGTGCATGTGATCCTGCAGAAAGTGACGGGAACCTCCATTGATTGTTGCTGTGGTTGTGAGACTCCGTCCAGGAATATGAATCCCACCACCACACACATTGCCGGAGATGCTAACTCCAGTTTTCTCTCGCTTTCCCATTGATCATTGCAATCCAGTTTGGGAAGTCGCCTAACAAGTTTGTGAGGACAGTGCTTCGAAGGAAGACGGAATGACGCACTGGAAGAACTGAATGCGCGTGTCAATGGTCTCAATAGCATTGTTGTCTTTGTCTGAATCGAGTATTGTCTGTCTCACGACACTTCAACCCTTTAATATTTCCTCGGCTTAAAATCAAAATTTCCTTCGATGTCCCCGTTCCATCTCTCTCACCATCTTCTGTACTTTGTGTGCTTTATTTATTACACAGAGAATCCCATCAGATTCATATCAAACAATCGAAATGGCTCCGCAACTGCGTGCGACAACAACGGAGGCAAGGATTACCACGAGAAAGCGCCGCATGAGAGAAGACGTTGCAAGTCCACCACCAAAGCGACTCAAAGCTCCGAGTTCCAAAGCGACGAAGTCTGTGCCGAAGCCTGTTCCCCGAAATAAGAGGATACAAACGCCAAAGGCCATCCTAAATGCCGCTCCCACTACCAGACTCGAAATTTTTGCCTTTGGAGAAGGCAGCGCCGGAGAGCTCGGTCTAGGAACCAAGAAGGCCATCGACGTGAAGAGACCGCGGCTAAACCCTAACCTCGACGCAAAGTCGGTTGGAGTGGTCGATATCGCCACAGGTGGTATGCATGCCGTGGCCCTGACGCATGACAACAAAGTCCTCACCTGGGGCGTGAACGACCTTTGCACATTGGGACGTGACACCACCTGGGAGGGTGGAATGAGAGATGTCGATGCAGAAGAGGACTCGGATTCTGACGCCAGCGACTCTGGCCTCAATCCACGAGAGTCGACTCCGACCACAATCCCCGCGGACAAGTTCCCTGCAGGTACCAAGATCGTTCGGGTCGCAGCTGGCGATAGCACCACGTTCGTTTTAACTGATGAAGGTCTTGTATATGGCTGGGGAACCTTTCGCGTACGTCTCTTGCTTCTATCAATATTTCAGATCATTCGAGCTAACATAGTCTCACACAGGATAACAATGGCATCTTCGGCTTCTCCCTGCGACAAGACAACACGATTATCCGTGTCCAAAAGGAACCCATGCTCATACCAAACCTCAAGAGAATCACGCAGCTCAGTGTCGGCAACGACTTCTGTCTCGCACTCGACGCAGAAGGCAATGTATTCAGCTGGGGCAACGGCGAAGAGTCCCAACTCGGACACCGAATCCTCGGACGTCGTCGCGCAGCGGCCCTTATCCCCGCCCGCGTTGCGCTGCCCAAGAAGAATAAAATCGTCTCCATCCACGCCGGCTCTAACCATGCCTTTGCGATCGACTCCAACGGCGACACCTGGGCCTGGGGTTCTAACAATTTCGGTCAGACAGGGATCGCCGAAGGCGCCGGCAAAGGGGGGAGCAGCATCATCGCACCGCGCAAGGTCCCGTCGCTCGCGAGAAAGAACATGAAGCTGATCCGGGGCGGATCGCACCATTCCATCGGCGTCACCTGGTGCGGCGAATGCCTTGTCTGGGGTCGCATCGACGGCGCACAATCGGGCCTCGACATGAGCCAACAACTCCCCCTCGACGATCCGGACAAGGTCATCGTCGAGCGTGGAAGACCGCGCATTCTTCTCCAGCCCACCCCTCTTCCGATATCTGGGTGCGTATACGCTGCCGCTGGGCCCGACCACAACATCGTCATCACATCGGACGGAAAGGCATATTCCTGGGGTTTCAATGGCAATTACCAATGCGGCCAGGGTACCGACGATGACATCCCCCTCGCAACCCTCATCGACAACTCCGCAGTCCGCAATAAGAAGCTATCGTGGGCCGGAGCTGGGGGGCAGTATTCCATGCTTGCGTCGCCTTTTGAATGAAGACGTCGATGCCAACCAAGATGGCAGACGCCAAACATCTCACCAACGGCGTTCATGTTGCTTAACAGAGCAACCAGAGTCGTTAATAGCACAGATTCTGTCCAAGTTGAACGTCTCATTAGTTTTAAGACATTGATGATAGTCAGACAAAAAAAAGTCAGCATAAAAGAGAGCAGCAAAAGCGATACTACAAAAGTCTGTTAATACTTTTATGTACAGTACAAGTACACGCTCTTCTGCTCAAGTGGAATAAGCATGTACAGTACTGTACATAGTTTAAAGAGGTTTAATCTTAATTCATATTCATTCCATCCTGTAACATCTGAAGGATAAAGTGAAAAAAAGAAAGGAGAGGAAAGGAAGACAAACGATTGAAATTTCATCTTCTGATAACAGCAAATCAGTTCGTGTATCTCGTCAAATCGACTCCATTAGATACTATCGATCTACGAGAGCTGACCTCGAATACCTCTTCCCAGCGGAAACGAACAAATATATATATATATATATATATGTATATAATTTAGCCAATGAAATCACTTTGCGTTTGTGCAAGGTCTGCTGCTTTTTAGGACCCATGCGGACACACAGAAAAGACAAGTTGCCCAAACAATGAAAGAAAGAGACCAACCATTCATTCATCCATCCAGAGAGGCTTCACACTATATTACCTATATGCTATTGTGAGCATTATATTGTAGGTATGTACAGTACCTGTGTGACTAATCGATACCATCACATCACAAGATCCAGCCATCTCCACCGTGCGATTCGATCTTATCTTTACATCACTCACTCGCATCCAACACTGCTGCGGTGTATCAATAGGTAAAGCATTATTATTCCGGGGCAAAAAAAAGCTTCGTCTCCGATCCTCTTTCTCGCGTCTCGTTCCTTTGGACCTGACCAGACAACACCACACCACATCACATCGCACCCGGATTATTATGCATGGGTATCAATCATACAAGATATTGTAGGAATAGTCTATATATATATAACAAAAAGTGGAGTGCGAACGTTCAATTAAACCTCCGACCCTCCGGTATAAGAAAATCATTAAAAAAAAAGGAAAAAAAAAAGAAAATCCAGGTAGTAATGCGGAACTTAAAAAACACTCCCTCACCGCCGTCTCCAAAACTTCCACTCCGAAAGCTTGGTCTTGCCGTCGCGCTGGTAGATGCGCCAGAAGTAGACGGGCACGCCGACGATGAGGAAGGCCACCACGATCAGGGTCTGCAGCGGCTCCGCGACGACGGCGCGGCTGAGGAGGAAAAGGCTAACGCAGCAGAAGATGATCGGGGTCGTGATCCAGGTCCTGTACGGCCGCTCGAGGCGCGGCTCGCGGATGCGCAGTACGATCAGGCCCAGGACGGTGAGGAAGTAGAAGGTGTAGCCCGCGACGCCGTAGAACGTGACCAGTGTGCCGAACTCGCCGACGGCGATGTACGCGGCGGTGAGGATGCAGTTGAAGATCATCGCCTTGATGGGCGTGTATCCGATGCCGACTTCGTCTCCGAACAGGCGCGAGAGCGACTTGCGGAGCCACGAGCGATGCCGCAGCGGACCGCCTGTCGTCGTGTCGGCGGAGCCGCGGATTCCGAGCTTGCCAAACATCGCAGGCAAGTAGCCTTCCTTCCCGGCAGCGTAGACCAGTCTTCCGCTGGTGAATATAGTAGCGTTAAGCGCTCCGATACAGCTGGCCGAGACAACCAGGGCCAGGACGAGTGCCCCGATTGGGCCGAACACGCTGCCTCCAAACTGGACAGCGACCGTGTTGCTGCTCTTGATCGTCGAAAGAGGCAGGACCAAGAAGTAGGAGATGTTCGCCAGTAGGTAGCAGATGATGACGAGCGGCATAGCCGTGTGGATGACACGAGGAAGGTCTCGATTCGGATTTTTGAACTCTCCCGTCACATAATTGGTATTATCCCAGCCGTCGAATGCCCACAAGCCAGCATACAGGGCAAGGGCCCAGCCCGAGATGTCCGTGCTGGTGCCCTCGAACCAGCCGGTTGTCTTCCATTCCTGACTTGCCGTCCCCTTCAACGAGAATCCAGTAACGGCAACCACAATCCCAGTGACCGTAACACCGACCAATGCGATAAACTTGAAGAACATGAAGATATCCCCGATGCGTGTGCCCAACTTGGTCGATATGCAATTCAGAAAAGTCACCATGCAGAGCCCCGCGAGAGCGACCCCCTTATTGATCCACGGGTTGACGTGCTCAACATCCGCCCCGACAACGGCCCTGACGACGTACTCCCCGAAGATGATCGCGATGATCGCCGCGGACCCCGGTTTCAGGACAAACACGGCGCACCACGTGAAGAGGAACCCAAACAGCTCGCCAAAGATCTTGGAGAGGTACACCTGCGGGCCGCCGTTCAGCGGAATCGCGCCTCCCAGCTCCGCGAAGCTGGCCGCACCGGTCCACGCCAGAAGACCCGCCACAACCCACACGATGAGCGACGCGCCCGGCGATCCCGCGTTCGCATTCACCCGGCTCGGCGACGAGAAGATCCCAGAACCAATGATCAGACCGACGATGAGCGACAGTCCATTGATGTACGTCAGCGTCTTATTTCGCTCCAGGGTCCCGTCCAAGATCCCGTTGTGCCGTTCCAGCGACAGCATCGACGGCACGCCCAGCGGCGCATAGCCCCCGGCAGTCTGCGAGAGCGGGAACAGATTGCTGCCAAAGTCGAACGCGGAGGAGATCGAGTACGAGCGTGCGGTCCTCGGGCGACCTGCGTCGAGGTCCGCGTCTGCGCCCGCAAGGGGGTCCTCATCTTCGAGGGAGAGCTTGCGCGACGAGGCGACACCGGACGCGGAGGACGACAGAGACGTCCGTCCAGCAGAGTCCGGCGAGGACGACGAGGCGAGAGAGGCGAGTTCCAGAGAATCTCGGGTCGGGTTATTTGGAGGCTTCCCCCCGTCGGAGAAAGCGGTATGCGACATCGCGGAGGTGGAGGTTCGGTAATGAAACTGCTCTCAGTCGGAGAAGATGGAGGCCGCCATTCCAGGGCAGATGCAAAAGAGGCTATAACAGCAACTGGAAAACCCCAGTAGAGAGCAAAGGACAAGGACTTCGTAGAGCCAATGCCGCGACGATATATACAGCGGAGCGCGAGGAGTCGAAGGCCGCGGGCTGGGGAGATGTGCTATGAATATAATAAATGCAATTAACCTGCGGCCATGATGGATGATCGGCGGCCGGGGGTGATGTCGCCGCATCGGGCCTAGCGCGCCCTGTGCCGTTCAACAGACGCCGCCGTGCGCTTTTCTCTCGCCCGCGACGAGACACGATACTTCCCCTCTTCGCCGTCCATGACGCCCTCAAGCCCTGGCCTGGGCCTGTTGTCGTGCGGCCGGCCTCTCCAGCGTCATGTGAAGAGCGTGCGGCTGTCCGCGTCGCTCCCCCGTCCGTCGTCAATCCGACATGCCTCTTCCGTCGCATCTCCGCCGCCGAAAAGGCGCACATGGCTCCGGATCACGGTTGTGACAGTGGCAGCGGCAGCAATTGGGGCGTATATCAGGTCGCAGCAGGACTCGAAGCGCAGCGCAACGCTCAACCCCTTCAAATTTGCACACTACGAACTTGTCTCGAGGGAGCCCGTGTCGTCAACGTGCAGCATCTTCACTCTCCGGCCGACCAAGCCAGGCCAGAAGAATAGCGAAGTCTACGAGGCCGCGTGGCGAACAGGCGTGTGGAGCGTTACGTTCAAGCAGCCGCAGCTGCAGATCGGAAGAGACTATACCCCGCTACCTCCTATACAGCGGGCCCCGGGAGATGCTGAGGGTCAGTCCGAGGAAGACGAGTCTCTACGATTCCTTATCCGCATGGATCCGCGTGGAGAGATGTCGCGCTATCTCCATGGCCTCAGTCTGGGAACCAAGATTGAAATTCGGGGGCCGCAGATCGAGTGCGAGATCCCCTCGGATGTGCGTGACATTCTGTTTATCGCTGGCGGGACGGGTATTGCTCCGGCTCTTCAGTCGGCGTATACACTTCTCAGCCGTACCGACGATAACAACAAGCCCAGAATACATATACTATGGGCAAGTAGAAGGAGAGAAGATTGTCTTGGGGGGTTGAGCGACAGCAAGACCGACACATCTACGGCATCGTGGTGGTCTAAGCTTTTCGGCTCAAGAAGTAGCAGTTCACAGTCAGTGACTGCTCCAAAGGCCTCTGTTACCGGTGCTATAGTCAAGGAGCTGGAAGCCCTCAAATCGCAGTATCCGGGCCAGATCACCGTCGATTACTTTGTTGATGAAGAGAAAACCACCATCAGCAAGCAATCTATCTTGGATTTCACTAACCCCACGTCTCCCTCTGACAGCACCCGCGGGGGGAAGATGATCTTGGTCTCCGGCCCGGAGGGATTCATCAGCTACATGGCCGGGCCAAAGGTGTGGGCGCAGGGAATGGAGCTCCAAGGCCCGCTTGGAGGGATCATCAAGGAACTTGATCTCAAAGGGTGGAATGTGTGGAAGCTCTAACGACAATGATACTTGTCAGTGTCATCTGTATAATAATGTTGAACACAAAAGCTGGATAACCTAGGAGTCCGGTTGAATGGACTCTCCATGGAGGTTCCGTGTCCTTTTTTAGGTTTCCCCGTGTATCAATAAAGGCATGTCTCTAGCTGGACTAGACGTCATAGCACCAGTTCCAATGGTCGGTCTATTGACCGGTGGCGTAGTCTTCGAGATACTTGACCAATCTCTCGACATTCTCCAGCGGCACCGCATTGTAGTTGCTTGCTCTGATGCCCCCGACGCTGCGGTGGCCCTTCAGCCCCTGGAGCAGCCGCTTCTCTGCACCGGCCAGGAATTCTTTCTCCTTTTCTGCGTCTCCGCCGTGGACGCGGAAGCAGATGTTCATCCTGCTCCTGACGCTCTTGTCTGGAACAACACGGTATACTTGCGGATACTTGTCCAGCGCCGCGTAGATCAGCTCAGCCTTGCGGGCCGCGATCTCCTCCTGTCCGCTGACCTTCTTGGCGCCGTACGTGTTGACCAGGCTGGCCACGACCTGGCCCGCGACCCACAGGTTGAATATCGGCAGCGTGTTGTACAGGGAGTTGTTCTTCGCGGCCGTGGCCCAATCAAGAACAATGGGACCAGGCAGTCCGCCGATGTTCAGTCTGTGCAGGAACGACGCAGGCGGAGTGGCCGTGTGCGGAGGGAGCAAGGACTTGCGGACAATGACGATGGTGATGCCGGTGACACCAACGTTCTTCTGAGCACCGCCCTGTTGTACAGAACATGTGTAAGCATGCGAGTCGACGGAGAGCGCTCGAAGACCATATGCAGGCAAAGGGTCCTACTCACAAATATCACGGCGTACTTGCTCACGTCCACCTTGCGGCTGAGGAAGTTGGAGCTCATGTCTGCCACGACCAGTCTCTCATCCTCTTCATCTCCTCCCTGCGGCTCCAGGACCTTGGGGAAGCCGGGGAACTCGACCCCATCGACGGTCTCGTTATCGCAGTAGTAGACAAAGGCGGAACCCTTGCCCCCTTCCCTCTTCGTGGGCGTGAGCGACCACGTCTCCTCAGGCGGGATCTTGCCAAACTTCCCATCGTTCGCCTTCCTCGCGTCCAGAGCAATGTTGACGTATTTCGAGCCGATCAGCCTGGCGGCCTCCTGCGACGCCTTGAGCGACCAGGAGCCTGTGACGAGATAGTCCAGCTTCAGCTCCTCGTCGACCTCCTTCTTGACCCTCTCGAAGACTAATTCCTCCACGCGCGCCTTGTCCTCGCCCGGGTTGGCCTTGAGGATGTCCTCCTCCGCCCTGCGCCGTCGCCGCTCGATCCAGACGCTGACCATGTTCTGCACCACGGCGCTGAACTCTCCGCTTCCGCCCGCCTGCAGGAACAGGATCTCATAGTTGTCGGGGATGTCGAGGAAGGTCGTCAGGCTGGCCTTGGTCTCCTCGAGGATCTTGTTCGCGGTGGGCGAGCGGTGCGAGATCTCGGCGAGTCCGAGGCCGCTGTCATTGTAGTTGACGAAGGCCTTGGCGCCGGCCTCGATAATCGGGGTGGGCAGCGGAGCAGGGCCCGCGCCGAAGTAGGCGACTTCTTCTCTGCTAGGCATTATATCTCGGAGCTGGTGGCGATGTTGAGAGAGATAGCTGCGTTATGGCGGGGGCGGGGAGAAACCAGGTATGAGGACCTTGCGAAGATCGGACGGAAGGTCGGGGTTCAACGGAGGGGTATCCGTAAGACCAGGACGTTCTGGGAGTATGTACTGTATAGGGAATTGCTTTTAGGGATTCAGAATGAACGGATGTCCCCTGGACGAGGCGACGGGCGAGGTGGGTAGGAAGCCTGCGACGGACGACGGAGAAGTTGGCGCCGTAGAGCGGCTTCCAGCAGAAATATGCTCCAGTCTCCAGATGGGATGACTCAGACCAGACACGACCCAATTGGCCTCCGGTGAGGTTCTACATACTCAATCCTTTGTCTCCACTAGATCGATGCTCCTGGACACGCTCTAGGCCGCTTTGCTCATCAATTACGACGGCCTGATCATGAGTTCTACGTTCATCGGAGGCGGGGTCGTCATACTACGAAAGGTACCTCGCACCTGGCTTCTCGAACATGTATCCTACCACAGGGAAATCGAAAAGAAAAGGACAGGAGATACAGCAATAGCACGAATGAGTGCACAATTCCTCGTATAACTTCTCTTTTTCCTTTCCTTCTTCTCTGCTTCACACCAACGGCCGAGATCATGTGCATCCGGAGCAGCAAAAACCGCAGCGCCGGCCTCCGATCGCGGAGCGGCCTTGGCGCGTTTGGCGCGTTTGCCTGCCTTCCCCGGAGAAAGTAATGCGTGCGCTTTCATTCGCCGGCGGCCATTGCAAGACAAAAATCTCCGTCGGAGTCACAGATCGCCTCTGTGGCTGGCAGCATGCTTGTAAGTGTGTCTGCTCCGTGAGAATCCCTAAATGAGTCCCAGCGATGGTCGACTAACTCATGGCAGACGAGATCAATGCCATTCCGCGGCTACGGCAGGCCCTGGATGCTCCAGCGGCACCCGCTGCCGAGCGCTGTCCGGCTGCGCGCTTTCTCCTCCACGAGACGGTCCCTGCAGGATGTCTTCCATACGCAGCTTGAGGACCCGGCGTCTTCGGCGATCCTGTCGTCACTGAAGGCGTCCAAGGCCGTGCCCCAAACTCTGACGGAGAAGATCGTGCAGAAGTACTCCGTCGGCCTGCCGGAGGGCAAGTTCGTCAAGTCCGGGGACTATGTGACCATCTCCCCCCATCGGTGCATGACGCACGACAACTCGTGGCCGGTGGCGCTCAAGTTCATGTCAATTGGCGCCTCCAAGCTCCACAACCCTGACCAGATTGTGATGACCCTCGACCATGACGTGCAGAACAAGAGCGAGAAGAACCTCCAGAAGTACAAGCAGATCGAGGACTTCGCGAAGCTCCATGGCGTGGAATTCTATCCTGCCGGAAGAGGCATTGGACACCAGATCATGGTCGAGGAGGGATACGCTTGGCCCGGTAGTCTGGTGGTCGCCTCGGACAGCCACAGCAACATGTACGGAGGCGTTGGCTGTCTGGGCACTCCGATTGTCAGAACCGACGGAGCCAGCATCTGGGCCACGGGTAAGACGTGGTGGCAGATCCCACCGGTTGCGAAAGTGACTTTCACGGGTGTTCTGCCCCCGGGCGTGACTGGTAAGGATGTAATCGTTGCTCTCTGCAATCTGTTCGACAAGGACGAGGTCCTCAACCACGCCATTGAGTTTACGGGTTCCGAGGAGACCATGAGAAGTCTGTCGATCGACGACCGCCTGACCATCGCCAACATGACGACAGAGTGGGGTGCACTCTCTGGCCTCTTCCCGATCGACGATGTTCTGAAACGCTGGCTGAGAGAAAAAGCCAATACTGCTGCGATGGGATTGGCCGATGGGCCTTTCAAGACATTGGCCGCAAAGCACTTCACCCATGAGGCTCTGGAGAAGCTGTTCGAGAACCCGCTGACTGCTGACAAGGGAGCCAAGTACGCCAAAGAACTTTTCCTGGATCTTTCCACTCTGTCTCCGTACGTCTCTGGACCGAACTCTGTCAAGGTGGCTACTCCGCTCAACGAGTTGGAGGCGCAAAACATCAAAGTGGACAAAGCCTATCTCGTCTCGTGTACGAACTCCAGATCCTCGGATATCGCAGCTGCCGCAAGGGTCTTCAAGGAGGCTGCTAAAAAGAACGGGGGAAAGATCCCGAAGATTGCGGACGGTGTAAAGTTCTACATCGCGGCTGCTTCCCTTCCGGAGCAAATTGCCGCGGAAAGAGCCGGTGACTGGCAGGCTCTGCTCGAGGCTGGCGCTACGCCTCTGCCTGCTGGCTGTGGCCCTTGCATTGGACTTGGCACTGGTCTGCTCGAACCCGGTGAGGTTGGCATCAGCGCATCGAACCGTAACTTCAAGGGACGCATGGGCAGCACGGAAGCCAAGGCGTATCTCGGCAGCCCCGAAGTCGTTGCGGCTAGCGCGTTGAACGGAAAGATCAGCGGACCCGGCTGGTACAAGCGGCCGGAGGGCTGGTCTGGGGTCGTCCGCGGCGAGGGCGATGGAATCAAGGAGGAAGACCGAATGATCACCGCCGAAGAGGCTATTGAGAAGGTGATCGGACAGATTGATGCAATGGTTGCCGATGCCGAAAAGAAGTTTGCACCGGAAGAGACCAAGCAGGCCGAGGAGGCCGATGATGAGGCTCTCACGGAGGTCTACCCTGGCTTCCCCGAGCGTGTCTCTGGAGAAATTGTCTTCTGTGACGCTGACAACATCAACACGGATGGCATCTACCCCGGCAAGTACACCTACCAGGACAATGTCCCTGCTGAAACCATGGCCCAGGTCTGCATGTCGAACTACGACCCGCAGTTCTCCTCCATCGCCAAGGAAGGAGACATCCTGGTCTCTGGATTCAACTTCGGCTGCGGAAGCTCCAGAGAGCAGGCTGCCACCGCCATCCTTGCCAAGAAAATCCCTCTTGTCGTCGCTGGTAGCTTCGGCAACATCTTCTCGAGAAACAGCATCAACAACGCTCTGATGGGTCTGGAAGTCCCTCGTCTTGTGGAGCGCCTCAGAGAGACTTTCCCTGCAAAGCCTGAGGAGAAGGTTCTTACCCGTAGAACCGGTTGGACTCTGACCTGGGATGTCAGGAGGAGCCGTATCGAGGTCCAGGAAGGCGAAGGCGGACCAAAGTGGACTCACAAGGTCGGAGAGCTTCCACCCAACGTGCAGGAGATCATTGCCAAGGGTGGTCTGGAGAAATGGGTCAAGAACGCAATCGGAGCGTAGGATCTTTCCGCAAGTAAAAGCACTTTTCTCGACCACGAAGAATCAACTTTGAGCTGGTTACGTCTTCATGTTTGTTTTATACCCAGGACTTCCTGTACACCGTATAAAGACAGTATGGTGACGATTCTCTTGGCGGGCAACAATCTCTTTCTGGATCTTGCTTCATCACGCATCAAACGGAAATTGGCTTTCCAAATCAGTTAGTGCTCCGACTTTCGGCTATGAGCCCTAAATCGTATGTACTGTCCAAGTGGCCACGGCGTTGGTTGCTGTATAAGTGGTCACCACAACCATCGTTTCGCTTGTTTCAGTGTGTAAATGAAAAACAAAGTCTTTTAACATGCGTGCTCCTTTATCCAACTGTATTGAGGTTGGGTATGTTGATATTATCCTTACCTGTTTTATGTGCCGTCTTTGGGGTAAATATCTGGAAAGGGAAAAGATTTTTCGCAGAGTTCGCCTCCGCGGTTCTGCACAAATCTGGAACATTGAATGGACCAAGATGTTTAGTCTATCTTGTAAGAGATTGTGTTTGATTATTTAAATACTTATCTATGATGATTTGATAAAAGAAATTATACTGTGAAGAAATCTAAGCATGCAGTAAATCAGAGTGTAAACAAACTTCAGTTTATTAGCTTCACATTTATATTATTTTTTGCATCTTGATTGTTTTTCACACTTTTTTACTGATTCTATATTCTAATTTTATTATGATTTTATCCTTTTTTAAATTATTTTGTTTGTTATTGCATGCTTTGCAGTGTTGTTATCAATTCTTTAATTTGAAGGATCTTCCAGATGTCAAACAATTGTCAAATGGACCAACAGGAAGAAAGCCACCTGGCTGTAACAACAGGCCTAACGGTAGACCTAGCGGTCGTAGGGTTTATCTTGAAGACAAGAGACAAGGGCACCAGGTAAGGATAAAACTGCAGTAGGCTGTAGTTACCAACAATAGAGTGCTATTGATTCCCTGAGCTGGCCACGGGTCCTATTCTATCTGAAGGAAGCACCATTATATACATGCTTCTTGCCTGAGTACTAAAGATCAGTGTTTGGAGGACCAGATCTGTTGGATCGGTGCCTTTGGACCTTGGTTATAGGATCATGGTGATCCAGTCACGTGAAGGTCATGTGTCTGGAATCCTTATCCCCTCTTTCCGGTCGAGTCCAGGCTTTGTTGTAACACTGGCGAGACAGGGATGCTGTGAGACTATGAAACCGAGATTTGGCCTCAGGATACCAGATAAGGCAGTCACGTGATGATGTACCATGAAAGATACCATGAAATGGTATACAGGATGGTATGCGGTATACCATGAGGGAGACCATGAGATGGTATACGAAATCGTATGTTGGGATAAGGTGTAAGAATGGTTGCTACCCCCTAGATCTCCTGTAATTAATCTGCCGTGTCTTATTCTCCAAACCAACCTTGTGGTTATCAGCTAGTCTCAATAGAAGTGTTACAAGCATCGCCAAGTTTGCAGACCGGCGGCGGAGATACTTAGTCCCGGGAGGGGTACTCAACCTGATCACCAAAAGCACTGTAATGACAGGCCCTAGAGACTAGGCCTAAAAGGTCGCTGGGTTTATCTTGAAGACAGAAAACAAGGGGGTGAGCAATATAACAGTAAGAATGAGCCTGTGTTACTAGCAATGCCTAAGCCACAGATTGCTATGTGAGTCGACCACGAGGGTCGAAATCTGTCTGAAAGGAGCGTCATTATATACATGCCTGTCTTTCTGGATCGATGGGTTGTTTGGATCATTCTGGGCGTTGGATCATAGGCCTTGTTGGATCAAGATGGCAGATGGATCATTTTGATCCATTGTCACGTGACCTCCGTATGACATACCCCTCCTTTATGCCAACTCCGGCTATAACAAACACGTGACAACCCCCGATCATATTGATCATGTTGATCATACCGGTCATACTGATCACCTTGATCATAGCCCCTCGACCACTCAGGCAAGGCATCACGTATATAATGGCACTCATTCTAGACAGGTTCAGATCCTCGTGGTCAATTCATGCAGCGATAGGACACCTCAAGGTAGCAATAGCACTCTGTTGTTTATCCATACCTGACGCCCTTGTCTCTTGTTCTCAAGATAAACCTTACGACCCTAGGTCCATTTTAGGCAGTCGTTACAACAAGTTCTAGTTCTTGATTCTACCATCTTCTCACCTTAAGAATAATCCTTCGACTGTCAGAGTAGGACTCCAAGGTCAACCGAAGGCGGTTACAGTTGATCGTTTGACACTAATAACCCTAAGATTAATTTGAATAAGACACAGAAGAGGAAATACAGAAAAAGAACATCTTTAAATAATTCTCTCTCTTGGTCCTTCTCTTGGACTTCCGTCAGCCGAATATTACCACTATAACCTATCGGCATGCCAAGAATCTTATCAACCTAGTCAGCACCCGACGATCCGGACTGTTACGAAGGCATCGCCAGATCCTACTCGGAGGACGGGATTACTTTATTCCGTGATAGTCATGTGACTGGATCAGTGCGATCAACTCTTGGCATACTGATCCAACTGATCCGGGGATCAGAGGATCAGTTCAGAACCCTACTGATCCAACGATCCAAGACTGTGAGCCCATTTCACAAACCTCGGAGACCCAGGAGGACAGCATGTATATAGTGACGCTCCTTTCGGACAGATTCCGACCCTCGTGGTCGACTCACATAGCAACTTGTCATATAGACATTGCTAGTAACACAGGCTATTCTCACTATTATATTGCTCACCCCCTTGTTTCTTGTCTTCATGATAAACCAACGGCCCTTTTTGGTCTAGTTATCTAGGCCTGTCGTTACGCGGACCCCTTGAAGGTCAGAATCCCTGCAATAAAGGAATCATACTGCCTATTCCCATAGTCGTCTATTTTTCTTTGTTATAACTTGATATCATATTTTTCGGGTTTCCATATTCGTTCGGAAGGTCATAGGCCCCTAATTCATGAGATAAATTGCTAGTCAGATAGGTAGATTAAGAAAATCAGAGCTTCATCATCATACCTTCGGATTACTAGGTTCGCTCAGTCCGACATATCCTTACCTGTTTTATGTGCCGTCTTTGGGGTAAATCTCTGGAAAGGAGAAAGATTTTTTGCGGAGTTCGCGGTTCTGCACAAATCCGAAGCATTGCATGGACCAAGATGTTTAGTCTATCTTGTAAGAGATTGTAATTGGTTGTCCAAATACCCATGTATGGTGGTATGATGACAGGAATCATACTGCGAAGGAATCTGAGCATGCAGCGAACCAGAGCATCAAACAAGCCACAGTTCACCAGCTTTACATCCACACCGTCTCCCCGCACCCCAGCCGCCTCCCACACCCTCCTACTGACTCTACGTCCTAACTTCATTATGGTCCTGTCTTTCTCTACACTACCTTGTTTGTTATTGCATGCTTTGCAGTGTCGTTACCAGTTCTTGAATTAGGAGGATCTTCCAGAATTCTAGGGTATTCCACTGTACGTATATCCTTCCATCGCCCTCTCGACTGATCATTAGCGGAGACATATTGCTCGATTACCTATCTTATCTTCCACGATGGTTGAGTTGAACAGGTACATACTTGACCAATTTGGTGGTTATTTGTGTGTACTCTGCGATCGTCTCTTTCCCACTCTTCACGCCGTGGAAACTCACTGCCGGATGACAACTCGCCACGCGTGGTGCGATCGCTGCAAGCGTGTCTTCAGATTCCAGGCTGATAAACTCAAGCATCTGGAAGAATCGCGATCGCACAACATCTGTCGGAGATGCAGCCGTCAGCCAGATTTTCCTGACCTCGGTGGTCTCTATCTGCATCGGGAGGACGTCCATAACTGGTGTCGGGATTGCGATATCTACTACGCGACACCTGGCCAGCGTCGACAGCACAATATCGTACAACACAATATGTGCGATCTCTGCGGAAATTATTTCAGCAGTGATAATGCTCTGAGAATGGTCAGTATTTATCTACTCAATCAATATCTCTCTACTGTCCATCTCTCTGCTGTCCCTGGTGCATAACAGTAACGCACATTCCAACGCAATTGATTTGACAACAGCACAAACGCTGCCACGAGCCCGCCAACATGGAGTGCTACGGCTGCTACCGGAGATTCGCCTCGTTCTCCAGGATGCTCCTCCACCTGGAGGCCGGGAACTGCGACTCAGGCACGGATCTCGACACGATAAACGATCTCGCCTTTGAGTGTTTCCAGAGCGACAAGTACTCGACGAACATCTATGACTACCATCCATACTTCTGCCCCGGCTGCGACAGGAAGTTTCGCTTCCTGTCGGGCCTGTATCAGCACGCGGAGACGAGGCTCGGCTGCAATCGGTACCTGAAGCAGCCGCATTGCCTCGCCAAGTTGGAGTACTTCATCTCTCGCAGGGTCTGAGGCGGTGGTCAACGCGAGTCAATGGTTATTCATGCATAGCTTTCTTTGCCCACGTCCTTGGCGTCAGAGGAAGAGAAGAGAGTGACAGAGAGAGATGACTGTGGATTCTTTTTTGTGCCCCACATCAGCTCCCCTTGAGATGGATTTTCTAATCTTACATCTATCTCCAAATACGGTTTTAATTTCCTTTGACTCGAGGCAGAGCGAATCCCCTAGTCCAAACGTACGAGTTATCATGATTAGATGATCTCCCTGGTAAAATCCCTACTGCACAGTACAGCACAGCACTGTACAATACTACTCACGCACGACAGAATAGACGTCCATATTTCAGACAGACAGGGTTCTACCTCTAGATCATCCGATGATCATCAGCATCCCTAAAAGGGTCTTCAAGAGAATTCCATCAGATGCGTACTGTATGCAGATCTCCGTGCTCCACACACCCAGCCAGGTAGATGGGTACTGTACATGTCCAAGCACCAGGCCTGGCAAATAAAAATAAACATCTCATCCCCCAGGCAAATCTATCTACCTACCTAATCTAATCTACTCTACACCTGCTCTGTCCGCATGCATGCTCTGTCTGCGTGATAGCGGTTGCGATAGCAATAGCAATCGAAACGCGAACGGAATGCAATGGAGACAGGTAGGTAAGCTAACTTCAATTCGCACTGCACCATGGAACGCTCAACAAGGGGAGGGAGCAGGGACAGATCGATGGAATGAATTGAATTGACTTTATTCTTGTCATATCATGACAGGCCCCGCTGGAAGCCATTATTATTGAGGGGAAAGGAAACATTTGAACTCTTGAACGGACAGTACATGTACATACATATACAGCCACCAACGCTGCGCTGCGCCGGCGGTGCTTTATGAATTCTTAAAACCGCGATTTAACAGCACGTAGAAGAGCTTTTTTTTACAGCCTTACCTACTCTCTCTGTAATTCTTGAATCAAACAGACGGGAAGACAACAATGCATGCATTGGAATCTGGCCAAGTTGTCTATTGTATATAGATAGAGAGATATAGGTAAGTACGTGTACACCCCTTCGGTAGACCGGCTTCGTCATGCTCTAGAGGTCCTTGATAATCCGAGACCACCTTGTACTGTATATACAGTACATTTTACTGGCTTCTCGAGATATTCAAACAGACCTACAGAGAGACGGTTATTTCCGTTCTGAAGAATCCCCCAGCCTTCAAGCAGGTGGAATCTTCATCATCCACTGATCCTTAGGGATAATTGACAAAACCGCGGTTTTCCCAAACAGCAGGGGGAGGGGGGTACCTCAAGCAAAGCAACTTCAGCCAGCATGTACAGTTTTTTTCAGAATCGCCCGAATATAGTAATACTGGGGTAATTTTGTTTCCTTGCCTTGGCATGTGGGTGACCTGAAGGCTTGGTTTTGTAATGGATTCTCCGGGTTTCATTGCAAGCTATTCCACCTCGCCATGCACATGCATTGCATCTATCAGGTCAAATTCGGAAATGTGTTCCAGTTGCGCCTTCTTTTGTAAATTGTTTCTGGTTTGTCTGACTGATCGAAAGCTGAAATTTGCATCCACTGTGTGTACAAAGAGGGATACAGGCATTCCTTCTGCAGATCCGAAGAGGTAATCTCGGTCTGTTGGTCTAATCTAGATCCCCGGATTTCAGCATGGAATGCTGCACCAAACCTTTGCAGAAGGAGATCTTGGAGTGGTGAGACAGTAGCTGCATTGGACACTCAGCCATCTCAGCAATATTGATCTCAATTCTTGAAAAATAAGAATGCATTGTCAAGTGCTCGTAAGCCAAGGTGCACCATCCTGATTGACCATGTATGACTGCATAATTTCGCGATATCGCTTTCCCTTTCATTAAGTCATATTGTCATGAATACCTAGGGAGGTATCTTGAACTTCGACCAGGACGAAATCTGCCAAAAAGCCAATATCAAATAGGGTATTCTCGCACACTCTGCCAATTCTACTGATAACACACAGCAGTGATTTAGTGCACGCACTTAAAAAACTGAGGACCAGAACTGATCATTCCATCAGTTAGTCTGTTTACTAGGAGTCTGACGGGCCAGTTGAGCATTTACCTCTTCATCATCCTGCACAGCCGGGGACCGTGCTCCCAGCTGGCATTGTGCTGTCGCTTTTTCACCCGATATTCGGGTCCAGCTTTTCCACTTGCCTGGGGCAGAGTGCACCCCGATCCACCCCGCCGTCTATTAGACTATTAATAACTGGTAACAGCTATAAACAACTAGAAGCATAATATGGTACACTCACCCAGCACACCTGCTCTTCTTTCCTTTTCTAAAACATCAATATCAGTATTATGGGTACAGATCAGTGACATCCATTAATTTGAACTTACCCAGTGTTCAGAGGTCTGCCAAGTCAAATGTTAATTCATAGACTCTGGGAACAACCAGTGACACCCAGTAACTAATAGAACTTAACACTTACTCAGTGGGGGGG